>ERZ1673960.23-NODE-23-length-81427-cov-26.392789_pt1 | contig 81427 bp, 76 predicted proteins | sample MGYA00580190_ERZ1673960 | MGnify/ENA primary metagenome ERZ1673960 (study PRJEB41334, sample SAMN05608106) | rock metagenome | biome: terrestrial subsurface; feature: shale formation; material: shale | place: USA: Pennsylvania ...
GCAATTGCAACACGCTAAGAGCGAGTGTTGCAGTTATTAGTTGAATCTAGGTTTTCCATCGCTTGATTAATGGCTTTTAATGGACGCACGATACTTCGAATAATTAATAAAAAGAGAACGAGCAATGGCACTGATAGAAATATCGCCAGTAACACTAGCTTAAAAAATTGCGCCCAAAGTAGGTCGGCGATGTTATCAACGTATTGGCCGGTGCCGACAATCAAGTTCCATGGCTGAAACACTTGCACTCGACTGATCTTATCAACCAAATTATTCTTGTCGGCACCTTTTTGCCAAATATATTCAACCGTTGCGCGATCTTGATTTTTTACCCCGTCCACCATTTGTTGAAATAGTCGCGTACCGTTGGGATCTTTGTAATCGAGTACATTTGTACCCACAAGTTGCTTAGCAAATGGATGTTGCACCATGTCACCGCTACGGTTGATGGTGAAAATATATTCTTCTCCCTCGTAGCGGATTTCATTAAGACGGGCAAACGCGCGTTGTTTGGCTTGGGTTTCAGTCAGTTCACCTTGTTCTTGAAGACTATGATAGTAGCTTATAACGCTTATCGCAGAATCCAGCACGGCATCAAGTTTGTGTTTTTCCTCATCGACAAATACACCACGCAGAATAAACATCATAAAGGCAACCATCAGTGCGGTGCCAATAGCTGCGATGCCGAGCAGGGCAATGAGTCGTTGAACGATCGAGTAGCGATTGAGTATAGCCATGTTTGCTCCAATGCAGATAACGCTTCCTAAATAGGTTTATCGGCAAAATTACAGAATATTTACAGTTTTATTTTTAATCGAAATCAAACACGCCGTCGTATTATTCGATGCCCTAATTATTCGAGGAGGCATATTATGTTTCGTAAATTCATGTTTGCAGTAGTAGGCGGTGTACTCGCATTTTCATCAACCCAAGCGTTGGCCGATCATCACGGTGGTAAAAAAGAGATGAAAGGTGATTGGGATATTGTACAAATTGCATCTAAAGATCCGCAGTTCTCAACCCTAGTCACGGCAATTAAAGAAGCCGGTTTAGTGGGCACGTTGAAAGGTGATGGTCCATTTACCGTGTTCGCACCGACTAATGATGCGTTCGCGGAGCTTCCAGACGGCGCACTTGACGAGTTGCTTAAAGACAAAGATAAGTTGCGTGCGGTACTGACTTATCACGTAGTGCCTGGCAACATTATGAGCGCAGATATCAAAGGTAAAACCACCGATGTAGAAACCGTCGAAGGCTCTACTATTGCCGTTGATGCAACAAATGGCGTAATGATAAATGATGCGATGGTCATTAAAGCGGATATCAAAGCCAAAAATGGCGTGATCCACGTAATTGATGCCGTGTTAATGCCTGGCCAATAAGTTTAGATTTCCCCCCTAGAAACTAAGCGGCAATGATATTGCCGCTTTTTTTATGTCCGCTATGCTATGCTCGTTTAATTACAATGAAAACGAGATAACTATGCTAAAAGCTGCACACGTATGCCTTCTAATAAGCACCTTACTCTTATCACCTTTAGCTTCGGCAGATGTTGTATCAAGCGATAATACTGGCTTTCATGTCAAACAAACGCATCGCTATGAAGACGACGCGACAAATGCGTATCGAGTATTTGTCGATGACATAGATAGCTGGTGGCCCGTTGATCACACTTGGTTTGGTGCCGACGGAACGTTAATGAGCTCATTTACTAAGTTTACTTCGCAAGAATAGTGCCGTTAATGCCGGTAACGTCGTTACTGTAACGATGGCTGCGCCCATTAAGCCAAACATCACGATGGTGCCGACTCCGCGATAAAGCTCGGTACCTTCGCCCGGGATGAATACTAACGGTGCGATACCGCACAAGGTAGTCACTATCGTTATGGCAATCGGGCGGATACGACTTTTCAATGCGCCGCTCAACGCTTCTTGAACCGAACACGCTTGTTGATGTTTTAAGTAAAGCGTGCGCTCAACAACGAGTATGGGGTTATTGATCACGGTACCCATGAGAATTAGGAAACCCAGCATCGTGATCATGTCGAAAGGTTGCTGAAATAAGCCAATTCCATTAAGCAGGGCTAATCCAGCGATACCTGCACTGATGCCCATGGGAATCGTCGTCATGATCAGTAACGGATGTCCCCAGTGAGCAAAAATGGCCACCATGAGTAAATAAACAATAGCCACCGCTAACAGATAATTCTCCATCAGTGCAGCTTGTGTCTCGGCAAGCTGGTCCGCTGCACCTGACAATTGTGTAGTCATGTCGTTAGGTATGACTCCTTGTTCACGCAAATAGCCAATAACATCGTTGCGAACTTGCTCGACACCTTGCTCCAAGGCAACCGATTCAGGTGGAATGATATTTAAAGTGACAGTGCGACGACTATCTACGCGCCTTACAGTACTCGTATCCACCGTCTCCACAATATCGGCAACGGATGATAAAAATATTGGCCGTCCATCGCGTTGAATGACTGGCAGGCTATCGAGATCCGACGGTTTTACTGACGTTGCCTGATCACTGAATAGATACATATCAATTTTGTCATCCCCCCGAAAGAACTCACCCACAAAGGCGCCATCCGAGAGGGAAGCCACAGCACTGCCAAGCACCTCAGCACTGATATCCAATTCGCTCAAGCGGTCCCAGTCCGGCTTTACCTCAATCAGTGGTTGCGCCAAGGTTAATGCATTGGGTGTTGTTTGAATTCGGGGTTGCTCAAACACCACCTGACTGCGTTGATAAATTGCGCGCGCAGCGGCGTACAAAGGTGCTAGCTCGTTGCCCGAGACATCGACATTGATGCTTCGCGTGCCACCATCATTACTACTGATAATCGAACCTTTCGCAGCAAACGCGCGCATGCCAGGGTAACGTTCATAGACTTCAGTGATGCGCGCCATGAGCTCATCGATGCGGTCGGGATCACGGGTTTCTGCAATAATACGCATATTGGTCGGCTGCACACTGTAGGAAATTGTTTTAAGTGCGGGGATAGTAAGCCCGCTCCGTTTGACTTCAGTGTTTTCTGTGACCAATGCAGGGTCAAAAATAGCGCGGATCTCTTTAGCGATATTCGACATGGTAGATAGGTTGTAACCCGGTGGCGCTGACATCGTCGCGAAAGTCTTAGCTTCTTCACCTTCCGGCAGATATTCAGCAGGGGGCATTAACCACCACCAAATACCAACAACAACGACCGTAGTAATTCCCACTGTGGTTAGACTGCGGCCTCGGTGCTTATATAGCTTTTCAGTACGTGAAGTGATGGCATCTGCCCAATCCATATTTTGCTTTTTAAGTGGTGGAGGAAACTGAGCGGCTAATAGTGGAACCAGTGTGACGGAAAGGATCATCGAAGCGACGATTGCTGATGAAATCGCTATTGCGACATCAGAATATAACTGTCCGGCTTCCTGTTGAATAAATAGAATGGGTAAAAAGACTAACACCGTTGTCAGTGTCGATGTGAGTACTGCCGTCCAAACCTGCTTGACGCCATCAATGGCCGCCTGCATGGGTTTTTTATTTTGCCGCCGCTCGTGCTCAATACTCTCAAGTACCACGATCGCATTATCGAGCGTCATTCCAAGAGCGAAAGCGATACCTGCAAGTGAGATTACATTAATCGTGCGATCAAGGAGTAGTAAACCAATAAACCCTGCCAGGGTACAAATCGGAATACCAATCACCGCCATCATGGTGCCACGGAAGGTTCGCATGAACGCGTACATGACTATTGTGGCGAACACCGCACCGATCAACAGGTTCACTAATACATTTGAGATTGACTGTTCGACATACCGTACATCATCGGAATTTAAGATAATCTCCATACCCGCAGGACGCAGTAATTCTTGGTTAATGCGCTCCACCTCGTCAAGCATGGCGTATTTAATATCGATAACATTACTGCCGCTTTCGCGTTGGACTTGCAGACTCAGCACTTGATTGTCTTTAAACCAAGATTCGCTGCGCAGTTCAAAGTGGGAGAGGGTAATTGATGCAACATCGCTCAACCGCACTAATTGCTGGCCATCACGACGAATAATAGTATCGCCGATATCCTCTAATGCATCGTAACGTCCCGTTGTGCGAAGCAGGTATAGCCGTTTACCTTGCTCTAAATCGCCGGCAGAGGTGTCCTGATTCCGAGCGCGTAACACGCGCTGAACATCAGCGACTGAAACGTTGTGTTGAACCAATGCTGCATCATCAAGCTGGATTCTTACTTGTCGCTCAGCACCGCCGCTTACCTCAACTTGAGAGACGCCGGTAACGGACGACATGCGCGGTCTTACATTGTCTTCGATGTAATCCCGCATCATTATCATGTCCAGTTGCTGAGGATTTCCCTCAACAGGCGCCACTCGGAAGTACATGAACGCATTACTCGAGAATGAGGCGGCAAAAATCTTAGGTTCATCGACATTTTCTGGATAATTTGGCACTTGAGTTAACGCATTGTTAACCAGTATTAATGTTTCGGCAACGTTGATGGAGTACGGAAAATCCAATTCGATGGTTGCTTGCCCTGTACTCGCCGTGCTTTCCATGCGCTGTAAGTTCGGAATCGTTCTTAAAAACTCTTCCTGCTCGATGAGGATTTCCTTTTCAATATCTTGCGGTGTTGCTCCTGGCCACTGTGTCTGAACACTGATGGTTCTGACTTCAAGATCGGGGATCATCTGGATTGGAATGCGAAACGCTGCCGTGATACCAAGCAGACAAAGGATCACGACTGCAACGATGGTCGTGTGCTTATGTCGGATGAGCCATTCAATCATATTGATCACCCGATACGATGGTTACTTTATCCCCATCATTCAACGATTCATTTCCACGCACAATAATCTGCGTAGTTTCAGGTAAACGTTCTTCAATGGCTATAAAGTCGCCAAAACGGTAGGTCACGTTAACAAACTGCTGCTTTGCGAGCGTTTGATTACCTTCGCTCTCAACCAGCCAAATCGATGTCCGTCCGTCACTGTAGCGTATCAGCGCATCCTTGTTTATTACCGTGCTTGGCTCTGACAGCTTTACTTCAAATTGAACATCAACGGGCATACCCACATAGAGCCTATCGGCCGGGAATTCACTGATGCGTACTCTAAAAGCGCGTTCACTGTTTGTCGTCGTCGGCACAATATCCGAAATGGACGCCTCATATTGCTGTATATCACCGGAAAGATCTTTGCGAACCACGGTTACATCGGTCGTTTTATCAACATACGGTAAGTAACGAAAAGGTAAGAAGGCATCAATGTATAGCTTATCCAAACGCGTTAGCTCAAACGCCGAGGTGCCAGGCGTTACCCATTCACCTAGATCGATATAGCGCGCCGATACAACGCCATCAAACGGCGCTTTTAACGAATGAAAATCAAGTTCAACTTGTGCACGCTGCAACGCCGCCTTACGGCTTTCTAATTCAGCGCGTGCCATATTGAGCGCGGCACGAGCGCGTCTAAGTTCACTTTTTGCCACGGATTGACTCGCGGTGAGTGCGTTCAGCTCATCAAACTGTTGTTGTTGATCATCCAATGTCGCTTGACTTGCGCGCACTTGCGCGCTCAACTCCGCCAACTGTGCTTCGCTTTGTTGTTTATCGAGTTCCGCGATAGTGTCGCCCTGAGATACTTTGGCGCCCACGTCAACGTTGTGGGCTTTAAGTAGGCCTTCCACAGCAAAGCTCAGCTGGCTTTGTTCTATGGTATTTACAACCGAAGGTACACGCACTTCCTTTATCGGTGCACGAAAGTGAGCCTTATCAACGGTCACTTGCGTATCTTGTGCTACAGTCAATGAAGGCATAGCAACTAGCGATGCAAATAGAAAAGTATAGGGTTTCATAACAGCCTGCGGTCGTTATTGAGTTTACTTGTATACGCGAAAAACGACGCGGTTGGATTTTAATCATTGCCGTGTACTGGAGTGTAGCGATGAGTTTAGCTGAAGCAAGAACGTTTGAATGCCCATATTGTATGGCCATTAATGAACTCGAGTTAGATTGGATTAATGATTTAGGCACACGCCAAATCGTCGACTGCCAGATTTGCTGTCAGCCAATAGAATTAGAGATCTTACAAATAGGGGACGACGCGCAACTGATTGCGCGCCGCGATGACGAATAAGTTTATAACTGTTCGATTTGCTCGGCTGCGTTTTTGAACCCTTGTTCGCGTGCTTCATCACCCATGTTCATGCCTTCAGCACGTACGACCTCGACATCCGTGATGCCAATAAAGGCGAGGGCATGTTTAAGGTAGCTTTCTTGATGATCAAGTGCAGTTAAATCGCCTGTTGAATACACACCGCCACGGCCTGAGGCAATAATTGCTTTTTTGCCCTTAAGCAGCCCTTCAGGACCTTGCTCGGTGTACTGGAAAGTCACACCAGCTTGTAAAACACGGTCAATCCATGCTTTCAACTGAGACGGAATAGTAAAGTTGTACATCGGTGCACCAATCACGAGTACATCAGCCTCTTGTAACTGGCTTACGTACTTGTCGAAATGCGGTTTTTCTTCAGCCAACAACTCTTCTGCTGTTAGATGACCAAGCGGGGCTTGAATAAGGTCAACATGGGTGACGCGTGCGTTCTGATTGCTTGCTTTTAACTGCGCTACAACATCAGCGCTGAGCTTACGGCTGACTGATTGCTCGACGAAAATACCAGAATCTACGTGTAAAATGTTCATAAACCACCTCCAATTATTTGATACTGCTATTGTATGGTGTTCCATAAAATTAAAAAGATGTCTAAAATGAGAACTCTCGTTCCATAATTGGTACACTCTATGGCGCTTCCGGATATCACTAACTATTATTTATTCGCCAAAGTGGTTGAGGCTGGCAGTATTTCATCTGCGGCTCGGGCGTTAAGCTTGCCCAAAGCCACGGTGAGCCGGCGATTACAACAGCTCGAAACAGAGCAGGGCATGCGTTTGTTTAACCGGTCTCAGTCGGGGGTGCGGCTCACCGATGTAGGCGAAGCTTTTTTATTACATTGCCAGCAACTGGTCGAAGCCGCAGAAAGTGCACAGCAAGTTACCCAGCGCTTATTAGAAAAGCCACGCGGTCGAGTTAATTTCAGTGCGCCTTATGCATTAAGCCAAAGTTTACTTGTGGATGTATTGCCCGAGTTTATGACACTGTATCCAGAAATAAACATTAATTTAGTAGTAACTAATCGCCCGATTAACTTAATTGATGAAGGCATCGATGTTGCTTTACGGGTGCGTCCAAATATTGAGGACTCGAGTTTAATTGCACGTCCATTGAGCGAATCGCCACTGACATTATTTGCCGCACCGGCATTGCTAGAACAACACCCAATAAACGAGCCTAGCGACTTATTAGCACTGAATCATTTGTCTTTGCATTACACCAGCGGTCAGTATCGTTATTTGTTGACCCACGAGAAAGGCGAGCAGCAAACCATTAAATTTGAGCCACGGCTAATTACCGACGATATGATTGTTTTGCGTGAATCGGCTATCAAGGCACAAGGTGTAACCGCATTACCAACGTACTTATGTAATGAAGCCGTACAAAACCAACAATTAGTGCAAGTGTTACCCGAATGGACATTGCCAGTGGGCATTATGCATCTCACGTATCCACACCGACGCGGATTACTGCCAGCGGTACGCGTGTTGATAGATTATCTCACCGAAAACTTACCCAAACGCGCCGAACTATTTAATTACTGACAGCCATACGCAGGGCGGCGCTCACGTAAAAATGTGTAGGTCACACGTATCATTGTCATTAAAAAAGCCCCCCAAAGACCACGAAGGCCAGTTTCCAAATAACACGTTGTCGACTTTGCTATTGGTATGGCTACCGCTGTCAAATAGAAAAGGCGTTAATATTTCTTTCCATCATGCGATGTCATCCAAATGCTGCGAGTCCAAATCCTAAAACAAGCAACAGCACAAATAATATAGCCGCTAAACCAAACGCTTGAAGCCCCCCTTGTTTGATTACACTAAAGTGAGTAAGTATACCTAAAGCGGCCATAGCCACACATAGCAAATACATTGCCACGCTCGATAAAATATCGATGAATGATGACGGTAATATTTCAAGCGAATTAATCACAATGACGCCGATGAATAAAAATGCGAACCAAGGAACCGTGATTCGTTTCTCAACAGTAGATACGTTCGAACCTTGAAAACGGTACTTTGTCCAGATAGCAACAATCAGTAGTACTGGAACCAGTAATACGACGCGAAACATCTTTTCTAAAACAGCAATATGCGCTGCTGATTCACTTATTGCATCTCCTGCAACAACCACTTGAGCGACCTCATGGATGGATACGCCAGCCCAGAGACCATATTGGTGATGCGTCAAGGGTACTAATTCCAACAATATCGGAAGCATAAGCATTGATAATGTGCCAAAGACGACCACTGTGCTAATGGCTGTCAGAACTTTGTGCGGCTTTGCATTAATGATCGGTTCGAATGCGGCGACAGCTGCCGCACCACAAATAGCACTCCCAGCTGCAACCAATATGGATTGCTCAGTATCTAAACCAAACAGCCGTATTCCCAGCCACACACCTACGCATAGAATCGTTGCTACCATGATAACCGCACTGAGTACACCATATAATCCAATATCTGCAAACGCTTGAAACGTAATATTGAAGCCGTATAAGACGATCGCGGTTCGCAAGACAGTGCCTTTTGCTACGTTCAATCCAGACGCTAACCGAAATTTCCAACCGTTGGGTAAAGCGTGGCTTATCACTATGCCTAACGCAATACTTATTAGAAGCGGAGATACCGTTTCTAAAAATGAAATTTGATGCTTTCCCCATAATACAATGGCGGCTATACCCATTGATGCGACTAGCCCGGGAATTATATTTTTCATGTGTTCCTCATCATTATCTTTTCCTAGTATTAAAACTATATCTCAATTAATATTGAATAAAACAAATTATAAATCGATAAAGATAAGTATTATTTATGATTAATTTGAGGCAACTATACATTTTTTCAGTGGTCGCAGAGTCGAATAGTCTCGCGGCAGCCAGTGAGCTGTTGAATATGACGGCTGCTGCCGTTTCGTTAAGTCTAAAGGGGTTAGAACAACAACTTAATACCCGTCTACTTCAACGCGCGCCTGGCAGAAAGAGTACAGACAAAACTATCTTGTTGACAGCAGAAGGAATCTGGTTGAAGCGAAGAGCGCAAGACATCTTAGCGCTTGAAAAAAGCACTCAAACGTATTTTAAGCAACGACAGGAATCTGAGCCGACAGCGCTGAACATTGGCGCGAGTCAGACTGTTGGAAATTATTGGCTGCCCGGTTATATTCGGGACATCAAACAACGCTATCCATGCTGCCAAGTCAACGTTTTTATCGGTAACACTGATGAGGCTTTAGATCGTGTGCAAACATTTCGTGACGATATTGCCCTAGTAGAAGGCCCAAATCACCATAATGCATTGAAGAGCCGATGCTTTAAAAAAGATAGTCTCATGCTTATCGCGCCACCTGACAACGACTTTGAGTCACTACAAACCGCGCCTTGGTTGATCCGGGAACGAGGCTCAGCAACGCGAAAATATACCGAACAACTATGGGCAGAATTAGCCATCGAACCAAAAGACGTGACACAATTAAATACCAATGAAAGCATCATTCATTCTGTAGCATCAGGTGTCGGTATCGCTTATGTTCCTCGAATCACGACACCTCTTCTATTGGATGCAGCTCTGATAAAAGAGATACCTATAAATAATAATTGTTATCGCTCCTTGTTTATTGTGAAACATAAGGAGCGGGACTCCGAGTTGGCTTGGATCGACGGACTAGTTTAGTCTCGTAATTACAACAAATCTAATTATAGGTATTCTGAATAACTGCATTATGGAAGTAGGGCGTTTCAATCGCTGTATTGGTTTCTCATTATTTAACTGGTAAAAAGTCAGCCTTATGGCATTGGCTTAACCGTCCCTAGCATGCCTGTAGCTTCTGTTGGCGAGGAGATGCAGGCTCGGTTTCAGCCTTATACAGTCTATGAAGTCAAAAAAATGACCCAGTGACACACTGTTCAGCAGATAGATAACGCCTGGTACAAAACCAAATGACAGGGTGTGCAAAAAATCACAATGACACGTGCGAACTGCAAATGTGAGCACTTCACCTTGCTCTTATGCTGATATACCAATAATTTAACATAATATACATTATACGCAATCATTAATATGGTAGTTTGGGGCGGTCGATAAGCGGCTTCGCTCGCTCGGCCCTTGCCGTAGTCGATTTAAGGATTTCGACTCTAAAATGCGCCTGTTTATTCAGGCGCTGCTACGTGAAATTTTGTCCAGTTTTGGCTGTTATGTATCGCAGATTTTGCGTACGAGCTTTAGCAATATCGTCGTGCTATTAGCTAACAGCTAAAGCCAACCTGTGCTAACATCGGTCGATTAATTTCATCTAAGATTGTTGTGGTCATATCTAAGCTGGCCATAGGATAAGGAACTCGATTTATATGCAGCTGAGCGCTTCGCAACTAACTCCTCAAACACACACATGGTTATCGCAACGGCCGAAAGAATGCAGTTCACAATTGCTTGTCGGTCAACAGCGTGCCTTAAACGGTTTAGCGGCCGCTTTACGGCAAACGGGTGCTTACGGTCACTGTTTTGCGATCGTCCCTCGTGGCTTTAATCATAGAGAGGTATTTGATGAGTGTTTTGCGACGACCACATGGCAACACAGTCGGTGGTTTGATTGGCTTTATTTAGCTGACCCGGACGATGCGTTGCGCCCGCTGTGTGTCAATGTGCCATCGGGTAACGCGTTTGCGGTAATTGGTGCGTTACAACACATCTTGCAGCAACCGCTCGATCAGCGCGATGAGCTTGTCGAAGAACTGGTTACGTCGTTCGATACACGCGCTCTACGCGACTATATCCAACGTGTTAAGCAAAAAACCTTTGATGATTTTGCGTCCGACCAATTTGCGACAGTGGTTGTCGGACATGAGCACCCTGCTCCTTATTATTATTGTGATCGGGTATCAGAATCGCAGTTATTCGGCCAAATGGGTGTACAGTCCATTGGTGGCACTGTGCGTTCAGATCTTCACCTTTTAGAGCCCGGTTGGATTCTAAAAGCCAATGGCGGTGTCCTAGCCATCGATATTGATGCTTTGTTGGACCAACCGGCAATGTACAAGCGTTTAAAAGAAGTGCTTAAGAGTGGCTATTTTGAGTGGCCGCAGCCCACCATGGAGGCGGGAGCCGCTTATTTTTATCGTCCAGAGCCGGTACCTATCGATATTAAAATCATCTTGGTGGGAAGCCGTAGCAGTTATGCGACGCTCACTGACTATGACGACGACTTCAGCGATCTATTCCCGTTTTTAGCGGACTTTCAGTCGCGTTACGACACAACACAGCAGCCCGTTTCAGAATATTTTAAATTCCTCGACTATGTATGGGATGTTGCCGACGTATTGCCATTAACCGAAGACGCATACGCCGCTGTGCTAACGGAATTGTCGCGCTGGGCTGAGCATCAACATGAACTGAGCTTAGATGCCATCGCCCTCCTTCAATTGCTTAAACAAGCGAATGCCGTTGCCTCACACGAGGAAAAGACACAAATAGACAGTGACAGCATACGTAGTGTCGTGAAACAGCAACGTGAGCGCGGTGGTTATATAGAAGAAGTGAGTCGGCGCAGTATTCTAAATAATGAAGTCCGTATCGATACTGCGGGTGAAGTAGTGGGTCAGGTGAACGGTTTAACGGTCGTCAGTGTCGCTGGCGTGGAGTTCGGCGAGCCATCGCGGATCACGGCAACCATCCATTATGGCGATGGCGATATTATCGATATCGAACGCAAATCGGAGCTCTCGGGTAACATTCACACAAAAGGTGTGATGATTTTGAGCGCTTATTTGGCACATCATTTTGCACGCCATGAACCCATGTCGGTTTCTGCTACGGTGGTATTTGAGCAGTCTTATCATGAGGTCGACGGTGATAGCGCCTCCTTAGGTGAGCTCTGCTGCTTAATCAGTGCACTTGCTGATGTCCCTTTTAAGCAGTCGGTTGCGCTGACCGGTGCGATTGACCAGTTTGGTCAGGTGCAAGCGATTGGCGGTGTAAATGAAAAAATCGAAGGCTTTTTTGATTTATGTGCATTAAGAGGCCTCGATGGCAGCCATCGTGTGTTGATTCCAGAGTCAAACCAAAAGCAGTTGGTGTTACGGCCGGATATTGTCCAAGCAGTCGAACAAGGTCAGTTTCATATCCATACCGTTGACCACGTTGATGAGGCGTTGTCATATTTATGTGATATGCCTGTGAAAGACTTATATCGGCAAGTCAAACTAAACGCACATCATGAACAAGAATCGGAGAATCGTTCATGGTGGCAACGCTGGTTTAGTTGATTCAAAGCAACCACTTCCACTAATCGGAGTTGTTTAGCGTACAGCTGTACGCTAAACTGCAATCTGATTTCAGTGGTATACAACATAAAAGGTCGTTATGAATCAATCGAGTTTTTCTCGCGAAGATCTGATTGCATGCAGTGAAGGCGAATTATTTGGCCCAGGTAACAGTCGCTTACCCGCCCCTAACATGTTGATGATGGATCGCATCGTGAACATTACCGAGAAAGGTGGCGCGCATGACAAAGGGTTTATTCATGCAGAATTAGATATTAATCCTGACTTGTGGTTTTTTGACTGTCACTTTAAGGGTGACCCTGTGATGCCAGGTTGTTTAGGCCTAGACGCTATGTGGCAATTAGTTGGGTTTTATCTAGGTTGGTCAGGTGGCCCCGGTCGTGGACGTGCGCTTGGTGTGGGTGAAGTCAAATTCACGGGTCAAATCTTGCCGCACCATAGCAAAGTCACCTATAAGATCGACATGAAACGTGTCATCAAGCGCAAACTTTTCATGGGTGTGGGTGATGGCGTAGTCGAAGTTGACGGCCGCCCTATCTATACCGCTAAAGACTTAAAGGTTGGTTTATTTACCGATACCAGTACATTCTAAAACGATGTACCAAGTGCAATAAAAAAACGCCGGCTACTTGCCGGCGTTTGTATATTAATTTGCTGAGACATTTAGCGGAACAAGCCGGTCCCCCTAGCCTCCATGGCATCTCGCCAACCGCCTAACCATTGAGACCTGAAGTCGTCTTGGGTTTGATACGGACACTGATCCTTCGAGCGTCCTGATAATCCGGCTTTAAAGCCTTGAGTGTGGGCTCTTTCAAAGCGATCACGCTTCTGTCTTTTCATAAAACTACCCCTTTTTCACTTTCTTATTCGGTTGTGATTATCAAAAGAGCGCATTAACTAATGCCCTCCCTATAATTGATAACGCGAAACCAGGATAGTTCAATGTGAAAAAGTAACACAGCCTACTTGAAAAAACTTAACAAGTTGAAACTGTGTTACTTTTTTATGATATTTTCGTTATGATTTTTTGATATTTTTTAGCTGACGACGGCGCGAAAGTGTAATAAAGAAACCGAGTAGCGATAATCCCGCTAGCGGGAAGCCGCCAAAACTAGCGCCACTACGCTCTACTTTATTCTCTTCTTCACGACAGTTGTTCAACTCACCTTCGATCGGATCCATCTTGATAGTAACTGAAACCTGGCGGGTTTGAGTGTTCCCTTCACCATCAACGTACTCTTCAGTTTTAAGTGCCGAAGCGACGACCTCGCCAGAGTCTGTAATCGCGCGTGCGTCGACTATAAAGTACGGGCTGTCACACGCAATGGCATCGTTAAGGTTAATGAACTCAGCGTTTTCGGCAGCTGTATCGTACACGAACCCAACCCGGCGACGCGATGACGATAGCGAAGGCTCGATCTCTCCTGTACCGACCACTACGCCATTATTATTAATATCACTGGGCACCGTTGACGACCCCTCAAAGAAACCCGGTAACGTTTCGAGCGTGGCGCTATCCACGTCATAGTAAAAGCCTGTGTTTCTCAAATTTGCGGCGCGTGTTGAAGTTAAATAGCCGACAACACGATTGTTGTCGTTTATCGCATTCGCAGAGCCCCAATAATATTCATCACTCTCAGTGACTGGAATAGCTTCGCCATCAATAAAAATGGCTGGCATGCGAATGGGACCACGACTAGGGTGATAAGTGAAACTCTGACCAACAGCGATACCATTATTGTTGACAGCAAACGCGTAGCTTGAGAAGTCAGATTGATCGTCTTCGCGGCGCTCCGCAAGCGTGCCTAGTTCAGTGGATGAAATCACTTCACCGTTTGCATCTAACTGCCACAAAAAACCACGAATATCGTAAATCGAACGCCGTGAGGCGTAATTTGAACGACTGTAGAATAAAATCGGCGCAATGTTATTCGCTGTAGCGTTGTGCAAGTCTATCCACAGCTCAGAGGCACACACTTCCAACGGTCGTGTTTGTATCGCATCGCTATCTTCGGCAGGTGTACAGTTGTCGATAGTCGTGGTCGCGCCAGGGCTTAGACCAATACTGGCATAGCCTGCAGCTAGTCCGCTATCATTTACGTCCATCAATGCGCTCTCGCCACCCAATACAGATTGGTCAGGTGGCGCGATGGTGGTCGTCTGGCCATCTTGATACCAAACACCTCGAGAAATAAAATCTCGCACATAGTATGTGCGCGTGACATCTTCATCATCCGCATTTTTATACGTGAACTCGACCGGTTTATAAGCACCGTACCCCATCCCCACAGCGGTATTCGCAGCGTTGATACTGTTTAAGTGCGTTATTGTGGAGACATCATCAGGTTGATCAAAGAAAGACACTGACTGGGTCACACCGTCATACATAAACGCTTGATACGGCGCAATCGACTTTTGCAGAAAGTTATTGTTTACGTTAGCGGCCAACGCGTTGACGATGTAATCATATTGAGCAGGCGTCAATTCAGTCACCTCTTCAATATCTGTAATACCCAAAGCCGCAAGCTGCGTCGCAGTTAATTGGCTTAAATCGATGTCAACATTGGTCTGAAAACTTGAGACACCAACGATGAATCCTTGCTCGTTTAAGTCACGCGGAAAGCTATTACGAAAGTTATCCGCCGTTGCAATTTCTTCAATTGAGAACGTATCCGCGCTTGCCGTAACACTGCAACCTGCTAATACACTCGCTACCAATAAATGCTTAGAAAATGGTTTCATCACGATTAACTACTCTGTTTTGATAAATTTTCGAGTTCTTCCCAACGCTCTAAGTAGCTCATTAACTGCTCCTCTAGAGCGCCCGCTTGCTCCATCACGGGCTGCGTGATATCAATGGGTTGAGAGAAAAACTCCGGTTCGTTCATTTGTTGCTGCAAGGTTTCGATGTCACTTTCTATCTTTTCTATTGCTGCAGGCAACTCATCGAGTTCACGTTGTAACTTGTAGGATAACTTTTTCTGCTTTGTTACTGAACCCTTGTTATTACTTTGTTCTGAAGACGGCTTCTCTGACTCTTTAGACGCTGATTTTGTTCCATCATTGGGCAAACTTTTACGAGCGAGATAATGCTCAATTTCAGAGAATCCCCCGAAAATCTCGGTGATCTGACCTTCACCCTCAAATAACAAAACGGAGGTCGCCGTATTATCCACGAATTCACGGTCGTGACTTACTAATAAGACAGTGCCTTCGTAATCCGCAATAATCTGTTCGAGTAACTCTAAGGTCTCTATATCAAGATCATTAGTCGGCTCATCGAGTACTAAAATATTGCTTGGTTTTAGCAATATTTTAGCCAGCAAGGCACGGTTGCGTTCACCACCAGATAAGGCGCGTACCGGAGTCCTTGATTGTTTGGGACTAAATAAGAAGTCTTGCAAATAACTGAGAATATGACGTGGACGACCTTGAAACACAATGTCCTGCTTGCCATCGCCCACGTTGTCCATCACCGACTTTTCAGGATCAAGTTGGGAGCGGTGCTGATCAAAGTACGCGACTTCCAGATTTGTACCGAGCTTAATATTTCCCGCATCAACGGCTTGTTCGCCCAAAATAACTTTAATCAGCGTACTCTTACCACAACCGTTAGGTCCCACAAGCGCCACTTTATCGCCGCGCTGTAGCAGTAAGTCAAGATCACGAATGATCGGTTTATCAAAGCTCAGTTCAACATGTTCGCCCTCAAACACGCGCTTGCCAGACCGCTGCGCTTGATTGACCTGCATCTTGGCATTACCTTGCAACTCACGTCGCTGCGCACGCTCCTTACGCAATTGCTGTAGAGCCCGAACGCGTCCCTCATTACGAGTTCTACGTGCTTTAATTCCTTGGCGAATCCAGGTTTCTTCTGCCGCGAGCTTTTTATCAAACTCAGCGTTTTGTGATTGCTCAACTTCTAGCAACTCCTGCTTTTTCGTGACATAGCTGTCATAGTTACCTGGAAATGAAGTTAAAGCGCCGCGATCCAAATCAACGATTCGTGTCGCAAGTTTACGAATAAAGGCACGGTCGTGACTAATAAATAAAATCGCACCGTTAAATTGCAGTAATTGCTCTTCTAACCACTGCACCATTTCGACATCCAGATGGTTAGTCGGCTCGTCAAGTAGCAACACATCAGGATCAACGACGAGCGCACGCGCGAGTGCAACACGACGCAACCAGCCGCCCGATAATTGCGACATCGATACGTCGGCAGGCAGACTTAAGCGCGTTAAAACCTGCTCGATACGAGTCGCAAATTGCCAGCCATTCTTAGCATCGATCTGTGTTTGCAGACTATCGAGCGCTTTCATCATTTCATCACTCGGATCGTCTGCAATCATATTTGATAAACGATGAAACTCGTTTAATTTCTCGCCCACATCGGCTAACGCCTGAGCCACATAATCATAAACCGACATTTCGAGTTGCGCGGGCGGGTCTTGAGGCAACCGGGTGACTATCGTATCTCCCACATACTGAACTTGACCATCGTCTAAGTGAATTTCTTGATCGATGACCTTAAGAAGCGTCGACTTACCCGCGCCATTGCGTCCGACCAAACAAACTCGCTCACCAGCCTCTAAAATAAACTCAGCATGATCCAGAATTGCATCAGCGCCAAAAGCCAGCTGTGCATCCTGAACGCGTATCAAACTCATGATTCAATAAACTCCTTTGCCTTTTGAGCATCAAAAGGCCAACGCAGCTCGTTATCATTGGCATCAACTAACACCGGAACGAGCCAACCATATTCTTTTTGCAATCTTTCATCCGAACAAATATCGACAACACTCAATTCAATCGACTCATCTAAATCTATTTGATTGAGCAGCAGTAACGCCTCTTTACACAGAGGACAATGTGGCTTAGTTAATAAATAAAACACATTTCCACCTAGTACTCTTTACTAATAATGAAGTAGTGATGAATCCCTTTATGACGTTTAAAATCTTCAGGGATAGAGGCCTCAGTTTGGTTATTTACCGAATAACCCGCCTTCTCTAAACCCGCTTCATCAATTTTAAACTTCTTGCGGTTGTTAGAGAATAAGATCACGCCGCCCTCGTTCAGCAGTCGTCCAGCCGTTTTAATTAAGCCAACATGATCGCGCTGAATGTCCAGCGTACCCGTCATGCGTTTTGAGTTACTAAATGTTGGGGGATCGATAAAAATGACGTCGTAACGTCTGTCGTCGCGTTGATCACGCATCCAAGTAAAACAATCGGCTTGAATAAACTCGTATTGACGACCACGCAACCCATTCAAATGAAAATTACGCTCACCCCAAGCAAGGTACGTTTTCGACATATCTACCGACGTGACCGAATGCGCACCGCCCAACGCCGCTTGCACTGAAGCGGTACAGGTGTAACTAAATAAGTTCAGAACATCGAGATCTTCGCACTTATCAAACAGCTCTTTCCGAACCAAGCGATGATCGAGGAATAAGCCAGTGTCGAGATAGTCGGTCAGATTAACCTCAAACTCGGCGCCATATTCCTGCACGTTGAAAATAACACTATCTTGTTTCTGACGATTGCGACGCTCGTATTGCTCTTGCCCTTTCTGCCGTTTACGCACCTTTAATACAATGTGGCTTGAATCAAACGGCAAAGTCTCAGCGACCATTTCCACTAAGTGCCAAAGACGATCGGTTGCAACCCCATCAGGAATAGTTTTGGGGGGCGCATACTCTTGTATTACTAAGTGATCGCCATAGATATCAATCGCCGCATTATATTCCGGTAAGTCGGCATCATAAACACGCCATGCTTCGAGCCCTTCTTTACGCGCCCACCTGCTAAGTTTTGAATAATTCTTTTTAAGCCTGTTAGACAAATCTTCAGATTGACTTTCTGTAAACTCAACTTGCTCTTTAGTTAGGTCAAATAGCGCCAATGTGGTGGCGATCGGACCGTTCATAAACGCATATTTTTTATGACTACGCAGTTTTAGACGTTTTAATAATGTCTCGTCGCCAGCAAGAAGTGCTATTTGCCAGCCTAAGAAAGACTGTTTTAATCGACGGCCCAAACGGCGGTATAGTAATAGTGTTTCGACTTCTTCACCGAGGCGTTCACCATAAGGCGGGTTTGCAATCAGAAGACCTTGATCAGCAGGGGCCTGCATATCAAGCACATCGGATGTATCAAATTGAATAAATTGACCAAGCTGACAGCGGGCCGCATTTTCTTTCGCAATACCGATGAGTTTGGGATTCATATCACTGGCATAAAAACGCGCAGTCATCGTGTTGCGACCTTCCTTAAAGCGCTTTTCAGCGTCTTCAAGCACACTGTGCCAAATACTGCGGTCATGCCCTACCCATCGCAGGAAGCCCCAGTCGCGCCGGTTTAGGCCCGGCGCTTGATCGGCCGCTATCATGGCGGCTTCAATCACCAATGTGCCCGAACCACAGAACGGGTCAAGGATAACAGGTTCATCGTGTTCTAATTGTTGATGAATTCCAGCACGTATGAGCACCGCGGCTGCCAGTGTTTCTCGTAGTGGCGCTTCACCTTGTTGTTTGCGATAACCTCGCTGATGCAGCCCACCTCCAGAGAAATCTAAAGACCAGATAAGTTCATTCTTGTGATAACGCGCGTTTACTCGAATATCAGGAACCTGTTTATCGACATTCGGGCGCTGTGCGTTACGACCCCGAAAAAAGTCAATAATACCGTCCTTAACGACCTGGGCACCAAACTGCGTGTTACGTATCTCATCATTGGTGCCATGAAAGTCAACGACAAAGCTATGTGTATCACGCATGACCTGTGTCCAATCGAAGACACTAATCGCCTGCTGAATCTGTTCTGCGTTGAGTGTTTCAGCGCGGCCTAACTCGACGAGCACACGACTAGCTAAACGCGACCATAGAGCAATGGTGTACGCAAGTTTTAAGTCTGCATCGACATAGCACCCCGCCTGAGTCACAGTAATTGATTTGGCACCGAGCCCCTGCAACTCATTCTCTAATAATTGTTCCATGCCTTTTGCGCACGATACAAATAAACGCAACATAGTTTATTCCATTCAGTAATTTGGCCGCGATTATAGCGTTTCTCAATCAATGTGTCTTTAAAACACTGTAAACTGAACAAAGGTTGTTCGGTATGTGTGTTTTTTATGCATTTGAACTGTATTTTATTAAAAAGCGCTTGCGCAAGCGGTGGGACATGTATATTATGCACCCCACATCGGACGCGGGGTGGAGCAGTCTGGTAGCTCGTCGGGCTCATAACCCGAAGGTCGTAGGTTCAAATCCTGCCCCCGCAACCAACTCCGATGCCTTCATTAAGCATTTCTAGCTGTTACCAAGATCACATCTTCCATAAAAGTATTCTCGGCACACTATCGAAAGCACTCAATTGACTTCACGCGCAGTAATTTATGCGAGCTGTTGGCTAGATAACATTGTTTGACGCATTTCTAGGGTCGAGGGAAGCAACCGATTATGAAGCACTTTGATGACGTGATACTGTTTAATCGTTTTAATCGGTGACAATTTCATATCACCTGACAACAATAGACATGAAGCAAATTCATCATCACGGTCGATTATCAAGAATAAACCGTCATCAAAACCGCTATTCAATTCACAGATATGACGTTCGGGCGCCCATTCTTCAATGTTCGACTTTTGAAAATGCCAACTTTGAGGCATTTGCGGACACCCAAAACGAACAAATGCCGCTGCGCACAACGATGCCTCTTCGACACTCGTACCTAAGTCATCTGTTGAGTAACCTTCTAATACATCGACAAAATTCTGTAAGAGAGTCAAATCTTCAACATTAAAAGGCGCAGAGCAAAAATCGACATTCACGAGTTGTTTGCCTTTATAAGGCAAACGGAAAGGTGCGCCATCCCCCGCCTGAATTGACAGTGGCTGAGCTTTATCGTCGTATAGCCAACACATGTGTTGATTAATTTCCAACTTGCACACCTTTATTATTATGAATGTTGTTATAAATTTGGCAAATAGATTACCCAAAGTCACCTAGTTTTACAAGTTATTGACAATGTCCTTTACAAGCCTAGGTCCTTTGTAAATAAAACCGGTGTAAACCTGCACTAACGATGCGCCCGCCTCAAGCTTTTCTTTCGCGGCGCCTGCAGAATCGATGCCGCCTACTCCGATAATAGGAATTGACGAGTCCAACGCTGAACGTAACAGCCGAATAATACAGGTACTGCGATCACGCACTGGTTTGCCGCTCAAGCCACCCGCTTCATCCGCTAGTTTGCTATGCGAAACACCATCACGCGAAAGCGTTGTATTCGTTGCAATAACACCATCGATGCCCTGCTCGTTAAACGCCTCAGCCATCATACGCACTTCTTCTGGGCTCAGATCAGGTGCGACTTTAACAACAAGCGGTACATACTTGCTATGCACTTTTGCTAGTTCTTTCTGCTCAGCTTTTAAGCCTGCTAGCAAACCATTTAAAGCATCGCCGTGTTGAAAATTGCGTAAGCCCGGTGTATTTGGCGAAGAAATATTGATGGTCACGTAATCGGCATAACGATAAACCTGAGTTAGGCAGGCAACGTAGTCTTGTAAAGCATCTTGCTCTTCAGTGACTTTGTTTTTACCAATATTAATGCCCAGCACACCTTTATAAGTACGTCGCTTGACCTGTTCAACCAACGCCTCGACACCGTCATTATTAAAACCCATGCGGTTAATAATGGCCTCATCATCAACCAACCGAAACAGTCTTGGCTTTTCGTTGCCTGGCTGTGGTTTCGGCGTCACCGTACCCACTTCAATAAAACCGAAGCCCATCTGTCCAAATGCAGTCATGCAACGCGCATTTTTATCGAGACCCGCTGCAAGACCGACAGGATTCGGAAACTCGATCCCCATCACGGTCACAGGCTTGGCCGGCAGACGTTGACGCCACGCGAGTGACAATGGCGTATTAGCAAACCGCCGAAGCATACCGAGCGTCCAGTCGTGAGAACGCTCGGCATCTTGGTTAAACAGCCATTTTCTGACCAGGTTATACACTAGCCCGCAACCTTAGGCGCACAGTTGTGGCTCAACAACATGAGTTCACGCAATGCAACTGAGAACTTAGCAAACTCGTGGCTCTTCGTGGTGCGGAAGTCCGATAACATTGACTGCCAACGTTGCAGCAAGGATTCGTTTTGGTCCATCCAATCATCCAACATTTGCAACGGCTCACCTATCTCTGAGGCCGATTTCAATACAACTAAGGTCAACGCACGTTGCTGCCAATCCAGTTCTTCTCGGAATGCGGCACGTGCCAGCGCTTGCCAGTGGTTAGCAACCGGTTGATTATTAATTTGATTGAGGAACCAATGTAGATTCAGACGAGCACCTAAATAGAAGTACATGTTGCCAACGGTCTGATACGACTGTTCGGTTTCGTCAGCAATTTCGGCAATGTCCATTGCCGAAAATACGGTACTCAAGCTCGCCACTTCTTGAGCCAACTCTTTCGGAAGTCCTTGCTCAATATAGCGGTCGATCGTTTTTTGAATCACAGCCGCTTCATCTTCGTTCATATAACTTAGACAGTTTTTACGCAAGTCATCAAAAGCGGGCATGTAAAAGTCAATGTGCTCTTGAATACCATTTAATTTAGTGTTGCGGTGACGCAAGAACCAACGTGTAGCTCGACGCACCATACGGCGAACCTGGAACAGAATATCGTTCTGTGTTTCAGCCGGCACTTTATTGTTCAACGCTTCAATGGCATCCCAAAGTTCCTCAACGCGGAAACACTCGCGAGCGACTACAAATGACGATGCAACTTCAGCGATGGTCGCTCCGGTGGCTTCTTGTTTACGAAACACGAAGTTAGGACCCATATCATTAACGATCGTATTAGCTAACTTAGTCGCGATAATCTGTCCCTTCAACGGGTGTGAAGCCATCGAATCAGCAAACTGTTTTTGCAACGGTTTAGGGAACGAACGGAACAATGCTTTGCCATGGAACGGATCTTCAGTGATTTCATCGGTGATTAACTGCTCCTTAAGCACCATTTTGCCATAGGCTGTTAAAACCGATAGTTCTGGACGTGTCAAACCTTTATTCTGGGCTTGGCGTTCCGCCAGCTCGTCGTCTGAAGGTAAGAACTCCAGCGAACGATTTAATGCACCGTCACGTTCTAACTGGTGAATAAAGCGTTGCAATTCTTTGATTTGGTCACTACCTCGAAGCGCAGTAATCGAGAGCGATTGTGTTTGACGATTACAATCGTCAAGAACGATTTCAGCCACTTCGTCAGTCATGTCGTACAATAACTTATCGCGTTGCTTCTTCGTGAGGTCACCGTTATTGACCAAACCATTCAGCAAGATTTTGATATTCACTTCATTATCTGAACAGTCCACGCCGCCAACATTATCAACAAAGTCGGTATTAATACGACCGCCGCGCTGAGCAAATTCAATACGACCCAACTGAGTTAAACCTAAGTTACCGCCCTCGCCGATGACTTTGGCTTTCAATTCTGCACCATTAACGCGCAGTGCGTCATTGGCTCGGTCACCCACATCAGAATCGGTTTCATCCTTACCTTTGATGTAAGTACCGATACCGCCGTTCCAAATAAGATCAACGTCCATGGTTAGACACGCACGAATGAGCTCGTTAGGTGTCATTGATTTCTTCTGGGAGCCCAGCATCTTCTTCATTTCTGGCGACAGCTCTATTGCTTTAGCACTGCGACTGAAGATACCGCCACCTTTAGAAATCAACTCTTTGTTGTAATCTTCCCAGCTTGAGCGCGGCAATTTAAATAAGCGATCACGCTCTTTCCAAGAGCTGGCTGCGTCTGGTTCTGGGTCGATAAAAATATGCATGTGGTTGAACGCAGCTTGTAGGCGAGTATGTTTAGATAGCAACATGCCGTTACCAAACACATCCCCCGCCATGTCGCCAATCGCAACACAGGTAAAGTCAGTGGTTTGGCAATCAATGCCCATTTCACGGAAGTGGCGTTTAACCGACTCCCAAGCACCACGAGCGGTGATACCCATTTTCTTATGGTCGTAGCCAACTGAACCGCCAGAAGCAAAGGCGTCGCCCAGCCAAAAGTTATATTCAGCAGAAATACCGTTAGCGATATCTGAGAACGTCGCTGTGCCTTTATCAGCGGCGACAACCAAGTAAGGGTCGTCTTCGTCCTGACGAACGACGTCAACAGGTGGTACGATTTCACCCTCGACGATATTGTCGGTGATATCTAATAACGCACGAATAAACGTTTTATAACACGCCTGTCCTTCTGCAATCATACCTTCACGGTCTTCGGGCAGGTGTTTACAGTAGAAACCACCTTTTGCACCCACAGGTACAATAACGGTGTTCTTAACTTGTTGTGCTTTCACCAGGCCTAAAATTTCAGTACGGAAGTCTTCACGACGGTCCGACCAACGCAGGCCACCACGAGCCACTTTACCACCCCGTAAATGGACACCCTCTACCCGCGGCGAGTAGACAAAGATTTCGAACTTAGGCAACGGCAACGGCATCTCAGGTACCAGTTCAGGTAAGAACTTAACTGAGATGTAAGGTTTATCATTGCCTTTTTCATTCTTCTGGAAGAAGTTTGTACGTAAAGCGGCGTCAATTAATTCAACATAGCGACGGATAATACGATCGTCGTCCAAGTTAGCGACGCTATCTAATTCGGTATTGATGCGCGTATGTAACGCGTCCAGTTTCTTCTCAACACCTTTAGTGCCGGGCTCAAAACGCGTGTAGAACATCTTAATGACGAGTTTAGCGAGTAGCGGGTACTTGCTAAACGTGCTTTCAATATAGCTTTGACTGAAGGTCGTACCAATCTGACGCATGTACTTCGCAAACATACGTAAAATAGTGACTTGGCGACCCGTCATACCGGCACCAAGTACGAGCCGGTTAAAGCCATCATCTTCAAGTTCACCTTTCCAAACTTTTGCAAACGCATCTTGGAATAATTCGCGACTGGTTTCTAAATCGAGCGCCCCACCGGTATGGATCATATGAAAATCTAAAATCCAAAATACATTGCCGTCTGCCGCTTTAACGGGATAAGGGCTCTCGCCAATCACACGCAAGCCAAAGTTTTCGAGCATCGGCAGCACGTCTGATAAGTGGATGGGTTGATCTTTATGGAAAAGCTTGAGACGCAAGTATTTGCTGTCGTCTTTCTCTTCCTGAGCGCGATAAAGCACCATGCCGAGCTTATGTTCATCGTCAAGGGACTCAAGCTGGTTGATATCTGAAATCGCAACAGAAGGCAGCACATCCTCTTTATAAGCACGCGGGAACGCTTGACCATAACGTTTATTCAAACGTGTTGAGCGCGCCTCACCAAAGGTTGAGTTTAAAATACGCTCAAAGTTATCTTCCCAAGTGCGAGCGGCCTCAATAAGATTCTGTTCCAATTCCTTCACATTTACGTCCTGCTGGTCGTCTTCTAGGCGCACGGTGTAATGCGTTCGTGCGAGATTTGATTCGGAGAAATAAGTGGTAAAGTCAACGTCGTGTTGAGTACGCAAGGTTTGTTTTAAAATGCGCTGAGTGCGTTCACGTAATAGAGTGTTGTAACGCTCTTTAGGTACATACACCATGCATGTCATAAAGCGACCAAAAATATCGCGACGCAAGAAAATCCGAGTCATATCACGCTCTTGCATCTGCAAAACGCCCAAACCAACTTGCAGTAGATCATCATCCTCTGCTTGCACGACTTCATCACGCGGATAGGTCTCTAAAATATTAACTAATGCTTTTGCTGCATGCGATTGTGGAGCAAAACCAGACGCTTCAATCACGCGCTTGAGCTTCTGCGAAACCAGTGGAATATCACGCGCGCTATTGTTGTAGAAGTTCGACGCGTAAAGACCAATAAAGCGATGCTCACCAATGACCTCGCCTTCTTTATTAAAGCGTTTGACACCAATGTAGTCGCAATGCGCTGGGCGATGAACACGTGATTTTGAATTGGTTTTCGTGAGTAACAGAATGCGATCGTCCTGTGTAATTTCACGCGCATCCTCTGGCAAGCTTGAAATTAAACGACCTTTTTCACTGACCGAATTACGCATTAGGCCCAAACTGCTATCTTCGGTTTGGCTGAGTTCGTAATCGCCTTTAACAGGCTTTAAGTCATAAGAGCGATAGCCTGTAATGGTAAAGTTATCATCCGCCAACCAGCGTAAAAACGCTTGGATATTTTGTTTTTCTTCCTTCGAGCCTGGATAATAATCGGCAGTCACTTCTTCTGCGACTTCAGAGAGCTTGGTCACCATCGGCTGCCAATCGGAGACCGCCAAGCTGATCTCTTCCATGACAGAGCTCAATTCTTTCTTCAGCGCTTTTAATTCGTCCTTGGTGCTCTGGCGGTCGACCTCAATTAAGAATGCGGTATCGACAAAATTATCATCACGAGTACCCGGGCGTAATAAATCAGTGACCTGATTATCTTTATCACGCTTATGGCTAATAGGCATGTGCAACAATAAGTGGCTCGTGATACCCAAGCGTGATAAAGCCATGCGGACTGAGTCCACCATAAACGGCATGTCACTCTGAATAATTTCAATAATCGTGTGCGGTGATTCCCAGCCATCATTCGGCACGTCTGGGTTATATACTTTAATCAGTGCTTTATCGCCGGGTTTATATTCATTAAAGCTGTGCCATAAACCCAGCACAGCACCGTACATATCACTGTCATTACGGTGACTCAAATCATCTGAGGAAATATTACGATAAAGACGTTTCGCGAAATCTTGCACAAGCGGTGCTTGGCTTGAAGCAACTTTCTTTTGAATAAGTTCGACTACTTTTTCTAAAAGTACTGGGGATTGACCATCAACCAACGACATAATTGCAGAGTCCTTGAGATTATTTTTTTGATGAAACGTCGTAGGCAAGCCACAAAGCGGCCCACGGCCTGATAATCTACCTATGATTGATGTTATTGTCGGACATTTAAGGCAGGCTTTCAACGCATATTCGTGCAATAAATGAGTGTTTAGACCAGCGAGCAGTAAAGCTTATGAAAAATAACTCAATAACTATCCAAATTAGGAGCTAAATACGCTTGAGGGAAACGAATTTATTATTGTTATCGAGCTGTATAATGAACCGACCGGATACGCCAGTTGGGTCCACAAAAGGAACCATACGACCGGCCGGAATAGCAATTCGTACGTTAGTATCAGACAGTACAACTAAATGTTGGGCGCCACCACCGTAGTAAATATCGATAAATTCCTGATACGACATAGAAATTGAAAAACGATATTCAATCACAGGATGACTCCCAACTCGCTATTTCGTGAAAATAGTTATGCAGCTAAACTATTTTCTATTTTTTCTTGTAAATCACTTGCTAAGTTCGGCAACGCTTGGATTTTTTCCAGTTGTTGCTTCATCAATGCCTGTCGCTCGGCATCGTACCGTCTCCAAGACATAAAGCTTGATATTAAACGCGACGCTACCTGCGGATTTTTATCATTTAACTGACAAATGACATCACCAATTAACGCATAACCGGCTCCATCAAACTGATGAAATCTTGCGCTATTTTGTGTAAACGCCGCCAACAATGAATAAATTCGGTTCGGATTATCTAGACTGAAATCGGGGTGTTTCATTAAGGTTTTAACATTGGCAATGGTACCGTCCGTATCGGCTAATGCCTGCGTCTGGAACCACTTATCCATCACCAGTTTATCACCGCGCCATTGCTGATCAAAAGCTTCCACAAGCGTGATAGCATTTGATGCGTTGCCCCAAACCGATGCCTGCAGTGCCGCCAGTCGATCCGTCATATTCGTTGCGTTATCAAACTGCGTTTGACTCAGATTCACGTAATTATCGCCCGCTACGGTGAGGTAACTCAATAGTACATTTTGCAATTGCCGTAGCGCTATATCCTCACCTGACAAGCGGTAGTCACGCTGCTGCAATTCATCATAAATAGCGGCATAACGTGCACTCATCGTGCCGTGCAACTGTTCAGCTAAATGACGTTTTAACTGTCGCAAGTTGTGAACAATGGTATCAATCTCAATGGTTTCAAAATACTCGCCAACGGTAGCCGCATTTGGCAACGTCAGCGTCAATGCGATTAACGCAGGATCAGTATCCGACGTGATCAAACGTTCACACGCATCGACAAGCGCCTTATCCACTTCGACTGTTGATTGCGACTTGACCGCATCCACCACGCGACTTGTAAATAGCTGCTGTGCAGCGTCCCAGCGACTCACCGGATCGTCTGCATGCGCCATTAAGGTCAACATCGCTGCTTCAGGTAAATCACGTTGCACTTTAACGGGTGCAGAAAAATCATCGAAGACCGAGACAATCGGTTCTTCATTCGACGCCAATTGAGCTGCAAATTCGCCATTGACGTAAAAGCTTTGACGTTCTTCAGTCAGTTCGAGCAGGTTTTCAGCGAGCACTATACGGTTACCGTTAGGTGCATAGGCAGATATACGCATTGGAATATGCATGGGTCGTTTTTCCGCCTGACCTGGTGTAGCTGGAACCGTCTGACGGGTGTTGATAATGAGTTGTTGCTTGTCAGTATCAAACGCGGTTTCGACTTCCACACTCGGTGTCCCAGCTTGCTCATACCAGCGACGGAATAGTGTAAAATCCCGATCGTTGGCATCTTCCATCGCTTTGACAAAATCTTCACAGGTCACTGCGGCACCGTCATGGCGTTCGACATAAAACTTCATGCCACGCTGAAAGCCAGTTTCGCCCAGTAATGTATGCATCATACGAATGACTTCAGCGCCTTTGTTATACACGGTCACCGTATAAAAGTTATTCATCTCCACAACTTTGTCAGGTCGAATGGGGTGAGCCATTGGCCCTGCGTCCTCAGTAAACTGGTGACTACGAATCACCTTGACGTTTTGAATACGATTAACCGCACGTGAACCTAAATCTGAGCTAAATTCTTGATCACGGAATACCGTCAGGCCTTCTTTCAGCGAAAGCTGGAACCAATCGCGGCAAGTAATTCGGTTTCCCGTCCAGTTGTGAAAGTATTCATGACCGATCACCGATTCGATATTTAAAAAATCTTGGTCGGTGCCGGTTTTGGGATTAGCAAGCACATATTTAGAATTAAAGACATTAAGTCCTTTGTTCTCCATAGCGCCCATATTGAAGAAATCGACCGCGACAATCATGTAGATATCGAGATCGTAAACCAGACCAAAGCGTTCCTCGTCCCAACGCATTGCATTTTTTAACGACACCATCGCGTGCTCACTGCGATCTAAGTTACCTTTATCGACAAATAACTGCAGTGCGACTTCGCGTCCTTCGCGCGTCACGAAGGTGTCCTCAAGTAAATCAAAATCACCACACACCAACGCAAATAAATAGCTCGGTTTAGGGTATGGGTCATGCCAAGTGACAAACGGCTTGCCCTCTTCCTCACCGTGCTCAACGCTGTTGCCATTCGCCAAAATATGCGGATAGTCTGCACTCGGTGCGATAACTTTGGTAGTAAAAGTCGCCAATACATCGGGGCGATCTAAGTAGTAAGTTATACGGCGGAAACCCTCTGCCTCGCATTGGGTACAAAAAGTACCTTCAGCCAGATAAAGCCCTTCCAGCGCTTTATTGGTCGATGGGTTCAATGTATTGACCACTGTCAGTGTGAACTCATTTTGCTCAACCTCAATGGTCAGCGTTGAGTCAGTGACTGTATAATCTGAAGTGCTGAGAGCTTGGTCGTTTAAAACAACCTTTTCCAGTTCGATGTGCTCTCCATCGAGTACCAACGCATCACTGTGCTCGCCTTGGCGCTTTATTTTCATGGTATTAGTGATGCGTGTGTTTGTCTCGTCCAATTCAACAACTAAGTTCACCGTATCGATGGTGAACTTAGGTGCTTGGTAATCTTTCCGATACTTCGCGGTTTTTTGTGACATAAACCCTCTTTACGACGTTTGAGTATTTTCAGTCATTTCTGGCTCACGGCGTAAAATCGTCCATCCAGTATAAGCCAGTACAATCGCAATTAATGGTGTCAAATAGTTAAAGAATGCATATATACCATAGTCTAGCGGACTTACAGCCAGAACACTAAACATGTATGCGCCACAGGTGTTCCATGGAATCAATGCGGAAGTCAAAGTACCACTGTCTTCCAATGTACGAGAAAGTACTCGAGGATCCAGCCCTCGACGTTGATATTCTTCTTTAAACATACGGCCAGGCAATACGATGGCCATGTATTGGTCGGCAGTTAATACGTTGGCACCAAAACAGGTAAATAACGTACCAGTGATCAAACTGCCTACTGACTTCGCTGACTTTAGCATGCCCTGGATAAAGCGCTTTAACAGCCCGAGCTTTTCCATGACGGCGCCGAACGTCATTGCACTTAAAATCAACCATAGGGTATTAAGCATGCTCGACATACCGCCGCCACTCAGCAGCGAATCAAGGTTTGTGCTTCCGGTACTGACCGTCGTACCATCAGACATTGCGAGCCAAATTACTTTCAGGTGCGATAATAAGGTGTCATTACCACCCGCCATCTGCTGCACCATATCAGGTTGAAAAATGAGTGCCCAAACGCCACCTAGCAACGCACCAAAAAACACAGTCGGTAACGCAGGTTTACGGGTTGCTGCTAAAAATAGCAGAACACCTAAGGGTACTAACATTGCCCAACCTACATTAAAGGTATTGTCGAGCAGGCTTTGCATTTGATTCAGCTTTTCAAGAGATACCGATGAGTCGGCATTCAGCCCCAAGAATAGGAAAATTGTCACTGAAATAATAAACGCGGGGCCTGCGGTATAGCCCATGTAACGGATATGTGCGAACAGTTCGGTTCCACTGACTGCAGGTGCCAAGTTCGTGGTGTCTGATAGCGGCGACATTTTGTCACCGAAATATGAGCCCGAAACGATAGCACCAGCGGCGATAGCAGGGTCAAGACCCATGCCCGATGCGACTCCCATTAACGCAACACCAATGGTTGCAGCCGTCGTCCAAGAGCTACCAATCGACAATGCAATGATACCGCAAATAATACAGCTAGCAGCATAAAACAGCCCCGGGTTTAACAACTCTAAACCGTAGTAAATCAGCGTCGGTACGGTACCTGAGAGCAACCAAGTACCAATCAAGGAGCCTACCGCAAGAATAATCAACATGGCGCCTAAAGCAACAGAGATACCTTCTTGAATACCTTTTTCAATTTGCTCCCAGCTGAAGCCATTCTTAAAGCCGATAATACAGGCAATACCTGCAGCTATCCAAAGCGCTATTTGGTTAGGTCCATAGGATGAGTCTTCGCCAAAGAAATACACTGATGAGGCCAACATAATCACCAAAGCGACCAGCGGAATCAGTGCCTGAAAAAGTGTGGGCTGTTTTATTTGTTGTGTCATGAATGCGTTATCCTAAATCTCGATAATGCCGATAAGTTGAAGAAAAATTATAATAATAGCGATCGGTGCAACGTATTTGAGGCACAAATGCCAAATATCAAAAATGTGGTTGCCAGCATCAAGCTCGTCTTTAGCGTTATCACGCGTCATTACCCAGCCCGCTAAAACGGCGAGCAGTAAGCCACCTAACGGTAATAATAGACTCGATGTGAGTAAGTCAATCACATCAAAAATTGAATTCAATGGCTTACCCAGCCACTGTGTACTCAGTTGCGCCCACGAGCTCCCGGAGAACGAATGGATCGTGAGCTGCCCCAGCAACCATAATACACTGGCGGAAATGATCGTTGAGGGCCAACGCGATAGATTGAATTTTTCTGAGACAAAAGCCACCGACGCTTCAATCATTGCTATCGCCGAAGTAAATGCGGCGATCACTAACATGGTGAAAAATAGAGTGCCTACCCATTGTCCCCCTGGCATTTCACCAAAAGCCAGTGGCAAGGTGGTAAAGATTAATCCAGGTCCTTCACTCGGTGTAAGATTAAAGCCAAATACCAACGGGAAAATGGCGAGACCTGCAATTAAAGCAACCAGTGTGTCAATCACCGCTATCCAAACGCTTGTTTGTACGACCGAAGTTTCCTTGGGCAAGTAAGCGCCATACATAATGACAACGCCGGATGCTAAACCGAGCGTGAAGAAAGAGTGACCCAGCGCAATCATCACGCCGTTAATCGAAAGCTTTGAAAAGTCAGGTTTAAACATGAACTCTACGGCTTCGCCAAACGCCCCAATATTTCCAGCATAGACCGCCAAAGCGATCAGCAATACAAACATAGCCGGCAATAAAAAACGAACCGAGCGTTCGAGTCCTTTATTGACCCCCTTGCCCACGACAACCACTACGCCAATCAATATGAGTGTGTGCCACAGCATCAACTCGCTCGCCGATGACAACATGCCAGAGAATAGCCCCCCGACTTGCTCGGCTGAGGCACCATTGAATGCGCCGCCCGCCGCTTTAAACACGTAATCGAGCGCCCACCCTGCAATAACGGCATAAAAGCTCAAGACGAGAAAGCCCGTCAACATGCCTAACCAACCTGCCAATTGCCAATGCCGGCTGCGTTTAGACTCGACTGCGACTTGCTCTGCCGCGTATCCCGGTGAGTGACGACCTCGTCGACCAATGACCACTTCGGCCATCATGATAGGGATGCCAATGAATGCGATACAAAGCAGATATACTAAAACGAAAGCACCGCCTCCGTTTTCTCCCATCACGTAGGGAAACTTCCAGATATTGCCAAGGCCTACGGCGGCCGCCGACGATGCCAAAATAAATGACAATCGACTTGACCAACGACTTGATATTGATGCTGAGTTTTTCATTGTTGTTCTAGATCATTTTTTTAGTATAACGCGGTAGTTGACCACAAACTGCGTGGGTTGCCAAGCATACGTAAAAAAACCGCCATAAAGCGGCGGTTTTTTGAGCATATCTATGACTATTGACTTAGTCGTTTTGAGCGAGCTTCACATCATCAATAAATTCAAATGCAACAGAAATGGTCTCATCAAGATACGGATCCACTTCAAGCACCTCGTCGTCAACATCATCAATCGATTCAACTGGCTTCATTCCCATCCGTTTGAGACGATCATTGACTCGGGCTAGGCGCTCTTTCTTGTCCGCAGCTTGCTCACTCTCACGCTCTTCAATATTCAAGCTAACCCACGTTTTTTCCATGTTTTTACGTAGCTCATCGATATCTTTGAATATGTACGAAAACTCAGGATCTTTCTCTAAACGCTCATGAGCGTTCTTGTTTAACGACTGGATTTCAGCGCTATCAAGATAACTGAAGGTGTCATATTGCGCTGGCTTGATTTGATCCCACGGTAGCGCGTTGTCTTCACGACTCTCGCCCCACTCCGACGCTTCCACGTATGAAGGCAAGGTGACATCAGGCGCCACACCTTTTAACTGCGTACTACCACCATCAATCCGATAAAATTTCGCGATTGTATATTGCACGCTGCCTAACGGCTCACTGAAGAAATCAAAACGACGGTTAAGCCCGCGATGCTGTTGGACAGTCCCTTTACCGAACGTATTCTCGCCCACAATCAGCGCACGCTTATAGTCTTGCATTGCCGCAGCAAAGATTTCCGATGCGGACGCACTATAGCGGTCAACTAACACCACCAGCGGACCTTCGTAATAGGTAACACCATCTCGATCTTTACTGATTTCAACATGGCCGCGCCCATCACTGACCTGAACGACGGGGCCTTGGTCAATAAATAAGCCCGTTAATCCAATCGCTTCATTAAGTGCGCCACCACCGTTACTTCGAAGGTCAATAACGATGCCTTCGACCTCTTTAGACTTAAGATCCTCAAGCAGCTTTTTGACATCTGCAGTCAAGTTGTTGTAAAAGCCAGGTATCTCAATGACACCCATTTTACGCCCTTTATTAGGTCCCTCTTCCGGTACCTCTACGTGCGCTTTTGCAGCTCGATCCTCTAACTTGACCTTGTCGCGGACTATTTCAACCACTTTCGGTGTGCCGCCAACGCCTTGTGAAGCCTCTAAGACTTGTAGGCGAACAGAAGAACCTTTCGGCCCTTTGATCATATCGACAACGTCATCGAGACGCATGCCAATGATATCCACAAAATCCTCAGCGTCCTCACCAACACCTTGCCCAACGGCAACGATTTTGTCCTCTGGAGAGAGCTCACCCGTCTTGTCAGCAGGTCCTCCTGGAACCAAACTACGAATCACAGTGTAGTCGTATTCTGATTGTAAGACGGCGCCAATACCTTCCAACTCAAGATTCATGTTTTGCTGAAATCGTTCAGAGTTAGCGGGTGATAAGTAGCTCGTATGAGGTTCGATGGAACGAGCAAACGCATTCATCAGCGTTTGAAAGGCATCTTCATTCTTTGAGTTAGTGAGTCGGTTCAACGCACTATTGTAGCGTTTACCAAGGGTCTCAACGATATCTGGCCACTCTTTGCCCGCCAATTTCAAGTTCAGAGCATCATATTTGACGCGCTTTTGCCAAAGCTCGTTCAATGCCTCTTCATCTTTCGCCCAGTCGGCATCTTCACGATCGTAGTAATATTTTTCGCCCTTTTCATCGAAGCTCATGGGCTTATCTTTATCAAGCAAAGAAAGCGCATATACATAACGTTGAAAACGACGTTCTAAACTTGTTTGGTAAAGCTCATAGGCAATTTCGAGCTCACCGCTCTCAAGCATGTCATCAAACAACCGAGCATACTCTTCTGACGCGTCAACGTCAGACTTCAACAAAAACATTTTATTGAAATCGAGCATTTCTAAGTAACGGTCGTGAATCTGCTCTGATAACGAGTCATCTAGCTCAGGCTGAGAGAAGTGATAACGTGTAAAATACGCTAACACACGCTCACTGACTGTGTCGTGCTGACTATCTTGCGTTAATTGGGGTAATTCAGAAATATCGTGCGTCGGTGGAATCGCCAGCGCGCTCGGGGCTACAACTAACAGAGCTAACGCGTTTAACTTGAATAATCCTGACTTCATATTGACGACTCCTGACAGACGCTTATTGTTTTACGAATACGTTTTCGGCTTTTACTTTCATACTCAGACCATTGGCAAGCTGGACTTGAACATCGCTTTTATCGATCTCAACCACCGTGCCTGGCATCGGTCTGTTACCTGCTTTAACTTGAACCTGTTGACCCACAGAAAGACTATTAAGTTCCACATCTTTCAATTTAGGGGTTGGTTTTCGCGCTGGCTTTGGCTTTCTAGCAGCCTTGTTCGCACTGGGTGCTCTCCGCTTCGGTTTAGTACGTGCTTCTTCAGATTTTGTATCTGTTGCTTTACGCTGCTTCGCTCGCTCAGCGGCACGTTCCTTTGATTCCTTAAGTGCCTCCGCAGCATGTTGTTGATGCTCGTCAAGTACCTTTTCAACAGCTTCACCGTCCAGATTGACACGCTCTGTTCCTGTTTTCACACTGCGAAGATAACGCCAACTGTTCGTGTAATGACGTAATGCAGTACGCAAGCGAGTTTTGCTTACCTTTTCGTCGTCTTCTAGACGCTTCGCAAGATCTTCAAAAATCCCGATCTTTAATGGCTTTGCATCACCCTGAAGGCTAAAACAGTTCGGAAACTGTTCAGCCAAATACGCAATGACGTCTTTACTTTTCGTCAGTTTTTCAGACTCACTCATTCCAATCTTCTTCCTGTTCACGGACGTTTTCTAAAACAGTACGAACAAACATGTCCATATCATCGAATTCAAGTTCAAGCAGCCGAGGCTCCTCGATCCACTCATATAACGTAAGGCGCACAGCCTCTTCCAGCTGCTCTACGGTATCGGTTTCTATACGCTGATCATTAATTAGATGCAGCATTTCATTGATTTGGTCAGCCGCGGCTTCTTCCTCGCCTTCAAAGAAAATTGTGTCTTCGTAGTTGACCAAATAAAGTTGGATATCAAAATCTGCAAACATAGGGTTAGGCTTGATTCCAATTAAAAGTAGCACAGATTGCCGCAATTCTCGCGAACATCTCTGCGTCTTCTGCGCTGAATCGTCCTACGGTAGGACTATCTATATCGAGTACGCCGACAGTTTTTCCATCGACAATAATAGGGGCTACAACCTCTGCGTTTGAAGCGGCATCACAGGCGATATGACCGCTGAACTCATGCACATCGTGCACGTGTTGCAAGGCTTGTGAGTCGGCTGCTACACCACATACACCCTGACCGAAGGGAATCCGTACACAAGCAACCTTGCCTTGAAACGGCCCTAATACGAGCTCGCGCTCACCTCGAGTGAGGTAAAACCCAGCCCAATTAATGTCTTCAAACTGGTCAAAAATGAGTGCTGAAATATTCGCTAAATTAGCAATTAAATCGGATTCTCCACTTGTGATGGCTTCGCATTGAGTCACGATATCATCACGTACTGATACTACTTGCATGGTACCTCTTATCTCTCATCTTCATTTAGGTTAAAACGCGCAATGGTATCGGCTCCGCTCTGCTCCGAGAACTGCCGCTTAAGCTCACTTTTAGATTTAGTGACTATACGTCCATCTTTACCTACTGAGTAATGTTGGTCGCTATCAAGAAACCGTGCTTGATAAGCCATTACTAGTTGGAGCGAGTTTTCCAGTTGTTCTTCCGATAATTTTGCACCGTCAGGCCAACGTCCTGTTTCGACGGCACTGACCAAGCGTTCATACGTATCTTGGCTCATACTGTTGATGAGATCTTCAAATTGCATTATTAGCTTTACCGCTTTCTTTTAAGCATGATGAGGCGTACACGGTTAATGACAAACCAAACCAAACCAATGCCAATAAACAACAATGCAGCGCTACGCTGCCAACTATTGGCGAGAGGTTGTTGGAAAAATAGATAGACAAAGGCAGCAATGGAGAGCAACAAGGCCAACATCGATTGAGAAACCAATTTATCTGACTTTTCCTGCCTCAATCGAATCGCTTCACGCTCGATGTCTTCTTTTGAATTGCCCGCAAAAACAAATTGGCAATGAGGGCAATCTTTTGCCTTAGAAGACACGCGCTTACCACACGAAGGGCAATTAACTAATGCCATATCAAACACCTTTACCGATATATACCAAGCAATATAAGGCTTTTATCACTAAATTCAAGGGACAGCCCCAATAAATGAGGTTTAAATAAAAAAAGCGAGGCGCTTGCCTCGCTTTTTTAGAATAAACGTTATGGCTATTTACGTTTTTGTTCTTTATTAAAGTCCTGCCAGTACGACTTAACAGTACTCTTCATCTCTTTGTGTAATAACAACATACCGATCAGGTTTGGTAAGGTCATTAACACGATGGCGACCGCTGATGCTGTCCAAATCAATGTCGTATCGGCAAACGATGCCCAGAAAAAGCCTGCTACGTATAAAATACGGTATGGCATGACACCCTTCTGACCAAATAGATAGACCACAGCGCGATCACCATAGTAGGACCAAGCAATCGCCGTCGAAAAGGCAAACAGCAATAGCGTCACAGGAATAATGTACTGCCCAAAGTCACCCAAGTAACCGTTTGCAAAAGCGAGTGACGTTAGCGCCGCCGAGTGAACCAACGACTTACCGACTACTTCGATATCGTCTTTGATCAAATTACCATCTTTAACTTTCACCGTCCCGGTATAAGCATCCTCGCCGGCCACAATAAAGCGTACATCTTCAGCCACCGAACGCGCATGTAAGATAGTAAACTCATCATTAGTCTGAGCAACACCATTCTCAACGCTCACCACACCACTATACCGCTTGATCTGGTTCTCATCCGTCTGATTCAGATACGCATAGAGTTTCTCACGGTCAGCCGTTATGGTGTCATCATAGTGCCCAGCAATGAAGTCGAGGTCACTTCGTGCGAAGTTATTCTCAAATTTCTGGGTCCAAACGCCTGAGGATAGAATCACGAGACCCGTCAGCGTACAGATTAAGATGGTATCTAGGAAAGGCTCAAGAATTGAAACCAAACCTTCGGAAACCGGATCTTTCGCGCGTGCTGATGCGTGGGCAATCGGTGCAGAACCCTGACCCGCCTCGTTCGAGAACAAACCTCGGTTAACACCGCGGTTAAAGGCATAAGCAAAACTTGCGCCTAAGAAACCGCCAGCGGCCGCAGAGCCGGTAAATGCATCGCGGAAAATAGAAACAAAAGACTCACCGATATTATCAATGTTAAATGCAATGACACTCAGCGAGCCAAGCACATACAAGATACCCATAATAGGTACAATCTTGGAGGTGACCGCTGCAATACGCTTAATACCGCCGATAATAACCATGGCGAGTAGAATCGATAACACCGCACCAGTAACAACAGGGTCTATCTCGAACGTTTGTTCCATTGACTGAGCGATGTTATTGATTTGGGGCATGTTACCCGTACCGAAGGAGCTGATAATGGTTGCGATAGCGAAAATCACTGCTAACCATTTCATGTTTAAGCGGCGATCCATGTAATACATAGGTCCGCCCGCCATGGTGCCATCTTCAGTTTTTACACGATACTTATGCGATAAGGTGACCTCAACAAACTTAGTGGTCATCCCCATGAACGCAGTCATCCACATCCAAAAAATAGCGGCGGGGCCACCTAAGAAGATAGCCAATGCTACACCACCAATATTACCGGTACCCACGGTTCCAGAGAGCGCCGTCGAAAGCGCTTGGAAGTGGCTGGTATCCCCTTGTGAGTCTTTTTTATCGAACTTACCGCTCAATACGCGCCACGCGTGACGAAAGTAGCGCACTTGAGGAAAGCCCAAATAAAGTGTGAAGAATAAGCCCACACCTAACAAAAGAAATGGGAAATAGGCTGCCGAGCCCAAAAACCCATCAATCCATAACAAAATATTATTCAGCGTTTCCAAGGTGTATCCCCTTTATTTATTGTTATTTTCACCGAGCTTGTTAAGCCTTACGCAAGATAGGTGACACGGCCAATATAGCCGTTAGCAAGTCCTCGCCTAGACGTTGGCTACGTGTCAACGACCACCCAAAGTCTTCATCAGGTAAGTCGGCATTATCCTTAAATGGCATTTCTAAAGTGTACGATAAGCATTTAAAACGCTCACCAACGGCGGTACACGCAACCGTCATATTCGCTTTGCCTGGCTCATCTTTCTCGTAGCCATATTCATCTTGGAATTCAGGCGTTGCCGCTAACAAAGCATTTTTAAACGTTTCTTCTAACTGCTTATGTCGCTCATCATACGAGGGAATACCCTCACAACCCGCTACGAAATTATAGGGAAGCGCTTCGTCACCATGCACATCTAAAAACATGTCGACGCCGGTTTCCTGCATCCGCTTAAGTACATAAAAGACTTCTGGGCTTTTCTCTAGGCTAGGTTCCGCCCACTCTCGATTCAGGTTAGTACCTACCGCGTTAGTTCGCAAATGACCTCGAACACTGCCGTCTGGGTTCATATTGGGTACGACATAGAACACATTTTCATCTAACAGTTTCCGAGCGACGCCATCCTCATCATCTAACAAACGCCCTAAAAATCCTTCCATTAGCCATTCAGCCATCGACTCGCCGGGATGCTGACGTGCAGTCACCCAAATGGTATTTTTATCGTCGCTGGGTTCGCCGATTATCAGCAAGTTTAACTCACGTCCATCAAGCGTTTCACCGAGTAACTCGTGATAGCAATCCACAGATTGTTGTGCCTGCTGAATCAAATCTAAATGACGCTCATACGAATACGGGACAAAGTAGGCGTAGTAGACTGATTCTTGCTCTGGCGTATGGCGGATGGTGAGTTGCTTACCATCATACTCGGTCGGTACGCGAAACCACGTATCGCGATCATACGAAGCCAACGCTTGGTAATCTTTCCAGCCATCGGGATACGCTGATTGACCTGCATTTTCAATGACCATCACATGTTCCTCGCCAATCTCGGCAAACAACTTGTAATGAAACCACTGATAGAAGTCCGATTGATGGTCCTTGCGAATTGCAAGACGAATATTCTCACAAGACTGCGCTTCAATAACGTCGATGTTACCGCTATCAAAGGCTGTATTAATACGTATCATGCGTTTCCTTAATAGTAATTAAAACGAGTGCATACCAGTATACGAAAAAAGCGCCACCGAGGGCGCTTTTTTCGATTTTTCGCATTTAGCGAGGCAAGTTTGGCACTTTAAGACCTGCCATTTGCTCAGCAACACGCACAACTTGGCAGCTATAGCCGAATTCGTTGTCATACCACACATACAACACAGCGCGGTTGTCTTCAACGATCGTTGCTTGTGAATCAACAATACCCGCATAGCGACTACCTACCAAATCACTCGACACAATTTCAGTCGAGGCAGTGTAATCGATCTGGCTTTCAAGAGAAGAATGCAAAGCGGTTTTACGAAGGTATTCGTTCAACGCTTCGCGATCAGTTGACTGGCCTAAATTCAAATTCATGATAGCCATGGACACATTAGGCGTCGGTACACGAATCGCATTACCTGTTAATTTGCCTTTTAATGCAGGAAAAGCCTTCGCAACGGCCTTAGCCGCTCCGGTTGAGGTAATGACCATGTTGAGGGGCGCTGAACGACCGCGACGCTCTGCTTTATGGTAGTTATCAATCAGATTTTGATCGTTAGTGTAGGAGTGAACCGTTTCTACGTGACCATTTTCAATGCCATACTCATCATGAACCGCTTTAAGTACTGGCGTAATTGCATTGGTTGTGCAGCTTGCTGCAGAGAGAATCCGGTCATCTTCTAAAATGTCGCTATCGTTGACGCCAAACACGACATTTTTGATGTCACCTTTTGCAGGCGCAGTTAACAATACCTTAGCGACACCTTTAGATTTAAGGTGGAGACCTAAACCTGCTTCGTCTTTCCAGATACCGGTATTGTCAATTACGATTGCATTATCAATGCCATACTGCGTGTAATCGACTTGATCAGGGCCATCGGAATAAATGACTTTAATTGAGGTGCCGTTGGCTTTGATGCTATTTGTTTCTTTATCAATAGTAATAGAACCATTGAACTGGCCATGAATTGAATCGCGACGTAGCAAGCTCGCACGCTTTTCAAGATCACCCTCGCGACCCCCACGGACAACTATCGCACGTAAACGCATTTTATTGTTCGCACCATTCTTCTCAATCAGTAAGCGCGCCAATAAGCGTCCAATACGTCCAAAACCGTATAACACGATATCGCGTGGTTCGATGCTATCGTCTGCATCAACAACGTCACTCAATTCACGACGCAAATAGTCTTCAATTGATAAGCCGTCGGCTTTGCCACCGTGGTGATAACCGTAAGCAAGTTTACCGAGATCGACACGTGCCGGCGCCATCTGCATTTTTGCCATAGCCTCTAGGAATGGGAAGCTCTCACGTAAACGTACTTTCTGACCTTCATAACGGCGAATCAAACGATGTGCTTTGATAATATTGATTGTCGAGACGTTTAAAAGTGAACGACCATAAACAAGAATCTCAACACCAAAGTTACGGTACAATTTACCGATCAATGGCTGCATGAGTTCTGCGTACTCTTGGCGCTCCTGCCAACTTGAGAGTGTCGGGTCCTGCTGGTTAGCATTCATTAGCTAAGTCCTCATGGTATGATATGCTCAAAAAATCTCGATGCATATTGTACTGAAAAGCGCACAGATAAGCCAACCTATGCTGGCCAAGTTATTAGTTACTCGTTTACTTAACGGAAAATAGCGATGAAATATGGATATATTATCGGAGTCTGCAGTGTCGTGTTGGCGTCGCTCGTCGTCGGGTGTGGCGATCGCCCAATAACTGTCCGTGAAGCTTGTAACTCCGACCCGACTATGTGTTCAGACTTAAATCAAGATAATTGGTGCAATGCTGAACGGCGTCAGCTGATATTAACGCGCTACAGTCATAAGATGAATCCATCTGCAGAAAGTAAATATTATTTACTGAAGGATTTACAAAATTACTCTCAGTGCATTGAGCTCGCTTCGGCGATTGAACACAAAAAGCTCAAGGAAAAGCAATCACATCGTATCGAAGCTTATATTAATAGTCTGCGCAATATCGAAAAGCGAGCGCAAGAGACTCGTCAAAGTGAGCACCCTTTATTACTCTACTGGCACTGGGCGAACCGCAACAACCAAGCGGCACTCAAACGTTTATTAGCGCTTGAGGGGGCACCCATCATGCAAACCTCTGAACTACAATTTGCTTTAGCCACCTATTACGCGAAAGAAAACACCGATAAAATGCTTGCCTATCTTTATCGCGCATTACGGCTGTATCAACCGGGTCAACGCTTCAATGTCGAGATCCCCGAATCTTTAGCAACCTATTACCTAAACCAAGGAGCGGTTGATAAAGCCTATGTCTGGTCTCTCGTTGCCGTCAATTTCAAATCCAAGGTACTCGATGTAGAGCAGCTCGATGATATTTTTACGCAACCCGATGAGCGCAAAAAGCAACTTCGTGACATTGCTGACAGACTCACAGACCGAATCACGGAGGGACGTTTTAATCTTCGCCCCGATTGGTCAGTGCCAACGAATTAACACAATAGCGTTGCCCTGTTTCCGTTGGGCCATCGTTAAAAACATGACCCAAGTGGCCTTTACAGCGGCTACAGACAATTTCAATACGTTGCATGCCGTGACTACTATCCTCACGGTATTCGATAGCTCCATCGATAGCTTCATCAAAACTTGGCCAGCCACAATGACCTTCAAACTGTTGTTGTCCAGTAAACAATAATTGCCCGCAGCCAGCACAGTGATATTCACCGTGTTCATTTACCTGAATAAAGTCGCCGCTAAATGGTGCCTCGGTACCCTGTTGACGCAGGATCTGATATTGCTCAGGTGTTAATCGCTCACGCCATTGTTCATCACTCAGGTCGTTCCAATTAGTATCGCTTTGTTGATTACTCATGACTCACCTATGTCTCTGTTCTGTCTTACCTTGTTAACAAACACTGTGTTAGACTTAACATCTAATCACTTTCAGCTGCTCGGAGTTTTACATGTTGCGCCGTACAAAGATCGTTACCACCCTAGGTCCTGCTACTGATGACCCTAGTGTTCTTAAATCACTTATACAAGCAGGTGCTAATGTAGTACGTCTAAACTTCTCTCATGGTTCGGCGGACGACCATATCAAACGTGCTGAAATGGTTCGTAAGCTATCCGCTGAATTAAAAGCACATGTCGCTATCTTAGGTGATCTGCAAGGCCCAAAGATACGGGTAGCACGCTTCAAAAACGACAAAGTCACACTTTCGCAGGGTGAAAAGTTTACCCTCGATGCCCAGTACGATAGCCAATCGGGTGATGAGCACATTGTCGGACTTGATTATAAAGAACTACCACATGACGTTGAGCCGGGTGACATCCTCCTACTGGATGATGGCCGAATTCGTTTGCAAGTTGAACGTATCGATGGGTCTGCTGTACATACGCTGATCGTTGTTGGCGGTCAGTTATCGAATAATAAAGGTATTAATCGACTCGGTGGCGGACTCTCTGCAAAAGCACTGACAGAAAAGGACTTAGAAGACATAAAAACAGCCGCACAAATCGGTGTGGATTATTTGGCAGTCTCTTTTCCTCGTAGCGGTGACGATATTAACGAGGCGCGTCAGCTATTACGTGCGGCAGGCGGGAATGGCGTACTTTGTGCCAAAATTGAACGTGCAGAAGCCGTCGCATCGGAGCACGCGTTGGATGAGATTATAAGAGCATCCGACGCTGTGATGGTTGCACGGGGTGACTTAGGTGTCGAAATTGGCGACGCACAACTCGTCGGTAAACAAAAACTGATAATTAGTCGGGCACGCCAACTCAATAAAGTCGTTATTACGGCAACCCAAATGATGGAGTCCATGATAGAAAATCCGATGCCAACCCGCGCAGAGGTGATGGATGTTGCCAACGCAGTGCTAGATGGCACAGATGCCGTGATGCTATCTGCTGAAACGGCGGCAGGCAAACATCCAGTTGCAACCGTAAAAGCAATGGCTGAAATCTGTCTGGGTGCAGAAACGCATCCAAGTGCCCAACTTAAACATCACGATTTAGAAGAACATTTTTCAAGTATTTCCGAGGCGGCGGCCATGTCCGCAATGTATGCAGCCACCCACCTAACGGGTGTAAAAGCAATTATCGCACTCACGGAATCCGGATTTACGGCTAAATTGATGTCTCGTATTACCTCTCATTTGCCTATTTTCTCGCTATCTCGTCACTCGGGTAGTCGTCATAAGTGTGCATTGTACAGAGGCGTATACCCTATTCAATTTGACTCAACCGAATCAAAAAATCCGATATTAGACGCGATTGCGGTAATAAAGGGTTTGGGGCATGTTGCAAAAGGTGATCTCGTTGTGCTTACACACGGCGATGTCATGGAAACCGTTGGCTCAAGCAATACCTGTAAAGTTATCGAGGTTCAGTAAGCTGACCGCACTTCGGCGTCACGCGCCGAAGTGCGCCTCAATGTCACGACATAACTCGATATATTCATCAAGCTGCTCGATGAGGTTCTCGCGTTGCTCTTGCGTTAGATTTCCACTGAGCTTGGCAAGATAACGATGGCGAATCGTGCTTTTTGCGCGGCGATTATCCTGCTGGGCCTCTGATAACATTTGTTCAGGGTCCGTAATCAGCGACTTTATCACCTTAGCCTGCATAGGCGATGCTAATAGTGCCTGTTTGAAACTATCGAGCCAACGCTGGCGGTAAGCTAACCAATCATACTCATTAGGAACAGCGTCAGACTCAGATACCCAGGATTTGACCAACTGGCGCTGTTCATCGGTGAGTGAGCCTAGCCGCTCTTCCAAAGCCTCTTGACGACGCTTAACGCGATCATAAGAAGCAAATAAGTCATCGCCCTCTTCCGCTTCTTCCTCGCGCTGCTCATCAAGCTTTTCTTGCATCGAGGTAATTAACTGCTGCTTTTGATCAACTGAGAGCTCATTCAGAAACGCAGTATGCGCCGCTATTTGGTCCTTAATCTGCTGCCAAAAATACCACGCATCGCTTTCAAGTTGTGCGATGAGTTCCTTATCGACTGTGTCTTCAGCAAGCGCCTGCCGCAAACTTTGTAAACGCATTCGATACTGAGGAATTTGTTGGGTAGCGTGCCACTGGTGCAACTCATCGATAATCCTCGATGCGCGCGTTTGTTGGTCATCAGTTAATTCAACATAATCATCGAGTTGCCACTCGATAAAAGTGTCTAAATAACGATAACCAAACTGTGCGGTACAGCCTATTAGCAACGCAGATAAACAAAGTACTGCCGTATAAATTCGACGCATTAGTTTAAGATAAGTTGTTTGATCCTATCTTTGTAACTACGGCTGACTTTTAGTTTTTGACCATTCTTAAGCGAAATATGATATTCACCATTCTGACGCGTGCACAATTTTTCGACTTGGTTCACATTAACGATGGCAGAACGATGGATGCGCTGAAATAAATGAGGATTTAATTCTTTTTCAAGCTCTTTCATGGTTCGACGAAGAATAAACGTTTCCCCGCTCGCATGAATACACATGTAATCACCCGCCGCATCAACCCACTCAATAGCATTCACGGGTACTCGCGTGATCTCGCCACTGTCTTTAATCGCAATGTGTTCCGGGTAACGACTCATCGGAACGTCGTCACCGCTTGCTAAACGCTCCAGAATAACATCACAGTCTTCGCCAGTAACCTCGGCGACCAAGTTGACTAATTTCTGCTGCGTCGCATCGAACTCATTGGGTTCTAATTCTTGCTTCACTCGCTCGATAGTCTCTACTAAACGTTCTTCATCAACAGGTTTAAGCAAGTAATCCAGAGCACGCACTTCGAAAGCACGTATCGCGTATTGGTCGAACGCCGTAACAAACACAATCGCGGGTAACGTCGGCATACATTGTTGCAAAGACTTTAGCACATCAAACCCGTTCAAACCGGGCATCTGAATATCCAAAAATACAATGTCGGGCTTCAACGCACTGATCTCAGCAACCGCTTCGCGACTGTTCCCCTGATGCCCTACCAACGTGATTTCGTCAAATGATTCTAATCGGATCGCCAGTCCTTTACGTGCTAAAGACTCATCGTCCACGATGTAAGCAGTAAAACTACGACTCATACACTCTCCAACGTTTCAAAAGGCAATACGATCTCAACACATAAGCCTTGTGGTTCATTTTTTGTCATACTGAACGTAAATTCATCACCGTAGAGCGCGGCTAATCGCTCGCGTGTGTTTTTAAGACCCACGCCTGCATTCTTCATCAGCAATTCAGGCTGTTCAGGAGCATGAGGTCCATTGTCACACAATTGCACAATTAAGCGATTGCGCTCAACGTAAGCCTTTAGTGATAATACGCCTTGTTCCTCAGTTTTAGCAATTGCATACTTAATAGCATTTTCAATTAACGGCTGAAAAAGTAAACTCGGCACCAATGCCCGTTTAGCCTCATCACTCACATCTATCAGGATCTCTAAGCGCTCATCAAAGCGCACTTTTTCGATATCGAGGTACAACATCAACGCCTCGACTTCCTTTTTTAAGGTGATCTTCTTAATGGGATCGTTGTCGAGCGAGAAACGCAAGAAATGACTCAAGCGGTTAACCATCTTATTGGCGATAGCTGTATCTTGGACCAAGATCAGCGTAGAAATTGCATTAAGACTGTTGAACAAAAAGTGGGGGTTGAGTTGATAACGCAACATTTTCAACTGCGCTTGGTGCGCCATTGAGGAAGCCATCAGCGCCTTCTGTTTTTCGTTTTGCAACATACGGTAATATTTAATACCAAAATATAAGCCACTCCAGCTCAATACGATGTAGAACTTGGCTATATTATTTTTAAAATAGGCAAGATGACTGTCTGGTGTAAAACCAAACTTATAAATCTCCCAATATGTCGCGTTATCGACCACGGCCCAGAGACACGCGGTAATGTAACTTGCAAGAATAACAACAAACATTAATAACAGTGGATGCCATTCCCAAACGCGTTGGTAAAAATACCGTAACGGAAGCGTAAGCAAGAAACCAGAGTAAGCCCCTAAGACAAGTACAACACCATATATATCGCGCATTTCATGCATTAAGGAACCGATATAATTGACTAATGCATACCCTGCCCATCCGCCGAATTGCAGTAGCCAAAAGCCGCGGTCCGAACTTGGAAACCATGATTTGCTGAGCAATGATTTTAACAACCTTGAAACCTTCTCGTTGAGCGAGCTATAAGTTAGGACTGCGACCGCGAGAGCGCATCAATATCCACTAAGCTGCCGGAAAACAAGCTGTTAATAGCCTCTTTTTGCTGACTATTAAACTGAACACCTAGCGTCGTTTCAGTTTCTGCAGCCTTTACTTGACGTACAATACTTCCCAATTCAACAGTGTTGCCAGACTTCTGATTAACCGTAATGTTAACCCGCTGTCCTGTCTCCCATTTAATCGGACTGGCGGTATCGTCGGCAGCCGCTTCGGCGTTGACGTACTGTAATTTACACCCGGTTTCAGAAACATCGAGAATAATAGCTTCAACGGACGCATCCACCGAATTATCTTCAGACAAACGCGATACCTTGCAAGGTAAGTAAGCGTCAAAGCGTCGACCCTGACGAATAACGCGACTTTCAACCTGCTTAGGCCAGTCTAAAAACAACATTTTGGTTGGGTGGGCGACGACAAAGTCAATATCACTTCTAAACGCACAAATTTCGCCGTTTTCGTTCTCAAGAACAAAGCGAACAATAATCGGAACGCCCTCGTAAAGATGCTCCCGTAACTCTCCATAACGCCTAGAATCAGGCATATTGACAATGAACCAACGTCCTAAAACAGCACCGATAAACTCGGTTTGAAAACGTGCCGGTACATTGAGACCAGAAATTTGTATTTCAACTTTCTGCCCTACCGTCAACTGCTTGATTTTTGCTGCCATGCAATCCCCTACTAATAAAATCAAGTATGCTAATATGTTCGCTATAAGTCATTGACTGTCAAGCAAAGGAGTATCCGTTTGATCCATTATCAGATTACCCCAATTGACCCCAAAGGTCATTTATTTGAGGTCTCGCTGCATATTGAAAAGCCCGATCCCAATGGTCAAGAACTTTGGCTACCTAATTGGATACCGGGAAGTTATCTCATACGCGACTTTAGCAAACATATCGTCGGTATCTATGCAGAAAGCGATGGACGTTCCCTTAAGCTCGATCAAATCAGCAAAAACCGCTGGCGCCTTGAATCCTCGGAGCATGCTATTCAGGTAAAGTACCAAGTATACGCGTTCGACCTCTCCGTGCGAAGCGCTTATCTTGACGAACTACAAGGCTTTTTCAACAACACATCACTCTGTCTTGCCGTCGCCGGGCAAGAGCAAAACCCTTGTCGCTTGAGCCTCGAGCCAAGCGATGCCATCGCACACTGGCGTATTGCAACCGGTATGCCGCGCGTATCCGGAAATGCGCACGGTTGGGGTGAATTTGAAGCGGAAAACTACGATAAATTAATCGACTATCCTTTCTTGCTCGGTGAACTGACCATTGAAGAGTTTATTGCCCATGGAATAAAACACTCGTTAGTACTGAGCGGCCGACACAAAGCCGATACTTCGCGCATCACCGCTGACCTAGCGCGTATTTGTGAATATCAGCTAAAAATGTTTGGCGAACCCGCACCCTTTAAGCACTACACATTCTTAACCATGGTCGTAGGCGATGGATTTGGCGGACTTGAGCACAACAACTCGACTGCGCTGGTGTGCAGCCGCAAGGACCTCATTAAACCTGGGCAGACTAAGGTAGACGATAACTATGAGACGTTTTTAAGCTTATGCTGCCACGAGTATTTCCATAGCTGGAATATTAAAACGCTGAAGCCTAAAGCTTTTATTCCCTACCCGCTGGAGCAAGAAACCTACACAGAACAACTGTGGTTCTACGAGGGCATGACCTCATATTTTGATGATTACCTACTTCATCGTGCCGGCATTATTTCTGCTGATCGTTATTTACGTTTGCTGGGCAACACCTTGGCGCGTGTTGAACGCGGTGTCGGACAGCATCAACAATCCGTGACTGAATCGAGCTTTTTAGCTTGGACCAAGTTCTACCAACAGAATGAAAACGCGCCCAATAGCATTGTTAGTTACTATGCTAAAGGGGCTCTTATCGCCTTGTGTTTGGACTTAACCATTCGTCTACAAAGCGATCATCAACTCGATTTACAGCAAATAATGCATGACTTTTGGCATCGGTACGGTAAAACCGGCGAAGGTACTGAAGATCACACTTTTTTCGAATACTTGAGCCACTATACAGCCCTTGACGTGAATGAGTTCCTTCACGACGCTTTATATTCTCGTGAGCAACTGCCCGTGTCAGAGCTGTTAGAGAATTTTGGCGTAAAGGTGTCACGACATGTGCCCGCCAACGACTTACAAAGTAACGGCAAATTACCCGAAAAGTCCGCTAAAGTGACCTTAGGAGCGCGTTACAAAAACCATCCTCAAGGATTGGAGTTAACGCAGGTATACCACGATGAAAGCGCTTATGAAGCAGGGTTATCAGCCAATGACCGCTTAATAGCCATCGACCATCTCCAAGTTACCAGCGATAACATCAACGAAATATTAGATGCATTCAAGCCGGGCGATAGCGTTACTGTGCACGCCTTTAGACGTGACGAATTGCGAACATTAAAGCTGACTTGGCAAGCACCTAAGAAAACAAGCTACGTGCTTTCTATCACGCAGCCTGAGTATCTTAATGATTGGTTGAAAACCAACCTTTAGTTATTTACGAGAGGATATAGCTGGGGTAATAGTGCAGGATCGAGGCGCTCATTGCCCCAGTTTACGCGCCAATCAAGGTGTGGGCCCGTGGCGCGGCCCGATGCGCCTACTTCACCAATCTTTTCACCCTGCTGAATGGTATCACCGACCTCAACCGAGAGCTTGCTTAGGTGCAGGTACGTGGTATTCACACGGTACCCATGATCGATAATGAGTGTGCCACCTGAATAGAACAAATCAGGTTCTGCTAGCGTCACCACACCACTCCAAGGCGCGTAGACGGGGGTTCCAGTCGGTGCGGCAATATCTTCGCCATAATGAGGGCGGCGAGGTTCACCATTATAGAATCGCTGTGAACCATAAACACCACTGATACGCCCTTCCGCAGGCTTACGTACCGGGGTCATAAAGTCCATTCGTTTCGAGTCAGTTTGGCGAGCACGCCATACTTTAGCTGCTTCAGCCTTGGCGCGTTTAACCTGCTCGGGATCCGGGGTGACTGTTTTTTGCGGCACACCTTCAACTCGATCAATCTTGTATTCGCGTTTGCTTAAAGTCAGATTAATCGGTGTTTTTTCTGAGCCTTCAACCACTTCAAGGGTTTGATTTAACGCAGCATCGCGACCAAAACCAATAACAAAGTAACCATCATCACTGATATCAAGGCGCTCACCTTGATAAACTACCTCTGAGTTGGGCTCAACTTGACCGATCAGCAACGCCCCCTGAGTCAACTCGCCGTACCATGTCACGGGTGTCTCTTCCTGAGCCGCTTTAGCTGCGCTGCCAAACGCAATACTCACTATCGATAATAGTGGGATAATCACTTTGAAACGGTTAAGCATAAGCAATTGCTCCTTTGCCTACTCCCTCGAACGCTCTAACCCGTACACGTTGCTCAGGATGGTCTTGTTTGATTTTTGCAGCAATAAACTCTGCAATACACTCCACCGTAGAGTCCGAATCAATAAAATCGTTCTCACTCTTAGGTACGATCAATTCAAACAAGCCTTGATCAGCAACATAACTGTAACCCACATGAGTCGCTTCACTCAGCTGCTTAGCCGATTCTGACCGCTGTAACCGTTTAATCTCTGCTTTGTCTTCTTCTGAACCAATGTAAATATCAGCCCATCGCTCAGACCATTGTTTCTCGAGCACTGGTTGACGAATATTATCCAACGCAATTTGAATTTTTGAACGGTGACCGTGAGCGATACGCTGGCAGTTACCGTCATGCTTCTTGAGCCCATGCGTATAATGATAATAGAAGCCATCGATTGCTTCGGGGCGCAGCGACAAGCGCAATCCTTGTACGTTACCGGGCAATTCGCGTTTTATTACTGCGCGTAAGTAGTCGGTCACGGTCAGTGCATCCACTTTTTCCGCATCGATATAAGCAAAGGCTTCAGCAGGACAAAATAGATGAATCGAGCGCCCTTCGGGACGCATAAAGTCAACCCAGTGAGACTCGTCGTCATCAGAGTGTGTGACACGTGTGTATGCGTGGCTACTCGGTACCAGTAGCTTATGATCAACTGACCGATCAATAATCGCTTTGATCTGCTTCTTCACGCGACCAAAATCAAGCACCATCGACTGTTCATTAAGTGAGCCATCGAGCTCAATATCTACAATCCAGCTTTCGCCCACGATGCCGCGCTCGGCACATAGGTAAGAACAATCAATCACGGTCAAATCATCTACAAATAACAGCATAGCTCTCGCTTACATCTCATAAAAATCGGTTCAATTATAACGCTATTCATTGGGTTACGCACCCAGTGCTCATCGGCTTAAACAATAATTTTCAGTTCGCTGAGTACATCAATGAATAAATGCACAGCGAGGGCAATCAATAACACACCCATGAGTCGATCAACCCAGTGCATGTAACGCCACACGCGTTTAAATACGCGCTCCGACGACAGCACTCGGGACAGAAACAAAAACCATACGCCCGTGGCGAGAATTAAATAAATGGCATAGCTTAACTGCCAAGCAAATGGTGTGTCAGGGCTAATCACTACAGTAAACAATGTCAGAAAGAACAACGTTGCTTTGACATTCAACCCATTAGTAATAAAGCCCGTCATAAACGCGCGCCTTTCAGACGGACGTTGCGGGTCGTGCTCATGGGTGTCGGGCGCAGGTTTCGGTTTTGACTGCAATGCGCCCACGCCCATGTAGGCTAAATAGAGCGCACCCGCTGTCAAAATAGCTGCATATAACCACTGCGTTTGTTTAATAATAATGGCTACACCCACCAGTGAATAAGTCACATGCAAAATAATACCTGCGGCTACGCCCAAGCTCACAAACGCGCCGATTTTGCGACCGTAAGATAAGCTATAACGCGTCACCACCGCGAAGTCTGGACCAGGACTTGCAACGGCGAGCAGATGATAGGTGGCAATAGTAATAAACTCAGCCCAATAAGACACGACTTGCGCCTCCATGCAATTAAGGTTAACTTTTAGTTAATTCAAATTAAATAAAACTGGTCAACTATGAGCACTAAATCAAACTTATCGCTGAATGCTCTGCGCGTGTTTGACGTCGCGGCGCGTGCAGGCACCTTCAAACAAGCCGCTCAGCAGTTGGGCGTCACCCAAGCGGCTGTCACACGACAGATTCAGACACTCGAAAATCAGTTAGGCATGCGCTTATTTCAACGCGACAACCGTGTTCATGCACTAACGCCGGCGGGATTAGAGCTTGCCCCCGCACTCGAAAGTATTTTTCGCGAGTTAGATCACACCATACAACGTGCCCGCTCCACCGCGGATCATAACATTACCCGGCTTACACTGGCTATTAGTTCTGAGCGTCTACGTTACTGGCTACAAGATCGCCTTGCTGACTTTCACTCGATTTACCCACATATCCAACTCAGCTTTGTTCGTAGCGATGAGCAAGTCAATGATGCACAGCAAGCTGACTGGGCGAGTCAAATTCAACACGAAAACATTGATCTGCTTATCAGCCAAAGTCTTTTACGGGATACGCAAATACAGCAAACCACACTCTATAAACCGAGTTATGTCGCGATCAGCCCCGATGCAAATTGTGACTCGACTCAGGCAACGTGGTTTGTCGATAAGGCACACCCCATGCATCAACGAGTGATAGAACAGCACACAAACCGCACTCACCCGCTGACTATTAATCAATGTGCCGATACGACTATGGCGCTCGACTTGGCACACACATATCAAGGAGTGGCTATTGTCGATGAACAACTGACACAGCATCCATCATTATCAGACTGGCACACTTTGGGCAAAACTGAGTCGTCACGGAGTGTAGCTGTGTATGCGCAGTATCGTAAAAAGCGTCGCTATTCCGTTGCGCTCGTCGCGCTACTTAACTGGCTTAAGTTACAAGTCAAAGATATCGATGCATCCTAGGAGTCGCCAATATGCCCAATTCCAGCCTAAAGACTGAGCGCTTTAATTTAGATCGTCACGCGATTGCAAAGGTGGTATCTATCGAACAACAGCTCTACGATAACCTCGCCTATCCTGAACTATTGTTCTATCAGGCCGCACATCAATGGCCGAACTCTCAGTTTATTTGTCGTGATAACAATGACATCCTTGCGTATGCCATGTACGCGCCGGCCGAAAAGGCCAATACATTATGGTTGATGTCCGCCGCAGTAAAGCCAGGTTGCCAAGGCCGTGGCGTGGGCACAAAACTGTTAAGCGATAGTTTGCGTAGTTTAGATGAGCAGGGGGTGACATGTGTCCTTCTAAGCGTCGCCCCAAGCAACGCAGCCGCAATCAGCGTATACCAAAAACTTGGTTTCGAAGTTGTTAGAAAGGCTGAGCATTACCTCGGGCTGCGTGAACACAGACTCATAATGCAGAGGAAAATCACAAACAAGGATTAGCCATGAATTTTTTACAAGAGTGGGCAAATGCAGCACACACCAGTGTTGGCTTCTTTTGGATGGCCTTGTGGGCGTTCGCGCTCGGATATCTAATAAGTAGTCTTATTCAGGTCATGATCAGTCGTGGACATATGAAAAGCCTGATGGGTGACGACTCAGCTAAATCGATGACACTCGGCACTTTTTTTGGGTTTATTTCGAGCTCTTGCAGTTTCGCAGCGCTTTCAACAACGCGCGCTTTGTTTAATAAAGGCGCCTCCTTCCCCGCCTCCATGGCATTTTTACTTGCATCCACCAACCTCGTTATCGAACTTGGGTTCGTGATTGCGATCTTCTTGAGTTGGCAGTTTGTCGCAGGTGAATATATTGGTGGCGTGTTACTTATCGCTTTTGCTTGGCTATATATTAAGCTGACATCACCTACGGGTTTGATTAAATCGGCTCGCAAAAACGAAAACGCTGAAGATGAGGACAACTCAACGAAGCCATGGAGCGCCTTGCTGACACGCGAAACATGGCAACAAGTCGCAAAAAAATACCAAATGGAATGGCAGATGGTGTGGCAAGACGTGCTTCTTGGCTTCACTGCTGCGGGTATCATTTCCGCCTTTGTACCCAGTGAGTTTTTTAACTGGTTATTCCAAGGTTCTGGCGCCAATGTCGCTGACGCATCGTTTTTGGAAGTGCTACAACAGACCATTGTGGGTCCTTTAGCCGCGTTCTTCACCTTTATTGGTTCAATGGGTAACATTCCGCTCGCCGCAGTGCTATACGGTGAGGGAGTCGCCTTTGCGGGCGTCATGGCGTTTATATTCTCCGACTTAATCGTATTGCCAGTGTTGCGTATCAACGCTAAGTACTACGGTTGGAAAATGGCGTTATACATTGCCCTGATGTTATTCGTCTGTTTGGTATTAACCGCCTTAACGTTGCATTATGGCTTGTTTGCTTTTGACGCCCTGCCCGACCATTCCCAACAACAAAAAATCACCGAACGTGCGTTCTTCTCGGTCGACTACGGGTTCATTCTTAACCTGATCTTTTTAGCTGTGAGCGCGGGTTTAATCTATTTGACTCAGCGGCAGAAAAAGCAACATAACCATCACGAACACCACCATCATCATGATCACGACCATGGTAGCAGTAACTCATGGCGCGACTCTCTGATGAACGGTCTTTGTATTATTGCCGGCGTTTGGTTAATTGCAGGTCTGATACTGTATGGGACGCTTTAATGCCTCTGTTGGACGCGTCTGAACCCATTGAGTTTGCGCCTGGGGCATGGCTCTTTCCGAATCATGCCTCAGAACAGGCTGCGGATATACTGGTGGCGATACGTGAGTGTGTGCGTCAAGCGCCGCTTCGTCATTTTATGACGCCTGGCAATAAGACGATGTCAGTGTTGAGTAGTAACTGCGGTGATTTCGGGTGGGTTTCGGATAGCAAAGGCTACCGCTATCAAGCAACCGACCCCAAGTCAGATAAACCTTGGCCTGAAATGCCGTCGATTTTGCTTAATGACGCAACACAAGTCGCTGAACAAGCAGGCTACCCCGGATTTTTGCCTAATACCTGCTTAATAAATGTATACAAACCCAGTGCTAAAATGGGACTGCATCAGGATCGCGATGAGTCAGATCTTAGCCAACCGGTGGTGTCCTTTTCATTTGGCTTGCCCGCGCGTTTTATTTGGGCGGGTCAAACGCGCACAGGCTCAAAGCAGCGTATTCCCCTTAATCACGGTGATGTATTAGTTTGGGGCGGACCTAGCCGACTCAATTATCATGGAATTGATAAACTCGTCGAAGGCACCCACCCGCTCACGCAACAAACACGTGTGAATCTCACATTAAGAAAAGCTTAATTTTTTCTGATCCTTTTACATACAGTCACGTATGTATCATTACCTGTATGTGAGAGGAAGTAGTATGAGCAGTATCAAAACCGCGGCTGTCGCATTGGCAGCCGCAACCTTTTTATTACCTGTAAAAGCCGATGAATGGCACGTATCCGCTTCGTATTCCACCGACCAATTGCGTGGTGCACGAATTGGCTACCGCACTGAGAGTACGCAATTCAGCTTTTTAGATTGGGCAGGCAGCCCGCAAGTAAGTCTCGAGATGGGTCTCAATCATTGGCAGGACTCAAATGACACATCGGATAACATCACCGCATTGACCGTGTCACCTGTGTTCCAATGGCAATTGACCGAAAGCGCCACGCCACTCTATTTAGAGGCCGGCATCGGCGGTAGTTATTTTGATAAAACCCGTATTAGCGACCGCCGTTTATCAACACAATTTCAGTTTGAAGATCGCGTAGGATTGTCTTGGCAGTATAGCGCTAATAGTAAAGCAAGAATTACAGTACAGTACTCCCATTATTCTAATGCGGATATCGAAAGACCCAACGATGGATTGGACTTTTATTCGATTTATTGGGTACTACCTATATGAATAGCTTAACAAAGGAGGCGATTATGATTCCCCAGTTTGGTATGGGTACCTTTAGATTAGAAGGACAGGAACTCACCGACCTCGTTAGTGCTGCCATTGATATGGGTTACGAGCACATCGATACCGCGCAGTTTTACGATAACGAAGCCGATGTCGGTAAAGCACTCGCTCAACACACCAACAAGGACGTGTTTGTCACGACCAAAGTGTGGTACGAAAAGCTTGCCTATCAAGACGTGCTTGATTCGCTACAAGTGAGCCGCGATAAACTACAACGCGACACCATCGATCTTGCGCTGATTCATTGGCCCTCACCAAATGACGAAGTGCCTGTTGAGGAAACCCTAGACGCGCTGCAGAAAGCCCAGCAAGATGGGTTAATCAAGCACCTAGGTGTCTCCAATTTCACCATCGATTTGTTAAATCGTGCGGTTGCGCACGTGGGGAAAGATAAAATCCTCACCAATCAGATCGAGGTCCATCCATTCTTTCAAAACCATGCGATAACCGATGCCTGTAAGCAAATGGGTGTTAAAGTAACGGCTTATTTACCGTTGGCAAAAGGCGCTGTGATGGATAACTCAGTGATGCAAGATATTGCTGAGAAACACAATGTCTCGCCGGCACAAGTCGCTATTGCATGGCAGTTGGCGAATGACTATGTCGCGATTCCGTCAACCACCAAGGTGGAACATTTGAAGTCGAATTTTGATGCGCAAAACTTGAAGCTCGACCAAGATGACATGAAGGCAATCGCGGATATTGATAAAGACGATCGCCTCATCGATCCCGACTTCTCGCCTGACTGGGACTAACGAGTTCGTAAAAGGCAGTGTGCGCAGCACGCTGCCTATTGAACATCGCTTACGTTCTGGCACAATACAGTAAATAATACTGAATAGTCAGCGGTGCCATGACCCCCTTCTCTAAAACACAAAAGCCCTCTTTCATTGCGGTGTGTGTCGCACTCGCGGTGGTCTTTGTGTTGTGTTGGGGTAACCGTTTTAATCTAATTAATACCTGTCAGCTGAATGACCAACATAATTCAGTCACAGCATCGTTCGACACGAGTAATAAGACGCCTCAAGCGAGTCATAAACAGTGTGATCACGCCTCACACTTGCTAAAAGTCAGTCAATTAGATATCAGCGCAATGGCATTATTTGTTGCGTTTATTGGCTTTGTACTCTTTTCCAAAAGCGATACGCCAGCACCTAGCTATGCGAATCGATTCGTAAAGCCCAAACGAAGGTGCCACACCCTCTTCTGCTTATTTCTGGAATAGCTTCTTACGTTTGCTTCGAAAACGTATTTTTTAGCTATTTTAGGAGTATCAATGAACACAGCAAAATTTGTAGGCTACCTACGCTGGTTTAGCGTATGTTTAAGCCTTTTGATGTCACCGTTCAGCTGGGCACAAGGCTCAACTTCCACGGGTTGGTTAACGAGTCCCGATCACGACGCGGTCAAGGTCAAACTTGCAGTGACAGGCGAATTCAATCCCGAAACCCGCGTATTACCGGCACTGTTAACGGTGCAACTTAAAGATGAATGGAAAACGTACTGGCGAGCACCTGGTGAAGGCGGTATTCCACCGCGTATCGACTTGGCTTCGTCAAAAGGTATTGAACGCATCAACTGGCATTGGCCAACACCGAGTGAGTATTACGTACAATCCATTCGCACAGCCGGCTATAAACACCAAGTCACGTTTCCCCTCGAAATCGTTGTATCTGAAACAACTGAAAGTGCTCAGTTGGATGCTGTATTCACGTTATCGAGCTGCACGAATATCTGTGTGCTAACCGATTTTCCGCTGCAACTGAATATTGATGTTAACCAACTTACGCCAGACAGCGAACAGAGCTTTGCGTTTGCACAAGCAATGAGTCAAGTACCGCAGCCACTCCGCAGCGCGGAGGTGACGCGCGCTGACTACAACGCTGATGATCAACAACTGAGTTTTGTGTTATCGCGCACATCGCGCTGGGATTCGCCACAGGTGTTTGTGCACAGTGAAGATAAACAACTTGATGAAGTGGTTTTTAAACTCGTCCAACAGAAGGTGAGCGTTGATGGGAAGCGTTTAATCGCCAGGTTTAAAGCATCTCATTGGCTCGAGCTACCAGAACTCGTCAATCGACAAGTCAGCATCACCGTAAATGACGATCCATTCAGTGCGGTTTACACAACACAACTCGAACGGAGTAATAGCACGACAACGAATGACCCCCTCGATACTATGACTATTTGGGGGGCACTATTCGCCGCTCTGCTGGGTGGTTTAATTCTCAATATAATGCCCTGCGTCTTACCAGTCCTTGGAATCAAGGTGCAATCTCTGATCGCTAACAGCGACGCATCAGTGCGGCAGGTTCGGTATCAGTTTCTCGCCACAGCTATGGGTGTTATCAGCACCTTTATCGTTATTGGCGCTCTACTCGGCCTGTTAAAACTGAGTGGCGTGCGGATCAGTTGGGGAATGCAGTTTCAAAACCCCTGGTTTATCGCAGTACTGGCGTTCATTACATTGGCTTTTGCTATAAATTTGTTCGGGCTTTATCAGATCCGCCTCCCGCAGTGGCTCAATCAATGGGCGCTAAAGTCACAGCGTAGTTCGTTACTAGGTCATTTCAGTCAAGGCGTATTTGCCACTGTATTAGCAACGCCGTGTACTGCCCCCTTTTTAGGGACCGCGGTGGCGTTCGCACTAGGCGCGCCAATGTATTTGTTACTGCTGATATTCTTCGGGCTCGGTGTTGGTATGGCGCTGCCTTGGTTGTCCATCGCGGCATTTCCACAAACCCGTAAGTTGTTACCCAAACCCGGGCCGTGGCTGAAATGGGTGAAGCCGATATTTGGTGCCTTGTTGCTCGCCACAAGCGTCTGGCTATTCACATTGTTAACACCGTATTGGTTAAAGGCATCCAGCGAATCAACTTCAGCAGAGCAAACCAGCGAACGCCCTTGGCAAACGCTCTCGTTTAAGACGATTCATCAGGCGGTTACCCAAGGAAAAGTCGTATTTGTAGATGTCACAGCAGACTGGTGTATTACCTGTAAAGCCAATAAGCTCGGTGTACTTGAACAAGAGCCGGTGTACAGCGCGCTCGCAGCACCTGACCTGATTCGTATGCGCGGTGATTGGACCGTGCGAAATGATTATATCACTGACTATCTTCGCGCCTATGGACAATACGGCGTGCCATACAACCGAGTATACGGACCGGGCGCTCCCGAAGGGATTGAGTTACCCATCATCCTTACCAGCGATGCCGTAATGCAAGCCATCAAGGACGCGAGAAATGAATAAATGGGGTCTGAGATTTATTAAATTACTGGGTTACCTTGTTGTCGCCGCCGCGATCGCCTTCGGCGTCGACTTGTATCGTAACAATAACGTACCCACTACGTTGCCCGACGAATTAACACTCACAAGCCTGGCTGGCGAACCGCTATCAATAGCTAAGATGAGTGAAGAAGAGCCCGTGCTACTTTATTTCTGGGCGACCTGGTGTCCCGTGTGTCCAACGGTCTCGCCGACTGTAGACTGGTTAAGTGACGACTACAACGTCATTTCAGTGGCATTAAGATCAGGGCATAACACTAAGATTTCTGCTTATTTGGAGCAACAAGAACTGGGGTTTATAACGGTTAATGACACTCAAGGCGCGATCGCCCGCCAGTTCAATATCACCGCTACACCCACCATTTTAATTATTAATAACCATAAAGTGACTAGCGCCACCAGTGGCTTCACATCGCCACCGGGGATCCTAGCACGCTTGTGGTTGAGCAAATTTTAGAATTAACTTTTAAGATAAGGAATTAATGATGTTTAAACGAATGACACTCTTTATTGGTGCCGCTTTAATGAGCAATGCGATCAGCGCGCAATCACTCACCGATAAACAAGAAACGGATCTGGCACAAATCGAAACCATGCTCCGAGATAACCCGCAACTTATTGGAAATATGCGTCAGGGTTTAGAAAACTTTCTAGAGGAACAAAAAGCGCAAAAAGCGACCTACCAAGAATATAAGGACTGGCTTTTTGATACCTCTATACACCCTACTCTAGGCAATATTGATGCTGCGCATTCGATCGTCATTTTTACGGATTATAATTGTCCGTACTGCAAAAAGCTGGAGCCCAGTTTAGAGCGTTTAATTGAAGAATACCCATCGGTCAATGTCATTAATATCATTGTGCCGCTACGTCAACGCTCTGTTGATGGTATCAACACCAATGCAACTGAGTTTGGGCTGAGTGTTTGGTCGAATGCTTCCGATAGTTACTATGATGTGCATACACTGTTAATGAGCAAATCAGGAATGCATAACGCTGATTCACTTCGAGCAATCGCCGAACGCACGGAAACACAAGCGTGGTTGGAACACCCGCAAGCCAGCAAAGAAACGATTAAGAAGAACTTACAGACGTTTCAAGCGCTAGGGTTTCGTGGTACTCCTACCATCATGATTGGTGAACAGTGGATACCTGGTTTTATTCAGTATGGTCAGATCGAACAAATTGCCAAGCAAGAATTCGGTCTATAGATTGCTTTCTAAGGGGCTCCCATGCCCCTTTTTTTGGCCTTAGCCTTCAAGCTAGATTCATCAAATATCCGACAAGCCATGGCGCAATTGCACATAAACATAATAGACCGACTTTTTTCCAGCGAGCTTCTATATTACTTTTTAGACTGTAAAACACCGCCGCGTACGCAGTTACTATCGACCAGCCTATGTATATAAGTAACTCAGTCAGTGCCAACCCTAAATAGACTTCTCTCATCTCGCTGGATGACATTCCCCAACTGAGAATTAGCTGACCATAAACGATGACGGCAACGGTACCAATAATTGCAATCAAAGGCATCGCGTTCTTCTGCATAAACACTCGACTCATGTGCAAGCTCCTGTGTTATTAATTATTCATTGTAAAACGAACTAAGGTTTTTCGAATCGAAACAAGTCGATACATTTATTCTGTAGCGACAATAATCAATACTGAGTAAAGTCATACACTCAAACGGCTTTCTTAAACGATTATATACGGCGATAAGCACATGAATAAAAAAGCACTTTGGTCACTCCGCATAGCCTTACTCATCGGAACCGTGATATCTCTGTTTTTCGTACCTTGGCCACTTGTTAGCACTTGGCTTGCGCCACTCCCCAACACTATTCAGCAACAAATAGATGAAGCGACGCAAGACCATTTTGACGGAATGATTGTTTACGTTCAGCAAGGACAACAACCGGCAACGATATTCACCGCGGGGTGGCACGATAGAGCCAAGCAGTTGCCTGCCGAACCTAATGCGTTATTTAAGATCGCGAGTATCAGTAAGCTTTATGTAGCGCTAGCAACAACAAAGCTCATCAACAACGGTCAGCTATCCCTAAATGACTCGCTTAGCCAGCTGTTACCTAAAGTCAGTCAACACCTTCCAAACGCTAATGAAATTACGTTGCGAATGCTTTTACAACATCGGAGTGGACTTCCTAACTTCACAGATACGCCCAACTACTGGTCAAATCCACCCGCAACAGCGTCGGAAAAACTCGCACTTATTATGGATGAGCCCGCTGATTTTGCACCCGATTCCGATTATGCATATTGCAATACAAACTATTTACTACTTACCCAAATTATTAACCATACTGTGGGTTATTCGTATCAACAGTACATTACCGATCGCATTTTACAACCATTAGCACTTCAGAATACTTACTTCTCGCTCGACGCAATTAATATCAAGGATCTCATGGGTGGTTACTACGTCGGTGTACAACCTAATATAAAAGAAAATGACTATGGTTCGATGATTGCCAGTATTACCGATGTTGGGCGATTCATTCGAGCACTTAACGACGGCTCTGCATTTGCACCCGGCGAACAAGCGATTTATTCATCGGTTTACAAGTTCGAACACGGAGGCTTGATACCCGGCTATCAGAGCTTAGCCGAGTATCACCCAGACATCGATACGGTCGTTGTTCAGTTCGTAAACACAACCGATTTTGACGGATACGAATGGAACCTCTCGGAAATATACATAAACCGTATTGTGGACATCCTTAAAAAGAAGCCTTAACTGGCTTCTTTTTGTTTCGCAAACTTATCAATCGTATTGGCATCGACGTCACAAGCGGCTTTAAATTCTTCCGAACCTTCATTTTTACCCACCTTAAATACCGAAAAAATTCGGGTCGTGACAGGGGTACGTTCGACATTTTGTTCAGTCGGTTTAAAGCGAAGGTAATCTAAGCTCACGATAAGTGCTTTGGCAGCCGTTTCGTTCGGGTATGCATATTCAACTTTATGGCTTGCGACGCGTCCCTCGCTATTTATTGTATAGATAATTGAGGCACATCCATTTTGGTTGTTGCGTGCTAGTGAGCGTGAGTATTGATCAGACAACTTTAGTGTTTTTTCTTGCTCCTCAACGACCCAATAGTCGGTATAAGCCTGACCATCTTTTTCTTTGGTTAAGTCCAAAGCATATTCAGGCTCTTCAGGTAAGTCCCGCCCCATACTTTCACATCCAATTAGCCCGAGCAAACAAATTGCTCCCGAGAGCCCAAATGCCAACTTTTTCATTTTTATATCCTTATAATCTAACTAAGCTAACTAACTTAACAATAAATCATATCGTTTTGTTACCAAATATTAAAATATAGTAACGACAGGACCATTTATACTGATACCTGATTGGAGGACGACCTGGTAAATACAATTGACTTTAACGGATACGAATGGAATTTATCAGAAATCTACATTCATCGTATTGTTGAAATCCTAAAGTCGAAATCGCGGCGTAAAAAACGTTAAAAATGCGCTAATGCGCGACGATAACGCAGTGTTACGGTAATAAACGGCGTTTACACGCTCTCGCGGATTATCCGTTATATGATGATCGGACAACAATTTAACGAGGCGACCAGCTTTCAGATCATCAGCCACCATAAAATTCGACAAGCACGCCAGTCCATTGCCTTGCAACGCAAGTTGCCGCATCACCTCGCCGCTACTCACAGCAATATCGGGTTGCCAGAAACGTCCCTCATCTACTGGCCACACATTGAGCGTGTCGCTTTGCATAAAACCAATTTTTGTATGTTGCTCTAAGTCAGCTGCGTACTCAGGCTGACCAAACGCATGCAAATAATCAGGGCTGGCGACAATATGCAGTTGTGAACGCCCCAAGTAACTTGCGTGCATTGACGAGTCAGCGAGCGCGCCAATTCGAATGGCGAGATCCACGCGGCGCTCCATGAGGTCAATGAATCCTTCGGAGGCTGATAACTCAAGCATGATTCCTGGATACAACCTGCGAAACTCAGCAACATGAGGAGTAATTTGATGCAAATGGAAAGGCGTAGCCGCATCGACTCGAAGCCTGCCTTTGGGCTTGCCCTCCGCTTCAATTAGTTTTTGTTCCGCGAGTTCGAGTTGTTCGATGCCAGGACGAACCGCTTCAAGGTAGGCTTGCCCCTCGCTGGTCAGTTCCACCCGACGTGTAGTGCGCGTCAGTAGGGTTTGTCCCAGTTGCTGCTCTAACCGTTTAACAGCCCTTGAGCAGCGCGCAACCTCAATATCAAGTAACCGCGCCGCCTCACTAAAGCTCCCTACATCAGCAACCGCAAGAAACACGGCAATATCGTCAGATTTAGCTCTCATACAGCACCATTTTTGCAATTATTACAAAAGTAATTTCCACATAATGCTGTTTTTTGAGATAAAAACCAAGCGCAAACTGTGCAGCATTCAATTAACAGGAGAATTGTTATGCCTATTGCACTCTTTGCACTCACTCTCAGTGCTTTTGCCATTGGCACCACTGAGTTTGTGATTGTCGGTCTCGTACCTACAATTGCAGAAAGTTTAAACGTTTCGCTCCCTTCCGCCGGGCTGCTGGTAAGCCTATATGCAGTGGGAGTAGCGATTGGCGCGCCGGTGCTCACCGCGCTCACCGGTAAGTGGAACCGTAAGTCAGTATTACTCTGGCTCATGGGTCTGTTTATTGGCGGCAACTTACTTGCTTGGCAAGCGCCTTCATATGAGAGCTTAATTACCGCACGACTGCTAACAGGGCTCGCCCATGGTGTGTTCTTCTCGATTGGCTCGACCATTGCGACCAGCCTAGTACCAAAGGAAAAAGAGGCGAGCGCTATCGCGATCATGTTCACCGGGCTTACCGTTGCGTTGGTGACGGGTGTACCGCTCGGGACATGGATAGGCCAAACTTTCGGGTGGCGTGCCACTTTCTTAGTGGTCAGTTGTTTAGGTGTGCTTGCTTGGATAGGCAGCGCATTGTTAGTACCAAAGAACCTAAAACAAGCTAAGCCGGCCAAATTGGCTGAACAAGCCCGCGTGCTAACGCATCCACGACTCTTATTAGTTTACGTAATTACGGCTCTCGGCTACGGCGGTACTTTCACTGCGTTTACCTATCTGGCATCCATTCTAGAAGATGTATCTGGCTTTAATTCGGGCTCGGTAAGCCTATTGATTTTGGCGTACGGCGCATCGGTCGCAGTCGGTAATATTTATGGTGGTAAACTTGCCGATAAACTGGGTCCAGTTAAGGCGTTGACCGTTATTTTCGGTGGTCTTGCGTTGATTTTAGCTACTTTTTACTTTACCGCTCACTCATCCTGGGCTGCACTCGTCACGGTGCTTATTTGGGGCGGTTTCGCGTTTGGTAATGTACCTGGGCTGCAGGTTTACGTAGTGCAGCTTGCCGAACGGCACACGCCCAATGCAGTCGATGTCGCATCGGGGTTAAACATCGCAGCATTTAATGTTGGCATCGCCTTAGGTGCCTGGATTGGTGGTCATATTGTTGCCGACTTAGCCCTCATGGACACCGCTTGGATAGGCGCTATTATCGTGCTGTTAGCGCTCATGCTAACCCGTCTATCGGGTCGGCTCGATAAGCGCGCCGCAGCATAGGTGACGGCGAATTAATAGCCATGCTTAAAGTCTGTTGCTAATCACATTGTTTAGCAACAGACGCCTCTATTTATCGTGCTTTTGATTTTACGGAAAGTTAGAATAGTCGCTCATTGGAGGACGACCTCCCCCATTCTGGGTATAAATGACCAGGACGACCTGGCAAATTCAATGAGCTTTTTATGTCTTGGATATACCTTATCTTGGCTGGATTACTAGAGATCGTATGGGCGTTCTCAATGAAACAGTCCGCTGGATTTACTCGACTTACGCCATCCATTATTACCCTTGTTGCGATGACCGCTAGCTTTTGGTTGCTCGCTGTAGCGATGCGTTCAATCCCCCTCGGGACCGCCTACGTGATTTGGACGGGCATTGGCGCTATTGGCGCGTTTATTGTTGGCATCGTGTTCTTATCAGAGGCTGTGACACCCATGCGATTAGTTGCCGCAGGCATGATCGTATGTGGTTTGTTACTGTTGTCATTAACCAAGCAATAACCAAATTCCAGTTTTAAGGGCTGTTCAATCTGAGGAATCAGAGCACTGATTTAATGATGACGAACAGCCCCATGCCCACTAAGAATACCGCAAAGCCTTTTTGCAGTTTATCCGTAGCGATCGAGCGGCCGAGTTGAGCACCGAACACCGATCCCAATACGCCCCCCGCTATCATGATACTAATGACAAGCCAGTCAAAGGTGATATTTTGGCTCGACATGACGCCGTAATATTTAAAGAAGCCAACTACTGACTTGATGACAATGATGAGGAGACTGGTGCCAATAGCAACGGGGATCGATAAACCAGCCAGTAAAACTAATGCAGGTACGATTAAGAACCCACCGCCAACCCCCACAAACCCAGTAATCACGCCAACGGTTAAGCCCTCAAACATGACCTTAGTGTAATTAAGTGTTTGCGTGTTGCGGTGTTCTGCCGGTTTACTGCGCCACATGAACACGGCAGCGACGATCATCAGCAATGAAAACACCAGTAATTGCCAGCGACTGTCCACCAAGGTTCCGAGCCACGCCCCACCATATGTACCGATCATGCCAGGAATACCGAATACCCAAAGGTGTCTCCAACTCACAGACTTTCGACGAATGTAAGAAATAGATCCGAAAAGACTAATACCTGCGACAATGAGTAAAGACGAAGCGATGGCTAAATCGGCGGGCATATTTACCAGGTACATTAAAACAGGTACGGTTAGGATCGAGCCGCCCGAGCCGAATAGCCCCAGAGACGCACCGATAATTAACGCACCGATCATCGCAAAGAGCATGAGCCGCCTATCTGTGGGATGTGCATTGTGTACTCACAATAATTTAGCTTTTCACAGATTGAAACCTAAATAACGTTATGGTTATATACTTATTATTAGTGAGTATATTTAAGCAATTTTTTATTAAGAGGTAACATCATGTCAGTGCTCAAACCTATTGTGACTCACTTTTTTGATGAGCCGACAAATACCTATAGTTATGTGGTAAAAGATCCCAATTCATCGCACTGTGCAATAGTCGATTCGGTGCTGGATTTTGATTATGCCGCAGGTCGTACGAGCACCGAGTCTGCTGAACGTATCTTAAAGTTCATCAAGGATAATCGCCTCACAGTTGATTGGATATTAGAAACCCATGTTCACGCTGATCACTTATCTGCCGCGCCCTTTTTAAAAGAGCATACTGGCGCCCAACTGGGCATTGGCGAGCATATTAAAACCGTACAGGAGACCTTCGGAAAAGCATTTAATGAGGGCACTGAGTTTCAGCGCGATGGCAGCCAATTTGATCACCTGTTTGCCGATGGGGACACGTTCAGCATAGGCGAGCTACAAGCACAGGTATTACACACACCAGGTCACACACCGGCTTGTTTAACCTACGTAATTGGTGATGCAGCGTTTGTCGGTGACACGCTATTTATGCCCGACTATGGTACAGCGCGGTGTGACTTCCCAGGGGGTGACGCCCGCACCTTGTATCGCTCGATTCAGAAGGTCTTTGCACTTCCCGACCAAACACGGCTATTTATGTGTCACGATTATAAAGCGCCCGATCGCGATGAGTACGCATTTGAAACAACGGTTGCGGAAGAAAAACAAAACAACGTACATGTAGGCGGCGGCACAACCGAGGACCAGTTTGTAAAAATGCGCACCGAACGCGACGCCACACTCAATATGCCACGTTTAATCTTGCCTTCAGTGCAAATCAACATGCGCGCCGGCCACCTTCCAAAACCAGAAAGCAACGGCCAACGCTACCTCAAACTCCCACTCAACCTGTTTTAGTAGGTCGCGCCTTTGGCGCGACGCTTGATTTATTCCTTCTCTAATAAATAACCTGCCAAGTTTATCAAGCTTGCAGTGAGGTCATCACTATCACGTAAGCTGGTCGGGTTAATTCGGTATTTTCCATTCACGACAAAAGTCGGTGTTGCTCTCACGCCCAGCTTATCTATCAGACGTTGCCACTGATTAAACCGTGCTGTTACAGCGAAGCTCGCAATACCCGTATCAAAAGTCTGACCGTCGATACCGTTTACAATAAATACGTTACGAATATCCTCTGGTTCTCGTAATAAGTGACCCTTTTTAAAATTGTAATCAAACATCACACGATTTATTTTCTCTGCAATATCCATTTTTTGCGCAAGAATATACGCACGAGTCATTGTACTCCCCGCCTCGGGACTCGGTGCAACTGATGCGACATGGACCTTGCTAAACTGATCGGCAAAAGCTGTTTTCATGGCGTCTGCAATGGGTTCGTAGCGATAACAGTACGAGCAGTACAAAGAATAGAATTCGACTAGACCATCGTCATTTGCCTGGTCGACACCGTCAATAACATCGTAATGAACACCTTCTTTAAACGTTTGACTCGCGGCTGGAGCGCACAAAAAAACCATAATCGACACCAGGGTCGCTTGAATAAAATATCTCATTGATCACCTTAGATTGTTATTTTTATTTACATTAATTGTTGTCATACCCTCTGTCCACCGCAATCCCAAATCATTTGACATGTGTTTTTTCATATATATGATTTACCATATATATTAAATAGGAATGGACACGATGACCCCATTACAGCTTTTTAAATGTCTATCGGATGATACCCGTTTAAAGTCCGTGCTGATTGTAAGCACGCTTGAGGAAGCTTGCGTCTGCGATCTGATGGACGCGCTGGAGCTTGACCAGCCGAAGGTCTCGCGCCACCTCGCTGAACTTCGTAAGTGCAATATCGTGCTGGGTGAACGCCGTGGTAAGTGGGTGTATTACCAACTGCACCCTCACCTACCCACGTGGGCAAAAGACATCATTACGCAGGCTGCACGCAATAATTTAGACTACTTTTCCGCGGCCCTCGAAAAGCTTAAACAGGCGAAAGCCCAAGGCGCTAGCTGCTGACTAAAAAGGTTTTTTGTGAAAATACTCTACATCTGTACACATAATCGCTGCCGTAGCATTTTATCCGAAGCGATCACCAACCACTTTGCCAGCGATCATATTCAGGCAAAAAGCGCTGGGAGCCAACCTGCGGGCGAGGTACACCCTCTTTCACTGCGTTATTTGAACGAAGCCGGCATATCGATCGAAGGGCTGCAAAGCCAGTCTTGGGATGAATTCGAAGACTTCAAACCCGACTTCGTCATTACCGTCTGTGACTCGGCGGCAGGCGAGGCTTGCCCGGTTTGGTTCGGACAATCAATTAAAATGCATTGGGGACTTGCCGACCCATCAAAGCTTGAAGGCTCCGAAGAAGAGATTGCCGCCGCTTTCCGTGACTGTATCGAAGAAATCAAACACCGCGTAAACCAACTGCAAGGGATAGCTGAACAATCTTTACCTCAAAGCCAGTTAAAACGAGCTTTAAATGAATTGGTTAATTAAAAAATAGGAATATTAATGGGTTTATTTGAACGTTATTTATCAGTGTGGGTGGCACTTGCCATCATCGCAGGTATCGCCCTGGGTATTGCTGTCCCAGGCGTTTTTACCGTTGTATCAGAGCTTGAGTATGCCCACGTTAACTTAGTTATCGCGGTGCTCATCTGGCTCATGATTTACCCGATCATGGTACAAGTTGACTTCTCATCCATTAAAGATGTCGGTAAAAAACCAAAAGGCTTGGTATTAACCTTGGTCATCAACTGGCTGATCAAGCCGTTTACCATGGCATTACTGGGGTGGCTGTTCTTTAAAGGGCTGTTTGCCGATTGGGTCGATCCACAAACCGCGTCCGAGTATATCGCCGGTATGATTTTACTGGGTGTTGCCCCCTGTACAGCGATGGTGTTCATTTGGAGTCAACTGACAAAGGGTGACGCTAACTACACCTTAGTGCAGGTTTCTATCAACGACGTCATCATGATATTTGCGTTCGCACCTATCGCCGGCTTACTTTTGGGCGTAACGGATATCACAGTGCCGTGGGATACCTTGTTGCTGAGCGTCGTACTGTATGTGTTGATACCACTCATTGTTGGCGCATTAACGCGCAAGAAACTGGATAAAGGCAACGACCACACACGCCTGAACAACTTTCTCGCGACTATGAAGCCGTGGTCGATCGTGGGTCTACTCGCGACGGTTGTCCTATTGTTTGGTTTTCAATCCGAAACCATCATCGAAAAACCGCAGGCGATTGTACTCATAGCGATTCCACTACTGATTCAAACCTACGGTATTTTCGCAGTGGCATATTTCTTAGCAAAGAAAATGAAGTTGCCGCATAACGTAGCTGCGCCCGCCTGCATGATAGGCACTTCAAACTTTTTCGAACTCGCGGTGGCGGTTGCCATCTCATTGTTCGGCCTGCACTCGGGCGCTGCACTCGCCACCGTGGTAGGCGTGTTAGTCGAAGTACCTGTCATGCTGTCACTGGTGTGGTTTGCTAACCGCACGCGACATTGGTTTAACGACTAAAAACGATATGATGCCTGTATCGCAAATGACCGACCGGGCTGGCTATACTGCTCGGTCGGCGCATCTGCTGACAGTCCTGCGACACGTTGATAAGGCACATAATACTTATCGGTTAGATTGAGTGCCGCCAAGTTCACCTGCCAATCGCCCAAGCGCATTCCCGCCAAAACGTCCACAGTGGTATAGCCTGCCGTTTCGATATAAGGTCCCGACTCGAGCGACGCACTCGGTACATCATCCATGGCAGCAACCGCATTAACAATACCTCGGATATGCCAGTTATCAGCAAAGTAACCAAAGGAGACATTACCTGATAGCGGCGATAACGAGGTCAATGCCTCACCCGTCGCATCGTTCTCACCCGTCACGTAGGCAGCAGATGTATCGACACGCACGAAGTCAGTGAGCCAATGCGTCACACTCGCTTCAGCTCCCTTTATCGTCACCTCATCTTGATTCACATACTGATATTCAACCCGATCAACGCCTGGAATATAAGTGGGGCTCAAGCCGACAACCGCAGTCTCGATAAAATCATCAAAGCGACTGTAAAACGCGGCTAGGTTCCATCGCGTGGTGTCATTACTGAACTTTAATCCCGCTTCTACGGCGCGACTGCTTTCTGGCTGTAAGTCGGGGTTAGGCAAGATAGCATAAAACGGCTCAATACCATGGCTCTGATAGGCTTGGTCATGCGGTGGGATCTTAAAGCCCTCGGCGTATTGCAGATAGCCGCGTATGCCCGACTCAAAGGTATACACACCCGCTACTTTAGGTGAAAATGCCGTCTCGTTGATATCTGCAAGCTCAGACATATCGTACAGCGTGTTCTCATTTGGGCTCATCTCATAGTGGTCAATTCGCGCACCAACAATCAGTTTAAAGGCGGTCTCTTTAAACGTGATGTTATCCTGCAAAAACACACCTGTTAGCCATGTTTCGGCGCCGGGGAAGGCTTTCTGTGGCTCGTTATCTTGCAAGACCGTGCCATCGGTAGCGATACGTGTCTTGAGTCGCGGTCGCTCGGTGTCGTAGTAATCAGCATCAAAGCCATACACGAGATCATGACGTGTTGAGGCGGCATCAAGTTGCTTTTGTGCTTGCCAACGCGCACCCATGATCCGTTGTTCAAAACCATAGTCATTGTAATCGGTATACGCGCCCGCTTGGCTCGCTCCCGCGCTGACCTGGTCGCTGCCTTGCTCATAATCCGTCAAATACAACTGCCAATGCTGCGAGTCGGCGAATGCGTTGGGCTGATTACGCTGATAGTCCACCGAAAGCGCCGTTTGACGATTGTCGTCGTCGGTTTGATTAGTTTCCGCAATAAACTGTTGAGTGTTTTGCTGAAAGTGGTCCAACGTAAACTTCAGTTTATCATCACCGATATCAAGCGCCCATTTAGCTAACACACTCTGACTGTCATAATCATAACCAGGCAAAGATTCCTCATAGTTCTGCGTCTCCTCGCCTTGTCGCGCGGACACCTGAATCATCGCACTCGAGCCATCAAACTGCCGCGCTCCGCTAAAACCGAGCTTTGTCTCATCAGTGAGACCATCAAAGCCAAAACTCAAGCCCGCTGCACTGTCATTGCCGTTTAACACATCACTCGGATCGGGCGTTGATATTACAATCACGCCACCTAAACCATCCGAACCGTAGAGTGGTGATGCGGCCGCTTTCGCTACTTCAATTTGCTGTACCTGGGCCACATCTAAGTAACCTCGCCCCACCAAATAACCGCCTCCGCCTGCGTAGGCATCGTTAAGTCGACGACCGTCTTTAATGTACACCACCCGATTACCACCGATTCCTCGAATCGATAAGGTTTGTGCCTGCCCTTGGCTTCCCGTCGACTGAATACTCGGGTCATAGCGGAACACATCCGCGAGACCATTACTCACTTGCATATCAATATCGTCTGCCGAAATAACGCTCACTGCGCCGGCAACGTCTTCGAGTTTTTCTTCGGTACGCGAACCTGTGACCACTAAAATCTCATCAACGCTCTGGTCGGCTGCAGGTAAATTCACCTCTGCGGCATACACACCGCTGGTCATAGTTGCCGCGATGGCAGCGGCCAATAGCGAAGGTTTAAAAGCATCGGTTTTCTTAATCCAAACGTTCACAAGCTTCTCCAATTTCTTTGAATGACAAAACAGGCATCGTGAAAACGCATTAGATCTAAACGAAAACCATTTGCATTTGCAACTAAAACTTACTATTTTATTTTACGCAATCTCAAATCAGAACGATAAGAGGCTCCTATGACGCGGCTTTACAGAATATTGAAACACTCGTTGCTTATATTGGCAGCAGCCCTACCCTTGCTCACTCACGCGCAAAACTCACCTCAAGGAGGAATAATTACCGCAGGTGGCACGTTAACCGACATCGTATTTGCCGTCGGGGGTGGCGACAAAGTGATTGGTGTGGATACTTCAAGCACCTCGCCTAGTGCCGTGCATAAGCTCCCTAAAGTTGGTTATTACCGCAACCTGTCCGCAGAGGGCGTGCTTAGCTTTAATCCGAAGCAAGTATGGGTACTCGAAGGCACTGGCAGTGAACGCGCATTAGCACAAATCGAAACGGCCGGTGTACCTGTTACAGAATTCGATAAGCCCACAACGCTATCTGAACTGTATGCTCTGATTGAACAAGTCGCCGACCAACTTGGTACACCGGATCGCGCTGAGCCCGTAATTAACAGCATTGAAGACAAGTTTCATCCCGTTTCGCGTGCGCAACCACTCAGTGGTCTTTTTGTCTTGCAAGTATCCGAACGCGGTGTTGTCGCGGCGGGTCACGACAGCGTCCCCGATTTACTATTCAGCCAGTCGGACATTACCAATGTGGTAGACCACAAAGGCTTCAAAACCGTGTCGCGCGAGCATTTATTGGTAAACCAGCCTGACTTTATCGTCGCGCCCTCGCACGTGGTCGATGCCGCTGGGGGACGCGAGCAATTCTGCCAAAACGCAACCTTACAGTTATTAAACGCGGGGCAATCCTGCCAGCTATTGGTGATGGACTCGTTACTCGCACTGGGTATGACCACCCGCATTGCCGAAGCACATGAGGCGCTTTTAGCGTATGTTAATGACCTTTGAGCGACGCCGCTGGCTAATTGCCGGCACCCTCGGGATCCTGGCAAGTAGTTGGCTGCTGTTATCGAGCGGCCCTGTGCTAAGCGATTGGCGACTACCGCTGATGTGGTTGCCCGGCTTCGGCACGCCTATGAGTGAACTCGAACTAACTGTCGTCACACAATTGCGTTTACCGCGTTTGGTTTTGGGGCTCTTGGTGGGCGCGGTATTGGCGCAAAGCGGCACAGCCATGCAAACCTTGTGTCGCAACCCACTGGCTGACCCAGGACTCATCGGCATCTCAGGTGGCGCGGCCGTATTCGCACTGGCAGTGATCGCATTGGGTGAACAAATCGGTTTACAAGGCAGTATTTGGGTTTCTTTGGCCGCCTTCCTGGGCGCCCTCCTCACCACCTTTGTTGTCTATCGCTTAGCTGGCGGTAAAACAGGCGTCGACGTCGCCATCTTGTTACTTGCCGGTGTGGCAATTAACGCGCTAGCCGGCTCATTACTCGGCTTATTAAGTTATTACGCTGATGACGATGCCCTGCGACTAATGAGTTTTTGGCAAATGGGTTCACTCGCGGGTGCCAGTTGGCAGCAGTTGCCCTTAGGCGTGGTGCTCATGGGTGTCAGCTCAATCGCACTATTTATGTTGCGCAAGCCCATTAATACCCTGCTGTTAGGTGAGCGCCAAGCACGTTACTTAGGAGTAAACACCGTGTCACTTAAGCGGCAATTGATTATTTGGGTGGCATTAGGTGTGGGCGGCGCAGTCGCATTGACCGGTATGATCGGCTTTGTCGGTTTAATTATACCCCACATCGCTCGCATACTGGTGGGCGCTAATATTCGTTGGCTGATGCCTGTATCCATGTTGTTTGGTGCCGCAGTTTTGGTACTCACCGACTGGATCGCTAAAACCATCGTTGCGCCAGCTGAATTACCCATCGGGATAATCACCGCCGCAGTGGGCGCTCCTTTCTTCATCTATCTGCTCATCCAACAAAAACGGAGGCTTCATGCTGGATATTAAAATCACTCATGTTAACTATAGTCATAAACGGCTATTGGGCGCGTTCGACTTATCCCTTGAAGCCGGCGAATTTGTTGCTGTGATTGGTGAAAATGGCGCAGGTAAATCCACCCTACTCAATACGTTGGCAGGCGAACTCGATTACCACGGCAGTATTCAGCTCAACGGCCGCGAACTCACAAGCTGGATACCGGCCCAACTCGCACCCGTTCGCGCGGTGATGGAGCAAAAACTCAGTGCGCCGTTTGGCCTCACCGTAGCGGAGCTGGTCGGTATGGGGCGATTTTGGTCTCATGAGCCTGATTATGCAGCACACCAACGCGCACTGAACTGGCTCGAACGGCTGGATGCCGCAAAGTTTGCCGAGCGCACCATGGATACCTTGTCTGGCGGTGAACAGCAACGAGCACATATCGCGCGTTGCTTGTGTCAGCTCGATGTCACGGTGCCCGGTGAGCAAATGCTGCTGCTCGATGAGCCGACTTCAGCGCTTGATGTCTATCACCAACATTCCGTGCTCGCAGAACTGCGTCGTTTTACTCAGCAAGGTAATTTAGTTGTCGCAGTGATGCACGATCTGAACTTAGCTTCGCTCTATGCGGACAATATTTTACTACTCGCCGACGGCGAACTTAAGCATTTTGCCAAACCCGAGGCGGTGTTCCGTACCGAAATACTTGAACAAACTTATCGCAGTCCGGTCTACATCAGTGAGCACCCGAGTATTCGCAAACCCATGATTTTTACCGAACCCAGACACCTATAACAACGAACTTTAAGAGGTTAAAAATGAACGAACGTCAACAAGCCGCGCAGCAAGCACGTGCGCTTGCACAACGCAATAGCACCGCTGTGTTGTCGACTTTATCAAAGAAACTCGGTGGCATGCCGTTTGGCTCAGTATCGCCGGTGATGCTGACCGATGAGGGGCATATCGTGTTTTATGTCTCTGATATTGCCCAACATGCGCGCAACCTTAATCAAGACAATCGGTTGAGCGTCACACTTTACGACAGCACCGATAAAGGTGATCAAAATACCCAAGGGCGACTCACGCTCAGTGGTCATGCCCAAGTGATTGACAACAATGACTTGGCCGAACGCTACTACCAACGCTTTCCAAGTGCCGAAGGCTACAAAAAAGCACATGATTTTAAATTTTGGCAACTCAACGTAGAGCATATTCGCTTTATTGGCGGCTTTGGTGAGATATTTTGGCTGGAGCCGAACGAGTGGTTGGTATCCGCGCCCGAGTGGGATCATAAAGCGGCACTTGGCATGATCACACACATGAATGAGGATCATGCCGATGCCTGTGCACTTATCTTGCAGCAACAGTTAAACCAACACGCTCATGAGAAAGACAGAACGTTCGAAGCGGGCAGTGTCACTATGCGCAGTGTCTACCCAGACGGCTTTCACCTCAGTTACGATGAGCGCTCCTTTTTCATACCGTTTGAAGCGATTGCGACTAATGGCCAACAAGTGCGCCAGCAACTCGTTAAAATGACCCATCAAGCGCGCGCCGCATGATACGTAAAGCGTGCGTTGCGGCGCACGCGTTGATGTTTGCAAGATCAAAGCGCCTCTTTGTGTTAGTCTTTTTAAACTTTTCCGCTTTATAGCCAAGAGTTAACACAAGGATTTGAGTCGTGGACAAACGAATAATGGGTATGCTCGGTGCGGTACTTTTGTTTGTGGGTATGTTTTTACCTGTATTCAGCATGCCAACTATCGACGATATTACGTACTTTCAAAACGGTCGGTTTGATCGCATTATCGTGCTCTCGGCCTCGGTGTTTGCCATGTACTTTGCCTTTGCCCGCAACAGCAAGGGACTTGTAGCAGCAGGTGCTATGAGCTTAGTGTTTGCAGGCTACAGTTTTATTGATATGTACCTGCAAGTGCGCGATATGAAAGCAAGCATTAGAACCGAATCGGTTAACTACGAGTTCGAGGGCTCAATTGATACGATCCTCAATACCATTGAGTTGCAATGGGGTTGGTATGTGATCGCAGCCGGTGTTCTGCTTATCCTTGTGGCAGGGTTTGTCAGTGATAAAGCAAAACACAGCAAAAAGCGAGCATAACGCCTAAGTGAGTATCCGTAGTATTCGCTTGTGCGGCGTCCTTTTAATAATAGTTACGCGTCGTTAATCTGTCACCGCATTGTCACACTGGCTCGCTAATCTGCTATCACGCAGAAAAAAGGGAGCCTTTGCAATGCTTGATATCAACCGTCGACATTTTTTGAAAGTAGTCGCCTCGGCAGGAGCCGCCGTAACCGTATCCACCGCTTTAGGTGGCTGTTCATCGCTGGTGCGTGCCGATAACGCGGACGCCGTTGACTTCACCCACGGTGTGGCGAGTGGTGACCCGACTACAAACGCGCTTATGCTATGGACCCGTGCAGTACCTAAAAATAACGCTAAGCCCGTTATTACCCTAGGTTGGGAAGTGGCGCGTGATCCGAGTTTTAGCGACATTATTCGCAGTGGTACCGTAAAAACCTCTGCTCGCCGCGACTATACCGTTAAAGTGGATGTGCAACAGTTACCCGCTGGCATGTCGCTTTATTATCGCTTTGTTGGGCATGACCAATACTCACCCATCGGCGAAGGTGCCACGTTACCTCAACAAGGCATTGACGCTATTCGTTTAGGGGTATTTTCTTGCTCGAACTATCCGGCGGGTTTCTTTAACCCCTACCATCACGCAAGCCAAGATGACACTATCGATTTTGTGTTGCATTTAGGCGACTACATCTATGAATACGGCGCCGGTGGTTATGGCTACGACGATGCCGAACGCATTGGTCGCACCTTCCCGGATAATAACAACAAAGAGATCGTCTCGCTTGATGATTATCGCCGACGTTACGCGCTGTACCGAACAGACGAAGGATTAAAGGCGTTGCATGCCACCAAATCCTTTATTGTGGTGTGGGATGATCACGAGATCGCCAACGATACATACAAAGACGGTGCACAAAATCATCAACCCGACACTGAAGGTGATTTTTACCAACGCCGTGCCGCAGCTATTCAAGCCTACTATGAGTGGATGCCGATTCGCCCGCCACAAGGTGATGCTAGCCTACAAATTTACCGTTCGTTTGAGCTAGGTGATCTCGCCAACCTGATCATGCTAGACACCCGCATTATTGGTCGCGATAAACAATTAGCGTACGCGGACTTTACCGACGTAAGCACCGGCAAATTTGATAGCCAAGGTTTTCAGGCGGCCATGCAAAGCGATCGCAGTATCTTAGGTAAAAAACAACTGCAATGGTTGGTCAATCAGTTGGCTCAATCAAATGCGCACTGGCAGATCCTCGGGCAGCAACTGTTGATGGCTCGCATGAACTTCCCGGCCGCCATTATTGGTTCGAAAGATCGCTCCACCATCGCCAATAAACTGCTCAATGCCGCCCAGCTCAAGCAAGCGCGTGCCAACGGCCAACCACTCACTGAGCAACAGCAACGCTACATTGATACCGTCACGCCATATAACCTCGATGCGTGGGATGGCTATGCAATGGAGCGTGAAGTTTTGTTTCAGCAGGTAAAACAAATGGGCAAAAAGATCGTCGTCTTAGCCGGCGATACGCATAATGCCTGGCACAACCATCTCACCACGCATACGGGTCAGCAGGTCGGTGTGGAGTTTGGTACCAGTTCAGTGTCATCGCCCGGAATGGAAACCTATCTCGGTCTTGATGATGCCACCGCAAAAAAATTAGCGCAGGCATTACCGACTGTTATCAAAGATCTGCAATACACCAACTTGCACGAACGTGGTTACATGGTCACCCAGATCAGTAAAGATGCCATTGATAACGAGTGGCGATTCGTTGATACCATCAAATCAAAAGATTATCAGCTGAGCGGGACACACCGAGCACAATTCCGCGGTTAGTCACACAGCTCAAAAAAAGCCGGTACGCGCTTCCATACACGTACCGGCTTTTTTGTTTGTCATGCTTACCATTCGAAGCGCTGACGAAACTCGAGGTAAACTAAGCGGCTGGGTCCAGCAATAAACGTCGGGTTACCAAAGCTTCCGCCCGTGTTGCCAGCATCAACAAGATAGTCCTTATCGAGTAAATTACTACCCTTCAACACTAAGCTCCAGCCCGCCTGCTCGTCATACAAACCGACGCTGCCATTTAACAACGTGACGGCATCTTCTTTAATTGGAATACCAGCAATCGGCGCGTTCGCAGGCTCAAAGAAAATCTCAGAGCGGTAAGTCGCAACTAAAGAGCTACGCAACATCAAACCATCGCTGACCATCATATCGTTCATCAGACCTAAGCTGGATGTCCACTCAGGTTGTAATCTAAATCGGTTGCCCGCTAACTGTCCGTTATTCGCATCATCATCAATCTGCGCGTCCAAATAGGCGACATGACCAAAGAGCTCTAACTGATTAGAGAGGTACGCGGTAAATTCAGTTTCAACACCCCAGTTAGTCGCATCACCTGCATTATCGGTATAAAAGTTACCGGCATCATCTTGCAACGTCACCTGAAAATCTGAATAGTCCTGATAAAAGATCGAAGCGCTGTAATTAACTGCATCAGCCCAGTTACCTTTGATACCCGTCTCGTAGTTCCAAATCGTCTCAGCGGGGATCTCGGATGAATCGGCAACCACCTCACCCTGCTCGTTAAGTGTTGAACTTACATCCACGACAAACGAACGTTGTCCTTTAGATAGGGTCGCGAACCAATTGGTATCCTCATTGATCGCGTACAACACATTGAATCGCGGGAGTAATGCACTGTCATCACCGGAGTCACTCAATACCGCGCCTCCTGTAGAAACAGTCGGTAGCAAGGGTTGCGTAGGCTGTCCCAATAAAGTCAGTAATTGGCTATTAGGCATGATGGCCGCAAAGCCGCTTTCGCGTGACTCGTCAATATATCGCAGACCACCTGAAACAGTGAGTTCGTCGCTGATATCATAAGTTATATCAAAGAAAGCCGACCAAGAACGATTATCACCCATATTGGTGTAGCTGCCTTGGTACGCAATTTCATTGAGTGCTCCACCCGTTAATATAGGCGTAAGCAAATTGACACTGCCGTCTTCGTTAATACACGGCAATCCAGTACCTAACGCACCCACACAGTTAAAGTAGATTGATTCCTCGGTGCTAAATGGCACACGTTGAGAGCCTTCTTCGCTGAAATAGTTAGCGCCCCAAAGAATAAACGCGTTATCCAATGTATGGCTAAAGCGTAATTCTTGGCTCCACTGCTCGCCTTGCGCATCTTCAGCAAACTCCAAGAACCACGCTTGGGTGCCATCTGCATCAAAAATTTCTAACGAATCAAATTCACGATAACCCGTGACCGATGTCAAAGTGGTGGTATCATTTAGACGCCAGTCAACCGTTAAGTTGAAGTCATCAATCGTGCGATCAAGACCCAACTTAGGCGCACCAAGTACTTCTTCCGAGTAGGGTGAGCCGGTCATTTCAACAAAGCTATAAGGGCTGGTATCACCACCGGTTGGTGCGTATATGCCGTTTTTAAACGCAGTCCCCGTGTCATCATTCTTTTCGTAGCTGTAGATAAAGTCGGCAGTAACCGCATCGTTCGGTGTATAGCGCAACGAAAGACGCGCACCCGTACGTTCAATACCATTCATATCATCTTGCTCAGGCGCGATGTTATCAATGTAGCCATCTCGCTCACGATAACTGAATGCTAAGCGCCCTTTCAGATCATCGCCCGCCAGGTTAATAAAACCGTCCGCACGACGCTGCGATAAGTTGCCTCCACCCAATGCCAACTCGGCATTATCAAAATCATCTGGCTTGCGGGTAATCACACTAATGGCACCCACCGCTGCTGCAGTACCAAATAGAGTCGCCTGAGGCCCTTTAACCACCTCTACACGCTCAATATCAAACAGCTCAAAATAAGACCCACGTGAACGCGATACATCAACACCGTTGTAGTAAATCGAAACACGCGGAGAAATTTGTGAGGAACCGCTATCGGACGTAATCCCACGGATCACAAAGCCCGGGTTGTTAGGACTTTGCTCCTGAATCACCAGGCCTGGCGTGAGATCCGAGATCATATCCAACTCACTCAAACCGAGCTCTTCTAAGCGCTTACCATCAAACGCTGAAATGCTCGCAGGCACATCCACTATCGATTGCGTGCGTTTTTGCGCAGTCACTTCAATTCGTTCGAGTTTATCTTGGGCATTGTCTTGTTGTTCGTCTTGGGCATAACTCAGCGCCGGCAACGAAGCCAAAACGGGTAACGCCAAAACCAATGCGCGCGTAATCACGTTGCGTGTAAAAGTGTATTTCATATCCAATCATCCGTTTGAAAAGTCTGCGCAAAAGATAGGTGGCTTTAATGACAATTCAGGTGCGGATAAATGACAGAATGCTGAAATTATTGTGTCAACGAGGCAAGCTTTATTAGCTGATTTAGAAGTCTCAAATAATACTTGAGCGACTATGCCTGACGAAAAGGCATACTCCTGAGGGGAACTGCAGATTAGAAGTTGGGGCTTAACGCCCCTGTTGCTGCTTATTAAACACCCTACCCGAGTGAATTAAACTGGTTAGTTTGATGAACGGCTTAATGATCAACTGAGCGCTGCCTACGATAAACAACCACGTCCCACTATCCACTAACGACTCGTTTAAAAAGAAGAAGCTACCGATTAAAAACCAGACTGCGATGAGCAAGTCGTTTAGCGCGCCTAATGCTTCATACCGGCGTTGAATAACGATATGCCGCTTTCCTAAGTCGAGATCTAATTCCGTGTTTTGGGTCATAGTATTCCTGTATGTCATTGGAATTACGTTTAAGCGTTTCGTTAATATCCCACGGGCATCGCTGTTGTCGCAAGTGATTGGGGGGGGGGTGAATTATCGATAAGTATGGTTTGGTCTGATTTGTGCCAAGAGCAGCCGTCCATACGCTAGCATCTAAGCGGCAGAAATGTACGTACAACTGACCTTCATTACTCTTTATCTGAATGAATAGATCTTATTCTTAAAAAAGGTAGTGTTACAATCAAGTCATAAGTAATGAGCATCTATGTCCCTCAATAGGTAAGTATGTATGAAGTTAGATATCCGATCGGGAACGATAGAGGAAGTTTTAAAGGTTAATGTTCAAATCCCTGAGTTCGATGGAAGGACAACAGCCAGTAAAATAAGTACAAAACTAACAGGAAAAGCGCACTTAATTCTTGTCGCTAGCCACGCTGAAAAGCCAATAGCATACAAAATAGGTTATGAGATTTCGGATACGGAATTTTACAGTTGGCTTGGCGGAGTCATACCAAATTACAGAAAAAAAGGTGTGGCCACTAAGCTTCGCGAGAAGCAAGAATCATGGGCGCTTAATCATGGATATAGTACCATCAGTGTAAAGTCGATGAACCGATATCGAGCAATGTTACAATTGCTAATCTCAAATGGCTATTACATATCGGGCTATGAAGATAATGGTTGTGTTGCTAGTAGTAAAATCAAATTTATCAAGCACTTAAATAAAATAGCAGAATAAACGTTTTTATACCTTATAGCGATTGGTGAACGTCTGCTCGTTGTCTTAAGAAGACCACCACGAGCGCTGTGGTGATGGTCTGGTAATCGCTCATAACGGACAAACTGCTTGATTTCAGGAGCGGACGTTAACGCTCGAGTACAAGAATAGTGTCGGCTTGTATGTATTGCTCTCAGCTTTAGGGATTTGGCGAGACTGTAAAAAATTTTGTGTAAATGGCTGTTTGCACTGTTAAATCCGATCCT
>ERZ1673960.24-NODE-24-length-80381-cov-847.063939_pt1 | contig 80381 bp, 70 predicted proteins | sample MGYA00580190_ERZ1673960 | MGnify/ENA primary metagenome ERZ1673960 (study PRJEB41334, sample SAMN05608106) | rock metagenome | biome: terrestrial subsurface; feature: shale formation; material: shale | place: USA: Pennsylvania ...
GCCTTTCCAAAACACGCTGTAAATACATCCCTGTAGCGCTCGAGCTCCGCCATCCATGGCTCCGCACGGTTTTGGAAAGGCCTTCCCGCTTGCTGCCTCGAACTCATTACTGAACCCTCAAGGTTAACCATGGCAGCAAAGTATCTCACTCCAGAACAGGACGCCCAGCTCCGCCGCTGGGAACGCTGGAACCGCAATTACTTTATCTTTGCGTTTTTCGCGCTGATCGTCGTACTGGTGTTCAGCTCCCAGCTGGGCATTTCCTCCGGTGACGAATGGGGCTCACTCGGCGTACTGCTCGCCATCCTCATCGTGCCCATTATCGTGCTGCAATTGCGTCTGAAGTGCCCCGCCTGTGGCGCAAAAATTGGCTGGCAGGCGAAACTGCTGGCACCAGACCAATGCCGGGCCTGCGGTACGTTTCTGCAGTCCAAAAAATCCTCTTCCTGATTTTTCTTTCCCGGAACCTTTGACCTGTGAGTAACTCACAGGTTCTATCCTTTTTACAAGTAGCATTCTGCCCGGGAGTTCACCGTGCGGGTGTGGGTGGCGCTTCCGAAAATGTTCGTAGCCATGGATGGCGGAGACAAGCGTACATGGATGTACTCGCAGCGGTTTTCGGAAGCGCCACCCACACCCGCACTCCCCGGAAAGTCGATTGCCTGCTAAAGCAACATAAATGCTTTTAGGAAGTCCGACGCCATGAAAGTCAAAGACATCGCCACCGCAGCCAACGTAAAACCGGATACTGTGCGCTTCTACACCCGCGAGGGGCTGCTGCAGCCGACGCGGAACCCGGAGAACAATTACCAGCAGTACGACGCTGAAGATCTTCGCCGTCTGCGGTTTGCCCGCAAGGCCCGGCAACTGGGTTTTTCACTGCCGGAGATCCGGGAAATTCTGGAGCAGGCGGACGAGCATCATTCTCCCTGCCCCATGGTCCGGGACGTGTTCCAAAAACGGCTGGCGGCGGTGGAGCAGGAAATTGCCCAACTGGAACAGCTGCGGGAGCGGATGGTATCCGCGCTGTCGGCCTGGGAGGACATGCCGGATGCCACACCAGACGGACACACCATTTGCCGGTTAATTGAACACTGGGACGATCCTTCAGAGGATTGTTGCCATAAGGAGCCAAGCGATGGATAAAACAGTGACACTGAAAACCACGCTGACGATTTCCGGAGCCACCTGTCAGGGTTGCGCGAAGAAGATTCGCAACGCACTGGAGTCATTGGCCGGTAGCACCGACTTGGTCGAAGTGGATCTGGACAATCAGACTGTGGCTTTGCCAGATGGCATTGATGCCGAGGAAGCCGCACGGATCGTGACCGAAACGGGTTATCCGGCGGAGCCGGTCCAGGCTGAAGGCGGCGAATGCTGTGACAGTCAGTCCGAAAAAGCCGAGAGCTGCTGCGCATCGTCAAAGGAACAGAAGGTCACCCTGAGCATTTCCGGCGCGTCCTGCCAGGGTTGTGCGAAAAAGATTCGAAATGCGCTGGAGTCGCTGGCTGGCAGCACCGAGAACGTTGAGGTGGACCTCGACAACCAAACGGTGACACTCCCCGCGGGAGTAGATGCCAAAGAAGCAGCCCGCATCGTCACGGAGACGGGCTATCCAGCAGAGCCTGTTCAGACCGAGGATGAGGAAGACAGCGACGGTCAGTCCGAAAAAACGGAGAGCTGCTGCGCGTCCAAAAAAGCATCGTCTTGTCACAACAGTCAATCAACCGGGAAAGCGGACAAGGGCGAGGCGAAGGCCAAGGCCCCGCAAGATGCTCACGATCAGAAGCACACGAGCGCGGATGCTGGGGAACAGGTCGTGCTGTCCGTTACCGGCGCCACCTGTGCGTCCTGCGTGAATACCATCGAGAAAGCCCTGATGTCGGTGCCCGGCGTCACCCACGCCCATATGAACCTGTCGGATAACACCGCCACGGCCACCGGCGATGCCGACCCGCAGGCGCTGGTGGAGGCCGTAGAGAGCTCGGGCTATGGCGCCAGCGTGATTGAGAACGAAGACGAGGCGGATGCCCGCAAGCAGGAAGAAGACAAAAAGCAGTACAAGACCCTGCTGGTAAAGATGGCGGTCAGTCTGACCCTTGGGTTGGGACTGATGGGCTGGGGGCTGGGCACCGGCACCATGATGGTGACCGAGGCCAATCAACTTACCTGGATTAACCTGGGCATCTTGACGCTGGGTGTGATGATTGCCACCGGCCACCACTTCTACACCGGTGCCTGGAAGGCGTTCAAGCATCATAACGCCAATATGGACACGCTGATCGCCCTGGGTACGGGCACGGCATGGCTGTACTCCATTGTCGTGGCCAGCTTCCCGGAGGCCCTGCCGGAAATGGCCCGGCATGTGTATTTCGAAGCCTCGGCGATGATCATCGGTCTGATCAATCTGGGCCAGGCGCTGGAACTGAGGGCCAAGGGCAAGACCTCCGAGGCGGTGCGCCGGTTGCTCGATTTGCGCGCCAAGACGGCCCGGGTGATCCGGGACGGTGAGGAGCAGGATATTCCCGTTGAGGACGTCCAGAAAGGCGACCAGATTCGTGTTCGGCCGGGCGAAAAGCTGCCAGTGGACGGTGTGATTGCCGAAGGCTCCACCCGCATTGATGAAAGCATGCTCACCGGTGAACCCATGCCGGTCAGCAAGGGCGAAGGCGATGAGGTTTCCGCCGGCACCCTGAACACCCATGGCTCGATCATCTACGAGGCCACCCGGGTGGGCAGCGATACCGCCCTGGCGCAGATCATCAAGCTGGTGAAAAAGGCCCAGGGCTCCAAGCCCGCCATTGGCCGGCTGGCCGACAAGATTTCTTCGGTATTTGTGCCCACGGTCATGCTGATTGCCGTGGTCGCCGCCTTGGTCTGGTACAACGTTGGGCCGGAGCCGGCGGTGGTGCACATGATGGTGGCCGCCACCACGGTACTGATCATCGCCTGCCCCTGTGCGCTCGGTCTGGCTACGCCAATGTCGGTCATGGTGGGCGTGGGCAAGGCTGCGGAATACGGCGCGCTGATTCGCCAGGGCGATGCCCTGCAGACCGCTGGCAAGCTGGACCTGGTGATCCTGGACAAAACGGGCACCATTACCGAAGGACGCCCGGCGGTCACCCGCGTACAGGCCAGCGAAAGCGACGAAAACAGACTGCTGGCCCTGGCGGCCGGGCTGGAACAGCATTCCGAGCACCCCCTGGCCGAGGCCATCCTGGCGAAAGCCAAGGACGATGAGATCGAACCGTTGAAAGTCACCGGTTTTGAAGCCCTGAATGGCAAGGGCGTTCAGGGTGAACATGACGGCCAGACGGTCCGCCTGGGCAACCGGCGCTGGCTGGAGGCCGAAGGCCTGGCGCTGGGCAGCCTGGATGAGGCCGCGCGGGGCATTACCGACGAGGCCGGCACCCCCCTGTTCCTGGCACTGGGCGAAACCGTGCTGGGCGTGATTGGTGTGGCCGATGCCATCAAACCGGATTCCAAAGCCGCCATTGAGCGACTGCACCAGGCTGGCATCAAGGTGATGATGGTGACCGGGGATATCGACGCCACCGCCAAGGCCATTGCCACCAAGGCCGGCATTGATGATTACCGGGCCGAAGTGCTGCCGGAAGACAAGGCCGAGGTGGTCAGTGAAATGCGCGGCAAGGGCTACACCGTGGCCATGGTGGGTGACGGCATCAACGATGCGCCGGCCCTGGCGGCCGCCGATGTCGGCTTTGCCATTGGCACCGGCACGGATGTCGCCATTGAGAGCGCGGCTATCACCCTGATGCGCGGCTCTCTGCACGGCGTGCCCGATGCCATCGAAATTTCCCGGGCCACGGTGACCAACATTCACCAGAACCTGTTCGGGGCGTTTATCTACAACTCCCTGGGTATTCCGGTGGCCGCCGGCCTTCTGTACCCGTTGTGGGGCATACTGATGAGCCCCATCCTGGCCGGCGCGGCCATGTCGCTGTCGTCCGTGACGGTCGTTTCCAATGCCAACCGGCTACGGTTTTTCCGTACCAGCCATCAACCGATTGCCGATGAGCAAAAGGAGTGAAACTAATGCAGGATTTACTGGTCAACCTGGGAGGTCTTGTCCTGATGGGAGCCATTATCTGGTGGTTCTGGCTCTCCGGCTCCGATTCAAAAGCGTCTGAACATCAGCACCATTGAGGAAAACACGATGAAGAAACACACCCTGGCCCTGGGCCTCACTGCCGCTCTCGGTTTCAGCTCCGCCGCCCTGGCGAGCGAAGCTACCCTGCCGAGCATTCACGTGTATAAGTCGCCCACTTGCGGCTGCTGCACCGCCTGGATGGATCACCTTAAGGAAAACGGCTTTGAAGTCACTGCCACCAACTCCAACAACATGGCGCAGGTCAAACAGGAAGCAGGCCTGATCCCCGCTCTGGGCAGTTGCCATACCGCTTATGTGGGCGATTACGTGGTGGAAGGCCATGTGCCGGCCGACGACATCAAGCGCTTGCTCAGCGAAGCCCCCATGGCAACCGGCCTGAGCGCACCGGGCATGCCTGCAGGTTCACCGGGCATGGAAATGGGCAACCGACAGGACAGCTACCAGGTCATCCTGTTCAACAATCGGGGCCAGACCCGGGTCTTCGCCGAGCACAACTGATGAATCCGGGCGGGGATGGTGCATTTTGATGATTTTTTGTCCTCAAAATGCTCTCGGTGTTCTAGTATAGGGGTCTGACACAATACGGACGTTGTAACAGGACCCGCTTTGAGCCTCAAGACCCGAATCCTCGCCCTGCTGACTGTGCTGATTATCGTTGCAGCTTCCGCATCGCTGCTGGCGTATCGGGAGCTGTCAGCCAGTATCATTGAGCGCTGGGGCAAACAGGTTGCCGAAATCCAGGTGCGTTACGACAGCGCACGCCTGCTCCAGTCCCTGGAACGGGAAATTGGCCTGGCGCGACAGATGGCGCAATCCAATGCCCTGCTTCGTTGGGCCGACAATCCCGATGATAAATTGCTCGAAGGCGCCGCCATCCGGCAAATGGAGAGTTACCGGGAAAACTTCCGCGACAAGAGTTATTTCGTCGCCCTTCGGGAAAACGGTCGTTATTACTACAACAACGCCGACAATAAATACGCCAACAACCAGTTTCGCTATGTACTGGATCCGAACGACCCGGACGACGCCTGGTTCTACCAGCTGATTGAAGAAGGCCGGGATTTCCACCTGAACGTTAACCCCGATACCGAACTGGGCGTCACCAAGCTCTGGATCGACGTGCTGATGCGCAATGCGGATAACGAGATTGTCGGCATGGTGGGCACAGGCCTCAACCTGGACAACTTCCTCCAGGACATCGTCGACATCGGCCAGGAAGGCATTACCACCCTGTTTGTCGATTACAACGGCGCCATCCAGCTGTACCGGGATCGCAACTACATCGATTTCGGCAGCATCATCAAGCCCGAAGGCCAGAAGAACACCGTTGACCTGCTGTTCGATCACGCCGAGGACAAGCACCAGATCCTGGGCATGCTGCAGATGCTGAAACAGCGCGACGGCGAGAAAGGCGCCGTGGAAAGCGGCTTTGTCACTGTGGATGGCCGGAAACACCTGGCCGGCATTTCCTACCTGCCCGCCATCGGCTGGTTTGAAATCACCCTGCTGGACCTCAACGCCCTACTCTCACCCAGTTACCTCTGGCCTCTGGTGGCGGTCTTCCTGGGCAGCCTCCTGGTTACCTTGTTGGTGTTTCACCTGATCATCCAGTCACGCATCCTGAAACCGGTGATCAGCCTGGAGCAGGCCATCAACCGTGTGCGCGACGGCCGCTTTGACCTACCCTACCTGCCCAAACCCGACAATGAAATCGGCCGGCTGGTGGATCATTTCGAAAAAATGACCCACACCGTCCATGACACCACCCGCAACCTGGAAGACAAAGTCGCCCACCGTACCGCGGAGTTGCACCGGCTGGCACGGGTGGATGCCCTGACCGGCCTGAAGAACCGGAGGGGACTGGACGAGGTGGTCGCCGACGAAATCGAGCGGGCAGCCCGGGAGCAAAAAGGGTTTGGTCTGATCTGGCTGGACATCGACAACTTCAAGGACATCAATGACAGCCTGGGCCATCAGGCCGGTGATGACATCCTGTGCCGGGTAGCGCTGTGGCTGAAAGCCACGGTGCGGCCCTATGACCATCCTGGACGTTGGGGTGGGGATGAGTTCGTGGTGTTACTGTCGCCCTGCGACGATGAAGTGCTTGAGCAGACCAGTAATCGTATCCGCTTGGCGGTTGAGCAGGAGAGCCTGAAAACCGGCATGCCGGTGACGGTGAGTGTCGGCGGCCACCTTTGTCAGCCGGGTGAAGACAGCGACACCATCCTTCGACAGGCAGACCGGGCGTTGTATGCCGCCAAGGAGCGGGGCCGCAACACCGTCTGCATCACCCACTCCGACGAAAGCATCGTTTCATCGGAGGGATGAACCGGGGCCACCGCCCCGGCGAGTGCCCTTAATAAAGGTAGGGCGACAGGGCCAGCTCCAGCCTGGCCTGCGTGGCGTACAGATCTGACGTTTTCACCACTGGCTGTGCCGGCGGCACGGCTGTCGGCCAGGCTTTCTCCAGTTCGTCCAGGACCTTGTTGCTGTCGCGCCAGGCTTCCTTGTTCTGTTTCATCAGGGCAGCCTTGTTCCGTTCCAGATATTCCCGGGCAGCCATCACGAAGCCGCGACCATCCTGATATTCATATTCCGCGACAAAACGTCCATCGTCTTGCGCTTCGTCGTACTCCAGCACGGCCTGCTTGGTCAGGGACAGCATCACTTTGGCAATGGTGGCAGGAGACTCAGCCTGATCACCGGCAATGGCGGCAAGTGCCTTGTCCATGCTTTTCCAGACGCCGTTGAAGTCAGCGCTGACGTCCGACCATTTATCAACATCCTTGGCCTTCTCGGCGAGTGCCTTCAGACGCTTGCCCAGATCATTCTGGCCATGAGCCTCAAGACCGCTCTCAACCATCGGATAAACCTCAATCCACGGATGGGTCAGGTGCGGACGGCCCTCGGCAACCTCTCCTGACTTGATCAGTTCCCGGGCGGCCATCAAGTGCCCCTGCATCATGTGGATCATGGCAATCTGAGCGCCATCGGAAAGCGCTGGGGCGGCGGAAGATCCGCCTTCGCCACCTTCACCGCCTTCACCGCCTTCACCGCCGGCGGCAAAGTAACTGAAGGCCTCGCCCGTGGCGCCACCGTGGTTTTCACCACCTTCACCACCTTCGCCACCATGGCTTTGGCTTTCACCACCTTCGCCACCGTGATTCTCACCACCTTCTCCACCGTAACGTTCGCCGCTTTCACCGCCTTCACCACCGTGGTTCTCGCCGCCTTCGCCACCGTGATCAGCAGACTTCACCATGTCATCGTGGCCGGATTCACCGCCTTCACCACCGTCACCAGCCCAGGCACCGGAGCTGGCCAGCAGGGTCGCTACACCCACGCCCATCCAGAGTTTCAATTTCTGTTCTTTCATTCAAAATACTCCTAGTTAACAACTACCGCCCGGCTAGTGTCCCGTCTGGTTAATTCGTTGATGACTGAAAAAGGATACGGCATGATGCGTCAAACCCCCATGCTATTGCAAATTATTCCCATTACTAAAATGGAGTTCTCATGATTCTATGTATAGGCAACATACTGACACCAGAGCAAGTTGTCCGAATTCGGGAGGCGCTGGACGACGGCCAGTTTGAGGATGGCCGAAAAACCGCCGGCTGGCATGCGCGCCTGGTCAAGAACAACGAGCAGATGGCCTCTGGCAGCGCCCAGGCCCAAGAGCTCCGGTCGGAGGTTGAAGCAGCATTAACGGGCCACCCCCTGTTCCAGATGGCAGTTCGCCCCCGCAAGATGACCCCGCTCATCTTCAGTCGCTACCGGGATGGCATGACCTATGGGAACCATGTGGACGATCCCGTCATGGGCCGGGGCGACAACCGCATCCGCACCGATATCTCCTTTACCCTGTTCCTGGATGATCCGGACAGCTACGACGGCGGCGAACTGGTCACCGATACCACCGCAGGTGAACAATCTTACAAACTGCCTGCCGGTTCCGCCGTGATTTACCCGTCCTCCACACTGCACCGGGTTGAGCCGGTCACAAGAGGGCAGCGACGAGTCGCGATTGGCTGGATTCAGAGCACCATCCGCGATCCTGGCCAACGGGAAGTGCTTTTTGATCTGGATACTGCCCGCCGCCAGATCTTTGACCGTGACGGCAAAACCACCGAATTCGATCTGCTGACCAAATCCCTGGCGAACCTGCAGCGGTTCTGGGCGGAAGTATAGAGCCGGCGTGTAGCAATAAGGTATCTGACGACGGGTTCCAGAACCGTTATACTCCGCCCAACATACATTTTATCAGTCAGGTTCCTTTTCATGCTCAACGCCGACGCTCTCAGCCAATTGCGCCAGCTCAAAACCGACATCAAGGAAAACAAGGTGGTTTTCCCCGGTACCGTGAAGGCCACCAACGGGCGCTTCGGCTTTGTTGCCCTCGACGAGGGCCGGGACGTGTTTCTGCCACCCGAAGAAATGCAGAAGGTGCTCCCCGGCGATCGGGTCAACATCACCGAGCATACGGCAGACAAAGGCAAAACCCAGGGCGAGGTGGACGAATTGCTGGAGTCCCACCTGACCACCTTTGTTGGCCGCTACCTGATCAAGGGCAAAGGCCACTTCGTGGCACCGGAAACCCCCGGCATCAATCGCTGGATTTTCATTCCACCCAAGGAACGCATGAACGCCGAGCCCGGCGACTTCATTTATTGCCAGATCCATCGCCACCCGTTCAAGGACGGCAAGGGCCAGGCGAAAGTACTGCGGGTGATCGGCAAGGCAGGGGAGCCGGGCATCGAACGCGCCTTCACCCTGGCCAATTTTGATCTGGCCGATACCTGGCCAGAGCCCGTGCAAAAACAGGCTGACAGCCTGGACGAAGGCCAGGTGGTGGCTGCCAGCGAGGGCCGGGAAGACCGCACCAACAAGCCTTACGTCACCATCGACAGCCCCGGCACCCAGGACATGGACGACGCCCTGATGGCCACGCCCAACGCCACCGGCTGGACCCTGTCGATTGCCATTGCCGACCCCGGCGCGTTGATTGAACCGGGCAGCCCGGCCGAGGAAGAAGCCTTCAACCGCGCCACGGCCATCTATTTCCCGGGCGAGCCCTTGCCGATGCTGCCCGAAGGCATCAGCACGCGCCTTTGCTCCCTGATGCCGGACACCCCGCGTCTGGCGCTGGTGTGTGACTTGCAAGTCAACAACGACGGTAGCCTGGGCGACTACAGCTTTCACCAGGCCACCATCCGTTCCAAGGGCAAACTCAGCTACGATCTGGTCGCCCATTTGATTGAGGGCCGGGAAGACGACGAGATCAAGGCACTGCCCGATGACGTCACCAACAGCCTGGACCAGCTGCACCAGGCCGCCACTGCCTTACGCAAATGGCGCGCCGAACACGCTCTGCTGAACACTGACCGCCCGGAATTCCGCCTGCGCCTGGATGAAAACAAGCGCATCCGCCTGATCGAGCCAGCGGTCCAGAACGAAGCCCACCGGCTGGTGGAAGAATGCATGGTGGCCGCCAACCGCTGCGCGGCCGACTTCCTGCAGACCCAGGGCGAAGGCCTGTTCATCCAGCACCCCGGCCTGCGGGACGACCGCGCCGACAACATCCGCAAACTGCTGGAAAGCTACGCCCCCCACCTCACCGAGGTGGACGCTGGCTCCGCCGAAGGCTTCAAGACGCTGATGAAGCACAGCGAACAGGTGGAGGCCGAAGTGCCGGTCAAATCCATCCTGTCCCGACAGCTGGCCCGTGCCGAGCTGGGATTTGAACCGGCCCCTCACCAGGGCATGGGCCTGGCGGCCTACACCACCTTCACCTCCCCGCTGCGTAAGTTCTCGGACTTCTACGTACACCGGCTGATCCAAGCGGCGCTGTGGAACAAGCCCATGAAGGCCCTCAACAGCCAACAACTGGAAGCCCTTCAGGCCGCGCAGTTCCGCGCCCGCCAAGCGGCCAACACCCTGGAAGCGTGGCTCAAGGCCGATTATGCCAAGGGCCTGCCGGAGGAACCCATGGAAGGCACCATCAGCCGGACCACGCCTTCCGGCTTCTTTGTGCGTCTGGATAGCAACGGTCTGGAAGGCTTCGTCAGCTGCAAGGACCTGGACGGCAAGTACAGCTTCGACCCCGTCACCCTACGCCTGGTGCACAACAAGAACGGCCGCATCTTCCAGCTGGACCAGCGGGCGACCGTCAGCTTTGCCGGCGTGGACGAGGAACGCCGGCAGATCAACTTCAAACTGATCAGTGTCGAGGAAGTGCCGCCAACGCCTGAGGCAACTCCGAAAGGCTCCTGATCACGGCCGAAGGCTCAATTCCCCAGTCCTCGAACACCCGGGCGGCATCGCGCTTCACCCAGATTGCGCTGAGCCCCGCCGCCCGGGCACCAATCACATCCCAGGCATTGCTGGAGACCAGACACAGCGCCCCGTCCCAGGCCCCGGTGGCCCGGCGCGCCCAGGTGTACACCGCCGGGTCCGGCTTGAAGCTCTTCACGTCATCCACCGACACCAGGCCATCGAACTGCGCCAGCAAATCGTTATGACCCAGCACTTTCTCCAAAGCCGGATAACTGCCGTTGGAGAAAGCAAACAGCGGATACTGCCCCTTGAGTGCCTTGAGCGCCGGCAGGGCATCGTCAAACGCCGGCAGGGCCAAATAGGCGGCCATCAGTTCGTCCTCACGTCCCTTCGAAAGTGCCAGACCGTGAACCGCCATGGCGTATCTCAATGCCTGCCGCGTACAGACCCCGAAATCCTCATACACCCGCATCAGGCCCTTGCGAAAGGAGAACTCGAGCTGTTTCTCCCGCCAAAGGGCAGCCACCGACGACGCCTCCTCACCAGCCTCGAGACGCAAAAGGTCCGACATCCCCATGGGGTCCACCAACGTACCGTACACATCGAACGCCAGGGTCATGCTCATACTGAAAATTACCTCCATCGGACTGCTGGATTATCCTGTTGAGCATAGCCGGGAATTGAAACTATGCTGGCCAATCCAGTGCAAAGTCATCCAAAGTAAGCTAAACAGAGTAAATATCAGAACCTTACAATGAACAGAAGGAGTGTCCCATGCCAGCCAACGTGACCCTCGACGGCAACCCCATCGAAATCAGCGGCAAGCTTCCCCAACCGGGTGAAAACACCCCGCCATTCACACTGACCACAAGCGGCCTGGAAGACGTCAAACTTGATCACTGGGCGGGCAAGCGCAAAATCCTCAACATCGTGCCCAGTGTCGATACCGGCGTCTGCGCCGCCTCCACCCGAAAATTCAACGAAAAAGCCGGCAGCCTGGACAACACCGTGGTGCTGGTCATCTCCGCCGACCTGCCCTTCGCCGCCTCCCGTTTCTGCGGTGCCGAAGGCCTGAAAAACGTGGAAACCCTCTCCACCTTCCGCAACTACAGCTTCCAGCAGGACTACGGCGTCGCCATCCAGACCGGCCCCCTCGCCGGCCTCTGCGCCCGGGCCGTGGTTGTCCTGGATGAAGACAACAAGGTCCTGCACAGCGAACTGGTGAACGAAATCAAGGAAGAGCCGGATTATGACGCGGCGCTGAAGGCACTCTAAAGAATTCTAGCGTCCAACTTCGGAAATCCGATTGCGGAAGACCGAAAAAACCAAAGTAGTCCGGTAGGGTAGGCTGTCCCAAAATTTGTGGGCCAAATCCACAGAGAGGCCTGCACCCAAATTTGATCAAGTCGTGTGGGGATGCCTTTCCAAAAATTTGCGGAGCCAGGGATGGCGGAGCATAAGCGCCACAAGGATGTGCCGAAGGAGCGGTTTTTGGAAAGGCATTCCCATACGACGCTCAGCACAAAATCAGACACCTGTTAGAATCCCCCACCTGAATTCTGACCAGAGCACCCCATAAACGTGCAACAACCCCAGACCAACACATCCCTGGCCCGTCAGCTCTACAGCATGACCTGGCCCATGCTGTTCGGCGTACTATCACTGATGACCTTCCAGCTCACCGACAGCGCCTTCGTGGGCCAGCTGGGTGGCGATCCGCTGGCCGCGCTGGGCTTTACCGTGCCCATGCAACAACTGGTCAGCGGCATGTACGTGGGCCTCGGCATTGCCACCACAGCCATAATCTCCCGCACCCTCGGCCAGGGCGAAGACCTGCGCGCCCAACGGCTCGGGGGCCTGGTGATCACCATCGGCGCCTGCCTGGCCTTGACCCTGTGCCTGTCGGTCTGGCTGCTGCAAAACGTCATCCTGGACCTGCTCGGTGCCGAACTCGCCCTGCGTCCGGTGATCCGTGGTTATTGGGCGCCCTGGCTGGTATCCGCCTGGACCGGCGCCATGCTGTATTTCAGCTACGCCGTCTGCCGCGCCAATGGCGACACCCGCCTGCCCGGCTACATCATGATCTTCACCAGCCTGCTTAATATCGCCCTGGACCCGCTCTACATCTTCGTCTTCGGCTGGGGCCTGCCCGGTGCCGCCTGGGCCACCATCACGGCCTTTGGCCTCGGCGCCCTGATCACCTACCCCACGCTGGTCCGTCGTCAGTGGCTGCGTCTTGACCTGCTGCAATTGAAGCTGCTGGCCGCGATTCGCCAACTGGGCGGCATCATGGCCCCGGCCATGGTCAGCCAGTTGATGCCACCGGTATCCGCCATGCTGGCCACCGCCCTGGTGGCCGGCTTCGGCTCCGCCGCCGTGGGCGCCTGGGGCCTGGGCACCCGCCTGGAGTTTTTCTCCATTGTCGTAGTCCTGGCCCTGACCATGTCCATGCCCCCCATGGTTGGCCGTCTCCGGGGTGCCGGCGATCTGGAAACCATCCGCAAACTGGTGCGTCTGGCCGTGCGCTTTATCGTAGTCTGGCAACTGGCCATTGGCCTGATCTGGCTGGCCGCCTCGGGTTTTGTGGCCGAACTCTTTAGTCGCGATGCCCAGGTCCAGGAAGTCCTGTTTGACTACCTGATCCGGGTTCCCCTGAGCTACAGTGGGTTGGGCGTCTGTATCCTGATGGTATCCGTCAACAACGCCCTGGGTATGCCCTTGCGCGCGCTGCTGATTTCCACTCTGCGCCTGTTTGCCTGTTATCTGCCATTATTGTGGGTGGGCAGCCGTTTGGGTGGGTTGACTGGTTTGATGACCGGCGCTCTGATAGGCAACCTGCTGGCAGGCGCCACCGCCTATCTGCTCTATCGACAGGGGATGTCCCGATTGCGCCAGGAGGCTTGATCTCAAAATACCGCTGAGGCTTTTATGGAAATTCGACCCGCCGCCACGCTGGCCCTATGCCGCGACACCTCCCACGGCATGGAAGTGTTGTTGCTCCAGCGTACCTGGAGTGCGACCTTCCTGCCCGGCTACTTCGTGTTCCCCGGCGGTGCTGTTGATCAATACGAAGCCCACGGTCGCGAGCATCTGGCCGGGCTCCAGGATGCGGATGTCAGCCAGATCATGAGCCTGGATGAAGGCGGTGCCGATTACATGCTGGCGGCTGTGCGGGAATGCTTCGAGGAAGCCGGGGTTCTCCTGGCCGACACCGCAACGGGCGATCCAATCCACGCCGACCACCCGGCTCGGCGGCAACGCCAGGCGCTGTTCGACAACGAGATGTCCCTGGCGGAGCTGTGCCGCCAGCACGACTTGACGGTTTCCCTGGACCAGTTGGCGTACCTGGGCCACTGGATCACGCCACCCGGGCCGCCCAGACGCTTCGACACCCGTTTTTTTGTGGGCGTTGCTCCAGAACACCAAACCGCCAGCCACGATGGCCAGGAAACCATTGATCATGTCTGGATCACCCCGGAACAGGCCCTGGCGGACCACCGGTCCGGGCAACGGAAAATCGGCATTCCCACCCTGCGGACCCTGCGGGTGCTCAGCGAGTTCAGCACCACCGGCGAACTCATGCGCTACGCCATGGCCAATCCGCCAGAGCCCTACCCCACCCAGGCCTGGCCGGCGGTCAAAAAAGGCAAGCCGATCCTGCTCGAACCCAATGCCCCGGCCTATGACGAAGCGGTCAAACTCGATCCCGAAGGCGAAGGCTCCACCCATGCGGACATTGTTCCGGGCGAACCGGTCAACATTGCCGCTGGCGTCACCCGCCTGACCGCCCCCAATCCCGGAGTCATGACCGGCCCGGGCACCAACACCTACCTACTGGGCCATGAGCGCTTTACCGTGATTGACCCTGGCCCGGTGAATGACGATCACATCGAGAAAATCCTGGAACTGACTGGCGGTAATATTGAGCAGATCCTGGTCACCCACACCCACATCGACCATTCCCCGGCGGTGCGGGCACTGAAAGACCGGTGCAACTGCCCGGTGCTGGGCTGGCCGGCACCAGATGGCATTGAACACGACCGCACCTTCGAGCCGGATGAGGAGCCGGTGCCAGGGGCATTGATCGGCACCGAAGCCGGCAACCTCAAGGTTCTGCACACCCCCGGCCACGCCGCCAATCACCTGTGTTACCTGTTGGTGGACCAGGGCCTGCTGTTCTCCGGTGATCACATCATGCAGGGCACCACAGTGATCATTAACCCGCCGGATGGCGACATGAAGGCCTATATTGAATCGCTCCACGACCTGCTGGCGGAATCCATGGGCCACATCGCGCCAGCTCATGGTTTTCTCATGGCCCGCCCGGAAGTGGTGATTGATCACCTGATCACCCATCGCCTGTCCCGGGAGCACAAGATGGTGCGAGCCCTTGAGGAAATCGCGCCGGCCTCGCTCAAGGATCTGACGGCGAAGGCCTATGATCATTTGCCACCATCGATGCTGGCCCTGGCCACCCGCTCGGCCCTGGCCCACCTGTTAAAGCTGGAGGCAGAGCACAGGGTCCACCGCAAAGACGAGCTCTGGCACCTTCATGACCAGCACTGACGCGCTTACTAACGTTTGGTAATCCAAATTTACAGGGCAGCCATGGAGTTCACGCCTGGTTGAGGGTTAACCTTCAGCCCATTGTAAGAGCCACCATCAGAGGGGTTATGCTTTTCCAGAATCGTGTGCTTCACACCTTGTCGACTATCGCGCTGTTCCACTTTGTGCTCGCAACGCCTGTCGCTCTGGCCGAGACAACAACAGAGCAGCCCGAAGTCCGTGATGACGGACCAACGGCGCCGTCAGAGCCCTTGCCCGAAGACGAGAACGTGCAGGATGTCGTGGACTCCGAACCACGGACGGGCGATGTCGCGCCGAACATGGACCTGAAAGAGGTGCAGCCACTTCCGGAAACCCAACCCGAGCCGGAAGCGCTCCCGGAAACCGAGGCCACCACCAGCGTCGAACCCCCCTCGGCGCCCGCCAAGACCTTCACACTGCTGGGGAAAAAGGTACTGCCAGGCACTTCCACCCGCCTGGCCTGGTCCCCCGGTATCCAGATCGCCGGCCTGTCCCAGATGACCCCGGTTCTGGTGGTCAATGGCGCCCATGCCGGCCCCACCCTGTGCCTGACCGGCGCAATTCATGGTGATGAACTCAATGGCATTGAGATCATCCGCCGCACCATGTATGACCTGGACCCGGACAAGCTGACCGGGCGGGTGATCGGCGTGCCCATCGTCAACCTGACTGGCTTTCAGCGGGGCAACCGCTACCTGCCGGACCGCCGGGACCTGAACCGTTACTTCCCCGGCCACCCGGAAGGAACCCTGGCCGACCGCATGGCCCACTCGCTGTTTCAGAACGTGATTCGCCATTGCGACATGCTGGTGGATATCCACACCGGTTCCCTGAAACGAACCAACCTGCCCCAGCTGCGGGCCGACATGAACCATCCGGAAGTGGCCAAATTCACCCGGGGGTTTGATGGCATGGCGGTGGTTCACAGCAGTGGCTCCGAAGGCATGCTGCGCACCGCCGCCACGGAAGCGGGTATTCGCACCGTGACCATGGAGGCGGGCGAGTCCCTGCGCATCCAGGAGCATCAGATCAAGGCCGGCGTGAACAGCCTCAACAGCCTGATGGAAAAACACGGCATGATTTCCCGCATGTTCGTGTGGGGTGATCCGGAGCCGGTCTACTACGATTCCACCTGGGTTCGAGCGGACCACGGGGGCATCCTGTTCAGCGACATCGAACTGGGTGACAAGGTATCCCGGGGGCAGATCATAGGGTACGTGGCCGACCCGATCACCAACAAGCAGCACCCGATAAAGGCCACTGCGGATGGCCGGGTGATTGGTATGGCGGTGGATCAGGTGGTGATGGCCGGCTTTGCCGCTTACCACATTGGTACCGAAGCCCAGGTGCCTGGGGAATAGCATGCCGGCGCAGCCACGTTCCGATCCACCGAGTTCCTATCCACCACGTCATCCCTATGCCCTCGCCTATGTTGGGCTGGTGCTCACGCCCCTGTTCTGGGCCGGCAATGCCGTGGTGGCACGGGGAACGGTGGAAACCATACCGCCACTGTCCATGTCGTTCTGGCGCTGGGTCATAGCCCTGGCCATCCTGCTTCCCGTGGGGCTGCCCGGGGTCTGGCGGCATCGCGCGGTGATCCGCCAGCGCCTGGGGTCATTGCTGGCCCTGGCGACCTTCAGCGTGGCGGCGTTCAACTCGTTACTGTACTGCGCGGCGGTAACCACCACCGCCACCAATATTGCCCTGATCAACGCCACCATTCCCATTTTTGTCGCCCTGCTGGCCTGGCTGCTACTGGGCGATAAAACCCGCCCGTTACAGATTCTGGGTATCGGTCTGGCGCTGCTGGGCATCGCCACGGTGGTGGCCCAGGGTGATCTGGCCGTGCTTACCGGCCTGCAGGCCCAGCCGGGAGACCTGATCATGGTGGCCGCCGTGTTCAGCTGGGGACTGTTTTCGGTACTGCTCAGGCGCCAGGCCGTGCCGTTGCCAGCGCTCACCTTCCTGACCATGCAGATCCTGCTGGGCACGCTGATCATCCTGCCGTTCTACCTGCTGGATGTGTTTTTCTTCAGTGGCGGCTTTGAGGTGTCCCGGCAAACAGCGCTGCCCCTGGCGTACTTCGCGATTTTCCCGGGCATCCTGGCGTACGGGTTCTGGAATCACGGGGTGCACAGCATCGGTCCGGGACGTGCCGCCATTTTCATGTACCTCACGCCGGTGTTTGCAGCCGTACTCGCTGGCGTGTTTCTGGGAGAAACTCTGGGCGTACCACACGTAATCGGCGGTCTGCTAATCCTGGCCGGCCTGATCCTTGCGACCCGACCAGGGCGATCACCGCTTCCCGCTCAGCGCTGACGGCGGGTCAAGGCTACTTCAATCTGTTCGAGAACCTGCTTAAGAGTGACCAGTGGGCACCCGATGTTCAGTCGCATAAAACCGCTGCCGGGTTGTCCGAAGGAGATCCCCGGATTCATGCCCACACCCGCTTCCTGCACAAAGAAACGTTTGAGCCCGGCATCGTCCAACCCCAGATCGCGGCAATCCAGCCACATCAGATAGGTGCCTTCCGGCACCGCTGTGCGAATACCCGGCAGTTGCCGGTTCACAAACGCCTCGACGAAGTCCCGGTTGATCTGCAGGTAAGCCATTAGCTCATCCAGCCAGGGCCCACCCTCACGGTACCCGGCTTCGAAACCGGCAATGCTGAACGGATTGCACTGGGGCAGGTGCATGGAGGCGAACACCCGCTTCATGGCCTGGCGGCGCTCGGCATCCGGAATCACCAGCGCGGACAGCCCCAAACCGGGCATGTTGAAGCTCTTGCTGGGCGCAACGGCGGTCACGATGGCATCGTCCCCGCGCGCCAGGGCCGCCAGCATGGTATGACGGGGCTTGTCGGGGAACACCAGATCGCAGTGAATTTCATCGGAGATCACCACCAATCCATGCTTACGGGCAATGGCCAGCACGTCGGACAATTCCTCGGCCGACCACACCCGCCCCACCGGGTTATGGGGGGTGCAGAGCATCAAAATACGCGCTTCCGGCCGGGACGCGCATTGCTCAAGGTGGGCCAGGTCCATGCGGTATTGGCCGGTGTTGTCATCCCGGATCAGCGGGTTCTCGATCACTTCACGGCCGCTGTCCCGAACCGAACTGAAAAACGGCGGGTACACCGGGGGCTGGATGATCACGCCCTCACCCGGCTCAGCATAGGCCATGCAGGCGGCATGCAGGGACGGCACCACGCCGGGGGCCATCAGCACCCATTCACGCTCGATGTGCCAGCCATGGCGCTGGGCAAACCAGTCAATCATCGACTGGTAAAGGCTTTCCGGAAACAGGGTATAGCCATACACCGGGTGCTCGGCCCGCGCCTTCAGTGCCCGGGTGACCGCTTCCGGCGCCGCGAAATCCATGTCCGCCACCCACACAGGCAGAATGTCCTCACGGCCAAACACGGCCTGGCGGGCGTCGAATTTGACGCTCTGGGTGTGTTCACGGGAAATCGGCCGGTCAAACGCTGATGTCACGGTGCTCTCCTGTTGCTTCGGCTCGGGTGCCGCTTTGGACTTGCCCGCCGGCTGGTTAATTGCGAACCTAGGCGCTTTCACAGCGGCCCGTCCGGAACTTTTTATGATCGCCCAGATACTGTCAACGATGCTACCGGTGTTTCTGATCGCCGGCTGTGGTGCCCTGTACGGCCGTTACCGCACGCCCGACATCCAGGGCCTGAACGTCCTGAACATGGAACTGTTCGTACCCATGCTGGTATTCGCGGTACTGGCCGACCAGCAGGCGCCTCTCCAGGATTACGGCTGGCTGGCCCTGGCCGGCACGGTGATCGTACTGGGCTCGGGGGTGATTCTCTACCCGCTGGCCCGGGTGCTGAAGCTGAACCTGAAAACTTTCCTGCCGCCCATGATGTTCAACAACACCGGCAACATGGGCATTCCCCTGCTGGTGCTGGCCTTTGGCGAAGAAGCCCTGCCGGCGGCCATTGTGCTGTTCATCGTGGAAATGCTGCTGCACTTCTCCGTCGGCCTGTACATACTCGACCCTCACACCTCGATTATCCGACGCCTGCGCCTGCCCATTGTCTTCGCCAGTATCGCCGGGCTGGCCGTGAACCTCAGTGGTGTTGCCCTGCCGGACTGGCTGATGGAAGCGCTGAACATGCTGGGTGAGGTGTGCATTCCGCTGATGCTGTTCGCCCTTGGGGTGCGCATGCTGGAGGTGGACTTCAGCGATTGGAAACTGGGCCTGCTGGGCGCCATCGCCTGCCCCGCCAGCGGCCTGATTCTGGCCTGGCCCATGATCGCCCTGCTGGATTTGCCGCCGCTGCAGGTTGCCAGCCTGTGGGTGTTCGCCGCCCTGCCCCCGGCGGTGCTCAACTACATGGTGGCCGAACAGTACCAGCAGGAGCCCCACAAGGTGGCATCGCTGGTATTATTGAGCAACCTGGGCAGCCTGATCGTCATGCCAATGGTGCTTGGCCTGGTGTTTTCTGCAGGGTACGCATGAGAGTGAACGGATCCAGTTTACAAAGGAAAGTAAAAGCATGTCAGAAACGGTTGCCGTAGTCCGCGCATCCCGCCCCAATTTCCTGATTCTGGCGCCCCTTTGCGCCGGCCTTGGCCTCGCCGTGGCCTGGCAACAAGGCCAGCCACCCGCGTTGCTGGACACCCTGTTGGTATTTATCGGCGCGGTACTGGCCCATGCGGCGGTCAACCTGCTGAACGAATACGAGGACTTCGTCTCCGGGCTGGATAAGATCACCCAGCGCACGCCCTTTTCCGGTGGCAGCGGCGCCCTGCCCGAAATCCCCTCCGCCGCCCGCCGGGTGCTGCTGGCCGGCTTGGGCACCCTGGCCCTGGTGATCGCCATTGGCGTGTACTTCCTGTGGCTGCGCGGGTTGCCGATGTTCGTGTTGGGCGCGGCCGGCGTGGTACTGGTACTCACCTACACCCGCTGGATCACCCGTTCACCGCTGCTGTGCCTGCTGGCGCCGGGCATCGGTTTTGGCCCGGTGATGGTGTTGGGCAGCCTGATTGCCCTGGGTGCCCAGCTCGACGCCACGGCGCTGGTCTGCGCCACCGTGGCCCTGCTACTGACCAGTGAACTGCTGCTGATCAACCAGATTCCCGATGCCGAAGCAGACCGGCAGATCGGCCGTCGGCACCTGGTGATCACCCTTGGCCCCCGCGTGGCGAGCCGGATCGTGGCGGCCTTGCTGCTGGCCAGCTACGGATCGATTGGTATCGCCACCAGCGCCGGCCTGCTGCCCGCCTGGAGCCTGCTGGCCCTGATACCATTACCAGTCGCCGCCTGGATCAGCTGGCGCCTACCGATGGCCCCGGAACGCCCGGAAGCGCTTAACCCGATACTGGGCGCAAACGTGGCCGTGTTGCTGGCCACGCTGGCGCTCCTGATGATCGGTCTCAGTCTCTAAGACGAAACACACTGACCCGCGAGCGCAGCTGATCGGCCAGGACCGCCAAATCGTGGCTGGAACCGGCCACCTGGTCCGAACCGGCGGACGTTTCAATGGTGGCATCGTGAATCCGGGCAATGTTGCGGTTCACTTCTTCGGCCACCGAACTCTGTTGCTCGGCGGCGCTGGCGATCTGGGCGTTCATATCATTGATGGACGACATCTCCTCACGGATCCGGGCCAAGGCGGTCTCCGCCTCCGTGGTTTTCGCCACGGTGTCGCGGGCCAGCTCACGGCTGCTCTCCATCTCATCGGTGGCCTCACTTGCACCACTTTGCAGTTGCCCGATCATGTCCTGGATCTCGCGGGTGGACTCCTGGGTGCGGGAAGCCAATGAACGGACCTCATCGGCCACCACCGCAAAGCCTCGACCATGGCTGCCGGCGCGGGCTGCCTCAATGGCCGCATTCAGAGCCAGCAGGTTGGTCTGCTCGGCAATGCCGTTAATCACTTCAATGATCTTCTCAATGTTGCCGCTATCCTCGGACACCCGATGCACCGAGACAGCCGCCTCCTCCAGCTTGTCCGCCAGGCGGGTGATAGACGCTGCTGTGTCTGCAACCACCCGGTTGCCGGTTTCCACTTCGCCATCCGCTTTTGTGGTGGCAGTGGCGGCATTGGCGGCAAACCCGGCCACCTCATTCACGGTGGTGGCCATCTCGTTCACCGCCGTGGCCATCTGCTCGGCTTCCTTAGCCTGGGTGCGAATCTGGCGGCTGTTGTTGTCCGAGGTTTTCTCCAGCTCGCCAGAGGCGGTGGAAAGCTCTTCCGAGGCAGAACGCACCTCCCGGATGATGCCGGTCAGTCGGTTCATGGTCTCCACCAGAGCACCCATCACACTGTCGGGATATCGGGTATCGAGTTCCTGATCCAGTTGGCCATCCGCCAGACGCCTGATAACTTCCGCCACCTCTTCCGGCTCGGCACCGAGAATTCGCTTCAGTTTCCGGATGATGACAAAGGCCACCAGCACACTCACTATCACGGCTACCAGGGTCAGGCCCATGATCACCGAGTTGAAACCACTGGCTGCCTCACGAACATCGTTCAGGTCGGCGGCAGCATCGTTTTCCTGGTAGTCGATAAAGGCATTCACCCGGTCCAGCCATTCACTGTAGGCCGGAGACACTTCATCCAGCAGGAACTGCCGGGCCGCTTCCGGATTGTCATTGCGCCGGAGCCCGATCACTTCCTCGGTCAGGGACAGGGTCCGATCCTCAATGGCCTGGATGGCCTCCAACAGCTCCCGCTCCTGCTCTGTCGCACCCCGCTGCCGGAACATTTCCGACATTTTTTCCGCGTTTTCCAGGTACATGGAGGCCAGTCGTTCAATATCGCCAAGGTGCTTTCGCAAATCGGCATCGTTGTTCACGAGGACAGCGTCCCGGATGGCAATGGCCCGATCATGCACACTGCCCCGGAAATTGATCGCATAACGCTGCTTGAGCGCGGCTCCCTGGTTAACCGATGTCAGCGTCTTGTCGATGAAACCCACCTGCTGGTTGCCCACCACGCTGACGATCACCATCAATAGAACCATGACCCCAAAACCAAGGGCCAAGCGTTTTGCCACGGTCAGCTGGCCAAACATAGACACACTCCAGATCTGTTTATTGTGAAGTCATGTTTACGATTGGCATAAAAAATGGATTTCGGGGTTTTGAAAGTTTTTGTAAATGAAAATCCTCATTACTCCCAAGTTGCTGTTCATAAAGCGCTATGGCTTGCAACAGTCATCACTTTGGCCGATGGTTAGGGGATCTGCCTGTTTTCTTTCATGATATGGAGGCTTTTCCATGAGCGTTCTGTTTCTGGTGCTCACCGCCCTGGTGCTGATTTACTTCAGCATTGGCGGCAAAACCGCAGCACTGGTTCTGTCGATTGCCACACTCATCGGGGTTGCCCAGGACGATTGGCACATCGCCAGTTTCCTGATCGGCGGCGTTCTTCTGGCATTGGCGTTGTTGGTGGTTCTGCCCGGTGATTTGCGCCTCGACAAACTCAGCCGCCCGCTGCTGGGCTGGGTTCGCAGCCGCCTGCCGAAACTCTCGGACACTGAACGCGAAGCCCTCAATTCCGGCTCCGTGGACTGGGACGGCGAACTGTTTTCCGGCCAGCCGGACTGGAACAAGCTCATGGACTACCAGCCGGCCCACCTGACCAGCGAGGAGCAGGCCTTCCTGGACGGCCCGGTGGAAGAGCTGTGCCAGATGCTGGACGACTGGCAGATCACCCATGAAGATTACGACCTGCCGGAGAAAGTCTGGCAATTCATCCGGGAAAAGGGCTTTTTTGGCCTGGTGATCCCCAAGGAAGACGGCGGAATGGGCTTCTCCGCCACCGCCCATTCCGAAATCGTGATGAAGATCTCCACCCGAAGTGTCTCAGCCGCCGTCACCGTGATGGTGCCCAACTCCCTGGGCCCAGGCGAACTGCTGATGCATTACGGCACGGATGATCAGAAACAGCACTACCTGCCCCGCCTCGCCGGTGGCCAGGAAATTCCCTGCTTTGCCCTGACCTCGCCGGTCGCCGGCTCCGACGCCGGTGCCATCCCGGACAAGGGCATCGTCTGCAAGGGGCAGTGGAACGGCAAGGAAGTGCTGGGCCTGAAAGTCACCTGGAACAAGCGCTACATTACCCTGGCGCCGGTGGCCACACTTATTGGCCTGGCCATCAAGGTGTATGACCCGGAACACATGCTGGGCGATCAGGACGAGATTGGCGTGACCTGTGTACTGGTTCCACGCGACACCGACGGGGTTCACGCCGGCGCTCGCCACCTGCCCATGAACACGGTGTTCATGAACGGCCCAACCTGGGGCGAAGAGGTGTTCATCCCCATGGAGCAGGTGATTGGCGGCCAGGACATGCTGGGCAAAGGCTGGAAAATGCTGCTCGAGTGCCTGTCCATCGGCCGCTCCATTTCCCTGCCGGCTCTGGGCACCGGCGCCGGCAAGCTGGCCAGCCTGGCCACCGGTTCCTACGCCTACACCCGCGAACAGTTCGGCCGCTCCATCAGCCAGTTTGAAGGCGTTCAGGAGGCCCTGGAGCCCGTTGCCGGTTACACCTACATGATGGATGCCGCCCGCCTGCTGACCTCCGGTATGCTCGACCGGGGCGTTCGCCCCTCGGTGCCTTCAGCGGTGCTGAAATACCGAAACACCGATCTCATGCGCGAAGTCATCAACAACGCCATGGACATCGTCGCGGGCCGGGGCGTGATCACCGGTCCCCGCAACTTCCTGGCCCGGGCCTACCAGGCGGTCCCCATCGGCATTACCGTGGAAGGCGCGAACATCCTCACCCGCAGCCTGATGGTGTTCGGCCAGGGCGCCATTCGCTGCCATCCCTTCATTGTTGAGGAAATCGAAGCGGCAGGTATGGAAGACCCGGACCGGGCGGCGAAAAAGTTCGATGGCATTTTCTACCGTCATCTGGCCCATACCACCCGCAACGCCCTGCGGGCGTTCGTGCTGGGCTTGACCAAAGGCTGGCTTGAAGGCGTACCACGCCAGGGCGACATCCAGAAACATTATCGCCAGCTGGCCCGTTTCTCCGCGGCCTTCGCCCTGATGACCGACGTCACCCTGCTCTCCGTCGGGGGCGGCCTGAAAGCCCGGCAGCGCCTGTCCGGCCGGATGGCGGACTGCCTGGTGCACCTGTACTACGCCTCGGCGGTGATCAAACAGTGGCACGAGGAAGGTTACCCCGATGACCAGCGTGATTTGGTGGAATGGAGCCTGGAGACCTGCCTTCGCGACCTGCAGGCCTCCATGCGTGAGGCCATCATCAACTTCCCGGTACCGACCCTGCGCTGGCCGCTACGCCTGCTGGTGTTCCCGCTGGGTGCCACTGGCCTGAACGGTCCCAGTGACAAGCTTGGCGCCAAGGTTGCAGCCAGTATCGTGGAAGACACGCCGGTGCGCCAGCGAATCAGCCGGGGCACCTTCATTAATCCGGACCCGCAAGACCCACTGGGCCGGGTGCTGAACGCCTACAAACTGGCCAACGAAACCGCCGATTCAAGAAACCGCCTGCACGAGGCCCTGCGTAATCGGGATGAAGACGAACTCGGCGGCATTGACCTGTTGATGGGGCACCAACGCAAGGAACTGGTGGACTGGGCCTGCGCCCAGGGCGTTGTGAAAGCCGACGAATGTCCGAAGCTGGAAGAGGCGTTAACGGCCCTGTATGACGTCATCCGGGTGGATGCCTTTGATGCTGATGGCCTGAAGGAATTGTCGGACTGCGCTCGCGGTAAGCGGCGAGTGGTGGAACGTCAGGCTCGACAGTAGCAGGCCTGACCAACCGGTGCCCGGAGAAACCCGGGCACCGGCATTTCAGTGGCCATTCTCCAGAATGTCCACAATCTCCCGGGTTTCCTTGATAATGGTGTAAACCCGGTCCTCGATATGGACCTTCTGGCGGTGCGGACTGATGTCGTAGACACGCCCGTACTCCAGGTATCGGTGATCCAGATGATCCCCAACATGAATCTTCTTCTGCCACCCCGGCGGCAGGGGCTCACCCCGCTGCACCTTCTTCTCCAGGCCGGGCGGCAGGCCCTGCCCTGTCGGTGGTTCCGCCAGGGCCGAAAGCGGCAATGCCACTGCCACCACACACAATGATCGACGCAACCATTTCATAACAAACTCCATCAGCCATTTACGGTCAGAGTACAAACAAAACCGCCGTAAAACCTGAAACCGGAATTACAGTTCTGACATCCAATCCTTGAGATCACTCACTGCGCAAACCGCCCCGGATGGCCTCATCCACCAGCCATCGCCGCAGCACCTGAATCCCCTTCTCCCGTCGCCGGCTGGTTTTCCAGGCGAAATAGAACTTATCCCCGGTAATCACCGAATGTGTCGGCAACCGGACGAAATCCGCCGAATCTTTCCGGGTACTTAGCATGTAATCATTGGTCAACGCGATGCCCTGATGAAACCGCGCCGCTTCCAGGGCCAGCAGCATGTGGCTGAAATGCTGAACCCGGGCGCTGTCCGGTATCGGCTCCCCCACCTCCCGATACCAGGCCTCCCAGTCACCGGCGGCTTTATCGAAAATGCTGTGGGTCGACAATAATGGAAACCGCGCCACGTCCTCCGACGACAGCGGCGGTTCATCCCGCCCCTCCGGCTCTTCCCGGCCCAACTCCCTCCGGATACGCTGCCAGTAATCCTGACTACACACTGGAAACAGCCGTTCCGTGTACAAATGCTCGTAACTGTAGGCGGGGACGGTGGGATGAATGGTGATAAAACAGTCCGCCACCCGCTCCGACAGCACGGGATTCTCGCTGCTCATCTCCAGCGCCAGATCAATCTGCGGATGCAACCGCTGCAACTCCGGCAACCGGGGCACCAGCCAGCGCACCGCAAACGAACTGAACACCGACAGCCGAATCCGAGATTGTTCATGCCCCAGCAACTGCTCACTGGCCCGCTCCACCTGCAAGAGCGCGGAACTGATGGCATCAAAATACTGCCGCCCTTCATCCGTCAGCGTCACGGACCGCCCGGACCGCCAGAACAGCTGCTCGCCCAAGTAGGTTTCCAGCTGCTTGATCTGGTGACTGACCGCGCTCTGGGTAATCGACAGCTCCCCGGCCGCCGCTGAGAAGCTTTTCAGGCGGGCAACGGCTTCAAAAACAGGGAGGGCTTTCAAAGGGGGAAGTTTCATGTATCGAATTTTCTAATAGGTGAGGAACAATGATCATTTCACCAAATACTAGCACGCCTCTAGACTCCCCACCGAAGTTAGGTGAGCGGGTTGGAGGGCCCCTTTTCGAAAATGTTCGTAGCCATGGATGGCGGAGACAAGCGTACATGGAAGTACTTGCAGCGGTTTTCGAAAAGGGGCCCTCCAACCTGCTCAATGCCCAAACATGCAGGCTAAGGGAGGCAAACACAAAGTGTCAGGAAAAACCGTCAACAGCGCCATCCTGCTGCTGGTCATTGGCAACGCCATGGCCATTGGCTCGGATGTATTCATCAAAACCCTGGAACCGGGCGCCCCGATTTTCCAGTTTGCCTTCATGCGCTGTCTGTTGACCCTTCTGTTCCTGCTTCCTCTCGTCGGCAAGTTGAATCGCCGGCACCTCTTTGATGGCCTGAAAATCCACACCATCCGCTCCCACGTGCACCTGGCCGGCATCGTCTGCATGGTCATCGCCCTGACCAACCTGCACCTGGCCACCGCCAACGCCCTGTTCTATGGTGCTCCAATCCTGGTCATGGTGCTGTCCGCCTTTGTTTTCCGGGAAACCCTCACTCCGTTGAGCATCACCGCCGTCTTCAGTGGTTTCGCCGGCATTATCGTCATCCTGCGCCCAACGGAGGTGAACTGGGCCGTGCTGGCCGCCCTGGGGTCCGCGCTCGCGCTGTCCGTGAACGCCGTCATGGTCCGCCAGCTGCCCAAAACCCAGAGTACCGTGCACAAACTGTTTCTCAACTACCTGCTTATCATTCCGGCAGCCGCCGCGTTGGCTTTGTGGGAAGGTGCCACCTGGAACACAGGCATGCTCATGAACGCCGCCGGCTCGGCTCTGATGATTCTCGGCTACAACATCACCGTACTTTTGGCATACCACCAGGTGGAGGCCAACCTGGTCACCAGCGCCGAATACACCGGTCTGATCTGGGCCGTGGCCATCGGCTGGATCTGGTTTGGCGAAGTACCGGACATTTGGTTTATGGTGGGAAGTCTGATGATTGTCGTGCCACTGGTACTGATCGGCCTGCGACAAAAGCAGCGTCAGAAATTAGTATAAATTTTTTTCAGATTTAGCTATAAATACCTATGGCTATGGTACAGTCGCCTTTTGTTATAGACACAATCCCAAAAAACCAACAGTAACTCGGAGCTGCTATGTCTACTGCTTCCAGAATTCGTTGTGCTGATCTGAACGATCGCATCATGAGCGCCAAAGAGGCCGCCGCCCTGATTCCCAACGGCGTAAACGTTGGCATGAGTGGTTTCACCGGCGCGGGCTACCCGAAAGCCATCCCGCAGGCCCTGGCCGACCACATCCGCGAGCAGCGCGAGCAAGGTACCGAATACAAAATCGGCGTATTTACCGGCGCCTCCACCGCTCCGGAGCTGGACGGTGTCCTGTCCGAAGTCAACGGTATGTCCTTCCGTATCCCGTACCAGAGTGACCCCATCGGCCGTAAGAACATCAACGAAGGCCGCATGGACTACATGGACGTGCACCTGTCCCACCTGGGCCCGGACGTTGCCGCCGGCTTCTACGGCAAGCTGGAAGTAGCCGTGATCGAAGTGGTTGGCATCACTGAAGAAGGCCACCTGATTCCGTCTTCCTCCGTGGGTAACAACAAGACCTGGATCGACGTGGCCGACAAGGTCATCCTCGAGGTGAACCACGGCCAGCCGGCCGGCCTGGAAGGCATGCACGACATCTACCAGGAAGACTTCCTGCCGCCGCATCGCCAGCCGATCCCGGTTATCAAGGCCGAAGACCGTGTAGGTACCCCGTACATCAAGTGCCCGAAAGAGAAGATTGTGGCCATCGTTGAGACCAACTCAACCGACCGTAACTCCCGCTTCAGCGAGCCGGACGAAGCGTGCAAGCAGATTGCTGAAAACATCCTGCAGTTCTTCGATGACGAGATCAACGCAGGCCGTCTGCCGAAGGAGCTGCTGCCGATCCAGTCTGGTGTGGGCAACATCGCCAACGCCGTACTGGCTGGCCTGAACGACGGCCCGTACAAGAACCTGACTTCCTACACCGAAGTACTGCAGGACGGCATGCTGGAAATGCTGAAGTCCGGCACCCTGAAGATGGCCTCCTGTACCTCGTTCTCCCTGAGCCCGGAAGCCAACCAGGAACTGGCCGAGAACATCGAAGAGTTCAAAGACAAAATCATGCTGCGTCAGCAGGAAGTGAGTAACCACCCGGAAGTGATCCGTCGCCTTGGCATCATCGCCATGAACGGCATGATCGAAGCCGACATCTACGGCAACGTGAACTCCACTCACGTGATGGGTACTCGCGTGATGAACGGCATCGGCGGTTCTGGCGACTTCGCCCGGAACGGCTACCTGTCCATCTTCATGACCCCGTCCCTGGCTAAAGGTGGCGCTATCTCCACCATCGTGCCGATGGTTTCCCACGTGGACCACACCGAGCACGACGTGCAGATCATCGTAACCGAGCAGGGTCTGGCCGACCTGCGTGGCCTGTGCCCGCGTAAGCGTGCCCTGGAAGTGATCAACAAGTGTGCGCACCCGGACTACCGTGACCGCCTGCTCGACTACTACGAGCGCGCCTGCAACAACGGCCGTGGCCAGCACACTCCGCACAACCTGGCCGAAGCCCTGAGCTGGCACGAAAACTTCGAAGAAACCGGCAAGATGTAAGAACCGACCGGTTCGAACATCCCGTCGAAGTAAAAAGCCGCAACCCTCCGGGGTTGCGGCTTTTTCGTATCTGCCCTGGCAATTTCTTGAGTTGAGTCAACGGTGTTCCGCCGGTTTCCACCAGCGCAGCCATTTCTTGCGCTAAATCAAGATCCCGGCCGCCATGAGGATTACATTACGGTCATAGATTATTCATACACGAGGAGTAAAGGCTATGTCCCGTAGTTTCAAAGTAGGCGTTCTGGCAGCAGCAGTAATGGCAGTGGCTCCGGCTGCTCAGGCGTTTGAGGCTGGTAATTTTGTAGTTCGTGGCGGTGCGGTGCATGTAGCGCCGGATGATTCTAGTGATTCGATCGTCGTGAAAGGCGTTGGCAATACTGGCACTGAAGCCGCTGTAGATTCCAACACCCAGCTGGGTCTGCGTGCTACTTACATGTTCACTGACAGCTTGGGCCTTGGCCTGCTTGCGGCCACGCCTTTTAAACACAACATTACCGGTAGTGGTGGTGTGTTGGACGGCGCAGATCTCGGCGAAACCAAACACCTCCCGCCAACACTGACTCTGCAGTACTATCCAATGCCCAGCGGGTCAGCTATTCAACCATACGCTGGCGTTGGGGTTAACTACACCACTTTCTTTGACGAGCAAACAGATCTGCCTGGTGAGCTCACCCTGGAAGACAGTGTAGGTGCCGCAGTAGAAGTTGGCGTTGACTACATGCTGAACAAGAGCTTCGGCTTGAACGCTGCTGTGTGGTATGCCGATATCGAAACTGAGGCTGAAGTTGAAGGCGTCACAGAAAAATTCGACGTCCAAATCGACCCGATGGTCTACATGATCGGTATGACCTACAAGTTCTAAGAATCCCCGTACCCCGGCAGCCTCTGGTCTGTGGGCTGCCAAGGTGCGTTCTCCTGTGCGGGGCCTCTGGCCCCGCCTTTTTATGTCTGGAGAACCGGGTCAGGTCATTAAAAAAGGGCAGGGGTTTGAAACCCTGCCCTTTTTTGTCATAACAGCCAGCGATCAGGCGCTACGGCGCTGCTGAGATGGCCGGCCTCTGCCCTGCCCTTGGGCAGCGCCACCACGCCCGCGCCCCGGGTTGCTACCGCCCGGCTTCGGGCCAAAGCTTCTACCTTTGCCACCCTGCGGCTTCCGGCTGCGGGCCTTGCTCGGATCAGCCTTCGCTTTGGGCTTCAGCGGCAGGTTGTTCTTTGGCTCAAAACCTTCGATTTCCTTGCGCGGCAGCTGCTTCTTGATCAGCTTCTCGATACCCGCTAGCTGTTTGCCTTCATCCGCACTCACCAGTGATAACGCATGACCGCTCTCACCGGCCCGGCCGGTACGGCCAATACGGTGCACGTAGTCTTCCGGTACGTTCGGCAGTTCGAAATTCACCACCTGCGGCAGCTGTTTGATGTCCAGGCCTCGGGCGGCAATGTCAGTCGCTACAAGGACACGCACTTCACCGGCCTTGAAGTTGGCCAGTGCCCGGGTACGCGCGCCCTGGGACTTGTTGCCATGAATGGCGGCGGCGGTAATGCCGTCCTTTTCCAGCTTCTGGGTCAGGCGGTTGGCGCCGTGCTTGGTGCGGGTGAACACCAGTACCTGCTCCCAGGCGTTGTCGCGTACCAGCTTGCTCAGCAGCGCGGTTTTCTGGCTCTGGTCCACCGGGTAGACGGACTGCTTCACCTTTTCAGCGGTGGTATTGCGTGCCGCCACTTCCACCTGAACCGGGTTATCCAGCAGGCCCTGGGCCAGAGTGCGGATCTCGCTGGAGAAGGTGGCGGAGAACAACAGGTTCTGTCGCTTGGCCGGCAGCATGGCCAGGATCTTGCGAATGTCGCGGATAAAGCCCATGTCCAGCATGCGGTCGGCTTCGTCCAGCACCAGGATTTCAATTTCGTCAAAACGCACCGCGTTCTGCTGATACAGGTCCAGCAACCGGCCCGGAGTGGCCACCAGTACGTCCAGCCCCTTGCGCAGCTTCATCATCTGCGGGTTGATCTTGACGCCACCAAACACCACGGCGGATTTAGTGGGTACATAGCGACTGTAGAGGTTCACACTGTCATGCACCTGGGCTGCCAGTTCACGGGTGGGGGCCAGAATCAGGGCCCGGGGGCCTTTGCCGGTGCGTGGCTTTGCAGCCAGACGCTGCAGCAGTGGCAGGGTAAAGCCAGCGGTTTTACCGGTGCCAGTCTGGGCGGCCGCCATTACGTCCTTGCCCGACAGCACAGCAGGAATCGCCTGCTGCTGAATGGGGGACGGGGTTTCATAACCCTGATCGGAAGTGGCACGCACCAACTGCTCGGACAAACCGAGGGAAGAAAAACTCATATAAGAAACACTCTTGATTGTTCTGCCTCCACGAACGCCAACGATGACGAATGCGGGCAGAAGCCATGAAAGTCATGGAATTAAAAGACGACTACGGTCACGCGCCAAATGTGGGGTGACGTCCTCTGACGGGTCGTTTGGATGGTTCGCAAGGTGGCTTTTTGCCGGAAACTGCGGAATCCTTAGAGGCAGGATGCAGGCACGATAACAGAGCGCCTGAGGAATAGCTATGCATGTTTTTAATAAGCATGCTTTTGTTTTTCATTGAGACAGGAACTCCGACCTGCCCTGTTGGTCATTAACGTCGGTATCTATCTGTCACCCATAACAAAACGGAGAATCCATGCTCAGCGTTGGCGTCGGGCCGGTCAGTCTATCCATCGAACACGTTCTGCTGATACTCGCCTTTGGCGTTGCCCTGTTGGTGGGCGCCATCGCCGGGCGAAAGCAGAAAACGCCCGTTGCCGGCAGTCTGGCCGATATATTTCTGGTGGCCCTGGTATCGGCCCGTATCGGCTTTGTGGTGCGCTATTTCGAGCACTACCAAAATGATTGGCTGGGCATGGTGGATATCCGGGACGGCGGCTTCGACGTGATTACCGGTGTGTTGATCGCACTGGTCTTCACCGGGTATCGGATGTGGCGTCAAAGCACCCTACGCAAGCCTCTGAGTGCCGCCCTCATTGCCGGGGCCATGACATGGGGCATCACGTTTGGCGCCATTGCCCTGATCCATCAGCAGACCAGCGGTTTGCCAGACGTGGAATTGGCAGAGCTGAACGGGCAACCCGCCAGCCTGGCCGCCGTCGCCGATGGCAAGCCTCTGGTGGTCAATCTCTGGGCCACCTGGTGCCCGCCCTGCATTCGGGAGATGCCGGTTCTGGAGACCGCCCAACAGAACTACACGAATATCCGATTCGTGTTTGCCAACCAGGGGGAACATGCCGAAACCATCCGCCGCTTCCTGGAAAAGCAGTCACTCAATCTGGACCATGTGGTAAGCGATCAAACCGGCAGCTTCGGGCAGGTCGTGGGCAGTCATGGATTACCGACCACGTTGTTCTATAGCGCCGATGGACAGTTGCTGGACAGCCACATGGGGGAGCTGTCTCGTGCCACCCTGGTGGAGAAACTGGAGCGCTTCGACCCGGCCTTCCTGAACCAGACAGGTCCAGCATCCGCACAGTAAAGCGCACTCAGGGCATTAACCAGAAAGTCGCAGCTGCAGCCATCAGGCTGGCCAGTATCAGCGCGGACAGGGACAATCTCAGATTCCAGCGCAGGGAGGCATCCACCGGCCTATAACCGGTCAAACGCTCCATCAACAGGGCATTGGCGGCAAACGGGGTACCAAATGCCGTTACGCCCCAACCGGTGACCATACCAATACCAAGGCCCAGCACCGCACTCTCCGGCCAGATCGAGCCAAGGATGCCTCCGGTCAGCGTGCCTATCACGATGGGGTTCACGCCACCCAGGCCTGCAGCAAAAAATACCCAGGGTACACAAGCCGCCAGCACCGGCCATAGCCAGGACGGCCATTCCGGGCTGGCGCTAACACTACCCAAGACCACGCCACTGATAACAGCACCAATGAAAGCCGAGCCACCGACAATGGCCAGTTCGTTGCTGACGTGGGACATACTCGCGACCGGAGAACGTTCTGCCCGAAACAGCTCCAGCAGGCGTCCTCCCAAAACCACGGCCAGCGCACTCAGGGTGACACCATGGGCGTAGCTGAAGCCCCATTGGCTGGTAAGCAGAAACGCCCCCACGCAAATGCCGGCAATAACGCTGGAAAACCGCAACCAACTGGCAGGGCTGGCAGCATCTTCCGCTACCGTCTCGGTTGAAGGGGCTTCGGGCTCTCGCCAGAACCAACCAAACAGAAGCAGCAAAACTGAAAAAGGCACCGCCAACGCCAGTAACTCCATGCTTGCCAGTCCCGGCAGCAACGTCAGAGTCAGCACCACAGAAATGGACAACGGCGAGAACATGGGAGCCACGCCGAACCCCCGCAAAACCGCCCGAGTCGCGTTTCGGGTAGCGGCGGAATCGCCCTCCTTGCGGATGCGATCAGCCACCAGACTGCCAATGACGGCCACCGAGCCAAAATTCAGTGGAATGGAAACCAACGCAGTGCCGTACGCCAGGCTGAGATACCGGGAAACAGGCCGGCCACTGAACAGACTGACGGAAATTCGCTGCAGATCTCGGCTGCGCGAGAGTACTTGCGACAAAAGCATGACCGACAGAATCAGGCCAGCCAGGCGGGTAACGTTGGCCGCCCCCTCACCAATCAGCGAACGATCCGCCGCCAGTGCATACGCCAAGGCAATCATGGCCACCGAAAACACCACTTTGGGCACGCCACGCATCTCCCGCCACCCAAGACTCACGGCCAGCGCCACGGCAACCGCACCCAGCTGGGTCATACCCGGCAGCAGTGACAACACAGCAGCGATTAGCGCCAGATAGGCGAAGGCGGAGCGCAAACGAATCAGCAAGGAAGTTTCCTTATCGGGAATACACGCGGCCTATCATAAGGAAGCTAATAACCAGGGCCATCCGCAATTATGGCAATGCCCATCTTCTTCATTTACTCAATAATATCCGGGAATTTCCGGCGCAGGCGATACAGGCGGACAATCGTAATGCCATTGGTCACCAACACCATACCCTCGGCCAGAATGCCCCCAATCGACCCGATCACAATGTTGTTCAACATCCAGGAGAACGCCGCCAGCCCCAACACGACCCGCAGCGGAATGCCCCGTAGCATGAACATCCCCACCGTGCCGAAGACCATGGCCATAACCGGGAAAATATCGGTTATCGACTGCCAAGTGGCCCAGGCCGCCAGCCCGCTGACGGCCAGCATACCCAGCATCAGCCACCAGTTGCCCTGAAAACGTCGGGCCAGGGCAATGCGGACGATCACCAAAAGCGTGAGGGCCGCCGCCGTCCAGCTCTGGAACGAGGCGAACATCAGCACAAACGCCACATTGGCCGAGATCAGCAGCACCATCAGCCGATCATCGTTTTTGTTGGCGAACCCGGCAATGCAGAAAGCCAGGGCCACGAGGCCAAAAAACTGGCCCAGCATCTCTGCTACGGTCATAGGGTGTGGTCCTTTCGCGTATTCGCCCCCCAGACTGCCACAACAGACAATCTTGAGCTATGTCGCTGCTCGTGCGACATTGCCTGAGAAGCCCTAATACACGCCATAGTCCGGAAGCCCTACCATGAAAACCGTCTTCTCTCCCCTACACAACCGCCGCGATGTGAAAACCGAGCTCGATGGCGGCCTGTTGATCGCTCCCCACGAGAAGCCCTCCCGGGCCGAGACCATCCTGGCGCGAGTAAAAAGCCAGGCTCTGGGCGAGATAGTGGAGCCCGAGGAGTTCGGGCTGGAACCGATCAAGCGGGTCCACACCGACAATTACGTAGCGTTTTTGGAAAACTGCTGGCGGGAATGGCAGGCCGATGGCAAACAGGGTGAGGCCATTCCCGTGTTCTGGGCCGGGCGAGGCATGCGCCACCGGGAACCGAAAGACATTGATGGTCGCTTGGGCTATTACAGCATGGGCGCGGACACTTCCATCTCTGAAGGGACCTGGGAGGCGGCATGCGCCTCGGTAAACGTCGCTCTCACCGGACAGAAGCTGGTGGCAGAAGGCGAGCGCGCTGTCTTTGCTCTATGTCGACCTCCGGGGCACCACGCCCATGCCGACCTGTTCGGGGGCTACTGTTTCTTCAACAACGCCGCCATTGCCGCTCAGGCATTCCGGGACCTGGGTTATCAACGGGTTGCCGTGCTCGATGTGGATTTTCACCACGGCAATGGTACCCAATCCATTTTCTACCACCGTAACGATGTGCTCACCATCAGCCTGCACGGCGACCCGGATCTGGTTTTTCCGCACTTCCTGGGTTTTGAGGATGAAACCGGCGAGGGTGAAGGTGAAGGCTATAACCTCAACATTGTCTACCCACCGGGCACCCCCTTCAGTGTCTGGCGTCAGGGCCTGGAAACCGCCTGTCGGCGCATTGCCGATTTTGGCGCGGATGCCCTGGTGGTGCCGCTGGGAGTGGACACCTTCGAGGACGACCCCATCTCGTTCTTCAAGCTCACCTCCCCGGATTACCTGACCCTGGGCCAGCGCCTGGCGCAACTGGGCCTGCCCACACTGTTTACCATGGAAGGCGGCTACGATGTGGATGCCATTGGCGTGAACGCCGTGAATGTGATGCAGGGGTTTGAGGGCAAGGCATAAAAAAACCGGTGGCCGCTTGCGCAGACACCGGTGAAGGGGAGGCCTGATGGGAGCCAGGCCCGTGTGAAGCGTTTACTCCGCAGAGTTGCGGATGATGAAGTCGAAGGCGCTCAGAGCAGCCTTGGAGCCTTCACCCATGGAGATCACGATCTGCTTGTAGGGCACGGTGGTGACATCGCCCGCCGCGAAAATACCCGGAACCGAAGTCTCGTTACGATCATTTACGATGATTTCACCGTGCTGGCTCAGTTCAATTTCACCACCTTTCAGCCATTCGGTGTTTGGCACCAGGCCGATCTGCACGAACACACCTTCCAGCTCCACGTGGTGGCTATCACCCGTCTTGCGGTCGGTGTAGTTCAGACCGCTCACCTTGCCGTTCTCACCGACAATTTCGGTGGTCTGGCCGGAGGTGATGATCTTCACGTTGTCCAGGCTACGCAGTTTGCGCTGCAGAACCTCATCGGCCTTCATTTCATCGCCGAACTCGATCAGGGTCACGTGGCCCACAATGCCGGCCAGGTCGATGGCTGCTTCCACGCCGGAGTTACCACCGCCGATGACTGCCACACGCTTGCCCTTGAACAGCGGGCCGTCGCAGTGGGGGCAGTAGGCCACGCCCTTGTTGCGGTACTCTTCCTCGCCCGGCACGCCCATCTGGCGCCAGCGGGCGCCGGTGGACAGGATCAGCGTTTTCGACTGCAGAGTAGCGCCGTTTTCCAGGCGAACTTCGTGCAGACCGCCCTTCTCTTTCGCCGGAATCAGCTTCTCGGCGCGCTGCATGTTCATGATGTCCACGTCGTATTCGTTGACGTGCTGCTCCATGGCAGACACCAGCTTCGGGCCCTCGGTGTAAGGCACGGAAATCAGGTTCTCGATGCCCATGGTGTCGGCCACCTGGCCACCGAAGCGCTCGGCGGCAATACCGGTGGAGATACCTTTACGGGCGGCATAGATGGCCGCAGAGGCACCCGCCGGGCCACCACCAATGACCAGCACTTCGAACGGATCGCGCTCGTTGATCTTCTTGGCTTCCTTGGCCGCTGAATTGGTATCCAGCTTGGCCACGATTTCTTCCAGGGTCATGCGACCCTGGCCCCAGGGTTCACCGTTCATGAACACACTGGGTACCGCCATCACCTCGCGGCGCTCCACTTCGTCCTGGAACACGGCGCCGTCGATCGCGGTGTGCTTGATCTTCGGGTTCAGGATGCTGATCAGGTTCAGCGCCTGCACCACGTCCGGGCAGTTCTGACAGGACAGGGAGAAGTAGGTTTCGAATTCCAGCTCTTCGTCCAGGTCCTGGATCTGTTCGATCAATTCCTGGGACGCCTTGGACGGGTGACCGCCCACCTGCAACAGGGCCAACACCAGAGAGGTGAACTCGTGGCCCATGGGAATGCCTGCGAAGCGAACACTGACGTCTGTGCCCACACGCTGAATGGCGAACGACGGGCGACGAACACGCTGGTCGCTCTCGGTGCGCAAGCCGATCTTGCTGGACATCGGCTCGATTTCCTCCAGCAGCTGCTTGAGCTCCTGGGACTTTTCGCTGTCGTCATACGCTGCCACCAGCTCAATCGGCTGCTGCAGCTTTTCCATGTATGCCTTCAGTTGTTGCTTGATGTTCGCGTCCAACATGTTCGGTGTTCCCCTTTAATGTCGTAAATCCAAGTCTTTGAAAGTAATCAGTTCGTGATCAGAAGATGGGAATAAGATAAAGACTGACTATCAAAACAGCAAATTGATAACAACAAATCAATTGATAGGCACCCGCTATCTCACTCCGGGCTTTCAATTAACAGATACGAAAAAGGCCCGCGATGCGGGCCTTTTCCTAAAGCATTGCCGTTACAGGCTCGCTTAGATTTTGCCAACCAGGTCCAGAGACGGCGCCAGAGTTTCTTCGCCTTCTTTCCACTTGGCCGGGCAAACTTCGCCAGGATGGTTACGAACGTACTGAGCGGCTTTCACCTTGCGCAGCAGGTCGTCTGCGTCACGGCCAATGCCTTCAGCAGTGATTTCCATCGCCTGGATAACACCATCCGGGTCGATCAGGAAGGTAGCGCGGTCTGCCAGGCCCTGGCCTTCACGCATCACACCGAAGTTGTTGGTGATGGTGCCAGTCTGGTCGCCTACCATGTAGTAGTTGATCTTGCCGATGGTCTCAGAAGCATCGTGCCATGCTTTGTGGGTGAAGTGAGTGTCGGTGGACACAGAGAACACTTCAACGCCCAGCTTCTGCAGCTCTTCGTACTTGTCGGCCACGTCGCCCAGCTCGGTCGGGCAAACGAAGGTGAAGTCGGCCGGATAGAAGAAGAAGATGGCCCACTTGCCTTTCACGTCCGCTTCGGAGATTTCCACGAACTCGCCCTGTTTGAAAGCAGTGGCGTTAAACGGTTTGATTTCGCTGTTGATAATACCCATTTAAGAAGAACTCCTGTTGGTTCATTTGAGTAACGATTGAAAACAGTGCTTACGATACGGGCCAACCATAAAAAAGGAAAATTGATAATTTCCAAAATAAAGATAGATCCTGCCTATCGGCTATCTCTGAGACGACCGGAATCAACCCGTGACCGCATAAATAACGGGAACAGGGGCCTATGTGAGGGCAATCCGGTCAACTTCAAGATCGCGGAAAACCCTTAGGGCCAGGGCAGAACCAGGCCAGGCCGCCGGTACAGCGGCCCACCCAGGCCCCGGAGCGTATCAACCGGCGAGCTCTACTTTGTGGAAATCCAGCACATTTTCTTCCGGAGACGCCTTGATGGCCGCCACTTCCTTACGCTTCTTCAACAGGATGTAGGCGAAACAGCTGAAATACAGGGCGATTACCAGCGCCCCAACCCACTGGATACGCAGGAAGTCCAGTTGGAACAGCATGGTCAGCCCGATCATGGCCACCAGGTTGAAGATCACGTAGTTCACCCGGCCCAGGCGCTGGGCGGTCAGATTCAGGTTGTCGGTGTACAGGCGGATCAATGAATCCAGTGAGTTAATCACCATCAACACACCCACAAAGATCATGGCGATGTTGGTGAACGCGGCAATCTTCAGGCCCTCGGCATGGTAGTAGTAAAGCACGCTGAACCACACACCAATGGCAATGGACGGCACCACCAGCATGGCCAATAGCAACTGCCAGGTCTTGATACCGGACACGAAGCGGGCGGTGAACTGGCCGATCATGATGCTCCAGGCGAACCACCAGAACAGGTAGAACTCGTGGTAGTCGTTAATCGGCAGGACAAACTTGTTGAGGTTGCCAAAATACTCGCCCAACATGCTCGCGGTGCCAAAGAAATCGGCCGGTGATCCCTGGCCCAGCACAAACGCCCGGAACCACATGCCCACAATCAGAGCAATGAACAGGAGACTGGAACCCACGCTCAGGATGCGCACGTACTTGATCTTCGAGCTGGAATACACCGCCAACGCAATCGACAGAAACACGATTGCATAGAATGCCGGTACCACCCCGTCGTCACTGCTCAGCTCGGGCAGGTACCACGGCAGGTTCGCCAGCAGCAGATAAGCGGTAAACGCACAGGTGCCGATGATCACCACGTTGTTGATGAACTTCACCACCGGGATTTCAAAGAACTGCACCCTCGGTTCGATAATGGCGAAGTAGAAACAGGTCAGGAAATAAAAACCCCAGATCAGGAACGCCCAGAAGCCGAACTCGATGGCCAGCGGGTTGGCGAAGCCGTATTCCGGGTTGTCCGAGACATTGCCGTAGCCACCGAACTCGGTCAGCGGGAACATGATCAGCCCCACGTCCAGGCCGGAGGTGAACAGGATGGCAATGAAGACCAGCGTGCGAACCGGCGTCACGCCGATGCACTGCATGTCCCACCATTTGTACAGAATCAGGGCAATGGCGGCGAAGGTAAAGATCAGACCAGATGATAACCAGAGTGTCATACGCTCAGCCTCCGGTTGGTACTACTCACTATAAAGTACAGCATGGGTGTTCCTCCTCTACTTGATTAAGCGCTGCTTATTTCGAATCGGACACAAACCCAGGACTTGCCTATCCGGCGCCCAGGAACGGCACAAGGCCGCTGCGCTGATAGGGAAATCCTGAGGGCTTGCTACCCGGGCGCCTTGCGCACCCGGGGTAGATCACGGTCGCGGGGTAGCTAGGGGTGCGCCCGTTTGGCCTGGCCTGGGCGTTGGTGCACCTGCCACTGGTCATCCATATCGACGGGTGCGGCCGAGGCCGGCAGGGGCTCCCTGCCCCGAATGAGGTCGGCGGCCCGCTCGGCCACCATGATGGTGGGCGCGTTCAGGTTGCCGTTGGGAATGGTCGGGAAGATGGACGAATCCACCACCCGCAGGTTGTCGATGCCGCGCACCCGGGTCTCCGGGTCCACCACCGCCAACTCGTCGGTACCCATCTTGCAGGTGCAGGACGGGTGATAGGCGCTTTCCACCGCCTGGCGAACGAAGGCGTCGATGTCTTCGTCGCTGGTGATGTGTTCTCCGGGCTGGATCTCCGCGCCCCGGTAGGCGTCCATGGCCGGCTGGTTGATGATCTCCCGGGTCAGGCGCACGCAGTCCCGGAAACCTTCACGGTCGTCCTCGTGCTGCAGGTAATTAAACCGGATGCGCGGAGACTGCTTCGGGTCAGCCGACTGCACGTGCACAAAACCCCGGCTTTTGGGCTTGTTGTGGCCGATGTGCAGCTGGAAACCATCGCCAGAAAATGCTTCCTTGCCGTCGTAGCGCATGGCGGCCGGCAGGAAATGGTATTGCAGGTCCGGCCACTCGACACCCGGCTTGGAGCGAATAAAGCCACAGGATTCAAAGTGGTTGGTGGCGCCCAGACCGTCCTTGCGCAGGATCCAGCGCACGCCGATCTTGAACTTGTTCCACCAGTCCAGCTTGCGGTTCAGGGACACCGGCTGGTTGCAGCGGAACTGGAAATAGAACTCCAGGTGGTCCTGCAGGTTCTCGCCCACGCCGGGCAGGGCGTGCTCAACCTCGATACCCGCCTGCTCCAGCACCTCCGGGTTGCCGATGCCGGACAACTGCAGCAGGTGCGGCGAGCCGATGGAACCGGCGGAAAGCACCACTTCTTTGGCGGCCTGGACATCATGCACCTTGCCGCCCTGCTCGTAACGAACGCCGGTGGCGGTCTTGCCGTCCAGCAATACCCGGTGCACCTGGGCATGGGTGACCACGGTCAGGTTGTCCCGGGCCATGGCCGGGCGCAGGTAGGCGTTGGCGGTGGACCAGCGACGGCCGTTTCTCACCGTCATGTGCATGGGGCCGAAGCCTTCCTGCCGGGCACCGTTGTAGTCTTTGGTCTCCATATAACCGGCATCGACACCGGCCTGAACAAAGGCCGAATACAGCGGGTTCTGCATGTTGTTGCCGTTGTTCACGCCCAGCGGGCCATTGCCGCCCCGGTAGTCGTCACCACCGAAGGCCCAGGTTTCCGCCTTCTGGAAATACGGCAGCACATGGGCGTAATCCCAGCCAGTGGCGCCTTCCGCTTCCCACTCGTCGAAATCCCGGGCGTGGCCGCGCACATACACCATGCCGTTGATCGAGGATGAGCCGCCCAGCACCTTGCCCCGGGGGCAGTGCATTTCCCGGTTGTCCAGGTAGGGCTCCGGCTCGGTGTGGAACTGCCAGGCGTACTTTCTGGTGTTCATGGGAATGGACAGGGCCGTGGGCATCTGGATGAAGATGCTCTTGTCGCTGCCACCGGTTTCCAGCAGCAGCACCCGGTTACCCGAATCCTCGGTGAGCCGGTTGGCCAACACGCAACCGGCCGAGCCCGCACCCACAATGATGTAGTCGTATTGTGTTTCTTTCATACACTTACTCCTGTGTGGCCTGCGAGATCAGAACGGTGCGTCTATGTCTTTCATACCGACATAGACCGACTTGATCTGGGTGTAGTGGTCCAGCGTTACGCGCCCGTTTTCCCGGCCAATGCCGGAAAGCTTGTAGCCGCCTACCGGCATTTCCGCCGGGGATTCGCCATAACTGTTGATCCAGCAGATACCCGCCTGGATCTGGTGAATCACCCGGTGAGCACGGCGGATGTCGTTGGTGAACACGCCGGCGGCCAGACCCGTGTCGGTGTCGTTGGCCCGGGCAATCACCTCATTCTCATCGCGGAAAGTGAGCACCGACATCACCGGGCCGAAGATTTCCTCGCGCACGATGGTCATGTCGTCGGTGCAGTCGGTGAAGATGGTCGGCTCCACGAAGTAACCGCCTTTCGAATCGGCCGGTTCAAAAGCCCGGCCGCCGTTGCTCAGGGTGGCGCCTTCGGCCAGGCCCCTGGCGATGTAGTCCAGCACCAGTTCCTGATGCTTTTTGGAGATCAGCGCGCCAAAGTTGGTGTCCGGGTTCATCGGGTCGCCCGGCAGGATGTTCTTGCGGGTGCGCTCCAGCAGGCGCTCCATAAAGGCGGGATAAATTGCCTCGTGCACAAACACCCGGGTGCCGTTGGTGCAGATCTCGCCCTGGGTGTAGAAGTTGCCCACCATGGCGGCGGAGATGGCGTTCTCCAGGTCCGCGTCATCGAAGATGATCAGCGGCGACTTGCCGCCCAGTTCCATGGTCACGTCTTTCAGGGTGGAGGCGGAGGCTTCCATGACTTTTCTACCGGTGCCCACCTCGCCGGTGAACGACACCTTGGCGATGGCCGGGCTATGGGTCAGCCACTGCCCCACTTCGGCGGCGCCCTGCACCACGTTGAACACGCCCGCCGGTACGCCGGCCTCGATGAAGATTTCCGCCAGCTTCACCGCGCCCATGGGGGTTTCTTCCGACGGCTTGAAGATCATGGCGTTGCCGGTGGCCAGCGCCGGTGCCGACTTCCAGCAGGCAATCTGCAGCGGGTAGTTCCAGGCGCCGATGCCGGCACAGATGCCCAGCGGCTCGCGGCGGGTGTAATAGAAATCACCGCCCAGATCCTGCTGGTTGCCTTCGATGGACGGGGCCAGGCCAGCAAAGAATTCGATGGCATCGGCACCGGTGGTCACATCCACGGCTTCCGCTTCCTGCCAGGGCTTGCCGGTGTCCTTCACTTCCACGGCGGCCAACTCATCATTCCGCTCCCGCAGCAATGCCACCGCCTTAAGCAGAACCCGGCTGCGCTCGACCATCGGCATGGCGGACCACTGGAGAAAACCAGCCCGTGCGCTTTCAATGGCCGCTTCCTGGATGGCCTCATCGGCCACTTCCACTTCGTAGATGACCTGGCCGGTGGCCGGGTTTACCACCGGGAAGGTCTCACCGGTGGTGTTGGCCAGGAACTGGCCGTGGATAAAGTTACGGACAACAGGAACCGTTGCTGCTTCAGACATGATCCGGAAAATCCCTCAATTGGGTGACTTCAGGCCTTGTGGGCCGTTTCATTCAATGGGCTCAGGCGCGAGCCTGGGCCAGCGTCTCGTGGACAAACTTCTTGCACAGGCGCTCGCCCGCTTCGAAGTGCTCGGACGGGTCCGCACTCAGGGCACTGCGCAGCCAGAAACCGTCAATCAGTGCGGCGGTCTGTCGGGCCGCCTCGGTGGCGCTGTCCGCCGGCAGTACCTGGGCAAAGGAATACCGCAGGTTGCTGTACAGCCGGGCGTTGTTGATCTGCTGCAACCGGTGCAGCCCCGGCTCGTGCATGGCCCGCGACCAGAAACTCAGCCAGGTCTTGGCTGCCAGCGCCGAGCGCTGGAATTCCGAGAAGTTGGATTCAATGATGCAATCCAGCCGCTGCTTGGGAGAGCCGTCGGTTTTTGCCATGCGCTCCAGCAGTTCCCTGCCCAGCTGGTCCAGCAAGTGGCGCAGGGCTGCTTCAATCAGCCCCTGCTTGCCGCCGAAGTAGTGGCTGATGATTCCCGATGACATCCCCGCCCGCTTGCTGATGCTGACAATGGTGGTGTTCTGCATGCCCAGCTCGGCAATCGACTCCATGGTGGCGTCGATCAGTTGCTGGCGACGGGTGTCTTTCATTCCGACTTTTGGCATGGCAACTCTCTGAAAAATCCGTTATTTCCCGACCCTTCAGTAAGCTATAGGCCGAGCCATCTTTTATTAATTGAACGTTCAATTAATAAAAAGGTTACAGAAAAGAATGATTGGTTTCAAACCAACTAAAATGAAAAAGGGTGAAGAAAGCGATCGGCAGCGACCTCATAATCTGTCACGAACTGGCCTTCATGCGAGCTATCGGTGACGATTCCATCAAGTAGCGCACCCTCACTTTGTGTTCTAAAGTTATACATACATGTCATAACAAAAATAGGAGCGACTGATGGCCACTATCGTGATTGTGGGGGCCGGCCTGGGCGGTATGCCCATGGCGTTCGAGATGCGCGAACTGGCCCGGAAAACGGATCGCATCGTGATGATCTCCGACAAGGACTACTTCCACTTTGTGCCCTCCAATCCGTGGGTGGCGGTGGACTGGCGCCAGCCGGATGACATCAAGATTCCCCTGGCCGGCGTGCTCGCCAAACGCAACGTGGAGCTGATCGTCGACACAGTCACACGAGTGGACCCAGAAGCCCATAAAGTGATTCTGGCGGATGACTCCAGTGTCGAATACGACCACCTGATCCTCGCCACCGGACCGCGACTGGCGTTCGATGAAGTCGAGGGGCTGGGGCCGGATGGCGGCTTTACCCAGTCCATCTGTCATGTGGACCATGCCGACAAGGCCCGCAATCGCTGGCACTCCTTCGTGGAGCAGCCGGGCCCCGTGGTGGTGGGCGCGGTACAGGGGGCGTCCTGCTTTGGGCCCGCCTATGAGTATGCCTTCGTGATGGACCGGGATCTGCGCCAGCGCAAAATCCGGGACAAAGTTCCGATGACGTTTGTGACACCGGAACCCTACATCGGTCACCTGGGCCTGGGCGGTGTGGGCGACAGCAAGAGCATGCTGGAATCGGAACTGCGCCAGCATCACATCAACTGGATCTGCAATGCCCGCGTTGAAAAGATCGAGGACGGTCTGATGCACGTGGTGGAAGTGAACGACGATGGCAGCGAGAAACAAAAACACGAACTGCCCTTCGACTACTCCATGATGCTGCCCGCCTTTACCGGTATAGAAGCTGTCCGGGGCATCGAGGGCCTGGTGAATCCGCGGGGATTCATCATCATCGACGAGCATCAGCGCAACCCCACCTACCCGGATATATGGGGCATTGGCGTGGCGGTGGCCATCGCCCCTCCCGGTAAGACACCACTGCCTGTGGGTGTGCCCAAGACCGGGTTCATGATCGAAAGCATGGTGACGGCAACGGCCCACAACATCCGGGCGGTGCTGGATGACAAGGAACCGGAAAGCGAAGCCACCTGGAATGCGGTCTGCCTCGCCGACATGGGTGATACTGGCATTGCCTTCGTGGCTATTCCCCAGATTCCGCCACGCAACGTGAACTGGATGAAAAAGGGCAAGTGGGTACACTACGGCAAGGTTGCCTTTGAGAAGTACTTCATGCACAAGGTGCGTGCCGGCAGCAGCGACCCGATCTATGAACGGTATGTGATGAAGACCCTGGGCATCGACAAACTCAAGCATCACTGAGCCATGCGGTGCGTAAAGCCGTAAACGGTTTTTGCCAGGCCCGAAGAATTTTCAGGTCCCTGCGGCCTTGCGGTTCGCAGCAATGGGCTATTATGGGAAGTGGATGGCCTGACCTTTGTTTTCGAAACCGAGGCCTCCCGGAGGGCTGAACCGTGGCAGCACAACAGGACGTCATCGTTTTCTACGATGAACGCATGCTAGCTCATTTCCCGGACACCAATGCGGAGTTCCTGCCGGGCCGGCTGGACAAACGCGTACGCTCCATTCTTTCAGGGCTGTATATTCCCTGGAAATACCCGGAGCACCCTGGTCGTATTACCGCCATCATGGAGTTACTGGCCCGGGAGCCCATACCAGGCGTGAGCATTGAGCCCGGTATGGCCGCAACGCTTGATCAACTATCCCGGGTCCACACCCGATCCTTCCTTGACGACATTTTCTCATTGCGCAACCAAAGCGCCTGGCTGGATGTAGACACCACCGCCGTCTCTCCCGGTAGTGTCCAGGCGGCCGAAGTGGCAGCCGGCACGGCAATCGCCGCCGTGGAAGCGGTGGTGTCAGGGCGGGCCAAAAGCACGTTCGCAGTGATCCGCCCACCGGGCCACCATGCGGAGCCGGTGCGCGCCCGAGGTTTCTGCCTGTTCAATAACGTGGCGGTAGCGGCGGCCCATGCTCAGGATGCATTAGGCTGCAAACGGGTTCTGATCGTCGACTGGGATGCCCACCACGGCAATGGTACCCAGGATATCTTCTGGGCCGACCCCAGCGTGCTGTTCTTCGACCTTCACCGGGCAGCGCCCTTTTACCCCGGCACCGGTGCGCTAGCCGACGTTGGCGCCGGGCGCGGCGAAGGTACTACCGTGAATGTGCCCATGCCTGGCGGTGCCGGCGATACCGCTTACCTGAAGGCTCTCCGGGAAATTCTGGTGCCCGCGGCCGATTACTTTGAACCGGACCTGGTGCTGGTATCAGCCGGTTTTGACGCACACTGGTTTGATCTGGCCCTGAACGTTTCTTACGACGGGTTCGCCAGCATGACTGGCATCATCCAGGACATTGCCGACAAGCACTGCGATGGCCGACTGGCCATGATTCTGGAAGGGGGCTACAACACGGAATCCCTGTCCCGGGGCGTGCATTCGGTATTAAAAGTCCTCGCCGGCGAAACGCCCGGCGAGCCAAAGGCCTGCGGTGTTGAAGAAGTGGATGCCGCCATCGCCTTTCACCAAGGCGCGTTTGACGCCGGGCCATAGAATCACTCATTGCAGGGTTTCAGAAACACACATCAGCCACAAAGTGGTAATGACTGCGACCCGTCTCCTTCACGGTATACATGGCCTGGTCAGCAAGTTTGATCAGTTGCTCCGGATCTTCACTGTCGAACGGATAGAGCGCAATGCCAATGCTTGCACCCACGTAAAGTTGCTCCTGCTCCACCTTAAAGGGCTGCTCCAATGCCAACAGCAACTTACTGGCCATGGCCTCCGCACCGACGCGGGCGGTAGACATGGACAGATAGCCGGTAATCACAAACACGAATTCATCGCCGCCAAAGCGGGCAAAGGTGTCCGAGTCACGAACAATACTCTCCAAGCGCTCAGCCACCTGTTGCAGTACAACATCACCCGTATCGTGACCGTACTGGTCATTGATCGGTTTGAAACCATTCAAATCAAGAAACAGCACCGCGCCGCCACTGCGTTCACGGCGGGCACGAGACAGGGCACGCTCCAGCCGGTCGTCCACCAGTAGACGGTTGGGCAGTCCGGTGAGGGCATCGTGGGTGGCCAGGTGGGCCATTTTGGCGTCGTGCTGACGCAGCCGGGACATCTCGCTGGCCATGCGCAGATTAATTGCCCGGCGCAACCGGCTGGCGCCGGCCCGATGGTGACGCTCCCACGGCAAGCTCTGGCCACGGATCTTCTGGGTCCAGGCCTGAAACGATTGCCTGGGTGAAATCCGGGCGTCGCCGCCCTGCCCGGTTTGCATTATCGGCTTGTCGGGTTCTCCAGCCCAACTGATTTCCCTGGGCCGCTCTGCGCGCAGGAATATCAGGTACTCGTCACTGGCATGGGACAAGGGAACAAACAGGTAACCACACACCCACTCCATACTGTGGCGAAGCGCTTCCGGAACGCATTCGGAACTGGCCATGCCGGAACGGCCCTTTTCGCGAATAGCCTGACGCAGAGCCAGAATCCGGTCCGACTCCAGATCACGACCAAAGTGATAGCACACGCCGTCCAGTCGCAGAAAGACGGCGTCGCTCTCAAAAGCTGACAGTAGCTCCTGCAAGCCCGCTAGCCCCGTCTCCAGATCCAGTGTCGCCTGAAACGGTGCGTTGAACCGGTCGATCGCCCGCCCGAGTCGTGACATCTGGTGATCAAATTCTCGGTTCAGTGCCAGCTGCAGGTTTTCACTGACCACCTGGGACACCATCTTGCAGAACGTGCGTATCGGCTGACTCAAGTAGTTTGGCTCGTCGCCATGGCAGACAATCATGCCCCACAGGCGCCCCTCCGGCATCAATGACATGGTCAGTGACGACACCGTGCCCATGTTGCGCATGTATTCCCGGTGAATGGGGGAAACACTGCGCAGCTGGGTGTAGGTCATATCCAGCTCGCCGGTCCGGGGATTCTCAACGGGCAGCAGTGGCACCGGCGTGTAATGCACATTGCTGATTCGGCGAATGCGGTTGATCTGGTACAGCCGCCGCGCTTGCGAGGGAATGTCACTGGCCGGGAAGTGCTGCCCCAGAAACCGCTGTTCACCGTCGGCCCTGTCTTCGATGATGATCTGGCCGTTCCACTCGGCATCAAACCGATACACCATGACACTCTCGTGCCCGGTTACCTCACGAACCTGCCGAGCGGTCAGTTCCAGCAGCCGGTCTGGATCGCCGACCCGCTCCAGATCGTGGAAAAAGTTGCTCAGTTGGCTGAACAGTCGGTAGGTTAGAAGTTGATCATCGGGCGGAAGCGGCTCCATTTCCACCAGAATACCGCTTTCGTTATGGTGCCCCCGCATGACAAACGCCTTGTCTCCATACCGGACAGGCTGCAATGTTGGATAATCATTGAACGGGTTGGTCAATATCTTCAACAGGAAAACCAGAACCCCTTCTCCCAGCAGCTCGGGCAACGCCATGCCCAGCAACGACTCCGGCGCCAATCCCAGCCAGACATCGGTGTTCCGGCTCAGCTGGATGATCGTAAACTCGTCGGGATCCAACACCAGCAAAAAACCATCGGGCTGGATGGCACCAGGCACATGGATCGGCTCCTTGTCACAGTTATTAAGGCCATAAGTGGCGGATGAGGAGCTCACTGGGGTAAAACCTCTCGGTGCTCAGAGTGAGACAAGCCCTGGAACGCCCGGAAAAACAGGGCAAACGTGTCACGGGCAGCGTTTATGGATTCTTGAATTGCCCCGTCTTCAGAAGCAGCATCCAACAGATTTTCCAACTGACGCCAGAGAGGCTTCAGGTGCGGCTGGCCATCCTGGTAAAAACTCATAGGGGTATCCGGGCCCAGACTCTGCGCCAGCTTCGGGGCGATCATGCGGGCGCCGAAGCCGGCGCCAAGCAGCACATAACAGCAGCCGAGCGCCTGTGACCGAGCACTCATCTGAAAAGGAAATGACAAAGATGCCGGCACAAAAGGCTGATCACCCATCGCCCGTAAGTCACTGGCGAGCCGGGACGAGGCGGTAAACCAATGCCAATGAAATGTTTCCCGGGGAAGTGTGCCGAGGAATGGGGCCATCATGCCCTCAAGGTGCGCATAAAGGCCGTACTGGCATTGCAGGAGAGAGCGGTATTCATCGATCGAAAAGTCCGGCGCCAATAACTGCCGCATGACGGGCAAGGCCTCCAGTTGCCGATGCTGGCGCTGGGTTGCCTCCTTGAGGAGGGGCAGGTGCTTCACAGCCCGGGAGCTCCTTGAACAATACATTCTGTTAACGGCATGTCTACCGACGCCGGTAATGGGGGTCTGTCCAGCACGCAGGAAGCGACTCGCCTGATGGGAACGCCAGGTCACGCTTTGCATAGAGTTCCGCATCCTGGGTCTCTTCACCATAATGCAGGCGACCTTCAATCCGGTCCACATGGGGGTCAAAGAGAGACGCGGTATCCAGCACCTCAATCAGGTGTCCGTTGCTCTTGTCAGCGACAAACATAATCACGCTCCTTTTCCGGATTCGTTACTTCAAACGTAACAGAGAACCGGGCAAAGCGCATAACGGGAGGGAAAAGAGTACTTCGAGGAGGAAGAAGACAGCCCCAGGGCAGGCCAAAGCCCACCCCGAAGCCGCTTAACCGCTTACTTCATTTCGGAAACGATCTTGAAGGTATCGTTTGCGATCACGAATTCTTCGTTGGTCGGGATAACGAAGATGCGTGAAGAAGAGCCGTTGGTGGCAATGTCACGAGCTTCCTTGGAACGCTTGTTGTTCTTGACCGGGTCGATCACCAGGCCCATGGCGTCCAAACCGGCACAGACTTTTTCACGGATCAATGCGGCGTTCTCACCGATACCGCCGGTGAAGCACAGTGCGTCGATGCCATCCAGTGCCGCTACGTAGGAGCCCACGTATTTCTTGATGTTGTAAGCCACCATGTCCACCGCCAGGCGGCAGCGGTCGTCACCGTTCTGCATGCCATCCAGCACTTCACGCAAGTCCGAAGATTTGCCGGAAATACCCTGGATACCGGATTTCTTGTTCAGAATGTTCAGCGCTTCGTCGATGGTCAGGTTTTCCTGGCGCATCATGTACTGCAGTGCGCCGGCACCGATATCGCCTGCACGAGTACCCATCATCAGACCCTGAACCGGAGTCAGACCCATGGAGGTGTCGATACACTCACCATTCTGAACGGCGGACACCGAGGAACCGTTGCCCAGGTGACAAACCACGATCCGGGTATTGTGCTTCTTGTCCAGCATCTTCCGAGCTTCGTTGGACACGAAGAAGTGCGAGGTGCCGTGGAAGCCATACTTACGGATCTTGTGCTTGGAGTACTGGTCATACGGCAGCGCGTACATGTACGCGTAATCCGGCATGGTCTGGTGGAACGCGGTGTCGAACACAGCCACGTTCGGCTTGCCCGGCATCAGCTCACGGCAGATTTCCATACCCATGATGTTGGCCGGGTTGTGCAGCGGGGCCAGCGGGATCAGGTCTTTCATTTCATTGATAACTTCATCAGTTACCAAGACCGAAGCGGAGAACTTCTCCCCACCATGAACCGCGCGATGGCCAATAGCATCGATTTCATCTGTGGAGTTGATGACCTTGCCTTCGCCGCTGGTCAGCGTTCTGAGTACAGATTCGATCGCCTCTTTGTGAGTCGGCATATCGACGTCCATCTTCAATTCACGGTCGTCGCCAAACTCATGCTTCAGAACACCGTCAATACCGATCCGCTCACAGATACCGGCGGCCAGGGTTTCCGCGGTCACCGGGTTCATCAGCTGATACTTCAGCGAGGAACTGCCCGCATTCAGGATAAAGACCAACATATTCTGCTTCCTCTGAATTTTTATAGTATGTCGTTAACGTAATTACTTGACCTGGGTTGCAGTGATGGCAACCAGGTTGGCGATGTCATCAACCGAGCAGCCCCGGGACAGATCGTTCACCGGCTTGGCCAGACCCTGGATGATCGGGCCATGGGCAGCGGCGCCAGAGAAGCGCTGAACCAGCTTGTAACCAATGTTGCCGGCTTGCAGATCCGGGAAAACGAGTACGTTGGCGTGACCAGCCACGTCAGAACCCGGCGCTTTCTTGGCACCGATGGCTTCCACAATCGCGGCATCTGCCTGCATCTCGCCATCAAACGGGAAATCGACGTTACGCTGTTCCAGCAGGCTAACGGCCTCCTGAACCTTGTCGACCAGCGGATGCTTGGCGCTGCCCTTGGTGGAGAAAGAGAGCATGGCCACTTTCGGATCGATACCCACCACGTTCTTGGCGGTGGCGGCGGTGGCACAGGCGATATCCGCCAGCTGTTCGGAGTTGGGATCCGGCAGAACCGCGCAGTCGGCAAACAGGATCAGGCCGTTATCACCGAACTTGCCGTCCACGGTTTCCATCACGAAGCTGGAGGAAACGGTGTTGATGCCCGGCGCGGTTTTCACCACCTGGATCGCGGCTTTCAGCACGTCGGCAGTCGGAGCGCTGGAACCGGCCACCAGGCCATCGGCATCGCCCAGACGAACCATCATGCAGCCGAAGAAACGCGGCTCGGTGGTCATGATTTCCCGGGCCTCTTCGACAGTCATGCCCTTTTTCTTGCGCAGCTCAACCAGCTCTTCAACGTAGCGGTCCAGGTGCTCAAAGTTGTTGGGGTCGACAATGGTTGCACCGTCAATGTTGGCGTTGCAGGAAGAGGCGTCGGCCTTGATGGTGTCTGCGCTACCAATCAGGACCACATTGGCGGTCTTTTCTGCCAGCACCTTCTCGGCCGCCTTCAGCACCCGCTCGTCATCAGTTTCCGGCAGAACAATGGTCCGCAACTGCGACTTCGCTTTTTCTTTGATGCTTTTAATCAAACCCATGTCATTCACCCTTTTCAACTTTGTATTTGTGAACTTTTAAATTTTGACCAAGGCATAGGGAGACTTGTGAGCACCCGGGCCGAAGAGCCAGGACTGACGACCAATGACCCGCCTAAGCAAACAAACCCGAAAAGGCCGTTACCCGGGCTAGTGATCGTGCCAAAGTGGTGCATCCCTTATGGTAGATCTAACAGGTATAAGTACTAGAAGCATAAACGTCCCTTTCTGGAGCGGTCAACAGGCGATAGGTAGTACATTTGGCCAATCGTCAATCGGGGTTTTCCGCATACAAAGGTGATGGCAGACTTCCAGAATTGTGATAGTGTACTAGTACATGAATACACAATACCTGAACGAATTGCTCGAGCACCTGGAAGAAATGCAGGCCGAAGGCGCCCTGGAAACGGCCCTGCGCGACCTGCTGACCACCTCAGAGCTGACCGAAATCTGCAATCGCCTCCAGATCCTGCGAAGGCTGGAGGCTGGCGTGCCCCAACGGGAAATCGCCCGGGAACTGGGCGTGGGTATCGCCACCGTCACCCGGGGCGCCCGCGCCCTGCGAAACAAACAACAGAAGCAGAGCCCGCAATGAGTGAAAAACCGGCCCGCATCACCCTGCCGCGCAAGCCACATTACGTGACCCTGGCGGCCGACATCGATTTCTTCGGCCTGTTCAAGAAAATCGAGAAACGCTTCGACAACTGCTTCATGCTGGAGTCCCTGGGCGAAGAAAGCCACATGGCCCGCCACTCCATCATCGGCTTCGACCCAGAGCAGATCCTCTGGGCCACCGAGGGCGAGCTGCACATTCAGGAACGCAGCGGCGAGGTGAACAGCTACGCCAGCAACAACCCCTACTACCTGCTCCGCGAAATCGTGCCCCAGGACATCATCTCCCGGAAGTACGCCGGCGGGCTGACCGGTTACATCGGCTATGACTGCATGAACTACTTCGAGCCGAGCCTGAAACTCCAGCACAGCGAGATGTTCGACGTGTTCCGGTTCGGGGTGTTCAAGGATGGCCTGATTCTCGACAAGATGACCGGTGAAGTCATCTATTTCCACTACGATCACAGCCGTATGCAGCTGATCGAGGATATTCTTGCCGAACCAGCCAGCGAAAACGGCCCGCTGAAGGTGACCGCCGATGGCGAGACCATGAGCAAGGCGGAGCACGCCGACGCGGTGATGAAAGTAAAGCAGGACATCATCGACGGCAAGGTGTTCCAGTGCGAGGTGGGCTTCAAGAAGCGCTTCCGCCTCGAAGGCGACAGCATCAACCTTTACGAGCAGCTGCGCGAGGTGAACCCCTCCCCGCAGATGTACTACGTGAAGTTCGGCGACCAGAAACTGATCGGCGCCAGCCCGGAGCTGCTGTTCCGTCTGCGCCAGGGTGAAATGGAAACCTTCCCACTGGCCGGCACCACCAAGCGGGGTGCCAACGACGTGGAAGACACCCAGTACGCCCGCACCCTGCTGAACGACCCGAAAGAGATCGCCGAGCACAACATGATTGTCGATCTGCACCGCAACGACATCGGCCGGGTGGCGCGCTTCGGCACCGTAAAAGTGCGCAGCCTGATGGATATCAAGCGGTTCAGCCACGTTCAGCACATTTCCAGTGAAATCGTCGGCATTATTTCCGAAGATCACGACATGTTCTCGGCCCTGGCCAGCAACTTCCCGGCGGGCACCCTGACCGGTGCGCCCAAGATCGAGGCCATGAAAATCATCGACGACCTGGAATGCGATGGCCGGGGCCCCTACGGCGGCGCCGTGGGCCACTTCTCGTTCAACGGTGACTGCACCTTTGCCATCCCCATCCGCACCGTATTCGCCAAGGGCGAGAACGCCTACGTTCAGACCTGCGGCGGCAACGTGTACGACTCCAACCCGGAAGATGAATACGAGGAAATCCGGCGCAAATTTGCCGGCACCAAGAAGGTCCTGGACAAGTTCAGCGCGGAGGGCGAGGCATGAAGGTTTACATCATCGACAACTACGACTCCTTCAGCTATAACCTCTACCAGTACATCGGTGAAATCCTCAGCACCGAACGCCACCGGGGCCGGCTGGAACAGTTCGAGATCGTGGTGAAGCGCAACGACGAAGTAACCCTGTCGGATATCCGTGCCGCCGCGCCGGACCGCATCATCATTTCCCCGGGTCCGGGCTCCCCCGAAGACCCGGCCTATTTTGGCGTGTGCGCCGAGGTCATCCGGGAGCTGGGGCCAACTATTCCGTTGCTGGGCGTGTGCCTGGGCATGCAGGGCATTGTGCATGTGTTCGGCGGCAAGGTGGTGAAGGCTACCCTGCCCATGCACGGCAAGATCAGTCCCATCAGCCACACCGGCGAAGGCGTGTTTGCCAACACCCCGGACCAGCTGGAAATCATGCGCTACCACTCATTGATGGCGGAGGCAGAAAGCCTACCCGAGTGCCTGAAAGTGACGGCCGTGGTAGGCGATTTGCCCGTGGCCAGCTTTGATGACCACAAGCGCATCCACCAAGGCGGAGATTTTGAAATCATGGGCGTGAAGCACAAGGACCACCCGATTCACGGCATCCAGTTCCATCCGGAATCGTTTGCAACGGAAGGTGGCAAAGAGTTGATTGCGAACTTTCTGTTTCAGTGAGGGCGCAGAAAAGGGGGGAGAATGGATGCCCTCAGAAGCGGGCATCCATTGATGACAGCTCTTACGCGTCGTCGGACATCTGCGTCATGTCCATCACATAACGGTGGGCAATGTCGCCCTTGCTCATCACGTCATAGGCGCTGTTGATCTCATCCGGGCGGATGATTTCGCAGATCGGATGAATATCATGCTCGGCACAAAAATCCAGCACCTCCTGGGTCTGCTTGATGCCACCGATCAGGGAACCGGCAATACGGCGGCGACCCATGATCATCGGCACGGTCATGAACTCCTTCATCGGACCCACCTGACCCACAATCACCAGGGTACCGTTGATGTCCAGCAGCGAGGTATAGGGCGTCACATCGTGCTCGACCGGCACGGTATCGATGATCAGGTCCATGGACGCCTTGGCATTCGCCATCGCGTCTTCATCGGTGGACGCCAGAACACCGGTGGCGCCGATGGAGCGGGCTTCTTCCTCTTTTTTATTCGAACGGCTCAGTACGGTCACTTCCGCACCCATGGCCACCGCCAGTTTGACCGCCATATGGCCCAGGCCGCCCAGGCCAATCACGCCCACCCGGCTGCCTTTGCCGATGTCCCAGGTACGCAGCGGTGAGAAGGTGGTGATACCGGCACACAGGATGGGCGCGGCACGGGACATATCCAGACCTTCGGGAATGCGCAGGACAAATTCTTCGCGCACCACAATGTGCTTGGAATAACCACCCTGGGTAATTTCACCGTCGATTCGGTCCGGCGCACCGTAGGTGGGGGTCATGCCGTGACGACAGTACTGTTCCTCGTGGTCGTGACACTGATCGCACTCCTGGCAGCTGTCCACCATGCAGCCAACACCAACCTTGTCGCCCACTTGGTAATGGGTCACTTCCGGGCCCACATCGGTCACACGGCCCACAATTTCGTGACCGGGCACCAATGGATAGGGCTGTGGCCCCCAATCACCGTTGACCGTGTGCAGATCGGAGTGGCAAACGCCGCTGTACAGAATTTCGATAGCCACGTCGTTCGCGCGCAGGGCACGACGCTCGAAGTGGAAAGGCTTCATGTGCGCATCGGACGAATACGCCGCATAACCAACCGTTTTCATGAATACTCCTTGCACAATGGCTGAGATAAGTGAACAGAAGGCGCAATCACCTTTGCGCCAACAGTGGCACTCATTCTACGCAAGGCAAGGGCCTGTGGGTCTGTCGGATTTTGTCTATTGCTTGCCCGATTCTCCAACATCCCAGCCATCTTCCTCATACGACCACTCTTCGGATGACTCGGTAATGGGTTCACCTTCCTCATCCTGGAGCTGGTAATCGTAGGCTGCCTGGAGGCCGGTATCCTCTTCGGCTTCCTCATCAGGCTCCCACTCCAGATAGCGCGGATACAGGGGCGACAGCATGGCCACCACGATGCCCAGCACGGCAAAAATGGAGAAACCATTGGCATAGCCAAGCTCATCCACCAGCAAACCGACAACCGGGGACCCAGTTGCCTGGCCGAGAGACACCGCCACGAAGGGCAGCACCGGCCCCATGGACAGCCGGCCAGGGAGCAGGCGAATGCCCGTCATCAGGTACAGACCGGTCAGACTCATGTACGCCAGGCCAAACACCAGCGCAGAAAACACGGCTATCACAATCTGCCCGGGGCTTGCCGCCAGCAACGCCAGGCTGGAAGCCAGCATCATCAGCATCAGTGCCTGGGTGATGGGCGGGTTGTTTCGATCTGCCAGGTCCGCCACTACGGCGCCACCCAAACCGGCAATGCCCACCCCCAGCCATAACCAGGCGGTGGATCCTGCTGGCAAGGCACCCAGAGTGGAAGCAAGATCCGGCGCAAAGATCCAGTAGGCCGCTGAGACAAAACCCATGGCGAAGGCAAACAGCGACAACCGGAAAAGCCGCCACCACTGCAGGGCACTGATCGGCGGTTGCGCCGCGTTCGCTGGCCGCACCCGGGATACCGAAGGAATGAAATACCAGGTGGCCACCAGCCCGATTACCGCCAGCACCGCGAAGGCCATATAAGCCCACCGCCATTGCCCGGCCATAAACAGGACTGCCGGCACGGCAACCGCCACGCCAACACTGGTGCCCGCGTTCATTACCGAGCTGACGCGGCCGTGCACAGAACGATCCACCAATGCCTGCATAGCCGCCGTCAACGCAGGCATCATCAGCCCGGTACAGATACCGCAGGCAATAACCCCAACACTCAGGGAAACCACGCCGGACGCCTGGCTGATCAACCCCAGGCCCACGGCACCGAATACACCGGAGGCCATAGCAGTATTACGCGCACCCAGGCGAATCGCGGAAAGCGGCGCCACCAACGTGGCAAAGACAAAACTGATCAATGGTAGCGCACCAATGACACCCACCATGTACGGGGTCAATTGGAGGTCATCACGGATGGGAGGAACAAACAGACCGAAGGCAAAACGGGCCAGGCCGTAGCTGATGGCAATCAGCAAGGCACCCAGAAGCGCAAATGTAGTGCTGGATGGAGCCTTCATGCCACCTCCGCCAAACCCTATTGAGAAATGGGCCGTTCAAATCGACTGACTCCGGCACCTTGGAGTGTGGCAGTTACTCCCCGACTTTCTCAAGGCAGATTACGAGTCTTTACTTATTCATCAAGTACTCGGCCACCGCCTGATAGGCAGGCAAGGAAGTGGGGTCAATCTGCGCATTTTGTGCTTGGGGAAACGACGCAAACCGGACAATCACCATGTCAGCCGTCGGGTCCACATAAATGGTTTGCCCATGCACACCCCGGGCGGCATAGGCACCATGTTCGTTGTGCAGCAGCCACCACATGCTCCGGTAACTGCCGCCTTCCAGGGTTTTGTAACCGGCTTTGGCGAACACCTGTCTGTCGCCGCCCGCGCGGATATTCTCGATCACCTCTGCCGGAAACAGCCGCTGGCCATGGATTTCGCCCTCGTTCAGCATCAGCAACCCGATACGGCCCAGATCCCGCAGACCGGCACTCAGGCCACCGCCGGCGAATGCCGTGCCCTTGGCGTCCACCGTCATGTAGCCATCCTGTTCGGCGCCCATTTTGCTCCAAAGGCGCTCCGACAGCAGTTGCGCCACCCCCTTCCCGGTCACCCGGGAAATAATCCAGCCCAGGGCGTCAGTATTGATGGTCCGGTAGCCGAAGGCTTCGCCATGAACGCCCTCCTGCTTCACGGTTTGCAAGTACTCAAAGTAACCGTTGGGCCCCTCATAGCCCTCTGGCTTGGGCAACGGGCTCGCCGCCTTAGAATACAGCCAGATGTCCGCTTGAGGGTCCGCATAATCCTCGCTGTAGTCCAGCGCCGTGGTCATGTCCATCACCTGGCGCACCGTGGCGCTGCCAAAGGCGCTGTCTGCCAGCTCCGGAACAAGGGCCGAAACCCGTGCGGTGTCGTCCAGTTGCCCCTCAACCACCAGCATTTCCGCCAGCAGTCCGGTCATGGATTTGGTCATCGACATGGCGGCATGCTTGCCCGCCTCATCCAGGCAGCCGGAGTAGTGTTCGTAGACCACCCGCCCCTCATACAGGATGAGCATGCCATCGGTGTAGTTCGCCGAGAGAGACTCTTTCCAGGTCATCGGCTCACCGCCGCCCATGGGCGTGAAGGTCACCGCATCAATACCATCATCGAGTGCATATTCCAGCGGCACCGGCGCGCCAAGGCCCCGGCTCAGCTGTTTGGTGGGCATCAATTCGCGGATGTGACAGACTGTCCAGCGCATTTTGGGAAAGCTGAAGAAATCCGTTTCCGGCTGCATGATCAGCTTTTCAGGGGGCGGCGGAAAGCCCACCATCCAGCCCAGTTGCCGGGGGTCCGAGGCTTCGGCGCTCACGTAGGAAGCCGTTTGTGCGCTGGCTGGCGCAGCAGCGAGTGTAGCGAGACATCCAGTGAGAAAAGGGACTGCGATGCGAGTCAGGCGCTTCATGATGCTTCCTCTCGAGCTTGTCAGGCCCCGGTCAATCCTTGTTCGCGCCGACCGAATCAGCGCTCCAGCCCGTTCAGTATAGTCTTCACAAACGGTGCCTTGCGTTTCACGTAGGCCTCCTGGTCGGTGACGCCTTCTGACAGGATGGCTTTCTTCTGGCGTTCGTAGTCCGCGCGAACCTCCGGATTGGCCAGCAGGTAATCCCGGTAGGCGCGTTGGCGTTGGTGTTCTTCGGAATGCTTCTGGATCACGTGGGCGTGAATCAGGTATTTCCGGCCTTCGAACAGTACCGCGCCGTCTTTGCGGGGGCGTTCCGGCGGGAAGGGTTTGGCGGATGCCTGGTCCTGGAAGCCCAGTGTTTTCAGGTGATCAACCGCCGCCTGCAACTGGCCTTCAGGGTAGAGCACGGACAGATCAATGATGCCCTTACCACCCACCTTCGCCGAGGTGGAGCCAAAGTGCATCACCTCGATCTCGTCCGTTTCAATAAACCGGATCAGCGCCTGGGCGACGGCTAGGTAGGTTTCCGTCCAGGCTTTGAATTCGGCTTTCACTTTCTCATACGGCAGAATTTCCATGAACCACGCGCTCCTTTCTTACAGCCAGCCTCGCAATTTGGCGGCAAGGTAAGGCGCCAGCGCCGTAACCGCAAGCACCACGGGCCAGAGGTTACCGCCCTTGAAGGAATAGGCCTCCAGCATCACCGGCCAGGACTTGCCCTGCCCCAGCCCGAAGGAGAATTCGAACACCAGGGTCAGCGCCAGCCAGCCAAAGCCCACCTGCCAGTATTGAAAAGGTGCCTCGGGTTTTAACCAGGGAAGGGACAGGTAGGCCACCCCCAGAATCAGCGCCGACAACAGCAAACCGCTGAATACCAATGCAGCGGGGGTACCAAACCTGGGCATGAGGACAAACTCACGCAGAAAGCCGTTGGCCATGGCCAGCATCAGGATCGCGACCCAGATAACGATTGCTTTGAGGGCAAGTGAGATGGCCATGGTTGTGTCAGCCCTGATGACGCTCTCGCAGCAGCGAGTAGACCTCGTACACCGCCGCCATTTTCTGTTCATCAGCAGACAAGTCTTCCGCCAGACCCTGCTCCAGGCGCTCCATCAGCTCCGGTGGCACATTACGCTGCAGCCAGCCCTCAACCACACGTAACAACGCACGTTCATCCGGCCCGCCAATATTCAGCCAGTACATGTAGGGCACCAGCTCCGGATTGCGCATGTAGAACGCCGGATACACCTCCGGTTCAAAGTCATCACTGGCGCGGAAGCCAAACGTGAACGGATCGCCCGCGTTATCCACAAACGTGACCGACACCGAGCCTGCCTCGGTGGTGATGTTAGCCTCGCGGAGGGTAATAGGCTGTTCAAGATCCGGAAGAGCGGTGATGTAGTACTGGAACACGATGCCGGTGAACAGCAGAAGAATCAGTGTGGCCAGGGCGATGGATTTTTTCATGAAGTGATCGGAACTCGGTGATGGTGGGTTTCAGGCATCGGATTTTTTGGCAATGTACACGCCATAGCTGACAAACGCTTTGTATTTCTCGTAGAGCTCGATTTCATACTGCTCCGCCTCGACAATGGCACGAGCTTCACCACTGTTGCCATGGCGCTCCAGAAATGCCTGAAAACCCGCCTGCATGGGCCGGTAATAATTGGCCAGCCAGCAGTGTTCGGGCAACACGAAATAGCCCACCGGAGAATAACCGTTGTCCTCCAGCACCTTCAGTTTCGCTGAGGCGGTATCGACTTCGGGATATTCGCTGTCCCAGTGTTGCTGAAGCTCCGCCGGGCGCGTGCCGGTGATCCAGGTGATCTCCGAGGCAACGAGCAACCCGCCCGGCTTGAGGTAGCGCTTCCAGTCCGCCACACCCTTCTGGAACCCGATGTTGTAGATCGCGCCTTCGGACCAGATCACATCAAACGCCTCGTCCTCAAACGGAAGTTCGTCCATGGACGCGCACACCGGCGTGATCTTTTCCTCAGGCCCTTCCCGCCGGGCCCGGGCTTCCAGCTCATCCAGAAACGGCTGTAGAAAATCGACCGCCGTGATTTCGGCGTTCAGCATACGAGCCAGCGTTAAGGTGGAAGCGCCAGTACCGCAGCCGATATCCGCCACTTTCAAGGGCGCGGTGCGGCTCAGGCCGGCAAGGTCCATGGCCCGCTCAGTCTCGGCATCGCCACCCGGGCCCTGACGTTTGGCGCGCTTGTGTAGATCAATCAGTAGCTGGAGTTCGTCCATTCTCGTGTTCTTAATGGTTTGAAACCGCACCCTTTGAAGCCGTAACAGTTTAAAGTCATCGCGGCATCCGGGCGATCACCGCCTCCATTCTTTTCGTCAGGGCCCTGCCCCGGGCCGGGGGTTACTCGGCCTCGGCGGTTTTGTTCAGCAGTTCCGGCTTTTTAAGTGCCCGGGTGAACAACTCTTTTTCTTCCGCAATGGCTAGTGCGCATTGCTCTGCCAACTCTTCAGACAGCCCACCGACCTTGCGTTGCAGGAAGGTGGTAATCTCTTCGGAAAGTTCCAGAACCTTGTCCCGGGCATCGGCTTCTGCTTTGGACGCAAACAACATTTTGTCCGGGTTTTTCAGTGCCATGTCCAGTCCGTCCCTCTCGGAATAGTAGAGTGCTTTTACGCCCATGATATGCCATCGCCTCCGGGGTCATGATGGTTGGTAAAACCGTTAATGAAAGCGCAGCCTATCACAAATACTGAATATTCATACAGTATTTTGCTTCATTGTTCTGTACTCTCAGGCATCGGACTTTTTCGCAATGTACACGTCATCCAGTGGCCGACGGGGCGCGGCGTGACTGCCACCTTCCGGAAACCCAAGCCTGAGCAGAATCTGGGGAAACGCCTCCTGATCCAGCAGCTTTTGGAGTTTCGGGCGCAACGATGCCACCTGGATGGGTTGGTTCAGGTAAGACGCCTGCAAACCGTGGACATGCGCCACCAGCAATACCTTCTGCAACGCCTGGCCCGCCGCCAACCAGTCTGCCCGGCTGTCACCCGGGGTGCCCAGAACCGCCAACACTGGCGATTCGTCCGCCAGTTGATGATCCTTGGCTCCCACACTTTTGCCCATATTAAACATGCGGACAACGGCCCGGGCCACGGGCACAACCAGCCCGGGCACGGTGAGTCCGTCACTCTTACTGCGGGGATGCATCCAGTTAGCCAGCTCCCGGCGCCAGTCGGGGTCGGCCCACTGAATGGCATCGCCCTCGGAAACCAGCTCCGCCACCTGGTGACGCTGCGCTTCGGATTCCAACAGCTTGAGCTCACAACCGCTCTCGGAAGCAGCGGTAACCAAAGCATCGAGCGTGACTTTCGATACCTCCCGGGGCGCGAAACGCTTCCGGTAAGTCCGGCGGGTTTCAATGGACAGGAACAGCCCCGTTTTAGACAAGGATTCCGCTCCGCCCGGCTGAGATGCCCCGCCTGACTGGAAAGAGACCACCGCCAGCCGGTCGCCATCATCCCGGGCCGGGCTCAGATCCACGGAAACTTCAAAACCTTCGCGCACCGCCGCCACCCGCAGATTCATCAGCGCACAGCCACAGCTGATGGTCAGCTCCCGGTCGTCTGGATCGTTGGCGGGCAGCGCCCGGGTTCGGTCGGCAAACAGGGAGACGGCGCCCTCGGTGATCTCAAACCGCCAGGGCTGGGTGTTATGGCTGGAGGGGGCAAAGATGGCGTAGCGCAACAGGGAGCGGATCTGGTCTTTGGTAGGGGGCAGTTTATCGGGACCCATAGCGATTGCTCCTTTTGCGCACAACGGCTTACATCATCAATCAAGTTTACAGCTTAGCTCAATTGCTGCGATTCCGATCATGACGTAAATCGATAACGAGGCGCGGAGGACTGCTCAATTCGCGAACCTGATAGCGATTCGGGGACTCGACGCCGAAGACCCATGTCACCACCGCCTCAAAGTCACACGTCAGCTCCAACTCCCAGAGCACCGGCAACCCTGGCATCCGCTCACGATTGGCAACCGTCGGCTGACCCTCCTCGGTGTGCGCCTTTGCCGGGTACATCCGGACCTCCAGCCAGCCGTCCCCGGCCAGAGGCGTGACCTTGCCGGAACCGCACTTGCGAACCGGTTTGTCGATGTACTCAATGTGATAGCCCGGAACCCGCTCCTCAAACTCAAAGACGACCCGGTCGAAGCCTTCGTGCAGACCGGTGCGAACATCGACAAGCTTTGCGGCGGGCTGATCCGGCCGCGGCCGGTCGATAATGCCGGCGGTCCACTCTGATAGATAAACGGAGCTTGGCTCTTCATCCCCCGGCGGCGAATGGTCTTTTTCATTCACCGCATTGCTTTGCGTGGCTGGGGAGTCTGTTTTGCCTTTCTCGGCCGTGGGACTGTCCGGCAAAGCATCGTTCTGGGCACAGGCGGCAAGGAACAGCATGGAAGCGAAAACAAGCGCGATTCGGAGCGATGAAAAGGCGCAAAGACGGCAGCTCGACAGCTGATTGTCAATTCCTTGTTTGTACGGTATTCTGACCATGAACAACATCCTGTACAGGTCCAAAATCATGGATGCCATTAGTTATACAGCCGCCAGAACCAACCTGGCAAAAACCATGGAGCAGGTCTGTGAAGACCATTCTCCCGTGATCATCACCCGAAGCAAGTCCCAGTCCGTGGTCATGATCTCGCTTGAGGACTACGAGGCGTTGCAAGAAACCGCCTACCTCCTCCGCGCCCCCAAGAATGCCCGCCGTTTGATGGAATCCGTGGCGGAGCTCGAGCAAGGACATGGTCAAGAAAAGGAACTTCTTGAATGAAACTGATCTTCTCCGAGAACGCCTGGGAAGACTATCTGTACTGGCAGAAAACCGACAAAAAGACCCTTAGCCGAATCAACAAACTGATCAAGGAAACGACGCGAGAGCCGTTTGAAGGCGTCGGAAAACCAGAGCCCCTCAAACACAGCCTGGCCGGTTATTGGTCTCGGCGAATCAACGAAGAACACCGAATGGTTTACAAGGTCACGGATGACGCCTTGCTTATCGCCCAGCTTCGGTATCACTACTGATTGAGCGCTCAGGTAGTAAGAAACAGCATGGAAGCTTAGCTACTCAGCCTCCAACACAGTCTATCTCTGTCTCCACCAGCCACTCCGGATCAATGAAGCGGCTGACTTCCACAAATGTGCAGGCCGGCCTTATCTCGGAAAACAGCTCCCCATGGGCTCTGGCCGCCTCCTCCCAGCGGGAGATGTCCGTGAGCATGATGCGAGTACGGATGATATCCGCCGGGCTGCCGCCCGCTTCACGAATGGCCTGGATAGACAGTTCCAGACAATAGCGGGTTTGGCCGTACACATCGCCCACGCAGGTGGTTTTACCCTCTTTGATGGGGGCGGTACCGGAGACGGAGATCATGTTTCCGACCCGGCATGCGCGGGAGAAGCCGATGGGGGCTTCCAGGGGGGAGCCTGAGGTTATGAGTTTTCGCATTGGTTTGATCCTCTGGGCAGGTGGGGTTAGAAGTGAAAGCATTGACGATCAACTACACAGTTAATTTGTCCAGTTGGCGACACCGTCACTGGTTAAATGTTTCACTCAGACTTTGCCACATGCCGTCGTTTCTCCGTCCGCTCGACACGCCCCTCTTTCATTAACAAACCGAGAAGGCTATAGGTTAGGTAGTCCTTGGAACCGCCCCCATAATCTGACTGAAGGCCAAGGTACTTGGCCGCATCTGAATTTTTAATACCTTCTGGATTGGCCTTGGCCAGCTCCATCACCGCGCTTTTCAATATACCGAGACCCATTTGAGCCTTTTCATAACAGCCTTCCGGGATATTAACCCTAGCCTTTTTTGAAATGGTTTCAGGATTTGGTTGGACTCTGTTTGTCAGCAGTCCGCCCCGCGAACGAATACCAAAAGCGGAGATCAATTCGGCTTCGATTTTGAGCGCCTGTTCCTCATTTAGGTTGTCAGTAATTACTGTATGCAGCACCGAATGGCCAGACTCATGTATTGCCTTTATGACCTGACCTTTCTCGCTGTCATCTTCTACCGTCTGATGCTCCCACGCGCGGTTGCCAGTGCCTTTACCTATGTAAAAGGCTTTTGCAGGTCGTTCTCTAGGGTCTTTCAACGCATAAACATAGAACGGATTCTGGGCCATGTGTCTCCTTACATTTAACAGCGCAATTCAACGGAAATGTCCACCCATCCCGCATTCGCATAATTCCAAAATATTGCAAGGAGAGGAAGAGCAGTTTCTTGTGGGAAACGAGCACATGCTCCCATCCACCACGATGACAGCAGGAGGAATGCGCTCTAGCACTCCTCTAACTGACCTGCCATCAGCCCTAACCAAAGAGTAACCCCCGGGAAATGGTATCCGCCCGCTCCAGCCTTTACTGTGCCTGACCAACATTTGGCAAAAGGAGACAGAAACATGAACAAGATGACGCTTGGTGCATTGCTGGTGGTATCCACGCTTGGTCTCGCAGCCTGTGGTTCCGAGGAGGAACAAGGCTCGGAGTTCGAGCAAGCTGCGGAAAACACCGAAGAAATGGTGAACGATGCCGGCAATGCCGTCGAAGAAACCTACGAGGAAGCCACTGGCCAGGACGAAAGCGCCGTGGGTGAATTGCAGGAAGGCGCGGCAGAGGCTGGCGAAGAAATCGGTGAGAGCGCCGAAGAAGCCGGTGAAGAAGTCGCGGAAAGCGCCGAGGAAGCCGGCGATTCCATTGAAGAAGGTTACGACGAAGCCACCAACTAAACCCCGCTTCGCCGCAATGCCCCTCCCAGCGCCTGAAAATAGGCGCTGAACGCCCGGTTCGTCCGGGCTCGTTCCTCCCCTTGTGGATACAGCCCCAGTTTTGCTTCATCGGTTTCCTTGGTGCCACGCACCAGGAAGGCGTTCTTGCAGGTGGCGTCCTGCACGAAGGCTTCGAAGGCGCGGGCGCAGAGTTCTTCCGGTTGGCTGAAGTAGTGCACGCCGGCGGCTTTGTCCGCTTTGGCGGAGGTTCGGAACAGCCCGCTGGGCTGGTTGCCGGTGGGGTCCAGCAGCACGGCGCGGTAACAGGCCGCTAGGCGTTCGTTCAGCGGGTGGGCGACGATATCTTCTCGGGTCAGCCAGAGCTTGGAGCCGAAGGCCCCGGGCTCCACATCAGTGAAGACTTTGTCCGCGATGTAGTGGTCGAAGGCGTGGGCCCATTCGTGGGCGATGCTGCCCGGCCCGGCGTTCTTGGCCAGCGAGAAGGTGCGTGTGGCCGGGGTGTAGTGGGCACTCACACCGGGGCGGCCACCGGTGCCGTATTGCAGGCCCAGGGTGCCGCGCAGGGAGATCAGGCTTTCGGTGCCGCCAAGGATGGTCATCAAATCGCACAGGGCGTCGTAGAAGAGTGCGGCACTGCGCTGCTTCTCGGGTTCAGTGACCCAACGCCCGATATCGATGCTGCGGAATCCGAACCGGCGGCGAACGTCCAGGAAGGTAACGGGGGCACCGGCGCGGTGGTCCGGGCCCCGGCGATAGAATTGTCTGGCCATAGCCCTATTTTACGGGCTAAGGGCCAGGTTGTCTCAGTGCCCTACTCGTCTTAAGGCTTTACTTCGTTGGCGCACTGGCCCTTTTCTTCCAGTTCACTCAAATTGCCCAGAGTGGTGTGAGCAATGCTTTCCAACGCATCGTTGGTGAAGAAGGCCTGGTGGCCGGTGATCACCACATTGGGGAAGGTCAGCAGCCGGGCGAACACGTCGTCCTGCAGCACCAGGTTGGAGAGGTCTTCGAAGAACAGATCGCCCTCCTCTTCGTACACGTCCAGCCCCAGATAGCCGATGTGGCCGGATTTCAGGCCTTCGATCACGGCGCCGGTGTCGACAATCGCGCCCCGGCTGGTGTTGATCAGCATCACGCCGTCTTTCATCTTGGCCATGGCGTCGGCGTCAATCAGGTGATGGGTTTCCGGGGTGAGCGGGCAATGCAGGGTGATGATGTCCGATTCGGCAAACAGCTCATCCAGGGGCACGTATTCCACCCCCACTTCCTCGGCTTCCTTGTGCACCTTGTGGGCGTAGCCCAGCACGCGGCAGCCAAACCCGCGCATGATGCGGGCCACTTCCACGCCAATCCGCCCGGTGCCGATGATGCCCACGGTGCGCCCGCGCAAATCAAAGCCCAGCAGGCCATCGAGGGCGAAATTGCTTTCACGAATACGGTGGTAGGCCCGGTGAATCTGGCGGTTGAGGGTGAGGATCAGCGCCACCGTGTGTTCAGCCACGGCGTAGGGAGAATAGGCGGGCACGCGCACCACGGCCATGCCCAGGCGTTCGGCGGCTTTGAGGTCGACGTTGTTGAAACCCGCGCAGCGCAGGGCAATCACGCGGGTGCCGCCTTCCGCCAGCTTTTCCAGCACCGGGGCGTCCACCTGGTCATTCACGAATACACAGACGGCGTCGTAGCCCTGGGCCAGCGCTGCCGTGGTTTCGTTCAGGCGGGTTTCCAGGAAGGTCAGCTCGTGCTGGTGGTCGTCCTGGTTGGCCTGGCTGAGGAACTGTTCGTCGTAGGGTTTGGTGCTGAAAACAGCGACTTTCATGGGCTTACCACTCCAACTGGGCTCCGGTCTGGTACTCGATGACCCGGGTTTCAAAGAAATTCTTTTCCTTGCGTAGGGTAGCTTGCTCGTCCAGCCAGGGCGAGACGTTTTTGGCGCCGGGGAAGGGTTCTTCCAGGCCGACGCTGCGGGCGCGACGGTTGGCCACGAAGCGAAACTGCTCGCTGTGGTACTCGGCGGAATAACCCAGGATGGGGTCGCGCAGGATGTAGTTGGCGTAAGCGGTTTCCGCTGCCTCGGACTCGTCCCACATGTCGCGCACGGCTTTGGGGTCGAGGGTGATGTTTTCTTCTTCGAGAATCTGGTTCACCACCTTGAGGCCGAAGGAAAAGTGCATGGCCTCGTCCCGCAGGATGTACTGCAGCTGTTCCCCGGTGCCGCGCATCAGGCCCCGGCGCTGCAGGGCGAAGATGGGGCTGAAGCCATTGTAGAACCAGGCCCCTTCGAACACCGCTGCAAAGAACAGGTAGGACATGACGAATTCCTGCAGGTCGTCCCGGTTGCGCAGGTTCATGTCCGGGCGCATGGCGGCGTCCAGGCGGCGGTTGGCCATCTGGATTTTGCCGTTGATTTCGGGCACCACGCGGTAGCGGTTGTAGATTTCGCTTTGGTCCAAGTTGAGAGTTTCGATGCAGTGCTGGTAGGCCCAGGTGTGCATAGATTCTTCGTACACCTGGCGGGCCTGGTAGATCTGCAGTTCGGGGGCGCTCATTTTTTCCATGACGGCCAGGCCGATGTTGCGCATGGCTAGGATATCGGAGGTGGTCAGATAGGCCAGGACGTTTTCGTACACGTGTTTTTCCGCCGCGTTGAGGCGGTGGTGGTAGTCGTGGACGTCCTGGGCCATGTTGACGTCGAGCGGGGTCCAGTGGTTTTTGTTGGCGTTCATGAAGTATTCCCAGGCCCAGGGGTACTTGAACGGCGCCAGCTGGTTGATGTCGGTTTCGCCGTTGATGACGCGTTTGTCGTCGACGTTGACGGGGGCCGGGCCTTCCGGGGTGGCTTGCGATGTTGCTTTTGGTTCGTCGTCCCAGTTGAGCATGGGGTTTCTCCTTTGATTCTGTAGCCTGTTCGTATTGGTGGAGGAACCGGTCTGGTCTGGCCTCCCAAAAACCGCTCGTGAACCCGTCCTTGGGGAGCTTGGCTGTAGCCATCCATGGCTACAGACATTTTTGGGAGGCCAGACCAGCCCGGTTCATCACGCTTCGAGTTATCGCTGCGGGTGCTGATTTGTTTGTCAGTGGTTACTGACAGGCTTCGCAATCAGGCTCGTCGATGGAACATACCTGCGGCTGTGGGGCAGCGACCGGGGCGGTTTTTTCGGCGCCGGTGGCGCCCAGGGAGCGTAGGTAATAGGTGGTTTTCAGGCCGCGTTCCCAGGCCAGCTGGTAGAGCGCATCCAGTTTGCGGCCGTTGGGTTCGGCCATGTAGAGGTTGAGGCTCTGGGCCTGGTCCAGCCATTTCTGGCGTCTTGCGGCGGCTTCCACCAGCCATTGGGGGTCGATTTCAAAGGCGGTGGCGTATCTTGCCTTGAGTTCGTCCGGGATGCGGTCGATCTGCTGCACGCTGCCGTCGAAGTATTTGAGGTCGTTGACCATCACGTTGTCCCACAGGCCTTCGGCTTTGAGGTCGCGCACCAGTGAGGGGTTCACCACGGTGAACTCGCCGGAGAGGTTCGATTTCACAAACAGGTTCTGGTACGCCGGTTCGATGGACTGGGACACGCCCACGATGTTGGAGATGGTGGCCGTCGGCGCGATGGCCATGACGTTGCTGTTGCGCATGCCGTTTTTGGCGATGAGTTCACGCACCGGGGTCCAGTCCAGGGTGGTGTCGGTGTTCACGGCCAGCTCCCCTTCCCGGCGGTTTTCTTTCAGCAGTTTGATGGAGTCGATGGGCAAGATGCCGTGCTGCCAGAGAGAGCCTTCGTAGGTGTCGTAGGCCCCGCGTTCACCGGCCAGGGTGGCGGAGGCGCGGATGGCGAAGTAGCTCAGTTGCTCCATGGACTGGTCGGCGAACTGTACGGCTTCGGAGCTGGTGTACGGCAGGCCCAGCTGGTAAAGCGCGTCCTGAAAGCCCATCAAGCCCAGACCCACGGGGCGGTGTTTGAGGTTGGAGTTTTTCGCCTCGGGTACGGCGTAATAGTTGATGTCGATGACGTTATCGAGCATGCGCACGGCGGTGCCGACGGTTTTCTCCAGGCGCTGTACGTCCAGCTCGCCATTTTTGATGTGGGCGGCCAGGTTCACGGAGCCCAGGTTGCACACGGCGATTTCATCTCGGCTGGTGTTGAGGGTGATTTCGGTACACAGGTTGGAGCTGTGAACCACGCCCTGGTGCTGCTGCGGGGAGCGCAGGTTGCACGGGTCTTTGAAGGTGATCCACGGGTGGCCGGTTTCAAACAGCACGGTGAGCATTTTGCGCCACAGCTGTTTGGCGGAGGTTTTCTTGAACAGGGTGATTTCGCCCTGCTCGGCCAATGCCTCGTAGTGTTCGTAACGCTCACGGAAGGCGTTGCCGGTCAGGTCGTGCAGATCCGGCACGTCGCTGGGCGAGAACAGGGTCCATTCGGCGTCGTCGCGCATGCGTTCGATGAGCAGGTCCGGCACCCAGTTGGCGGTGTTCATGTCGTGGGTGCGGCGGCGCTCGTCGCCGGTGTTTTTGCGCAGCTCCAGGAATTCTTCGATGTCCAGGTGCCAGCTTTCCAGGTAGGCGCACACAGCGCCCTTGCGCTTGCCGCCCTGGTTTACGGCCACGGCGGTGTCGTTCACCACTTTCAGGAACGGCACCACGCCCTGGCTTTCGCCGTTGGTGCCTTTGATGTGAGAGCCCAGCGCACGCACCGGGGTCCAGTCGTTGCCCAGGCCACCGGCCCATTTGGAGAGCATGGCGTTGTCGCGGATGGCGCCGTAGATGCCTTCCAGGTCGTCGTCCACGGTGGTCAGGTAGCAGGAAGAGAGCTGGGAATGGCGGGTGCCGCTGTTGAACAGTGTGGGGGTGCTGGCCATGTAGTCGAAGCTGGACAGCAGCTCATAGAATTCGATGGCACGGGCGTTGGCGTCGTCTTCGCGCAGCGCCAGGCCCATGGCCACGCGCATGAAAAACACCTGCGGCAGTTCCAGCCGGGCCTTGTTCCAGTGTAGGAAGTAGCGGTCGTACAGGGTCTGCAGACCCAGGAAGCCGAACTGGTGGTCGCGCTCGGGTTTCAGGGCTTTACCCAGACGTTCCAGGTCAAAGGCGGCCAGAGCGTCCTCCAGCAGTTCATACTGAATACCCGCGTGAATGAAGGCGGTCAGGGCCTGTGGATACAGTTCCGCCAGCGGCAGCTCTGTGGATAACTCTAACGCGCGGGCGTTTTCCAGGCGTAGCTGTTCCAGCAACAGGCGGGCGGTGACGGCGCTGTAGTCCGGCTCCATTTCTATGCGACCACGGGCGGTCATGATCAGTGCCGACAGCACTTCGGATTCTTCAATGCCATCGAACAGGTTGCGCAGCGCGTGGTCCACCAGCGATTCACCATCAATACCTTCAAGCCCGGTGGCGGCGTGCTCTACCTGTTGCTTCATCAGGCCCAGATCCAGCGGGGCGATGCTGCCGTCGGCTTTTTGCACGGTCAGGTGCGGGTGGGCTTCCATTGGCTCGTCGATGGCGCGCTGGCGGGCGTGTTCTTCACGGTACAGCACGTAAGCGCGGGCCACTTTCTGCTCACCGGCACGCATCAGGGCCAGTTCGACCTGGTCCTGGATGTCTTCGATGTGCACCTTGCCGCCGGCTTTCAGACGGCGGCTGATGGCACGGATCACCTGGCCGGTGACATCCTGAACCGAGCTGTTAATGCGAGCGGAACCGGCGGCCTGATCACCTTCGACGGCAAGGAAAGCTTTGGTGACAGCGACACTGATTTTCGAGGGGTTAAAATCGACGAGTGAACCGTTGCGCTTGATGACCTGGAGGGCTTCGGTGTCGCTTTTCGAGCCAGGCTGGGGTTCAGCCAGAGCGGGGGAATACATGGCAGTGCTCCTTTAAACGCGTTGGTGGTGCTGACTTCGCGTTTACAGGAAAGCATGCCGACGACCTGGCGCCGCATAAGCGCCAAACGCTCCCTCACCACTGGCGGGAGAGGGAAAGGATAAGTTCTGGTCCGACCTGCTCACCTTGAAACGCGAAGGTGCAGTTCAGAAGCCACGGGGATTTTCCGGGCTCCATGTCCTTGGCAGGTCTTCGGACTCAGGGGCGTGAACCTAGTGATTCGGCCTTGCGTGGCGACTTCCCGACGATTGTCAGTGTCTTTGTGCCACGCTCGTTCCCCAATACCGCTGCGCGTCAGTTCCGGAGTCTCACCGGATTCCCGACTACCGTTCGAACAACCTGATCACTGGGTGATCACAATATATGGTAGTTAACCAAGGATTATTTCACTATATAGAGAGGCAAAGCCGGACACAAGGCCCGGCTTCGACAGGATTCACAGTGCGTGAGTCACCATATACAGGCCAACACCACCCATCACTACGGTGTACGGTAGCGCCATAACCACCATCTTGCCATAGGACAACCGTACCAAAGGTGCGATGGCTGACGTCAGCAGGAACAGGAAGGCCGCTTGGCCATTGGGCGTGGCCACGCTGGGCAGGTTGGTGCCGGTGTTCACGGCGACCGCCAGCGTCTGGAAATGGTCATAGCTGATAGATCCGGCTTCCAGTGCCTGTTTCACTTCGCTGATGTACACGGTGGCCACGAACACGTTGTCACTGATCATCGAGAGCAAACCGTTGGCGATGAAGAACATGCCGGGTTGCTCGCTTTCAGGCAGGCTGAGTACGTAGTCAATGATGGGCGCAAACAGGTGCTGTTCGTGAATCACGGCCACAATGGCAAAAAAGACCACCAGTAGCGAGGTGAACGGCAGGGATTCCTGGAAGGCCTTGCCAATCTGGCCTTCGTCGGTAATCCCGGTGAAGGAGGTCACCAGGATGATCACCAGCAGGCCAATCAGACCCACTTCGGCTATGTGAAACGCCAGGCCGCACACCAGGATGACCGCTGCCACCGCCTGGACCCACAACGCAGCCTGATCGGCTTTGGTGCGCTGGGCTCGTTCGTTTTCCGCGAACTCTTCCAGCACCCGGCGAACCGGCCTGGGCAGGCGGCCGCCGTAACCAAACCAACGCAACTTTTCGAGGCCCCAGCAGGTGGCAAAGCCGGCAAGCAGGACCGGCAGGCTAACGGGTGCCACATTCATGAAGAACTCGCCAAAGTTCCAACCCACCACCTTGGCAATCAACAGGTTCTGTGGCTCGCCCACCATGGTGGCCACGCCACCCAGGGCGGTACCAATGGCGCCGTGCATCAACAGGCTGCGCAGGAAGGCCCGGAAATCTTCCAGGTCTTCCCGGTGCAGCTCGATCACTTCATCGTCACTGTTGGCGTTGTGGTCTTTGTGCTGGTAGCCCTTACCAGAAGCCACCTTGTGGTACACCGAGAAAAAGCCTACCGCCACACTGATGATCACAGCGGTGACGGTCAGCGCGTCCAGAAACGCGGATAACAGGGCCGCTGCACCGCAGAACAGCAGGGATAATGCCGATTTTGACCGAACGCCAACGAGAATCTGGGTAAACGTTACCAGCAGCAGTTCTTTCATGAAGTAGATGCCCGCCACCATGAACATCAGCAGCAGGATCACCGGGAAGTTGGTGAGTACTTCCTCATAAACGGCATCTGGCGAGGTCAGGCCAATCAACAAGGCCTCCACCGCCAACAACCCGCCCGGCAACAGGGGGTAACACTTGAGGGCCATGGCGAGCGTAAAAATGAACTCGGCAATCAGCAACCAGCCGGTAAACCCGGAGCCGAGGACAAACATTACGATGGGATTGGCGATCAGGAATAGCAGAACGACCTGCTTGTACCAGGCCGGTGCTTTGCCGAGAAAATTACTGGCAAAGCCGGATATAACGGTGTTGGCCATTGCACGACTCTTTCTGAAGATGACAGCGACAGAAGTATGCGGCGGAAATCCACAGACTTCCTTGATAAATGTGCATCGGACGTTGGCCGAAGGTCGCGGGGAGCGATCTGGAGTCAGAAAAGAGAGGGCGCGGTCGCCCGGTGCGGGCGTATTATAGCGAACAAAACGATAGCTTGCGATGCTTGGGGTTTACCCATTCTTTTAATACTTATCAGAGGGGATCAAGGGGCAGCTATTGCCTGGACTGATCCACAATGATCAGCTCGTCCAGATCAAATCCCTTGGCCCGGGCGGTGTCTTTGAAGTCATCCAGCACCGCGTCACTGACCTGGGGTGCTCGCGCCATCAGCCAGAGATAGTCGCGGTTGTAACCGGTGATGTAGGCACGGGTGTAGTCGCTATCCAGATCGAACACCACGTAGGAAGCATAGAAAGGCCCGAAGAAAGACACTTTCAGGTGCCCGGTGTCGCTATCCCCCACGAACACCGCCCTACCCTCGGCTTCTTCCCATTCGCCGGTCTCGGCGTTGTAGCCCCGGTTGATGACCCTGATACTGCCATCGTTATTTTCGGTGTATTCGGCGGTGACCTGGCTCAGACCTTCTTCAAAGGAATGGTCGAGCCTCGCGATTTCGTACCAGGTACCCAGGTAGCCGTCTTTGTTGAAGCCGGTGACGGGCTCGATGCCCTTGGGCGTGCCGGTGCAGGCGGTGAGAAATACCAGGCAGGTTATCCACAGCAGCGTTTGTTTCATAAGCTATCCTGCTTTGATGAAATTTGATGCCTGATTGTACGAACACCGTTGTGATTGGTTTTGCGCTAAGCGTAGCAGTGTTCAATGATCCACTAAGGCGGCGCCAGGGAAGGTGTATTTGTAACCCGCCGTGGAGTCTGGTCTGTTAAACGCTGACGATCTATTCCAGATGTTGGCTGATCAGTTCAAGCCGCTTCTGCTGTGGTTTGTTCACCGATGAGAACAGCGGCCCGGGTTCGGGTTCCCGAGCCATTCAATACTAATGCCTGTCTTCCATCCACCCATTGAAAACTTCAGCGCTCATCGGGCGGCCAAAAAAGTATCCCTGGATACTGTCAACGCCCTGGTCTGCCAAAAACCGGAACTGCGCCTCGGATTCCACACCTTCTGCTAGCACGTTAACACCCAAGCTATGACCCAGCGCCAACACTGCCCTGAGGATGGCCACGTCGAAGTTGCCCTCTGGCAGACCATCGACGAAGGCTTTGTCGATTTTGAAGCAGTTTACCGGCAAGTGCTTGAGATGCGCGAGCGACGAGTAGCCCGTGCCAAAGTCATCAATAGACAGCTGCACACCCATGGCCTTGATCTCATTCAGCAGGCCAACCGTTTGCTCGTTTCGCTCCAGCGCGCCTTCGGTAATTTCCAGTTCCAAGGCAGAGGGGGGCACGCGATATCTTTTCAACAGTTCGCCAACGCGACTTACCAAGCCAGGTGCCAACTGTTGAGGTGCAATATTTACGGCCACCCTGGGCACTTCTACTTTCATTTCGCGCCATGTGGCCATCTGCTCGAGCGCCTTCGCCAAGACCCAGCCCCCGACCAGCTCAATCATCCCCAACTCCTCCGCGAGTGGGATAAAATCTCCGGGTGGGATAAAACCTTTACGGGGATGATTCCATCGCACCAGGGCCTCAACACCAATTAACGCCCCGGTCTGGCTGCTCACCTGTGGCTGGAAATGCAGTCTCAGCTCATCTTTGCGCACAGCCCGGTGCAACTCACTGGCAATTTCAAATCGACGATGAGTTCGGTCCGCCAGGGTGGGCGTAAATAACTCTATATTCGCGGGGCCAGACTCCTGGGCTCTGACCAAAGCTGTTTCTGCGGCCTGGATAAGGCCTTTTGCAGTGTTGGCGTCTTCCGGGAAAAAACTGATACCGGCGCAAACCGAGGGGATCAGCTCATGGTTCGGCAACAGGAGTGGTTTGGACAGGGCATGAAACAGGTCTTGTACCACCCCCTCGATGCGGTCCTTGTCCTCGATGGGCGTTAGCAGCATGAACTCGTCGGCTCCCCAACGACAAAGGGTGGCATCCGCGGGTTTGGCATCTGCCAGCCGGCCAGCAACAACCTTCAGGTACTGATCCCCAACATCGTGGCCCTGCGAATCATTGAGAAGCTTAAAGCTGTCCAGATCCAGAAGGACGAAGGCCAGACCATGACGGCCTGTGATGGCGGCATCGACACTTTCCTCACTTCTCTCCAGGCAATACTGCCGGTTGGGCAAGCCCGTCAGCGTGTCGTAGTTTCTGGCCAGCCGCAGATTTTCCTCTGCCTGCTTGGCCTTGGAGTTGTCTGAGAACACCCAGACGTAATTGCGAGTTTTTCCGTTGACGTCCCTTACCACTGAAATACTGGCCCAAGAGGGAAAAATTTCTCCGGTCTTGCGGCGATTCCAGATCTCTCCCTCCCAAGCTCCCCGGCTACGTAGACGCTGCCATAGTTCCTGATAAAATCGAGGAGTATGGCTATAAGAATTCAGGATGGAGGGCTTTTGCCCCAAGACCTCATTCGCCTCGAAACCGGTGATCTCGCAGAAGGACCGATTGACCGAAAGAATCCGAGCATCCGGCCCGGTAATCACCACCGCTTCCGATGTCTGATTCAGCACCACCTCGTTGGTGATGCCAGATTGCTCGGGGTAGGTCAACTGGTCGTGTCGCCGGAAGACCACCAAAAGACCCGTCAAATGGTTATTAAGCCGCAGTGGAATGCACTTGTAGCCCACGGGCAGTAATTGGCCGGACTTGAGTTTGAATTGGTCCGTGGCGGCTTCCTTTTCCTGTCCCGTCTGCAAAGCCTTCAATACAGGGCATTGATCGGCGGTATAAGCCACCCCCTGCCGGTTGGATGGCCGCAGCACTTCCCGGAAATCGGCGCCAAGCAATTCATCTTCACTCTGATAGCCCAACAGTTGCATTCCCGGTGGATTGATGTAACTGATCCGGCCCGACTCGTTCAGGCTCACAAGCCCATCCAGCTTGGCATTAAGCCGCAAAGCATTGCGCTGATGCAGATCCTCCAGAGCCATCTGGTAATTGTGGCGCTGGGTGACATCGTGCATGGTTAATAGCGCAGGTTGGGCATCCATCTCACCCCCGGGGGATTTGCGAATATCGATTTCCGCCCATACACACCGACCATCCGGGTGCAAGAAACTCAGAATCAACTTTTCGGAGCGACCGCTCGCGGGCAGAGTGGCCCACAAGCGGCGGAATGCTTCGGCGTCATCATCCTGCAGAAGTTCAGCAAAAGCCAAGCCTTCAAGGCTGGCAGCGCTTCGCCCGATGACCTGTTCACAGGCCGCCGAGGCGTAGGTCACCCGGCCCTCCCAGTCCAGACGCACTATCATGGTGGTTGATAGCTCCACCAGGTTCCGGAAATTCTGCTCCTCCTCCCGTAACGATTGCTGGCTAATTTTTCGAATAAAAGCCTGTGCCAGGTCGGCGGCCATTTCGACCTGCAGCTGGGTCCACGGCGCGGATTTATTGTGGTAGGTCTGGGTCCAGTTTTCGAAGGACTGGCGGGGGGAAATCCGGTAGCCGTCATTGGTCCGGCTTAGTTCCTTATGGGGTTTTCCCGCCCAATGCCGCGTGTGCGTCACCCTTCCACGACACCAGAGCACATAATTTTCCAAGGCATTATCCAGGGGGGACAGCAGAATGCCGCAGGCACTGTCGGCGTACTGTGCCGATTCCGGATAAATGCCAGCCAGCTCATCGGTATGGAACACCTTTTCCGGTTCATGCTGGCGCAATAAGGCCTCAAGTTCGACCAGCTGGTCAGGGGAAGGTGTATGGCCATAGACATGCCGGCAACCATTGCTAACCAGCACCACGCCGGTCGCCTCGACAATCGACATCAGCTCATCCGTGGTGCTTTCAGGCAGGTCCGCAAGGTTATTCAATGGCACGTCCAGCAGGAACCTGCTCACCCGCTCTTTGAGTCTTTTTTCTTCGTGGTGCTTGAGATCCGAGAGCTTAATGGAAATGGTTTTACCGATGAGTTCGTAGAGTTCACGTTCACGCAGGGTCACCGGCTTGGGGCTTTTATGGTGGCACGCCAACATACCCCAGAGTTTGCCATCCTGGATCAGCGAGATGGTCAGGGTGGCGGTGACTCCCATGTTGCGAAGGTACTCCAGGTGGACCGGGGACAGTGACCGATAGGCTGAATAGGTCAGGTCCAATGGGGCCGCTGAGCCGCCATGTTCCGGCAAGTGGATGCCGGCGGGCACGGCGTTCACATCGGCGATCACCCGAGTCAGATTTCGGGTATACAGGGCCCGGGCCTGGGCCGGAATGTCAGAGGCCGGGAAGCGGTTTCCCAGGTAGCTCCGGGTCTGTTCCGAGCGGCTCTCGGCGATGACCTCTCCATCCCAGTTGCTATCAAACTTGTACATCATCACCCGGTCGTAGCCTGTGGCCAAACGCACCAGTTCTGCAACTTTGCTGGTATAGGTGCCAAGGTCCTGCTCGGCGTCGAGTTGCCACAAGAGGTCTCGGGTGGGTACGAACATCTGACTGAACAGTTCGCTTTGATCCGGCAACGCAACTTCCAACTCCACCAGCCACGTAGATCCATTAGAAGAAATGGCGGCGTCATGGGTGGCGGTTCCACCCGGCGTCTCAAGAGTCAGTCTCATGACCGCAGAGGAGCGCCAGTCCCCCAGTCCATCCAAGGTCCGGATCTTTTCCGCTGTGTCCTGCCCTATGAAATCGTTGAACGATTTTCCCATTAATTCGGTCCAGGGCATGGCGAATAAGGTATCGGCATTCTCGCTGCAATAGCGAATGACAAAGCACTCATCCAGCCCCAATAGCACACCGTGGGGCTGCACCGAGCCGACCAGATGAATCGCCTCGCGTTCACAGTGTGCCAAGGCCTGCTGTAAAACGGCGTCTTGTTCGGTAACGTCTTTGCGGTCAGGAGACGTGGGCATCCAGATAGGCCTCTAACTGTTCAAAAAGATAGCGGGCGTAATCGCAGGCCCTGTCCTGCTCGTCGGGGCAACTAACAGCATGACAAGCGAACCGCTGGAATTCTTCCCAGAATTGTGGGGTCTCCTTACCATAGCCATTGAAAAAGCGGCCCCCGGTATTGCGGGTAATGCCCAGATTACGCAGAAGGTGTTTACTGATGACCTGCCCGCCCAAGGTTGACCCCTCCAATGGATACATTATGCCGACCAACTCGGCCTGGTTCCGGGGTGCGACCAGTTCGACGGGGTCGGGTTGATTTCCGTTCAATCCGGACGACCGCTCAAAGTACTCCAGATCCTGAGCCAACCAGGTGGCTTTGTAGCGGTGGCTGTAATCAAAATCCGCCAGACCATTAGCCAGCGCATCTCGAATCAATGCCTCTGCCGCCTGATAAAACTGACAGTACAGCTGCAGGATCATCGTATAAGTGGGAATGTCCAGCGAAGGGCGGGTAATAAGGTTAAGGAGTGGATGGCGATTGAGGCGAACATGAGCCTCGTGGGTGGCAGCACGAAGTTGCCGGTTCAAGGGTGCCTGCGACAGTGCTAGCGTCATGCCTCTACCCTATCTTCCAATTAGCTGAGATTCTTAAAGAATACTGCTGTCGCTTTCAGCTGTCATTGGTTCTCACACGACAGAAAAGGCATTTCTGTCACCTCTTATGACCTGAATCAAGAAGACAACAGACAGGGGGAGATGGCCGACGAAACAGACTTTGCCTGCTTGTTGGCTTTGACCTAGGGCCGCCGTGGAACCACGGCGGTCATGTGGCGGTCTCCTGCTGGTGGATATATCGGAGAGAAATAAAGTTTGACCAAAAAGGCAAGCTTTTTAGATTAATTCGTGAACAGCAAAAAATAAAGTTTGATCCGATTAGTGGCGGACGACTCACTACCGGCCATTTCAGTTTAAAATAAAGTTTGATTAAAAACACCACCCGAAAGAGCCCTAACGTTAGAAGCCTCAGAACAAAGCCAGCAGCTGATGCCGAAACATGCCATCAAAAGTCACATGCAACATGTCTGCTGATTTTGCTAACCCGCTTTTAGCCCCTTGATGAGCATTAGCACCATCTAATCCGGAAACATCAATGTCTCCGGGGGGTAAACATCACTGTAGAGAAGCTATATCAGATCGCAGCCAAGCTTGACTGCAGACCGGCACTTCTACTCCCTGATATCTGAATCTTTCTGTGCATCATTGTATTTCTGAGTGATTTTCTGAATGCCTCTCTGCAGGATGTCCACCCAAGATCGAAGAAATACATCGTTTTCTCGCGGAACACGTTGCCTGGTGATCTTGCCAGCCACCTCTGTATCCACTGACCGGTATCGTTTAGGATGATCGCAACGATGAAAAACTAGGCAATGTGTACGTAAGTCAGACTCTTTCCAAGTCACTCCACTGTCAGAAAATGACTGCACTATACGAGACACTGACTGCGTGGGCTCCCCTCGCACAATAGCCAGAAGTGTACTAACGGACTCTGGGTTAGCTTCTTCATGTACTAGCAAGCTCTCAACGTCAGCCTCCAAGATGCATATGGAAAGATCGTTACATCGAAGGCCTGCCAAGTAGTACTGTATGGGTCTGCCATCCTCTGTCCTTAGAATCTTTTTGCTACGTGTCTTTGGTAAAGGAAACTCGTAGCAGCAGATTGACCCAGTTAGCTCGTAGTCGTATTCATGAACCAAGATGTTGATGGCTTTTTCAAAGTTTGAAAAACGCCCTGTGGGTTCGCTCGCAATCAGTTCATCAGGCTGTTGTTCTTCTTCCGGATCAGCCTCCTGATTCAAGCGGAGGCTCAACTCTTGGGCATCGCCATCCAGCTCAGAAGGTCCTGCCCCCGTTGACTGTGAAATGCCTGCCTCTGCTTCGCGGGTCCCTGACCCTTCGGGTCTTGGTAGGCCACCATCAACTTCCGTCATGGGACCAGAAGGTATATTGAATTTCAAATTACCATCATCAACCTGGTGCATGCCCTCCGCCATACCTGGCACTGATGGTAAATCAAGCTCCGGATGTTCGTCTGTGGGTTTGCGTTTGCGTGACTTGCGGCTTTCATCAAGAGTCACTGGATAACGCAGTTTCGGGTGACGAAAAATGACTTTCTGCTGTAGGCAGAAATCTTCTACGTTGACTGTACGTATCTCGGATACTTTTTCAAGAAACGGGTCAACGCTATGGGCACACCTCATGACTGAGATTTGCCAGCCATGCATCGGCGGAGGTGAAAACCTGAACATCCATCTCTCTTCATCTGACATCACCCATTCTTGGTAGATACTACCGAAGGACTGCTTGGCTGACTGGGACAGAAAAAGCCATGATAAATGAGACTGAATTCGCTTATTGTGTAGCTGTGAGGCAGGAAAGTCAGCCATCTCTGTGAAACTCACTTCAATGACTTCATCACCACGGCCAATCCGAACCAATGAATCCATTCCATTTGGCCGAAGAGCACAGCGAATCAGATGAGGCGAATGGAAAAACAAAACCCGAGCCAGCTCTATACTGCGAATGAGGCAACTGCTGCCATCCATTGAATGAACTCTGTGCCAATACTCATGATCAAGGAGTACGGCTTCTTCGACCCTATCAATGCTGATTGATC
>ERZ1673960.25-NODE-25-length-79088-cov-752.566700_pt1 | contig 79088 bp, 73 predicted proteins | sample MGYA00580190_ERZ1673960 | MGnify/ENA primary metagenome ERZ1673960 (study PRJEB41334, sample SAMN05608106) | rock metagenome | biome: terrestrial subsurface; feature: shale formation; material: shale | place: USA: Pennsylvania ...
GCCACCCGCCCAGTCTGCGAGACTTGCTGGGTGGCTATGAGAAATCCGGGCTAAGACGGCCACTTCATCTCCAGAAGCATTGATGGTTTCCCCGGCAACCACCTCACCGTCATCAGAGACCGAGTTCGCTTGCGTCATGGACGTCGGGTAAACGGACTCATCCAACAACTCGACGCCCGCATCACTCAGCCACTGGTCAATTGAAATCATGCCGGTTGATTCCGTCCAGCGAACCCCCTGGTCGATCTCTTGACCCGAGGCCGAGCCGACAACCACCGAACCATCGGCGTTCACATCAAGGGCCATACTTCGGGTATATCCGTCCAATGTCCCCAGGCTAACCATACCTTTGGATTCGCTCCAGCGTGATGCAATTCGTCTACTTGGCGCCTGCTGGTCATACTCGTATCCCACGACAATACTTCCATCACGGTTGACCGCCATCGCTCGGCTATCCTCAAACTCCGGGCTGGTTCCCAGGCTCTCAAAGCCGGTTTCCTCGCTCCAGCGGTAGGCCTCGTAGCTGTATTTCAGATTTGAGCCATCAGTGCTGTGTGAGCCGACCACGGTTTTTCCGTTGCCGCTCAGGTCCTCTACACCGAAAAGGTTCTCTGGAGAGGTGAAGGTCGCAATTGTGCCCTCAGTCTGGCTCCACAGCCCGCCCCCAAAAGCTATCACATCGCCTTCATCACTGATTGCCTGCGGCGTGAGCCCTTCCGGCAGGAAAGTGGCGACATTGTCATTCCAAACAACGTACTCGCTAGAGGAATAGCCCTCAGAATCGACGCTCACCAACGCCCCGATCCAGGCTGAACCGTCTTGGTTAACGTCATACACCCACGCGTAATCATAACCCTCCGGCACAGCGACCGGAGAATACTGACCACCTTTGTAAATGTAGGAACCGTTTCGTGTTGCGTAGATAAATGCAACCGCCCCATCACCGCTTACGATTGTTTGTACGCTGGCTGTTCCCTCAGACAGTATTTGCGCGCCAACACCAGTTGGAGAACGCTCCTGCGCGGCTACCACCGCAGGGAGCGCTGAAAAACCTGCTAATACTAAAACCGTGAGTGAAAGCGGCTTAAGGCTATTGAGAGGAAAGTCGAGACAGGCGAAGTTCCGTTTTTCTTGCATAACATTCATCCATAAATCTGCATTTCTTTTCAGAATGTTAATGTTAGCAGGTCGACCGCCCAACTTTGTTAACAAATGTAAAATAATGGATTTGTTGGTTACCAACAAATCCATCAATAACCGACCAGAAATGGCGATCACCCGCCCGATCTGAGAAACTGGTGAATAACCGCCAGACACATGACTTTAAGAGCCTGCCATCCCCTCCAAAAAACGACTGGCTGAGCGCAAACACACCAAGGGCGAGGACGAATGATCACTACCTTTCATACCCTGCTCACCAGCCTCCTATTGCTGATGTGGGCAACCAGCGCACACGCCTCGATCAGCAAACTCGACCCGTCACTGCTACGTGCGTGGCACCAGCCAGAGCCCCAAACCGTCACAGCGCGGGCGACACAAAACCAGCCCCAGCTTGCCGCCCTTGTACAACTGCATCCAGAAGCGGACGCGGCTGCCTTCGAGCGCACGTTGCAATCCTTGACATCCTCCCCCACCTGAGTCGGTGGAGGATTCCTCACGCCGCGTTCGCGGCGCCGGGTGCGACTCCCTCACGGTTTCGCACAGGTTCCTGCTTCATCGAGGCCGGCAACCCAGCCACTCCACAGGCTAACACGCGATGCCCTCGCGCTTTGATATTGATCGCACCGACCAGATCGGCATGCTCCTTGAAGCCGCACTGAACACATTGGAAGCGAGCTTGTGAGGTACGATTTGCCGAGCTGATATGCTGACACGCCGGGCAAGTCTGGCTGGTGTGGTGGGCAGGCACGGCCAGCACTTTACCACCCCGGAACCCCTGCTTGTACTCCAGTTGTCGCCAGAACTCGTACCATCCCTGGTCCAGAATGCTCCGGTTCAAGCCGGATTTGGCTTTGACGTTAACGCCTGGATTCAACACATCGCCCCTGGCCGAGCGCGATAGATTGCTCACCTGCAAGTCTTCGATCACGATCATCGCGTGGTTTTTGCTGAGTCGATCGGAGGCCTTTTGCAGATAATCGCGTCGAATGTTGGCGATGCGGGTGTGCAGGCGGTTGATTTTGGCCTTCTGCTTGTGCCAATTGGCCGAAAATTTTTCCTTGCGAGCCAAGGCGCGTTGCGCCCGAGCGAGCTTGTCCTGGTTTGTTTTGAATGCGGAGACTGGTTCGATGAAGGTGCCGTCGGATAACGTCAGGAAACGGGCAACACCCATATCCACGCCGATCATCGAAGTGGAGGAGTGTACCGGCTCGGACACCTCTCGCTCGGTCTGGAAGCTGACGAACCAGTGACCGCCTTCAAACCCAACAGTGCAATTCTTGATCGTGCCAACGATCTCTCGGGATTTGCGAAAGCGGACCCACCCGAGGCCGGCCGGCAACTTCACCCGTCGGTTCTCGATCCGGCAGTATTTGTTGAAGTTAACGAACCGAACACTGTCCCAGGATTTCCCCTTTTTCTTGAAGCGAGGGCGCTGGGCACCGCTTACCTGTTTGAAGAACCGCTGCCAGGCGGCATCCAAGTCCTTCAACTTCTGCTGAAGGTTGTCGGTGTAAGCCTCTTTCAACCACTCGGTCTCCGGCTCCCGCTTCCAGGCCGTGACCCATTTAGCCATAGTTTCGTACCGAGGCACATACTCACCCTCGACATCGGCCGCCTCATTACACTTCGCCAAGGCCTGATTCCAGACAAACCGGGCGTGACCACACAGCACCCGCAAGCGGGCGCTCTGTGCGTCACTGGTATCCAGTCGGAATTTAAAGCCTTGGCGAATTATCATGCCATTATTGTAACAAGAACTGTTTATTTATACAGCATGCTGTCATTGCGCCGCCTGCATTTGGGTAGCGCTTACGCGCTACACCGCATTCACCCCACACCTTCTTCGGTGTGGGGTGAATGCGGAGACTTTGATGGCGGTAAACACCAGGCTTGTCAGCCCATTGGCCAGACTGATGCCAAAGACGACAAACGAGCTGGCCGGCCAACGACGCAGCAACCATCCCTGAACGACACCCCGAAACAGCAGTTCCTCGGCCAGGGGCCACAGCAGAACCAGATTGACCCACACAGTCGGCGCAACCGTCAGCCACAGCCCAGCCGGAGGGCTGAACCAGGCCCAGATGCCCCAGAACGGCAGTGGCCCAAACAGTAGCAGCCACCACCGGCCATCACGCCACCAGGGTCTGAAATCCGCAAGGTTCATGGCGACTATCTTTCCATCTTTTCCGGGTTATGCGCCCCAACCCCCCAAAGAGGATGCGACGCTCAACCGGGCCCATTCCTAAGGTTAATCCGGGCCAACAGGGGAAAGGCAGCCCACGCAATCAGCACCGCCGATACATTGGGAGCGATATCCCACGCTATACGTTCGGACTTATCGCAATCATTTCCTGAGAAACAAAAGACGCTCTTTCCCTACCAACAAACCCAAAACACCACCGGGGATTATCCGGTGGTGTTCTTGTGACTACGGAGGGCAACTGCGGCGTGCAGTGAAAATACATTTTGCATCAAAAGCCCAAAAACAGCATGTCCAACGCTGCAGAGATTTCATCTTGTTGCTCAGCAAGGCTGCCAACACCAGAACGCAATTCGCTGTCGGGTATAGCAGCCAGATACTGAGTGGCCATCACCAGCTCCTCTTTATCAATGATAAATACGGGATTCAGCCGCTGTGCCGGTGACGGCGCGGAGGATTTGGGCAACAGTGGCACGACAACTCGGGTATTTAAGCCACTCAGAAGGTCTGACTGCACGTCCAGCAGATAGCCGGCGCCACTCTCATTTACGAAAACGTCGAAACGGGCCATCAGAACTGACGGTGCCGTGCGAGAGGCAATCCGTTGGCTTCAACGTAGGCGTTCGAGCTTTCCAGGGCTTGCGCATTTTCTTTCAGCCAGTTTTCTTGCTTACAGAGTTTCACAGCCTCCGCAATCCCCGCCTCTGCGGACCTCGAAACATTGATTCCCAGGCCTTTCGCCTCTTTGAGAAGAGCGCTATCCAGCGATAGGTTCGTTGGCTTCCGGGTGGATTTGGTTATTTCAGCAGCCCGCATGGTTCAGTCCTCGCTCAGAACAGTACATTCATAATATGCGCACAACTATTGCGCATCAAGTTTGCAGGCCAATAGCGCCCCCTGCCCCAAACAGGATAGCGAAGCTCAGCCCCAATCATTCCTGCTATTGACCGGGCCAACAGGGAAAAGGCGACCAAAACAACAGCCAGGAATATAATCCGTAAACCGATACCGCCCGAGGCCATAGACCATCAGGTTGGTCTGGTACCCCAGCGAAGTGATGAACGAGGCGGAGGCGGCGCACACAACCACGATGGCACCGGTCCAAACCTCGCCGCCCACCCAATAAGATGCATTTGTTTTATATCAACAAATTTAGTGAATGATTTGGCTAAGGTAACGTGTCGCTTTAATAGATACCTAGCATGAAGCCCCATTTGGTTCACAAAACTCTCGCTGAAAGCCTAACTCTTTTGGGTGGCGTCCTTTTGCGTTTCCTGGACCGCTTCTCTTTGGAGGCTCGCCTGTTTATGGCGCTTGGATTGCCGGTGATGGCCGTTGTCTGGATGACAACGACCGGGGCTTTTGAGCGCTATCGGGAGATGGTGGAACTGCGCGAGGTAGAGACGCTGTCTCGATTGTCGGTCCAGATCGGCAGTTTGGTACACCAGCTGCAGTTTGAGAGGGGTTTGAGCTACGTTTACCTGGGTAGCGAAGGTCGTGCTTTCTACGAGCATGTCCAGGAGGCAAGAGCCGCTACGGATCGTCAGGTTGACGAGCTGCAGTATTACCTGCGCCAGAATGAACTGACCTTTCTCGTGGACCGACCAGAGCTGCAGGGCTTATCCGATCCCCAGGACGTCCGCCCCTTCGGTATCACCGAGATGCAAGAACGCTTTGAAAAAGCTGGCTCAGAATCGCTGCGGCATTATCTCATGGATGTGATCGAGAAACTTCAACGCTTGGCCGACGTTCGCCAGCAGATCGATGCACTTGCAATCAGCGCTCAGCAGGCATTGACCTACTACACCGAAGCCAATTGGCGAATGAATGATCTCATTGCCCGGCTCGCTCATTCTTCTCCACAACCTGCCATCAATCGACAGCTTGCCGCCTATTATAGCCTGATGATGTATAAGGACCTTGCTGGTCAAGAGCGCGCCCTAACAACGCTTGTGTTTTTTGATGGGACATTCTCACCGGGTCATCGAGTTGATCTACTGCAACTGTGGGGAAAGCAGCGCGTTTTTTATAATGAATTCATGCGCCTGACGGATACGCAACATGGCCATCTTTTGGCAGAGAGCCTGGGCCGTCATAACCACCCGGAGCGAACAAACCTTCGCCAACTGCTGCGAGATCACGCAGTCCGGGGCGAATCGTCGTTCAATGACAACAGCGTCGGGTTTCCGCTTCCAGCGGCGGAGACCTGGCACGCGTGGCAGTCAGATTATATCGATCAAATCAGAGAGGTCGCTGACACCTTAGCTAATACGATTATTCAGCAAGCCAAGGCTCAACGTCAGTCGGCCACTTTGACGCTATGGCGTTATTTGGTGATTTCACCACTTTCGGTACTGATAGCGTTAATTCTGGTGTATCTGATTATCCGTCGCACCCGCCTTCGTTTGAAGCTGGCCGACACTATTTTCAATCACACGGATGACGGCATTACGGTGACGGATCACAAAGCCGACATCATTGATTCCAACCAAGCGTTCACCCAGATAACTGGCTATACCCGCGAGGAGGTGCAGGGGAAGAACCCCCGCATTCTGCAGTCGGGGCGACATGGGCCGGAGTTCTATCAAAAGATGTGGGAGCAGCTGACAGAAGTCGGTGCCTGGCAGGGGGAAATTTGGAACCGTCGCAAGAATGGTGAACCCTACTCGGAGCTGTTAACGATAAACGCTGTGCGCGATAAAGCCGGTAAAGCAATAAACTATATCGCCATTTTTTCCGATATCACAGACCAGGCCAATAAGCAGCAACAGCAACTGGAACGAGTGGCTCATTATGACCTTCTGACCGGGCTCCCCAACCGCACGTTACTCGTCGACCGGCTCCGTCACGCTCTGAGAAGTGCACACCGAGATCAGCATTCGGTGACTGTTGCCCTGATCAATTTGGACGACTTCAAGCAAATCAATCATCGTCACGGACATACTATCGGCGATAGTGTGCTGACGATCATGGCGCAACGCTTTAGAGCTATCTTGCGGGATGAAGACACCCTCGCCCGGCTGGGTGGCGATGAGTTTGCCGTCATCATTGAACGCACAGCCTCAATTGATGAATCTATGGCGATCCTAGAGCGAGTACACCGAGAATCCGCCGCCCCCATCAATACTCACGGTATCACCCTCGGGTGCTCAATAAGTATCGGCGTCACCAGCTTTCCTCTTGATAGCGGGGAAGCCGAAACGCTTCTTCGCCATGCGCATCATGCGCTACATCAGTCCAAGCTGAATGGCCGGAATCGGATCCATTTCTTCGATTTGCACGATGCAGAAAAGCAGTCCGCCCTCTCACGACTGGTCCAGCGCCTGGAACGTGCTTTGGCGAATGACGAGCTGGCGCTTCATTATCAACCCAAGGTCGATATGGTGAACGGTAAGCTGGTGGGTGTCGAAGCCCTCTTGCGGTGGGAGGATCCAGAGCGGGGCATGGTGCCACCGGGAGAGTTCTTGCCTTGTATCGAACAGCACCCCATCGCGATTAATATCGGCCACTGGGTCATCGAAACCGCGCTTAACCAGATGCTTCAATGGCAACGACAAGGCCTTTCAATCCAAGTGAGCGTCAATGTCAGCGCCAGAGAGTTGCACCATCCAAAATTTTCGGAAAACCTGCGTGCTTGTCTGGCTGCCTATCCAGAGCTCAAAAACGACATGCTGGAACTCGAAATTCTGGAAAGTGCCGCTTTGGGCGATATAAAGCGAGCAAGTCGAGTGCTGAGTGACTGCCGCTCCCTGGGCGTCTCCATTGCCCTGGATGATTTTGGCACCGGTTACGCGTCTCTCAGTTACTTAAAGCTCTTGCCTGCCGATTGCTTGAAGATCGACCAGACCTTTGTTCGGGACATGTTATCGGCAGGCGGGGACAGAATGATCGTCAAGGCGATTATAAATTTGGCGGATGCTTTTGGTTTTGATGTTATCGCCGAAGGTATTGAGCAAGAGGCTCAGGGACTCGCACTGCTTGAAATGGGCTGTCGTCAGGGGCAAGGCTTCGGCATTGGTCGTCCCATGCCTGCTCAGGCACTCCTCGCCTGGTGGCGTGATTGGGACAGTTTTCCGAGTTGGCAAAAGGATAGCGACGCTTAGCCGCACTCACTCCTGCGATTAATTCGAGCCAACATGGAAAAGGCCGCCCACGCAATCAGCACCGCCGACACATTGGCAGCGATATCCCACCCACTGAAAAACCGAGACGGTTGCAACCAGTTCTGAAGAAACTCTGCCAATAACGAAAACACCAGCACAGGTGGCCAGAACAACACCCAGGAAACCTCACGCAAGGCAAAACGCCCACTAACACTGACCGAGCCAAACGCCAGGAAATGCATCAGCTTGTCGGAATGCTGAAACCCCGGCTCGGGCGGCATCGGTGTAAAGAGCCCCCACAACGTCAATCCCAGGCAGATTCCAAACGTCGCGCGCCAAAACCAGATGCTCTTAATCAAATATTCACCCTATATCGCGGGAACCTCACAGAATCACCGTCTTGAGAACTCCGTGCAGTTAGAGCCCCTGAGTTTGTGTGTCTTTGGCCCGCCACCGCTGAAGCTGCTCCAACAGCTGGTGCGTGCCGGCATCGTTGACGATCTCGTGTTCTGACTCGTTAGCCCCCGGCCTGGGTTCGGACAAGGTGTGGTACAAACTGGTGGCCAGCTTCTTGCCCAACTCCACACCCGGCTGATCAAACGGGTTAATGCCCCAGAGCACTGATTGCACAAACACCTTGTGCTCATACATTGCCAGCAGTGCGCCCAGGTTCCAGGCATCCAGGGTTTCCAGCAGAATCACGGTATTGGGTTGGTTGCCCCGGTAGCCCAGCGGGGTGCTGTCACGCAGGCTATCGGTAATAGCGGCATCGCCCAGGGCAAACAACTGCGACTGGGCCAGACAATTGGCCAGGGTCAGGTTTTCCTGGTCGGCCATGGCCTGGGCCACCTCTGGCAGCTGGTGCCGGTCACGCCGGGCCACGGCAATGAAATCGGCACTCACGGTGTGGCTGCCCTGGTGCACCAGCTGGTAAAACGCGTGCTGGGCATTGGGCCCCACATCGCCCCAGACAATCGGGCAAGTTACATGGGAAACCGGTTCGCCACTCACCTTCGTGCTTTTACCGTTGGACTCCATCTCCAGTTGCTGCAAATACGGCGGCAGGCTTTTCAGGCGACCGTCGTAAGGCAGCACCAAATGACTGGGAATGTCCAGAAACTGGGTATTCCAGACGCCGATAGCGCCCAACAGGAACGGGATGTTTTGCGCCAGCGGCGTTTGCATGAAGTGCTTATCCACCGCATGGGCGCCGGCCAGTAACTGGCGAAAAACCTCCACGCCCAGCTCCAGAGCAATGGTGACGCCAATGGCCGACCACACCGAGAAACGCCCGCCGATACTCTCCGGGAACACCAGCTGGTGTTCTTCTGGAATACCGAAGGCCAACATTTTCTCCGGCTTGGCAGAAACACCCAGCATCTGGTGGCGGCATAAGGTTTCGGCATCCACACCCAGCGCCTCACCCATCCAGGCCAGCGCGGTGCGCACGTTGAACTGGGTATCCGCCGTGGAGAAGGATTTGGAGGCCAGCACAATCAAGGTGGTGGCGGGGTTGATGGACTGCATCAGCGGCAAAAGCTGAGAGCCGTCCATGGTGGACACGTAATGGGCGCGAACAAACCGTTTGACCAGCGTATCGCCCAACACCTCGCTGACCAGCTTCGGCCCAAGGTCGGAACCACCGACGCCAATATGCACCACATCGGTGATGGCCTTGCCGGTTACACCACGCAATTCGCCGTTATGAAGCTTTTCGGCAATGCCTGCCAACTTGGAGTGTTGCTGTTGGCAAAGCGCAACGGTTGCTTGCATTCCATCGGGAGCGGCAACCTCCGCCGGCCAGCGTGCGGCCATATGCAGGGCGGATTTGTTTTCGGATGCATTCACCGGCTCACCAGCAAACAAGGCGGCACGCTTTTCTTCCAGGCCACATTCGCTGGCCCACTGCGTCAATAGCGCTAGGGTTTCGGGTGTTAGACGCTGTTTGCTGAAATCTACGTGGAGCGACTGGAAAGAGAACTGTAGCTGCCGGACTCTCTCAAACCGCCCCTCATCACACAGGAGACTGTTAAGCGACTGCTCATTTAAAGCAGCCAGATGTGTATCGAGCGCCTCCAAGGCCGCACTTGCGTCCCTGCTCATTTCTCAATCCTCATAACCGCGGGGGTTGTTTTCCTGCCATCGCCAGGTATCGGCCATCATGCGCTCAATGCCGTATTCGGCTTCCCAGTTCAGCTCTTCGCGGGCTTTCTCCGGGTTGGCCCAGCATTCGGCAATATCGCCAGTCCGGCGTGGCGCTATGTTGAAGGGAACATCCTTGCCGGAGGCCTTCTCAAACGCCTTCACCACCTGCAGCACCGAGTAGCCTTTGCCGGTCCCCAAATTCCAGACATGAGCACCTTTTCGGGTTTTCAGGGCCTCAATGGCTTTTAGGTGGCCTTTGGCCAGATCCACCACATGAATGTAATCGCGCACCCCAGTGCCATCTTCGGTCGGGTAATCATCCCCGAATACCTGCAACGCGGCCAATTTGCCAACGGCCACCTGGCTGACATACGGCACCAGGTTGTTGGGTATGCCTTGAGGATCTTCACCAATCAGCCCACTCTCATGAGCACCCACCGGGTTGAAATAACGCAGCAAGGCAATGGACCAACGCGCATCGGAGGTCGCCACATCACTCAACACCTGCTCCACCATCTTTTTGGATAGGCCGTAAGGGTTGGTAGGCGTGCCGGCGGGACAACCTTCATCAATGGGCATCCGGTTCGGTTCGCCATAAACGGTGGCCGAGGAACTGAACACCAAGTTGAAGACACCGGCAGCCTGCATGGCTTTGCACAGCGCCACTGAGCCCGCCACGTTGTTCTCGTAATACCTCAGCGGCTGTTCGACGCTCTCGCCCACGGCCTTCAGGCCGGCAAAATGCAATACCACCGACACACAGTGGTCTTTAAGGGTTTGTTCCACCAGGGCGGTGTCCCGGATATCGCCCTGAACAAAATGCGGCTCACGCCCGCAGATTTGGGTAACCCGCTTCAGGGATTTCGCTGAACTGTTACAGAGGTTATCCAGAACCACCACGGAATACCCTGCTTCCAGCAAGCAAAGCGTGGCGTGTGAGCCGATATAGCCGGCACCACCGGTTACTAATACTGCGTCACTCATACCCTTCCTTTTTGAGGCTATTCCCGATACACGGCCGACATTCCCACCAAGACTTCATTGCGGATGATCCTCAGACTGGGTATCACTCCCCGTAAAAATCCAGATACCAATCCACAAAGTTGGCCACGCCCTGTTTAACTGGCATACCCGGCTTGTAACCCGCGGCTTTTTCAAGCTCTGAGGAATCGGCAAACGTATCCGGCACATCCCCCGGTTGCAGGGGCAGCAGGTCTTTAATGGCCACTTTACCCAGAGCCTCTTCAATGGCCTCGATGTACGCGCTGAGTTTGACCGGGTTATTGTTACCAATGTTGAAGATCCGGAACGGCGCGTTGCTGGTGGCCGGGTCCGGATTGTCACTGTCCCACGCAGGATTCGGTTCCGCGATCTGGTCACTGGAGCGGATCACACCTTCTACGATGTCATCAATGTAAGTGAAATCCCGCGTGTGGTTGCCGTGGTTAAATACCGGAATGGGTTCACCCGCCAGAGTATTTTTAGTGAACTTGAACAGCGCCATATCCGGTCGGCCCCAAGGACCATAAACGGTGAAGAAGCGCAGCCCGGTTGTGGGCAAGTTAAAGAGATGACTGTAGCTGTGCGCCATCATCTCATTGGCTTTTTTGGTAGCGGCGTAAAACTGCAGCGGGTGATTGACGCCTTCATGCTCACTAAACGGCATTTTGGTGTTGGCACCGTACACACTGCTGGTGCTTGCGTAGGTTAAATGCGGTGTTTGCGCATAGCGGCAGGCCTCCAGCAAATTGGTGAAGGCCACAATATTGCTTTCCACATAGGAATGGGGATTTTCCAGTGAATAGCGGACACCCGCTTGGGCCGCCAGGTGAATCACCCGGTCAATTTTGTGGGTATCAAAACACTCGTTGACCAGCGCCTGGTTCGCCAGATTGCCGCGAATAAACGTATAGGCGCCGCCCGTTTCTTTAGCGGTATTCTCCAGGATCTCAAGGCGGGCCTCTTTAAGAGCCGGGTCGTAATAATCGTTAACGCAATCAAAACCCACCACTTCATCGCCACGTTCCAGCAACGCTTTGGCGGTGTGGAAACCGATAAAACCGGCGTTACCGGTTACCAATACTTTCATACAGAGCATCCTTTTGATGTATTACTGAAACCCCGCCAAAAACTCCGAAAACGCCCCACCCAGCTCCGGATGCCGGCGACCATAGGTCACAAAGGTCTGCATATACCCCTGCTTGTTCCCGCAATCGTGGGAGCGCCCCTGAATGTGAAACGCCTCCACCGGCTCGCTTTCCATCAGCATGCCAATGGTATCGGTTAACTGAATCTCGTTACCCGCACCCGGGGGTGTTTTCTCCAGCAGATCCCAGATACGGCTGGAAAGCACATAACGCCCCACCACGGAAAGATTGGAAGGCGCCTGGTCCATGGCCGGTTTTTCCACAATCGCCTGCATTGCGGCCGAATGGCCAGCGACCAGCTCTGAGCCGTTGGTGTCCACCACGCCATAGCTGGAGACCTTCTCCATGGGCACGGGCTCGACCAGCACCTGGTTGGCACCGGAGTCATCGAAGCGTTTCACCATGGCTGCGAGGTTATCTCGGGCAAGGTCGGATTCGTAATCGTCAATCAAAACATCTGGCAGTACCACGGCAAACGGCTCATTACCCACTGCCGGGCGGGCGCAGCTGATGGCGTGGCCCAGGCCCTTGGCTTCGCCCTGGCGCACGTGCAACAGGGTGACATCCGCCGGGCAGATGGACTGCACTTCTTCCAGCAGCTGGCGCTTCACGCGCTTCTCCAACATGGATTCCAGCTCAAAGCTGGTGTCGAAGTGGTTCTCAATGGAATTCTTACTGGCGTGGGTCACCAGCACAATTTCCTTGATACCGGCGGCAATGCACTCATTGACCACGTACTGGATCAACGGCTTATCGACGATTGGCAGCATTTCCTTCGGAATGGCCTTGGTGGCCGGCAACATGCGCGTGCCCAGCCCCGCCACGGGGATGACCGCCTTACGAACTCCGTTCATCAAAAACTCCTGATTCTGTCTTGATTACGCACGCAACCGCCGCAGCTGCTCCAGCAACTGGCTGGTGCCTGCGTCATTAATAATTCCGTGGCTGGAAGGCTCTGAACCCGACTCAGCATCGGTCAACGTCTGGTACAAACGGGTCGCCAGCTTTTTACCCAACTCCACACCCGGCTGATCAAACGGGTTAATGCCCCAGAGCACGGACTGTACGAACACCTTGTGCTCATACATCGCCAGCAACGCCCCGAGCGACCAGGCATCCAGGGTTTCCAGCAATATAACGGTGTTGGGTTGGTTGCCCCGGTACCCCAGCTCTGTGGTGCTGCGCAGCTCATCGGTAATGGCCGCATCGCCCAGGGCGAAGAGCTGAGACTGGGCCAGGCAATTGGCCAGGGTGAGCCGCTCCTGTGCCTGAAAAGCCTCAGACACTTCGCCGGCACCCACGGCAGGCCGCCCGGCCACGGCGATAAAGTCCGCACTCACCTCATGACAGCCCTGATGCACCAGCTGGTAAAACGCATGCTGGGCATTGGGCCCCACATCGCCCCAGACAATCGGGCAGGTCACATAGGGCACTGGCTCGCCATTGGGCCCGGTACTTTTACCGTTGGATTCCATTTCCAGCTGCTGCAGATACGGCGGCAGACTTTTCAGGCGGCCGTCGTAGGGCAACAGCAAATGGCTGGGGATATTCAGAAACTGGGTATTCCAGGCACCCACCAGGCCCAGAAGCACCGGCAGGTTCTCAGCCAGAGGCGTTTGCTGAAAGTGCACATCCATGGCATGGGCACCGGCCAGCAAGGCCTCAAACGGCGCCATGCCCAACTCCAGCGCCACGCTCACGCCAATGGCAGACCACACCGAAAAGCGCCCACCCACGGTTTCCGGGAACAGCAACTGATGGGCCTCGGGAATGCCGAACTCGTCCATCTTCTCCGGCCGGGCAGACACGCCCAATACCTGGTGCTGGCACACGGTACCGGCATCCACACCCTGGCCCTCACACAACCAGGCCAACGCGGTGCGCACGTTAAAACGGGTATCGGCCGTGGTGAAAGATTTGGAAGCAACCACCACCAGCGTGGTGGCCGGGTTCAGGGATTGCATCACCGGCAACAGCTGAGAGCCGTCCATGGTGGACACATAATGCGCCCGCACAAACCGCTGGCCTTGGGTGTCGCCCAACACCTCGCTAACCAACTTGGGGCCAAGGTCGGAACCGCCGACACCAATGTGCACCACATCGGTAAAGGCCTCGCCGGTTACGCCTCGCCAATGGCCGGAATGCACCTGGCGAACCAGCCCAGCCAGCTTTTCACGCTGTTGCCCGCAAAGCGACACCGTCGGGGCCATGCCCTCAGGCGCAGCAGTATCCGAAGGCCAGCGAGCGGCCATGTGAAGCGCCGCTCGGTTTTCAGACAAGTTAACCGGCTCACCGGCAAACAGTGCGACTCGCTTTTGTTCCAGGCCGCAGCTATCAGCCCATTGTGTGAGCAAGTCGAGCGTGTTTTCGGTTAGCCGCTGTTTGCTGAAATCCACCTGAAGTGAGTGGAAACTAAGCTGCAGGGCCTTGGCGCGCGACTGGTTGCCTTCACCGCAGAGCAAGTCATTTAGAGATCCGTGTTTCAGGCTGTTGGCGTGTTTTTGAAGAGCAAATTGCGGGTTTTCAGCGTCCTTTCCCATTTACCGCGTCTCGTATCCTTCCGGGTTATGCTTCTGCCACCGCCACGTATCTTCCATCATCCGCTCAATACCATGCTCAGCTACCCAGCCAAGCTCGGCTTTGGCTTTTTTCGGGTTGGCCCAGCATTCGGCGATATCACCCGAACGGCGCGATGCGATATTGAAGGGAATGTCCCGGCCAGAGGCTTTTTCAAAGGCTTTGACCACCTGCAGTACCGAGTAACCCACCCCGGTGCCCAGGTTCCAGATGTGGGCGCCTTTGCGGCTTTTCAGGGCTTCGATGGCTTTCAGGTGGCCTTTGGCCAAATCCACTACGTGAATGTAATCCCGTACCCCGGTGCCATCCACGGTCGGGTAGTCGTCTCCAAACACCTGAAGCGCCGCCAGTTTGCCAACGGCCACCTGGCTGACGTATGGCACCAGGTTATTGGGAATACCCTGAGGGTCTTCACCCATCAATCCGCTTTCATGAGCACCCACCGGGTTGAAATAGCGCAACAAGGCAATGGACCAGCGGTCATCGGAAGCGGCCAAGTCTGTCAGTACCTGCTCCACCATCTTCTTGGAAAGGCCGTAAGGATTGGTTGGCACACCAGCCGGGTAGTCTTCATCGATGGGCATGGTCTCCGGCTCGCCATACACGGTGGCGGAGGAGCTGAACACCAGGTTGAACACACCGGCGGCCTGCATGGCTTTGCACAGCGACACGGAACCAGCGACGTTATTCTCGTAATACATCAGCGGCTTTTCGACGCTCTCCCCCACGGCTTTCAGCCCGGCAAAGTGCAGAACCACTGTCACGTTGTGGTCTTTAAGGGTTTGCTCAACCAACGCCGTGTCGCGGATATCGCCCTGAACAAAATGCGGCTCGCGTCCGCAAATCTGCGCGACTCGCTCTAGCGATTTGGCCGAACTATTACAGAGATTATCCAGCACCACCACCGAATACCCGGCTTCCAGCAGGCACAGTGTGGCGTGAGAGCCGATGTAACCTGCGCCACCGGTTACCAGTACAACTTCAGACATAGGATCCTCACTCCACCGTAACGCTTTTTGCCAAATTCCTGGGCTTGTCCACATCCGTGCCCTTCACCAACGCCACGTGGTAGGCCAGCAACTGCAACGCCACCACATGCAGCACCGGGGAAAGCTCGCCGTAGTGTTCCGGCATGCGCAGTACGTGCAGGCCTGGTGCTGAGGTTACCTGGCTGTCGCCATCGGCGAAGACGTACAGCTCACCGCCTCGGGCGCGGACTTCTTCCATGTTGGCTTTGAGCTTTTCCAGCAGCTGGTCGTTGGGGGCGACCACCACAACCGGCATGTCTTCATCCACCAGCGCCAGCGGGCCGTGTTTGAGTTCGCCGGCGGGGTAGGCTTCGGCGTGGATGTAAGAGATTTCTTTCAGCTTCAGGGCCCCTTCCAGGGCAATGGGGAAATGCCGGCCACGGCCGAGGAACAGGGCGTGGCGTTTTTGGCTGAAGCGCTGGGCCAGTTCGCGAATCTCTGGCTCCAGGGCCAGCACTTTTTCCACCGCTACTGGCAGGTGCTTAACTTCCTGCAGGTACAGCTTTTCATCCTCTTCGGAAAGCGTGGAGCGGGCCTTGGCCAGCAGTAGGGTTAACAAGAACAGTGTGGAAAGCTGAGTGGTGAAGGCCTTGGTAGAGGCCACACCAATTTCCGGGCCGGCACGGGTGATAAAGCGCAGGGTGGCCTCGCGCACAATGGCAGACTCTGGTACGTTGCAAATGGCCAGCGTGTGCCGGTGGCCCAAGCTTTTGGCGTGTTGCAGCGCGGCGATGGTGTCGGCGGTTTCACCGGACTGGGAGATGACCACCACCAGCTGGCTTTCACGGGCCACAGAGCGGCGGTATCGATACTCACTGGCAATCTCCACGTTGCAGGGAATGCCGGCAATGGCCTCTATCCAATAACGGGCCACCATGCCCGCGTAGCTGGAGGTTCCACAGGCCAGAATCAGCACCGAGTCCACCTGCTGCAAGATGCCCTCGGCATCGGCGCCAAACAAACCGGCCTGAAGGCTGCCAGCACCGCCGAGCATTTCCAGGGTATTGCCCAGCGCCTGAGGCTGCTCGAAAATCTCTTTTTGCATGTAATGGCTGAACTCACCCAGCTGTACCGCATCGGCGCTGATGGACGATGTCACTTCCGGGCGTTCAGCCTGCTCACCGTTGGCATCGACAATGGTCACGCCCTCATGGCTTAAACGGGCCACATCGCCGTTTTCCAGGTACACCATGCGGCGGGTTTCGGCCACCATGGCCGAGGCATCGGACGCGGCGTAATAGCCATCCTCACTGATACCCAGCATCAACGGCGAGCCTTCCCGGGCCAGTACCAAAGAACCGGGTTCGTCTTCACGAATCACGGCCAGTGCGTAGGCGCCCTCCAGAAAATCAACGGCGCAGCGAACAGCGTCAAACAGCGTGTCGCAACCATCGCCCTCTTTGCCCTCCAGGCACGCCTGAATCAAATGGGCGACGGTTTCTGTGTCGGTATCGGAGGTAAACTCATACCCCAGACCACTCAGCCGTTCACGCAGCTGGGTGTGGTTTTCAATGATGCCGTTATGCACCACCGCCAAACCGACAGACACATGGGGATGAGCATTACGCTCTGCCGGCACACCGTGCGTGGCCCAGCGGGTATGGGCAATACCCACCTGCCCGGCCAGGCCTTGCTGCTGAACACGGGCTTCCAGCTCAGACACACGGCCAACCGAGCGAGCACGGTGCAAACCGCCATTCAACAACGCCAGGCCAGCGGAGTCGTAACCGCGGTATTCGAGGGTATTCAAGCCATGAAGAAGAAACGGTGTGACGTCCTTGGCGCAAACCGCGCCGACAATTCCGCACATGAAGGTATAACTCCAGAAAATACAAAGATAAAAACGAAATTAGCCACGGAACCCACTGAAGAACACGGAATGAAAAGGCACAAAAGCTTTTGGCCTTTAAGCTTTATTTTCCCGTGTTTTCAGTGGATTCCGTGGCCAACAAAAAGTCTTTAAGCAGAAGCCTCCGCCATAACTTGCTTCAGCACAGAACAAGTCTTCTCCATCTCCGTTTCAGTCAACGTAGGGTGCACCAAAAACATCAAACTGGTCTCCCCCAGCTCCCTGGCAATGGGCAGTGGTTGTTCCGGCCGGAATCCGGTGCCATCAAAGGCTTTTTCCAGATAAACCTCTGAACACGAACCGGAGAAACACGGCACACCTGCCTCCACAATGGCCTGCTGAATACGGTCCCGGCTCCAGCCTTTGGCCAGCTGTCCAGGCTCTACAAACACATAGCACTTGTAAGCACCGTGCTCTACATGCTCCACCACATCCGGCACGCGCAGGCCGGGCAGCTCGCGGGCGGTGTTCCAGATGCGTTCGGCGTTGGCCAAGCGCTGTTGGTGCCATTCGGGCATACGCTGCAACTGAATGCGGCCAATCACGCCCTGCATCTCTGTCATCCGCCAGTTGGTGCCGAAGCTTTCATGAAGCCAGCGGAAGCCGGGTGGGTGTTCGCGTTCATAGACGGCATCCCAGCTTTTGCCGTGGTCCTTATAGGCCCACATGCGTTTCCACAGGGTTTCATCGTTGGTGGTGACCATGCCACCTTCACCGCCAGTGGTCATAATCTTGTCCTGGCAAAAGGACCAGCAACCTACATGACCAAGAGAGCCCACGGAACTGCCTTTGTACCGGGCACCGTGGGCCTGGGCACAGTCTTCAATAATGTACAGGCCATGCTCCTCTGCCAGCTCCATGAAGCCATCCATCTCACAGGGCCAGCCGGCCAGGTGTACGCACACAATGGCTTTGGTGCGGGGGGTAATCACCTCACGCACGGTGGCGGGGATAATGTTCTGGCAGCGCCGGCCCACATCGGCAAACACTGGTGTGGCACCGGCGGTAACGATGCTGGATATCGAGGCCAGGAACGTGCGGGGCGTAACCACCACTTCGTCACCCGGGCCAATACCGAGGCCTTTCAAGGCCAGGTCCAGCGCCGTGGTGCCGTTGGCCAGGGCAATAGCGTAGTCCACATCCGCGAAGGCGGCAAACTCACACTCAAACTCGCGGCATTCCTGGCCTGTCCAGTAGTTCACTTTGTTGGAGAGCAGTACATCACGTACCGCGTTGGCCTCTTCCTCGGTGAAGGAGGGCCATGGGGAAAAAGGTCCGTTAAGCATTTAATACTCGATTTGATCAAAAATTCAGGATTTCAAAACTTTTGCAGGATTACCGGCAACAACAGAGCCTGCAGAAATATTCTTAGTTACGACAGCACCCATACCGACCACCGCACTTTTTCCAATTTCAAGCAACTGCCGAACAGAGGCTCCCGCCCCCACCCAGCATTGGGTACCCAGCCGAACGCCACCAGCCAATACAGCATTAGGGCTGATATGGGAAAAATCCCCAACCACACAATCGTGTTCTACCACAGAACCCGTGTTAACGATGGCTCCAGTGCCAACGGTGGCACAAGCATTCACAACAGCCTGGGCGAAAACAACTGAACCGATGCCAACTCTTACATGAGGGCTAACCGTAGCGGCGGGGTGAATAATCTTTACTACCGTTGCACCCGCTTCCGATAGCTCCAACTGCTTACCGGCACGAATAGCGTTATTACCAATACCAACGACCACACCATCGTATTCAGCCAACGCTTCCATTAGCGTATCCGTGTTGCCCTTCACCAGCCAAGGCCCATTTTCTGTAAGGTCAGGCCAGGCATCATCAAAAAAGACAATTTCTTGCCAGCCGGCAGCTTCTGCTGCATCTGCCACCACTTTACCATGACCACTAGCCCCGAGAATCGCCAGGCGCTTCACTTGTCGTTACCCGTAAACTTGGACATAGTCGCCTCACCCTCACTGCTAATGCCATCGCGCACCAGCACCTTCTTCACGGTAAGGAACAAAATCTTTAAATCCAGCCAGAACGATTGATTGTCCACGTACCACACATCCAGCTTGAACTTGTCTTCCCAGGAAATCGCATTGCGGCCATTCACCTGCGCCCAACCGGTTACACCGGGCCGCACTTCGTGGCGGCGGTATTGCTCTTTGGAGTACAGCGGCAGGTATTCCATCAACAACGGGCGGGGGCCTACCAAGCTCATTTCACCCTTGAGTACGTTCCACAGCTCCGGCAATTCATCCAGACTGGTTGAGCGCAGGAAGGAACCGAAAGGCGTCATACGTTGGTCGTCGGGTAGCGGGTTGCCTTGTTTATCTACGGCATCCAACATGGTGCGGAATTTGACCATCTGGAACGGCTTGCCGTCTTTGCCAGGGCGGGTTTGGCGGAAGAAGATGGGAGAGCCTAGTTTACGGCGGATTTGGATGGCCACAAGCAGAATGACAGGAGAAAGAATTAACAGACCTAATGCTGAAGCCACAATGTCGAAAAAGCGTTTGATCATTGAGCAGCTCCAACAACCCAATCCACCCACTCGTTTGCCATCTTATCTCGATCAAACTCGCGCTCAGCAAGGCCCTTGGCCCTTTCAGCCATAGCCTGCAGTTGATCCCGCTCCGCAGCAGCTTTTTCTAATGCATCAGCAAACGCAACCGGATCAGCCGGCGGCACAGCGTAACCACACTGCTCACGCTCGATCATCTCTGCCAACCAGCCAGGGTAGTTATTCAAAACAGGCACGCCCGCAGCAATGTAGTCGAAAAACTTATTCGGAGAAGTCCCATAATAGAATGCTGGCACATTGGCCAAAATTTGCATGCCGATGTCTGTCGCTCGCATCAAGCCAGCCAATTCACTCTTTTTAACAGGTTCGTGAAACACAACATCGCTTAAACCTTCCTGGTTAGCCCTGGCCATCAGAGCAGGCTTAAGCTTCCCTGAGCCAATCAACAGGAACTTGATGTCTTCCCGACCACGCCTTTTTAATTCACCGGCAGCATCCAGAACGGCGTCCAAACCATTAGCCATACCATGGGTGCCAGCGAAGACAGCCATCAAGTCCGAGTCAGATATTTCGTTGGGGCGCCATGGTTTGGCTGAATTGGTAAAGATATCCAAATCACAACCGTTAGGCACCATCGCCACTTTCTCGGCTGGCACGCCCCGCTTTTTTATCCCCTCGACAATGCCTGGTGAGAGCCCAACAAGTCGATGTGCAGAATGGTAGCTTGCCCACTCCAATAAACCCATGGCCCAAAGCACGACCGGGTTGGTGATCACACCCATTTCACGAGGCAATTCGGGCCACAAATCCCGCACCTCGAAGACAAAGGGTTTGCGCCTCAGCCATCGAGCAAAAATACCCGGAATACCAGCCGTTAACGGCGTGGTAGTTGCGAACACCAAATCGTATTTTTCAGTGAGCGCAATCCAGATACTTCGCAGTGCGAAGGAAAAGAATGTTCCGGCACGTTTCACAAAGCCATCGTTATTCGAATAGGCAAGGTCAAGCTCAATGACATCGATGCCGTCTACATCACCTCTGCGCTTACCTTTAACAAACTCACCCTTAAGACCCGTAGTGCCTGTGGTGTTACTTCCGCACACCATGGTTACTGAATGGCCACGTTCAACAAGCTTGCGCGCCATGGCATATGAACGAATAGCACCCGCGCCTTTTGGTGTCACGAAGTGTTGGTGAAAATATAGAACTCTCAAATCGTATTCCAAGTTATTTCGGTGGTCAGGCGGCCGGCTTCGGCCACTTCAATTTCAAACACTGGCAATTTGGTCTTTTGGCCATAATAACGAGACTCGTAACCATCAACGATTTCAGAGCGAATCACCCTACTTTTACTGGAGACAGCGACCGTTACATCGGTGCTGCTAGCAGTGCAACCATTCAACTCCCACTCACCTGGTTCCAGCCGCCAACGCAAAATTGCGTTTTTGGCAAAGCCGCCAATATCGTCCTCAATGCTTAGCCGGTTATCTCCAAGGATGACTTTACGGGTATGAAAAGCCCCTTCGTAATCCCGATAGCCTGCAAGAGTAGACAGCCCTTCCGCAGATTCAGTTAAAGGTTCAAAACTCTGTGTTTTCAACCACTCACCAAACAGAAACCGACTGAGCCGAGGCATCTGATCACGACCGTCAAACTGGACCGTATTGTGGCCTTCAACACCCGGGAAATAAGATTGCCAGGGCTCTTCGGTGTTGTAGCTAAAAGAGCCTCCGTCGCGGAGAATGTTCCTGCCATCCAACCAGACGTCCAAATGAAGGGCATCCGCTTGGCCTGGCCGAAAACGAAAGCGGGGGTAACGAAACAACGCAAAACAATGATTTTTACGCATGACCACGTAGCCACCATTATCAAATTGTGCGTTTTCCGGCTGCGGCGCCAACGCCTTGGGTAACTGAATTCCCAACAATCTTAACGGAGCATCCCACTCACCGAGCTCAGCAACTGCTTTCCGACCACAAAACAGAACACTTGCCAGCTGAGTAGAGGGGCGAAAGTCACGGTAATCTCTCGCGGCAAGCGGCAACAACCGAGCACCGTCATTGGCTCCCAAATTAGGCACATCGCCTTCTGGCTGAAGCAATGCCCTCAACCATTCCGTTGCAGCCGCCGCCCTGGTATCCCAACGGTGCGAAAATTCCGGCAACTGGAGTGCTCTTCGCCACACTTCCACCATGGAAAATGTATCCAGCATCACCCGATGGTAATTCACAGAATATTGACTGAAACTGCCGTCGTTTTCTATCAGCCGACGGGCACGGTTCTCCAACCATTTCCTGCCCTTTTTCTGCCAAACTTCTCCCTGCGAGTTACCGTGTTTGGCAAGCCAGCTTCCGCCAATGAACAACGCAGCGGCTTCCGATGTGCCGTGGTTGTTATCCTGAGCAATTGCATACTGGATAGTTGGAGCAATACGCTTAAGATGCACCGCGACCAGTTCTAACAATGCTTTTTCGGGTTGATCAACTTGTTCGAGAACAATCGCCGCCATGGCCAGGTGCATAACCCGAATGGAGGCTTCCTGCCCGCATTTCCAGTTAGGCCCCAAATAAGGTGGGTTTTCTTGTACCCAACTCTCTAGCCAGGTTTGCAGCTTGTTCAGCGAATCGGGATCACCCTCCGCAACTTCTCTGGCAAAACCAAGTAGCCAGTCAAAGCGGGAGAGCTCCCAAATGCCCTTTATATCGCCGATTTCGTCTGTGAAATCGGGAATGGCGTACCAAGGTTGTTGACTGTCCCTGCAACGCTCACCACTGAGAACGCTCTGATGCCAGTCGGGAATTGATACACAGTCCTTTAGGGGAATGTAACCAAATCCGTGTGGGTGATATCGGAACGACCGGGTTGATTGGGCTGCCGGCTGCATGTCCCGAAAAAAAGGGCCATTCGGTATTTCGGCGCTCAATTTCCTAACGGGGTTTAGCCCTGACCGAACACCAAAGCGAAACCAAATTGCCCTCCCAACGTTTGGCACTCCAAGAGCAACTGCAGTTTTAACCTTCGTTATAATCAATTGTTCTGTGCCCGCAACTGCTCCGCAACATCAATAGTCACCTTAGCGACCTCAAAAATTTCGTCAGGAGCGATAGGGCAAGCGTCACCTTTCTCAATCGCACCAAGGAACGCAGCTGCACAGGCTTCTTGACCCTTGTCCTGTTTCCAAAGGTTCATCTTTTTGAAGTCAGACCAACCAAAGCCTTTAAGCTTTCGGAAATTATCTAACTGCAACACCCGGCCTGCGGCAAATACCTCAACTCTCTCTTTCGGAAAACTTGCGGCCCCATTCGCCAGATAATGTATGGTTCCGAATGAGCCATCAGCAAACCCCAACATGATGGCTGCTTTATCTTCCGTAACCGCAACGCCAGGAGCATCACCCATTCGTCGCGCCTGGACAGAAACGATCTCACTCCCGGCCAAGTACCGCATCAAGTCAATAAAATGGCAGGCCTCACCGATAATCCGACCACCGCCTACTTCGTTATCTTGAGTCCAATGATCAGCAGGAATGTCACCGGCGTTCATAGTCATAATGAAAGATTTAGGTTCTTTAATCGGCGCCAAAAGCTCTTTCATTTTCTGTATTTGCGGAGCAAAACGCCGATTGAAGCCGACCATTAGGTGGCCGGGAATTCCGGACTTCTGGTTTTCTTCATATTGGTCGCGAACCAGCTGCAAATCGTTGTGAGTTACGGCTAGTGGCTTTTCAACAAATACGTTTTTACCCGCGGCCAAGGCGGAAGAAACAAAACCGGCATGTGAGCTGTGCCGGGTCACTATGGCAATGGTGTTGATATCAGGGTTCCCAATCATTGCCTGAGTGTCAGTCGTCGCCTCGGCAAATCCTGTTTTATCGCCGTGGATAACGCCATTAATACCACCAGAGGTGGCAATTGAGTGGAGCTGAGCTCCCGCCTCTTTGAAAGCGGGTATCAACATACGAGAGGCGTAGTTGCCTGCTCCAACAAAACCTACTACCGGCTTTTGTGGATCAAAAGAAACATCATGCTTTAACTTGACTGTATCTACGGCCCGACTTTCAGGTGCACTGCGATATTCCAAGAGAATACCAAGCGCGGACTTGTCGGACGTTAAAGTATTATAAGCATCAGGAGCTTTTTCAAAGTCAACACGATGAGTAATTAGTGACTTCACATCTAACTGGCCACTAGCCATCATATCCAAAATTGCTTCAAAATTGCGTTGTTCTGTCCAGCGTACGTAACCAAACGGATAGTCCTGACCATCACCTTCATAAGTGGGATCATACCGACCGGGACCATAAGAACATGAAACCTGGAAACTCAGTTCTTTCTCATAGAAATCTGCGCGATTAAGCTCAAGTCCTGTTACTCCAATCAACACGATACGCCCCCGCTTACGAGACATCCGTGCGGCCTGTGTAACTGGATCAGTTGATTTTGTTGATGCAGTGATAAGAACGCCATCAACACCCCGGCCTCGGCTAAACGCCATACCTGCAGCCACAGGATCTTCGCCTTTACCGGGGTTACAGGTTTCGGCACCGAATTCCCTTGCAAGGGCCAGCTTGGACTCATCAAAATCAATGGCCAACACACGGCAACCCTGCGCGCGCAACAACTGCACTGTTAACAACCCAATCAAGCCAACACCGGTAACGACAAAGCTCTCACCCAGTGTGGGTTCCGCCAATCGAATCCCCTGAAGGCCAATAGAAGCCACAACGGTAAACGAGGCTTCTTCATCAGAAACAGAATCAGGAATCAGCGCACACAGATTTCGAGGCACACGCACAATGTCTGCGTGAGGACCATTAGATACAACCCGATCACCGGCTTTAAAGCCATCAACACCTTTACCGATTTCGGATACTACACCAACGTTGCAGTACCCCAACGGCAATGGTTGGGCAAGCTTGGATTGAACAGCTTCCACTGTCGTCATCAGGCCATCTGTCTGAACTTTTTCCAAGACCATCTTCACTTTGTCAGGCTGTTGACGGGCCTTTTGAAGATACGAAGCCTTACCAAAGTCCACCAGCATTCGCTCGGTCCCGGCCGACACCAGGGTAATTGATGTATTGATCAGCAGGTTTCCTGCTGAACATCTAGGGGCCGGTGCGGTGGTCAAAGTTGTTGCCCCTTGGCCCATGTCCTGAAGTACTTGTTTCATTTAAACCTCAAAAAGAATCGAAGCGTGGTGGTCGAAAACGGGTTGCCGGCTGGCACCTTAGCTTGGGTGTTGATAGAGAGCTTCTAGAATGCGCTTGCACGCCCGACCATCACCATAAGGATTGTGTGCCAAGGTCATACGTTGATACACCGAGTCGTCCGTCAACAGGCCTTCCAGGCGATTACAAATACGATCCACATCAGTACCAACCAACTCGACTGTACCTGCTGAAACGGCTTCTGGCCGCTCAGTGGTATCTCGCATGACCAGTACCGGCTTGCCCAAAGATGGGGCTTCTTCCTGTATCCCACCAGAATCCGTCAGTATTAAGTAAGAACGACTCATCAGATAAACGAACGGGAGGTAATCCAGCGGCTCAATCAGGTGAACATTGCTCAACCCACTAAGCAGTCTATTAACAGGCTCCCGAACGTTAGGGTTGAGGTGAACAGGATAAACAACATCCACATTCGGAAACGCTTTGGCGGTGCGATTCAGGGCTTCACAAATTCTCTCAAATCCGCCACCAAAGCTCTCTCTTCTATGCCCAGTGACAAGAATAATTCGCCGATCCTGATCCAAAAACGGAAATTGGCCGGCCAGTGAGTCCGCCAGTTTTGGTTCACGATCAAACTTCTCCACGATCCGGAACAAGGCATCGACCACCGTGTTCCCAGTAACATTCACCGCTTGTGGCTCTATACCCTCTGCATACAAGTTTTGTGCAGATTTTTGTGTAGGGGCAAAGTGAAGTTTCGCAAGCGCTCCAGTCAATTTCCGGTTCGCTTCTTCCGGCCAGGGCGAATAGAGGTTGCCAGTTCTTAAACCGGCTTCCACGTGACCGACTGGAATCTGTTGGTAATAAGCGGCAAGTGTCGTAGCAAATGTGGTAGCAGTATCTCCATGAACGAGAACGATGTCAGGCTTGGCTTCAGCGAGGACGCCTTTCATCCCCTGAAGAATACCGGAGGTAACATCGGTCAGATCCTGACCGGGTTTCATAATGTTCAGATCAAAATCCGGTACCAGTGAGAAAAGAGAAAGCACCTGATCCAACATTTCCCGATGCTGGCCGGTGACACACAAAAGGGGCTCGAACCGGTGATCACCCCGCAAAGCGAGCAACAAGGGCGCCATTTTAATAGCTTCCGGCCGGGTACCAAAAACGACTAACACCTTCATTTTTTTGTAACCCCGCAAAAGTCCAGAACCTTGGCAGCCACATCAAGCTTTTGAAACTCCCGATGAGCAACCAGATAAACCACAATATCCGCTTGATCCGCAGCCTCCTGCCACGGAGTCAACGTGATGCTCGCATGTTTCTTCAGATTTGGCTCCACCGCCAAGGGCTGAATGCCAGCAGCTACCAGTTGCTGAAATACCCAAAGTGCTGGTGATTCTCGCAAGTCATCAATATTTGGTTTGAAGGCAAGCCCCATACAGGCTACAACAGGGTCACGACCCTGCTGGTCTTTTAAGCGGGAGTACTCTTCTTCGATTTTTTCAACCACCCACTCGGTTTTACGCGTATTCACCTCTCGCCCGGTGCGGATCAAACGAGCATCCTCACCGCCTTCGTGCACAATAAACCAGGGATCTACCGCGATACAGTGCCCCCCTACACCCGTACCCGGTTGTAATATGTTTACTCGTGGGTGGCGGTTAGCCAACCGAATCAGCTCCCAGACATCAATACCGAACTTCTCACTCAGTAGTGAAAGCTCATTAGCAAAAGCTATATTCACATCCCGGAAGCTGTTTTCTGTCAGTTTAGCCATCTCAGCGGTACGAGCATCCGTTACAAAAACTTCACCAGAAACGAAGGTGCGGTAGAATGCCTCCACCTTTTCTCCGGCTTCAGGAGTAACACCGCCAACGATTCGGTCATTCTCCACCAACTCTCTCATGATATGGCCCGGTAGAACCCTTTCCGGGCAATGGGCAATATGAACAGCACTGGTATCAACGCCACCTTCACGTAAAGTCTGAGCAACCTTTTCTGTGGTACCCACCGGGGATGTAGATTCGAGAATCACCAGATCCCCGACCTTAACTACTGGTGCAATCGCGCGAGTTGCATTAATCACATAATCAATGTTGGGCACAAAGCCTTCATGGAACGGCGTGGGCACTGCAAGTATAAAGATATCGGCTGGTTCCGGCTGTAAAGAAGCCTTCAAATGTCCGGAATGGACTGCCGAATGAACAAATGAATCAAGATCAGGCTCAACAATATGGATATCACCCTGGTTTATGGTGGCCACAACCTCTGGTGATATATCGACACCCTGGACTTGGTACCCACGATTAGCGAGTAATGCAGCAGACGGCAGACCGATATAGCCAAGGCCGACAACACAAATTTTCAGATCAGACAACATATAAAACCCTAAATCTATTGTTGACAAAATAAAAGCTCGGCGACTTCAAAGGACACCCCGCCACCTAAAACATTTCCATCTGGCTGGTTATACAAGTAAGCCCCTTCTAAAGGCTCTACAAAAATGTGCTGTACAGGCCTTCTATCCCTCGTCTTGCTGCCAGAGATCCATCTCTTTGAACCCAGACCCAACAAACCCTGTCCGCTTTCCGGCAACTACTTAATTTCAGGACATGCGCTGCCAAGAAGACTTCAACAGGTTCCTCCGGCGAACTGATAGCTCCGTCAGCAAAGAAATCGATTTTCTGGAATGAGCCATCAGCAAAACCTGAAATGCCAACAGCCTTATCTTCGCTCACCACTGAGCGTGGCGTATCACCCTTTCGACGGACCTTCACTGAAATTATTGCACTAACAGAGAGGTAACACATAAGGTCGATGAAGTAGCAGCCCTAACCCATGATACGACCTCAACCGACTTTATTACGCCGGCCTAGTATTCGTACGAAATAGCGTCCGGATTTTGTCATGATGAAGGACTTGGCTTAGCTAAACGCTATCAGGAGTACTTGGTTATTTTATTTTGGGCGAAAGTCTGAGGTACAAAATAAATACCAAGACACGAAGAAACTAAAAGTACTTACCGGCCGGCGATTCTAGATAACACCTCATATCTGTCAGATTCGTAATTGCCGACCAAAAATTGTTCGATATATTTTTGACAAGTATAAAAATTATTTTCGAAATAGAAGATCGAGTCGAAATACCCTTTTTTATCGACAGCCTTAGTTATAACATTATCACCTGCGTCAATAAGGTAAGGCAGATCAGGATATATCATAGGTATACCGCGTGAAAGCAGACGGAACGCCCTATTGCTAATAGTACAAGCCCGTACAGACTCAATCTCTTTATCGTATGGGGCGATTGAGCAACAAACATCGCCCAAATACAGTTGATCAAATGAAACTGGCGCCTTAATTTCGAAGTTATAGAATGATCTAAATTTTTCTATCGCATTTTTTGTATTTGAACCGGCAACAGGACCAACGAACCTAAGGTTGACATTCCGAGAGAGCAAATACTGTACTACATCCCAATCAATTCTATCGTTGATATAACCATAGTACAGAACCACATTTCTTTTGACACCCTCGTCAGGGTAGACATAGCTATCCTCACACCAGGGAAAAAACAATTCTGATCGATCATTATACTTCTTAACAAAATCATATAGGGGATATGATACCGCCAAAACGGCATCAGAAACACCAGCCACATATTTCATCTTTTCACGAACATTATTGGTCATCCAAGGCCTGGCTGCTGCTACAAAATCATCGTTAATTATCGTAACAAACTTCGCACCTGGACAATAATCCTTTAAAAACCCATAGTCATAGTTAAAATTTAGAACAAGATCAAAATTATCTCTTAATAAAAACTTTTTCAGCTTCGAAGCAACAAATTTTTCGTTGGCCCAGTCAATGAGTCCGGAAATTCTTAATTGATGGTGCACTAATTCAGGATACTTCCCCAAAACAAGACCGTTATTATTTTCTGATAACTCAAGACCCGAGAAAAACTTGTAACTGGGCTTTTGCAAAAAAATAACCTCGTGGCCGTGCGATAACAGCATATTACAAATCTGATGCCTAATTCTCGGAGGCTCAAGCCAGTTAGTTCTGGCAACTATAAGTATCCGCATTTAGTTCCTCAATCAGAAGTTAGCTAATTTTAAGCAATTCAGAGAAAGAGAGTCCCGATAGTTTGAACCTCATCGTCTCACTGTTTTCTAGGAATAAAACCAGAATTCCGGTTTCAACACCGTTCCTTGAGTAGCTTTCTAAATTTACCGTTAAATCGCACGATTTCTTGGGTCTTGCAAACAGAAAAAGAATACGAGAATAAAAATAAAATTCCCCATGATTGAGGAACTTACAGAGCTCATTACAATGAAAACTGCGACGACTAAAAGCCATCTTTCTATGCTTATAAGCATCAAGCACGACAACAGAAAAAGTGAAAAGAGAGCAAGGCCTGGCCAACCAAGCCAATAGCCTATCTCGACAAAAAAAGAGTGAGGATTTATTCCCATGAGTGAATAAGCAGGGCCAAGGGAACTGACAAAAGATGAATAATTTCTGTATTCGACGGTGCCAAACCCGAGGTTGCATAAATTATTTAAAAAATTTAAATACGACTCGATTCTCATAGATGAAGAGTTGTCCGAGCTTATGCCAAAGGTAAAAATATCAGAAATAGTGGCGAGTCTACTTGCTACTCTATCAACTGCAGGGACATTGCCATCACCAAAGCCAAAAATGTATAAAAAGTAAGCCATGGTGGGAATCAATAAAATTAACCCTACTTTTTTAGTAGATATCCCTCTTAAACCTAGCACTAAAAACAAAAAAAGAAACATGACAAACGATGAACGGGATGCAGTAACGATTACAACAAAAAAGCCAATAGAAATGGTTGATCCATATAGCGTTTTACAAACTTTTCTATTAATCATGAAAAATAGGGCGATCATCACAGTTATTGATGCGAGATCATTGGCATTCACAAAGGTGCCGCTGAGCATACTAATGTATCTTTCGTTATCAAAACCTGAATACTCTGCCGGAGCATACAAACCATAACCAGTCTTCATTTTCATGAACTGGCCTAAAATAACGATTGCTTGAAACGCTAAGAATATAAAAAGAGCTGAATTTATAAAATGATTATGACCCTTATTGATCAACCGAAAGGAAGCCAAAAACATTAAAGGTAAGGAAAAAAAGTATATCGCTTCTGTAGAGGAGAAGATTGAAAGCCTATCATCAAACCCTATATATATGAGAACCACGACGGAGAAGCCAACTAACCAAAAAAAAGGCGATAGAAACCGATTATTATCTAAATCAACCTCCAGAATAGATAAATAAAAATAAACAACTAAGGGAGCTATAAGTGGCGCAAACTTTGCCACCAAGGAATTTGGCAAAGAATACATCATTATATAGTAAAACAAAATTCCGACGACAAACATCTTATCAAATATAATTGTCTTTGTTTTAGTTACATCGACGGAAAAATAACTGAATTTTTTGGTCACCAGCTAGCCAACCTGAACCTTTTGATATATCCAAGAAAACCTTGTTTCAATATCGAAGGGCCGTTTGAACGTCGAAAGCCAAGATCAAATAACAATGTGGACCCTCCATTTCATCACTTTAAACGAAGAACCTTCTTTATTTTCACCAATTTTCTGATAGCTGGTATTGGGATCGCCACATTCCCTCTACCAGCCTATCCCAGACTGGTGCTTTATAACCGGTACCCTCACGGAATTTATCGCTCGCAAGCGAACGATCAACGGCCACTCTACTGTCTTCAATGATTTCAATATCTTTTTTATATTGTTTCGCAATAATATTCAGTAAATCAAATTTCGATATCGGATCTGCGGAAACATGATAAAGGCCATGCAAACCTTTTAGAGGTAACACATATTCCTTTATTATCCGGGCCAGCTCGTTTGTAGGAACGCCCGAAAAAATCGCTTTTGAATACCCGTACACGAAACGCTCTTGGGCCAAGAACCATTCGAGAAGAGCGTACTGCGACTGTAGTTCGTGACCAATAATCGAGGTACGTAGAGTGATCGTATTTTTCCGATTCGTCACTTCGCCTATATGCTTTGACTTACCGTACAGATCCTCAGCATCAGAAGGATCAGCCTCACAATAACGGCCTTTCTTCCCTGAAAATACACAATCTGTACTGATGTGGATCAATCTGGATTGGCTCAGTTCGCATAAATCTGCGAGGCGATGTGGCAGTAATGAATTGATTGGTAACGCAACCAGCGGATTGTCCGCGTCTGAGACCTGCTTTATCAAGCCAATACAATTAATTACGGCATCTGGCTTAACCTTTCTGAAAATAGAGGAGAGATTATCAGAATCCAGTACATTCACACCCGTTACTACCTTCTCGGTTGTATTGGCCGGTAATAAGGAGAGCTTACTGGAATCCCTTGCAGATCCCCAAACATCGAAGCGACTGTCATCAGACAATACTTTTAAGACAGCACTTCCGAGCATCCCGGTAGCGCCGAGTACAAGAATCCGCATGGCTAGAAACCTTTTATACTAATGTGAAAATCTAACGTTATGCCCAAGAACTAAAACCTTTTCTACGCCTTACTATACCGGTTGAGTATTTGACCATAAAGATTTCTGAGTTCAGTCATAAATACCATTACATTAAAAATACCTATCATAGACCAAGCTAACCAAACCGAAGGACCTATCTCATGGCCCAGAATTACCGTAAGGATCGATCCACTGACGACCAATGCGAGGCAGAGATACATCTTCACTCTAGGAAAACCTCTCCAGATAAACGCTGATGCTTCTGTGCTGAGGACAAACAGCAAAAAGAAGGATAGAGTATTTGCAATTACTGCTCCCGAGGCACCCAGTTGGGGAGTTAACAACCAGCAAAGTAGAAGGTTCACCAGAAGCGCTATCACTGAGGTAGTCAAGGATAAAGAAGTCTTTCTCTGCAACCCGATGCCAACGCTTGTTACTATCGACAGGGTGTATAAAAGCGGTTGTACCATTGCACACACGAGCAGGTACTTTACCTGTAGGTAATCTGCAGGAAGGACGTAATCCAAAAGCCAAGCAAGCGAGCCACATATTGCGGCAAATATACATACAGCCGCAAGGACGGCCTGGGCTACAGAGTTTACGCGATTCATGTCGACGTTATTGGAGTGCCATTTGAACACTAAAGGGGCCCAGATTATAGAAAAGATAGACTGAACCAACACCGCTACGGCGGAGAACCGCAAAGTTACAGAATAAACAGCCAATTCAGGAAATGTCGATAAGGTTCTGAGTGAAAATATTGTAACAGCACTTATAGCCTGAAACGCTAACCCGGCTACCACCAGCGGTAAGCCATAGCGGAATAGCTTGCGCATAAGATCGCTGTCAAGCGAGGCTTTGAAGCTTTCTTTAAGTTCCGTCCGTGTATTCCAGCCAAAAATAACCAGAACTACAGCCATCGACGCCACGAAAGCATAAAAAAGATGGACTAGTGATTTTTCAAACGGTAAAGCAATATAAACCAAGATAATCGCTAGCAGGACAAACTTTGGTATTACCTGGCTCATGGAAAACGCCAGGCCTCTCTCCTGCATTCTCAGTATCAATGACAAAAACCGTGTAAAGTAGTTGAGAGTAACTGCGCAGACTGTCAAAGAGATTAACACGCGGCTCTCGATTCCAAACAGAAACTCGGATATGAGCTTGCCGTAAAAGATTACCCCGACTGAAAGTATGACCAATAAGCAGAGTCCGGGAAGAACGCTGTTCTTGAAAAGACGGGGTTTATCACTTTCCGAGTGGTACTCACGCGTATACGCCTGATCAAGGCCGAAGACGGAAACAACCAGTAACAATGACAGCACTGTTTGGAACACACCGAATCTCCCGACATCTTCAGGAGAGAAGGCCCAGGCGATCAGAGGCGTCGTTGCCAGGCCCAGAACAGCGCTACCAACCGGACCAATCGCAAATCCGACGATATTTTTAAAATTCAAAAGAGGTGATCACCTACATTCCAAAATCATTTCAAACTAACCGTTTAAGCGCTCTATAGACTGAAACCGCTATGCCATAGGAGTATCCCGAAACAAGGAAAGCTACGATCCAAGGGGTCTCCCGTAGCTTAAACCCGTCAGGAGAGGCGAAGGACCTTTCAGCGCACTTGGACGCTAGATTGAAATAGCACTTTCTGGCTAATTCCTGGCTGATCTCGGCGAAAGAAAGACACTCTGACTTCCCGGTGAAGGCCATCACCTCTTCAGGGGCTAATTCGTCAATCCATTGCTTTCTTAAACGGATATTTTCTGAAACTCGCCATGGAATCCGCGTACCCAGCTGTTCACCATGCACCCGTCCGGTTACCAAGTTTTCCGGCACATGAATGAATTTATATTTCTGGCCGAGGCGGAACCACATGTCGTAGTCCTGTGTTGCTTTCAGGTCTGGGTCAAAAAATCCACAAACCCGAAATGCGTCTCGTGGGATCAACATGGTACAACCATGGACATCGTTATTTACCAGCAAACGGGCCCTGAACCCCCCTGGGTTTCTACTCTCCAGCTTTACCCTTCTATTTGCTCCCGTATCTTCGTTAAAGAGACTGTAATCACTGAAAACCACATGCTTTGAGGGGTCATCGAGCGCTTGCAAAGTCTCTACTTGCTTAAGAACCTTATCAGGTGAGTACAAGTCATCGTGGCTAAGCCAGGAAAGGTAATCACCATTCATTTTCTCAATTGCCATATTGAGCGCTGTAGAAACGCCGCCATTTTTCTTGCTGTAATAACGAATGGAACCGCCATAGCTTATGGCAATAGATTCAGTCTTACCTTCGTCATTGGAGCCGTCATTGATAACCAGAATTTCCAGGTTATCGTAGGTTTGAGCCATCGCAGACTCGATAGCCTCAGCAAGGAAATTAGATCCGTTATATACGGGTATGACGATTGACACTTTTGGATTATATTTCATAAATAACGCTTATCTGAATCAAGACTTACGCCACACAGTGCGGTTGATATAGTCCGTGTAGCTCAGGACCACTCGTACAACCTGCTTGGAAACAGGCCCACCTTCGTAATCCCCCACCAAAGGAAACACCCTTTTTTCTGGATCATGTTGGCTGGTAACCACTTTCACGGCATCAAGAATTGAGTCCTTATTCAAACCACTCATGATCAAAGTTCCTTCGTCCATTCCCTCCGGCCGCTCATGTGTGTTGCGTATCGTAATTGCAGGAAGGTTCAGCAAAGACGCCTCTTCAGTAATAGTGCCACTGTCCGACAAGACACAAAGCGCCCCCATCTGCAACCTAAGGTAATCAAGAAAACCAAAGGGTTTTACAAATCGAAGCAATGGATGGGTCAGATCAACACCAAGGGCATCTAGACGCTGCCTTGTTCGCGGGTGGGTGGACACGATAACTGGCAATTGATATGTATCGGCGAGCGCTTTGAGTGACTCAATCAACTCTTTCAAATTTTCTTGAGAGTCAACATTCTCTTCCCTGTGAGCACTTATGATGAAGAATTTACCAGATTCCAAGTCACTCCGTGCTAATATATCCGACTGCTGAATCTTAGGCATGTAATAATTCAGAACTTCGCTCATGTGGGAACCGGTTTTCAGAATTGTTTCAGGCCGAATCCCCTCTGCAATCAGATAGCGACGGGCGTGTTCTGTCAGAACCATATTGATATCACTTAAATGGTCTAGAACCTTGCGATTAAGCTCCTCAGGCACCCTTTCATCAAAACACCGGTTGCCAGCCTCCATATGGAAAACCGGGATTTTTCTGCGTTTCGCAGCAATTACAGCCATGCAAGAATTGGTATCACCATATAGCAGCAATGCGTCTGGCTTTTCTGCGGCAAAAACTTCATCCGCCTTTGCAATAACTTCTGCAATGGTCTTGGCAGCGGTGTCGCCTGCAGCTCCCAGAAAGTAATCCGGTTTTCGAATTTCCAGATCGTCAAAAAAAACCTGATTCAGTTCAAAATCATAATTTTGCCCAGAATGCGCCAAAATATGGTTAACTTGTTTATCCAGTTCGGCGATCACACGGCTCATTTTGATCAGTTCAGGGCGTGTACCCACCAGTGTCATTACTTTAAGCATGGAGTTGCTCCTTAACATACTCCAGCTCACCGACTAGACTTTTTACCTCCGGGACGGTCAAACGAGTTGTATTGTGGGAAGTATAGTCATCCAGCTGTGAAATTCTTTCTTCACCCTCCACAAAATACTTCCGATAATTCAAATCGCGGTTATCGGCCACGATTCGATAATATCTGCCCATATCCTCTGACTTCGCCATTTCTTCCCTGGAAATGAGCGATTCATAGAGTTTCTCGCCATGTCTGGTGCCAATGATCTTGATGGCATTGTCTGCACCAAAAAGCTCTTTAAGTGCCTGCGCAAGATCCTGAACCGTTGACGCAGGCGCTTTTTGCACAAAAATATCGCCCTGCGCCGCGTTCTCAAAAGCATGCAAAACCAGATCAAGCGAATCTTCCAGCGACATCAGAAAACGGGTCATACCGGGATCTGTTACCGTCAATGGCTCATTATTCTTGATTTGTTTCAGGAACAAAGGAATAACCGATCCCCGGGAAGCCATAACATTACCGTATCTGGTAGCACACAGAACGGGGCCACCTTCGGGCAAAATACGTGACTTTGCCACCATCAGCTTTTCAGCCATGGCTTTGGATATTCCCATTGCATTGATCGGGTAAACAGCCTTATCAGTGCTGAGAACAACAACCCGCTTTACATTGCTTTCAATTGCCGCATTCAAAACATTCTCCGTCCCAAGAATGTTAGTCTTCACAGCTTCCATTGGATGGAACTCGCAGGAAGGCACCTGTTTAAGTGCGGCGGCGTGGAAGACGTAATCAACACCTAACATCGCTTGTTTTATGCTGTCATGTGATCTTACGTCGCCAATATAGAACTTGACCTTGTCGTTTGATAAGGCAAGCCTCATATCCTCTTGTTTTTTTTCGTCCCGACTAAAAATCCGTATCTCACCGATATTTGTATCCAAGAACCGTTTAAGCACCGTCTGACCGAATGATCCCGTGCCACCAGTGATCATAAGAACTTTATTTTCAAACATTATATACACCAAATTAAAGGGCTGACGCGCCCTGGGTTTTACCTTGGAAGGAGTTTATTGCCTGACTGTATTTGTCAGTAAGTTGCCGTGCCACGGCAGTACCGGAGAACCGGAGACGTGCTCGGGTCGCAATTGAGTCGGAATCGAACGTATCAATGGTTTCCGATACCTCTCGCATCGCGTCAGCCAGTGCCTCAGGATGTTTAACAGGCACCAGCAGTCCATCCCCACTCTCAACGATGCATTCCGGTCCACCGCATCGAGTTGCGATAACAGGCATCCCTGCCATCAACGCTTCTGCAGCGACGACTCCGAACGTCTCGTAATGGCTCGAAATCACCATCACATCAGCCCGTTCAAGCAAGACAGGCACCTTCTCCGGCTGAATAATTCCCAAAAAGTGCACATTTCCAGAAATTCCCAGATCGCAAACCTGCTTTTCCAGTGCAGCACGGGAAGGGCCATCGCCCGCAAGCCAGAGCTCTGCATTAGGAAAACTCCGAACAACTTGCTGAAAAGCTTCAACGAGATCGGAATGTCCTTTATTCCCTGTCATAAGCGCGAGATTAAGAAATACGGTCCCGCTTTTTTTTTCGCCAAACCTCTTATGATCACTGAAGCGGTTCGAAACAACATTCGGCACCCAATGCCACTGATTTTCACTGAAAGAGAACCGTTCGCCGAGTAAAGTTCCCAGTGCCGGGCTCACCGCAATGAGTAAACATGCGCCTGCAAACCCTCTCCGTGCCAGATTTAATTGCCAGCCGGGGAAAAGGTTTCTCGCAAATCCGCTGCTATGCTCAGTCAACACAACGGGGATACCATGCTCCCTCCCCAAGTCCACTGCTATTGCCCCACCGAAAATCGCACAATGGGCATGCAAAACGTCCGGCTTACCATGTTCTTCAATATAACATTGCAATAAAAAGCGCGCGGCCCGCCTGAACAGTAAATAATTGCCAAAGGGTACCCGAGGCAGTACCGCAAGCAAGCTTTTGCGGTAAGTTGGAATGCCTTCATCCACTTCGTAGAATGGTGCTGACGGTTTAGCCCTTTTAAACAAGGTCTTCAAGGAACGGAGTTTCGGTGCAATCACACCAACATCGTGGCCGTAATTGAACAGCGCCAAAGCTTGATCGCGGAAAAATACACCTTGAACGTCTTCAGGACTATCGGGGTACCAAGAAGGAAGAAACAGAATATGCATATAAACTTAGAGCCCGCGGAGAGCGTCCACCACCCGTTTCATATGACTTTCAAAGAGATAAGGATGCATAGGCAAACTCATAACCTTTTCCGCCATCTTATCCCCCACCGGCAGAGTCGCTGAGAAATCCACCACAGCTGGCTGCTTATTCAATGGAATCGGATAATGCACCGCCGTTGGTACCCCCGCCTCTTTAAGCTTCTCCTGAACTGACTCACGATTGGTTACCCGAATGGTGTACTGAGCCCAGGCGGAAATATTATGCGCTTCGACAAAGGGAGCGGTATCGATACCAGCGTCGTTCAACAGGCGCGCATAGTTTTCGGCCACCTGATTACGCAGCTGGATTTCCTCTTCCAATAATTCCAGCTTCGGCAACAAAATGGCAGCCTGCAGGGTATCCAGCCGGCTATTCACACCCACCCTGATGTGGTGGTACCGCCGATCCTGCCCATGGCGAGCAATCTGCCGCAGTACAGTGGCCAGCAGTTCATCGTTGGTGAAGATGGCACCACCGTCCCCGTAGCAACCCAATGGCTTGCTGGGAAAGAAGCTGGTACAACCAATGGAGGTGAGGTTGCAGGACTTTTTGCCTTTGTAGCTCGCACCGAAGCTTTGGGCGCCGTCTTCAATCACCGGAATGCCGTGCTTTTCGGCAATGGAGTTAATGGCGTCGAAGTCTGCGCACTGGCCATAGATGGATACGGGAATAATGGCTTTGGTGCGTGGGGTAATCGCGGCTTCCAGCAGTGCCGGGTTCAGGTTGTAGGTTTTTGGGTCTATATCCACGTACACCGGCTTTGCGCCCAGCACAGCGGGCGTTTCGGCGGTGGCAATATAGCTAAAACCTGGCACGATCACTTCGTCGCCCGGCCCTACACCTAAGGCCATTTGGGCGATTTGCAGGGCGTCTGTGCCATTGCCGCAGGTGATACAATATTTTGCCCCGGTGTAGGCGGCGAGTTTTTCTTCCAGTTCGGTGACTTCCGGGCCCAGGATGTATTTGCCGTGGGCAAGGACTTTCTGGATGTTTGCGTCGATTTTGTCTTTGATTCTGGCTTGCTGCGCTGCCAAGTCTATGAACTGCATGTTTTAAGAGCCTTTTTTGCCAAAGAATCTCTGAAGAACACGGAAAGAAAAAGATCAAATAATACTCTTATCCACCAAAACCACGAAAAACCACGAACAAAGAACAAGAAGAAAGATTATTTCTTTGTGACTGTTTCGCCTTGGAGTATATATCTAGCGCCAGTGTGATCACACTTGGTTTCTGCTTCACCGGTTAGGGGCAAATCTAACTGTTCACCGAATTCGCTCATCCAGCCGATTTGTTTGGCGGGTACGCCAACCATCAGGGCGTAGGCGGGCACATCTTTGTTGACGACGGCGCCGGCGCCCACGAAGGCGTATTCACCGATAGTTACGCCGCATACCAGGGTGCAGTTGGCTCCGAGCGAGGCGCCCTTTTTCACAAGGGTGTCCATGTATTCGTCTTTACGCTCGATGAGGGAACGTGGGTTGTAGACGTTGGTGAACACCATACTGGGGCCACAGAACACGCCTTCTTCGAGGTGTACGTTGTCGTACACGGAGACATTGTTCTGAATTTTGCAGTTGTCGCCGATGGTTACTTTATTACCCACAAAGACGCCTTGGCCCATGGAGACGTTTTTGCCGATTCTGGCCCCGCTGCAGACGTGTACGAAATGCCATACGCGGGAGCCTTCGCCGATTTGGGCGCCTTCGTCTACGATTGCACTTGGGTGGATTTTTACGGGCATGGGAACTCCTAGGGCTATTTGATCAGTTTTGCCAGGAATGGGTGCGCTTCGCCTTCTGCGGGTGCTTCCGGTCGGGCGGTGCGGATGTGGTTTACGGTTTCCACGCAGTGGCGTGCATCTTCAATGCCGTAGCCCCGGCCAGCTAGGATTTCCTGGTAGCTGATGGTGTGCAGGTCTGTGAAGCCTTTGGAGAATTCCACCTGTTCCCCATCGCAGCTGATGTTGCGGAAGGTGGTTTGTTGGCCTTTCACTTCGTCCGGAAGGTCGTTGGCGTCGATGGAGAGGAACCAGGGTACGCGGGCTTTTTCGTATTCCAGGTAGCCGGCGGCCTTGTAGTCGTCGGCATAGTGGAGCACGTTTTTCTGCAGGTTGCCGAAGATGAAGTGCAGCATGTCAAAAAAGTGTACCCCGATGTTGGTGGCCACGCCGAAGGATTTGCGCGGGTCACCTTTCCAACTCTCCATGTACCACTTGCCGCGTGAGGTGATGTAGGTGAGGTCTACCTGGTACTTGCCTTCTTTGGGCTTGCTGGCAACTTTTTCTTTCAGTTCCCGGATGGCCTGATGGTGGCGCAGTTGTAAGATGTTATATACGCGCTTGCCAGTTTCTTTTTCTACCTGGGCGAGTTCGTCTAGCAGTTCGGGTGTGGGTACCAGCGGCTTTTCGCAGATAACATCGCAGCCCAGGCGCAGACCCGCAGCGATGTGAGCGTGGTGCAGGTAGTTTGGCGAGCACACGGCCACATAATCCAGCGCGGTTTGAGGGTTGCGCTTGAGCTGCCAGGCGTGTTCCTGAAAACGTTCGAATTCAGTAAAGAATTCGCTGCTGGGCGAGATGCTGTCGATGATGCCTACAGAATCGTTAGGATCGTAAGCCACGCTCAGGTGGTTTTCGGTTTCTTTGATGGCTTTCATGTGGCGCGGGGCGATGTAGCCGGCGGCGCCGATGAGTGCGAAGTTTTTCATTACGTGGAAATCCTGTTACTTAAGCTTTAACGATGTGGGCGGCCGGCTCGCGGTATTTGCCGCGGCTGTCGATGATGAGCTTGGCGTTTTGTTGGATCAGCTCGTAATCAAAGCGGTCGTGATCGGTAGCCAATACTACAGCATCAAAGCTGGCGAGGTTTTCGGCAGTTAGTGGCTCGCTGGACAGGTTAAAGCTGTGTTCGCGCATTTTGGGAAACTTCGGTACGTGTGGGTCTGAGTAAGCCACTTCCGCACCTTTAGCTTCAATCATTTCCATGATTTCCACCGAAGGCGATTCACGCATGTCGTCCACGTTTTTTTTGTAAGCGATGCCCAGTACCAGTACGCGGCTATTCTTCAAGGCCTTCCCGGCATCGTTCAGACCATCCATCAGTTTGCCAATCACATATTCCGGCATGCCACGGTTTACTTCACCGGACAACTCAATGAAGCGAGTGTGCAAGCCGTACTCACGGGCCTTCCAGGTGAGGTAGAAAGGGTCGATGGGGATACAGTGGCCGCCCAGCCCCGGCCCCGGGTAATAGGCGGTAAATCCAAAAGGCTTGGTTTTGGCGGCGTCCACTACTTCAAAGATGTCGATGCCCATGCGGTCTGCCACCACTTTCATTTCGTTCACCAGACCGATGTTGACGGCGCGGTGGATGTTCTCCAGCAGCTTGGTCATTTCCGACGCTTTGGTGGAGCTCACCGGCACTACCTGATCGATCGCAGGTTCGTACAGAGCAACGCCCGCTTCCAGGCAGGCGGCAGTGTGGCCGCCGACGACTTTCGGGATGGTGCGGGTTTCAAAGTCCGGGTTGCCTGGGTCTTCACGTTCGGGTGAGTAAACCAGGAAAAGATCTTCACCAACTTTTAAACCGCCTTCCTCGGCCCTTGGCAGCAGTTCTTCTTCGGTGGTGCCAGGGTAAGTGGTGCTTTCCAGAGATATCACTTGCCCTGCCCGCAGGTAAGGCTTTAGCGCGTCCATGGTTTTGGTGACATAGGTGATGTCTGGTTCGCGGTATTTGTTCAGCGGTGTGGGCACACACAGGATGAGTGCATCGCAATCGCTGGCGCGACTGAAGTCCGTTGTGGCTTCAAAGCCGCTATTGCCGGCCTTGGCAATCTTTTCGGACGGGATGTGCTCGATGTAGCTTTGGCCGGAGTTCAGGGCGTCGACTTTTTCGGAATCAATGTCGATGCCTACGACTTTGTAACCGATGTCGTTGTAGCGAAGCATGAGAGGCAGGCCGACGTAGCCGAGGCCTGCGATACCGATGATGGCTTCTTTGTTTTTTAGCTTTGAGAGAGTGGTTTCCAGGGTGGTCATGGGGTTCTCTGTGTTTTGGTCTTGAACTTCGGATTGATTTGGATGCGTCACCAGGGCCTTGGCCGGCTTTAATCGGGGTGGAGTAAAACCTTTCCCTGATGACTGAATTTTTTATTTGGCAATTGGATTTACTAAGCTGGAAGGTGATTGTTGACCACAATCGGAAACATTCCGTGGAAAAGGCTTTTTCGATATTGGAAACGGGCTTATTTTATTTCCAAAGCTGGAAACAGTTTTCAGTTCAAAACTTCAGAGAAAAACTGGAAATAGTGTTTCCGATGCTGGAAACCCTAAAAGTTAAATCATTGATTATACAGGATTTATCGAAACTGATAAGGGCTCCTTATCGGGTTATTTTCCTTTTTTCATCCCTGAAGGGCATCTTCTCCCACTTCATTAAAAATCGAAACATCAATATTGCCACTCTTCAGTGTTTCCCGCCCACTGATTGCTACCCGATTTTCATTAACGAAGGCATCCATCACTTCGTCAAAGACTTCAGCAGAGAACGAGCAAACATGGTCTTTGTGATCTGAGGTTTGCCGCAGCGTGAAGGTGAGATTATCACGGTCCATTTCAGCGACGAGGCCTTCCAAGGTGGTGATTTTCTCTTCTTTGGTTCGCACAGTCTGGAGCACCTTTTTTACTCTTTTCGAGGTGTCGCGATCTAACCGGAAGGTTTTGTCGCCCTGACCCAAAATCGTCCCGCCTACTTCAAACTCTGTCACCGTGCCAGACAATGGCGGAACTAGTTTTTCGAGTGCTTCCAGCAACTCAATTTCCAGAGCTTGCAGATTGGCATCGTCATTCTCTGCGGAGTTTGAGCTAGAAATTGCCTCGGCTAAGGCGGTGCCAATTTGTTGCATTTCTGCATCATCTTCATCCTGGAGCAACGTCTCTTGTTGCTCAGGGGGTAAGCTGAATGCTACCTCAAAGCTGTTGTATGCAAAGTGTTGTACGGGCAAATCATACAAACGCTTTCTTGAATTACTGGCACGGCCTTGTTTGCCAGGCTCTTTAAAAACGTGGGCGGCAGCTTTTCTTAAAGCGGTACTGGCACCCTCAACCACTTGACGGATTACACTGGCTGGTACCGTGCCATGTGAAAGCCCTTCGCCAATGGCGCGTAAACGAAATGCCGGTTGCAAATGAGGCCAAAGCATTCGCCCTTGAGCTGGCAGCACTGACTCGGGCAATTCGCCTAGCGTTGTTCTCCAGGCATTTTGGGGTTCGAGCGTGTGGTCCGTTTCCAGTACCCATACCACGGGCTGGTCCAGCGCATTTCTGACACTTACGGTGCCGTTTTCAAGTTGAGCAATAATGGCGTCGCTGGTAGGCGCCACTACGAAACGGGCGCTTTCATTGTTTTCGTCTACCAACATGAAGAGGGCGTTGCAAACACGAGTTTCAGCAGTGAACAAACGTGGCCCGTCAACATCGATTAAAACGCTTAGAGTTTTAAAGCCACGAAAGTCTTCAGGGTCACTGTTCAGACCTTTAATATTCCAGTCCATGATTAACCCTCGCTGCTGATTGTGAAGGCGGCAGCACGTTCTACCTTTTCAAATGGCCACCAGGTCATATGTGATGGCCGTGTTCTAGCTGGTGTAGCTTTGAGCTTACCGTGTTCAGCTGTCAATTCGCCACGAAAAATCAATTTACCCAGTTTTGGGAAAAGCTCTGTCAGGTGCCTGGCCTCTGAAGGGTTACGAAACACAGACAGACCGTAGCGCAAACATGCGTCGCCTTTCGATGCTTTGCCGAGCTCAGCGTGGGATTGAAAATCTCCGACGGCTGGGGGATTTTCTCGGCAAATGCGGTATACCACGCCGTTTGCGGGCTCAGCATCTGGTGGTGGACAAGTGTCTGGCCAATGTTTCGGAAAGCCTGCCATGGCGTTTTGCTCCTTCCATACATAAAACTTTGTTAAACAAAATGATCGCGATGAGGGGATGTCTCGTCAAGAATCACTGAAATTGTCTGGCTCAAAGTGCCGCTTCCAGGTTTTCTTTAAGGGCCTGCTTAGCGTGCTCTTCGCCATGGACCAACCTTATGTCTTTTGGCGTTTCCCTCATCCCCGCCACAAACCCCACCAATCCCTGCTGGTCCGCATGGGCAGAGTAACCACCAATGGTCTCAACTTTCGCGCGGATGCTGTGTTTTTCGCCATCCAGCCATACGTAGCCGTTATTCGGGCCGTAGCGTTGTATGTCGCGCCCGGGGGTGCCTTCAGCCTGGTAGCCTACGAAGAGTACATCGTGCCGTTCGTCACCCAGCATGGCTTTGAGGTAGTTGACAATGCGCCCGGCATTGCACATGCCGCTGCCGGCGATAACAATGGCCGGGCGGGCGCTGCGGGCCAGGTGGTGGACCATTTTCAGGTGTTCGTGGTGGCCTTCCACGGTTAGCAGGTTATCAAAAGCTAGCGGTTTGCGGCCCTGTTGCAGCCGGGCATGGGATTCTTCGTCCCAGTAGGGTTGCAGTTCGCGGTAGGCGGCGGTGAATTTGGCCGCCAGGGGCGAATCCAGTATTACGGGCAGTTCGTCGCTGATGATTTCTTCGAGTTCGTACAGCAGCTCTTGTGTTCTGCCAATGCTGAAGGCCGGGATAAGTACGGTGCCCTGGTTTTGAAGAGCCCGGTCTATGGCGGCTTTCAGGCGGTGTTTTCGGTCTTCCCGGCTTTCGTGGTTTCGGTCGCCGTAGGTGCTTTCGAGTACCAGAACGTCGGCTTTCTCCGGCGGCTCTGGCGCTGGCAACAGTGGTGTATGGCTGGCGCCAAGGTCGCCACTGAAGACGATACGAGTGCCGTTGTGGTCGACCTCTACATAGGCGGAACCGAGTATGTGGCCGGCTCGTTGCAGGCGTATCTCTACCCGGTGTTCCGGGGTGTCTATTACCCTGTGCCATTGGTTGTAGGGTAATGGCAGCAGGCGTTGTTCAATGGTGGCCAGGTATTGTTCCACCAGTTGCCTGTCGCGGCTGATGCCGAGCTTGAAGGCGTCTTCCAGTACCAGGGGCAGCAGTTTGGCCGAGGGCCGGGAGCAGATGATGGGCCCGGTATAGCCGGCGGCCAGCAGCCAGGGTATGCGGCCCACGTGGTCTATGTGTACGTGGGTGGCGATGAGTGCCTGGATGCCTTTTGTGCTGAAGTCGATTTCCTGGGTGTTGCGTGTATTGCCGGCTTCCTGGCCCTGGAACAGGCCGCAGTCTATTAGCAGGGTGTTTTCGGGGTTTATGTGCAACTGGTGGCAGGAGCCGGTTACGCCGGTTTTGGCGCCGTGGTGTTCTATGTTTACGCTTGGCATTTCCTTTGCCCTTTCTTACTGATAAAGATTTTTTTGCCACGGAATCCACGGAAGAACACGGAAAAAAGATAAAGATAAATATTTTTGCTTTTTTCTTTCCGAGATGGGATGGTCTCCTCCCCACTCCAAATCGGCGTCGTAATGCGCCAGGATAGATGTTGCAGACACTATCCAACGAGTTAAGGAGGAGACCGTGAACAAGAATACCGTGATCGGCATCGACCTGGCAAAAACCTCTTTCGCGGTTATTGAGTTGGGGCGCGGCGGCGATGTAAAGCGCCGGAAAACCTTTCGCCGGGACGGCTTGAAACGGTTTCTGGCGAAGCACGAGCCGGCGACAGTGGCTTTGGAGGCCTGCGGCAGTGCTCATTACTGGGGCCGCTGGCTGGAAGAGCATGATCACAAGCCGGTTCTACTGCCGCCACAGCACGTGAAAGGCTACCTGCGGGGGCAGAAGAACGATTACAACGATGCGCAGGCCATTGCGGAGGCTTGCCATCACGGTGCGATTCGGCCAGTAACAGTAAAGAGCATCGAACAACAGGACGACCAAGCGTTTCACGCCATTCGCCGGAGCCTCAAGGTTGAGAGCACTCGGTTGGTGAACCAGATGCGCGGCCTCTTGGCTGAATATGGGCTAACCGTACCGAAGTCTGTCAGCGCGTTTTGCCGGCGGGTGCCCGAGTTGCTCGAAGACGATGAAAACGGGTTAAGTGCTCGATTCCGCATGCTACTGAATCGACAGTGGAGCCGACTTAAGGCTTTACTCGATGAACAGGTCTGGTATGACCAGCAACTACAACAGCAGGCCAAAGAAGACGACACCTGCCGTCGGTTGACCGACATCCCCGGTGTTGGCCCGGTTGTCGCCAGTGCCGTCAAAAGCTGGATGGGCGATGGCCAGCAATTCCAGCGTGGCCGGGATGCCTCGGCGGCGCTAGGCCTGGTGCCCAAGCAGTACAGCACCGGCGGCAAGCAGTCGCTATATGGGATCACCAAGCGAGGGGATGCCTACCTGAGATCCCTGGTGGTGCACGGCGCTCGCGCTGTGGTGCGAACAGCCAAGAACAAGCAAGACGCCTTGAGCCGATGGGCTCTGGCGGTGGAAGCCAGGCGAGGTCACAACCGAGCGGTTGTTGCCGTGGCTAACAAGATAATTCGAATGGCTTGGGTCGTTGTGGCCCGCCAAGAACATTACAGGCCAGCAGAGAGCTAAATGGCAGTGGCCTAAAAACGTAACGTAAACAGAGCAAGCAACGTCACGAATCAATAAAAGGGCTTTACCCAAGGTTGCGAAGGCAACAGACACATTGATGACATAACAGGGCAAACCGGCGCACCTGAACCCTGTTAAATCCACCGGCTTCACAAGCCGCTTTAGTGATTAGGCAGGCGCGCGGCGAATCCTCATCAGGGCCAGAGGCGGCAAGACCGCCTCGTTAACAGGCCGGATATATGGCAGCAACCTGTCCCTCATCAACGTCTGGAGCCATTGCAAGCGGGGAGGAGACCATATATGGATTCCGTGGCGAATCCTTTCTTTAGTTTTGTTCTGTGTTTTGTTCTTTGCCTGAGCGGATGAAGGCGATGACGAATACGGTAAACACGCCGAGCATGCCGCCTAGCATGGTGGCTACGATGGCAATCAGAGCGCGCTTGGGCTCGCTTTTCTCCTGCGGTACCACGGCCGGGTCGACGGTTTGGAAAACGTATTCATCCTGAGCGTTGGCCAGCATCACGGTGCGAGTTTCGCTTTCAATGAGCTGGTAGAACACCTGTTGCATGCCGGCGATGTTGGTTTCGCTGAGCTTCTCTTCCAGGTACGCGATGCGGGCTTCGGCTTCCTTTACGTCTTGTTCCCGCATGTGCTCGTTGATGTCGTGCACGAGCTTTTCTGCCCAATCTGCCGCCACCGGCGGTGCCTGGCTTTTGATGCTGACGGTGATCATACCGGTTTCGTCGTTGCTGGAAACGCTCAGGTGTTCTTTGAACGCTTTTACCAGATCCCAGTCAGTGGGCTTCAGGCTTTCGCCCTCTTCATCGGTGAGCCATTCCTGTGTTTCCGGGTTATAGACTTCTTCGTTGATGACCCACTCTTCCCTTTCCATGCTCCACTCTTCGGTTGCCATGAGTGGGACGGTGAGGTTATGGCGGTGAATGAAGTCCGTCAGGAAGGCACGCGACTGCAACACTTCTTTGGCCATGGTGGTTTTGTTGCCGCCACCGCCGCCCAGGCTGATGCCCGCCAGGCTGGCCAGGCCGCCCAGTTGGCCGCTTAGGCTGGGACCACTGCCCTCGCTCTGCGCCGGCGCCAACAACACACTGGCCTGGTAGATGTTGGGTTTGCTTAAGGCGTAAAACACTCCCGCAGCGGCAAAGATGATGGTAAACAGGATGATGATCCACTTGCCGCGCCAGAGAGTGGCGAAGAGTTCGCGGAGGTCAATTTCATCATCCGGGTAATATTGCTGCTGGGGCACTTGGTTAATTAGTGGCTGGTTCATTACAGGTTACCCACTGCTGCGGCGCCGAGAGCCATTTGGTAGACGATCTGGCTGACGTTGGTCCAGAGTTCGAGCTGGTTCAGGCGGTCGACATCGATTGGCATGATGATGGTGTCACCCGGCTCTAGCTGGCTGCCACCGCCACCAAACCAGTTGCTGTTCTGTGGCAACATGACCGAACCGTCCGCTTTGACCACGTAAACACGATCCTCATCCGCCTGGCGGGTGGGGCCACCGGAACGTTCAAGGTAGTCCTCAACGCTCAGCCCTTTGGTGTGCAAATGGCTGGTGGGGTATTGCACTTCACCGAACACAGTTACCGCTTGCGGAATTTCCGGCACGGTCAGGCGGTCGCCGTCTTGAAGGCGCACAGGCTGGTGCTGCTGGCCGGCGGCAATCGCGGCCAGATCAATCACCATGCGGCCGACCGGGCGGCTGCGCTGTACGTCTTTCAGCAGACCTTCTACTTCTTCAACTCTGTCTGCGGTGTTACCGCCCGCGTCATTACCTTCCAACTGCACGCCCAACAGGTCGCCTTGCAAACGCTCTTCGGCTTCTTGCAGGCGTTGAGCTTCTAACTGGCGCAGTTTGGCGCGGGTGAATACGGCGCCTTTCGGGAAGGCGTTGTCAGTCAGGCCGCCGGCGCGCTTGAGCACGTCGCTCAGAGTTTCGCCGTCCTGGAAGGTATATTCACCCGGGTAAAGCACTTCACCGGCCAGGGTGACAGTGCGGATTTTGGCGAAATCTGGTACGCCTTTGATCAGGATGCGATCGCGGCCTTTTAGCTGAAGGTCTTCTTCGCCGGCCAGCACTTTCGTGGGCGTGAAGCTGATAATCCGGGTTTCGCCGGTGCCTTTATCGCTCATCACGTAACGGGTAATTTCGCCTTCCAGCAACAGGGCGTTTTCTTTCAGCCCACCGGCAGCCGCCAGCAATTCCTGCAGCGTTCCGTTTTCAGGCATGGGATAGGTGCCGGGGAAACGTACTGCGCCGGCCACACGCACCACCGGTGCCCATTCGTTCGGGCCGGTTTGGATCTGTAGGCGGCGATTGATATCAGATAACGCGTTCTGGCGCTTCTCGGTGCTGGTTTCTGAGAGCAGAAGCACTCTGTCTCTGGATTGCAACGGCAAATCGTGCTTTGGGTCGCCTTCCGTTACAGCCTTGCGCAGGTTGAAGGATTTAACCTCGATGATGTTGCGCTCAACCTGCTCCCGCACGCGCAAGGCGTAGTCGTAATCGGCGTTACGGGTTACATCAAAGGTAAGACTGTCAATCAGGTCGCTCACGCGCAAACCCGGCTTCCAGGCGTAACGTCCGGTACGAACCGCTTCGCCCTCCAGCGATACGAAGCCTTCAGTCAGCTCTGTTACAGATGAAACGGTGAGTACATCGCCGGTTTTCAATTGAGTGTTTCTCGCGCTTTCAATGGTGAGGTCCAGATCCCGGATACTCAAGTTGAAGTTTTCATCCACTCGCTGCAGCTGGGCTCGCTTCGGGTAAGCGTCGGCTGTAAACCCTCCGGACAAACGAACAACGTCGCCCACGGATTGACCACTTTCCAGCTCATACAATGCGGGACGACGCACTTCGCCTTTAATGCCAGCCAGATCACCCACGGGTGGGATAAAAATAACATCGCCGGGCTGCAGGCGCTGGTCTTCACTGGTGTCCCCTTCCAGCAGTAAGTCGTAAAGGTCCAGAGTACCAACAACTTTACCGTTGCGTTTATGCTGGATGTTGCGCAATGACCCGGTGCGCTTAACGCCGCCCGACACAAACAGGGCATTTGTCATAGTGGAAAGCGAGCTGACCGTGTAGGCACCCGGCGTTCTGGCTTCACCCAACACGAATACGCGCATACTACGTAGCTCGCCCATGCTGACACTGGCTTTCAAACCAATAAAGTGCTGACTGACCAAGGCGTTGATACGCTCTTTCAAGTCTGCGAACGACATGCCGGCAACCGGCTCGGGGCCAATCTCCGGGAAGTTGATTACCCCATTACGGTCAACGGTGAGATTCAGGCTGCGACTTTCTTTGCCCCACATTTGAATGCGGATTTCATCGCCAGGCCCGATGGTGTAATCACCCGATACCGGGATAGCGGTTACCGGCGCAAAGGTGCTGGGGCTACCGGCGAACAGATCATAGCCAAAGGGCTCCAGGCGGTTGGTTTTCTTTTCATTTTCCGCACTGTTGCCGTTGGTTTTTACATTGCTCTCTTCCAGCTCGCCATCCTGTTGGCTGGATGTTGGCTGCACCACCGGCTCCGGGTTTCGGATTTGCTCGCCATTGCTGCTGGCAGAACCACTTCCGCCACCGATGGAATCGAGATCTACACCGTACTGGCTGGCCAGGGCTTCTTGCTGGGCTTTGGGCAGGCTTTTGAAGCGTTCGATTTGTGCCGGGCTGATGGATTGCCCTTGGGCTGCTATGGGGAGCAATAGGGCCAGGGGGAGCAGGAGGTTCTTTAAATTCACGGTGGTGTATTCCGGTTTAACTAAAAGTGATTTTTTGCCACGGAATCCACGGAAGAACACGGAAAAAAGACAAGGATTAGAAGATTTTTTGCCACTAAACCCACTAAAGAACACGAAAAAAAGATTTACTGCGATAAGAAGATCGTTGTTTTTCTTTCGTGGATTTTGTGGGTTTCGTGGCTAAATATTTTTCTTTTTCTTTTTTTCCGTGGATTCCGTGGGTTCCGTGGCGAAACAGGTTTTTAAAAGCGGTACGTCCAGCTGGCGCTGGCAGAGAACTGGTCTTTTTCGCCGCTAATGTATTCGATGGCTTTGTCGCTGGCTTGCAGGCTTATATCCAGCCAGCCACTAAAGACTTCAGTGCCGAAACCGAAGTTGACGATACCCACTTTTTGACTGGATGCTGGAACGGTATAGAAGATATTTTCTTCTGCCCGAGCGCGGCTGGCGCCGTCTTTGTTGAGTTCCGCGTAGCTGAACTTGGCACTCAGGTTACTTCCACTGTTAAAGAAGTGGTATGCCCCTAGGGTGACAGCTTCGGCATCGCCGTCAAAGCTGGTAGCAATGTTACGGCCATAGTAGCGATTGCCGCTTTTATAACGGCTGTGTTCGTAGCTGATGTTGGGCCTGGCATCACCGAGAAAGTCGTCAGCGGTGGTATTGGTGTATTCAAAAAACCACTGCTGGTCAGCGTTGAACAGTTGGGTTGTCCAGTCTGCGCCCAAGAGCCAGGATTTGCGGGATGGAAAAAAGCCAGCTTCGTCTTCGCCCATCATTTGGCCATAAAAGCCAATAGACTGATCCCCAAGGGCAAAACCATAACGGACGTCTACACTGCCCAGCTGGTCGCCAGGTTCGTTGGCGCCGCCCTGGCCGTTGTCTTTGCCAATGAGGCCGTTCCAGACGGTGGTGGTGTTTTCGGAATAACCTTCGCCCCCAAACACGAGGATGCGGGAAAAGCCGACGTCCAGACCGTTTATAGGCTTCAGCGACAGACGCATACCGATAAGCTTGGCATCGGGCACGTGGCGGTCACTTTCGAGCTGGCCAGCGAGGATGGTGAAGTCCCAAGGGCCAATCCAGTTCAGCCAGGAGGTCTCTGGTGCAGCTGTACGGTTACGGGTAAGCCATACACTGGGTAACGGGCGTGCATTGTTGGAGAGGGCCAGGCTGGACTGCCAACCCGGCCCCCACCAACGATCAATGGCTCCAGCGCCCAGTACCCAGTTGCCGGGATTAACAGCGAAATAGGAGCCGTCCAGGCGCAGCTCCTTATCGTCATCCGGCTCGTAGGTGTAGGTAGGCTTGATGCCGAGTGCCCAAAAGCCACCTTGCCACTGCAGGTTAAGGCTGGTCTCGGCTTTGCCGGTGCCAGTTTGTTCAAAGCCGGTGATGCCGGGCACTTCGTTTTGTGCTCGCAGGTTGAATTCGCCGCGGAAGCCTTCGCTGGCTCGTTGCTCTCGCTCAAAGTTGAGGTAAGCGGCGGCCATGCCCACCGATTGCTGATCCGGCCCGGCGGTCTGTTTGCCCGATACAGCATCAGCCCAGCTAATCGGCCAAGTGGTTATGGAGGCTTCGATGTGATCGCGGTCGGCCAACTTCTGGATGGCAAAACGCGCTCTTGGATCGCCGGGATCTACCCAGGGAGCTGCGACTGCTGAAAAAGCGTTTAGGCACGCTACCGCCCCACCGACCAGGGCCCAGTGCTTTAAGGACATGAAAATTGGCTTTTCTAATGCGACTTAAGACAGGGCTTTCAAGCAGGGGCGAGCTATCCCCAACAATCCCCTGTCGGTTAATGGAGCTAATATTGCAAAACCGTGGCAATTCTACGTATCCCGGTGTGACAAGCAAGTGACAATTTCATCTAGCGCACCAAAATCAGGCACTTAAGTGCGTAACAAATTGTTAACATGTAGCCCGAGCACACACTTTGAGCACTTTTTGATCACTTCGCGAAAAAACAGAGGCGGGGAGGGGCAACACCATTCATTGCTACTACGCCCCAAGACTGACCAAGGAAAATCTAAACTTTAAACACGCGAAAACTCATTATGGCTTAAGCACCGATACAGGAACTTTTACGGTTTGCTGTTTTTGCATGAAGGTGATCAAAACAATCGCACGCTCTTCACCATCGTACGCTTGGAAGATGGCGTTAATGCCTTTGAAAGGACCTTCTTCGAGTTCCACTTTCTGGCCTTTCTTAATCCCACCCTGTTCAGCGACTTTGGCCATACTCGCTTTGATTTGATCAATGACAGTGTCATCAATAGGGGTGGGCTTGCCAGCAAAACTGACGACGCGTAGTACGCCGAGCGTCGAGCGCAATTTCGACCATACTGGATCGGTTTGCTCGAGGTTAATAAAGATGTAGCCAGGAAACAGTGGCTCCAGGCGCTTTTGGCGTTTACCTGAGCGAATCTTCTCCACCTCGATTTTTGGGTAGAAACAAGGGACATCCTGGTTTTGAAGGTTATGCAGGGCGCGGTCACCCTGTGCGGGTTTGTGTTGAAGTACGTACCAAGTCATAACTCAAAAATACCAAGTTCCGGCAGCAATGAACCAGGGGTTTAGCACATCCTCTTTGCCGTATTTCAGTGGCTCGCCTTCCAGGGTCTGCACTTTCCCTCCGGCGGCCAAAAGAACCGCGTGGGCGGCTGCTGTGTCCCATTCACTGGTGGGACCCATGCGCGGGTAGATGTCCGCATGGCCTTCGGCAATGCGGCAGAACTTCAGGGAACTGCCGGCCTGCACGGTTTCATGGGGGCCAAGTTTGGCGATAAAGGCGCGGGTGTCTTCGTTCAGATGGTTCTTGCTGGCCACCACGCGCAGGCTGTCGCGTGGTTCTGCCACACGGATGTGGCGGGCTTTCCCGGTACGGTCGCGCTTGTAGGCCCCCTCGCCTTTCACGCCCCAGTAGGCTTCTTTCAGTGCAGGCGCGATAACCACCCCCATCACCGGCTCGCCGTCTTCGATCATGGCGATGTTAATGGTGAACTCCCCAGAACGCTGGGTGAAATCTTTAGTGCCGTCGATGGGGTCGACCAGCCAGAAACGGCGCCAGTGTTTGCGCTCTTCCCAGGGTGCTTCGGCGCTCTCCTCTGAAACGACGGGAATATCCCGGGCAATGCGGCGCAGGCCTTGAACAATAATTTCGTTGGCGGCGAGGTCTGCTGCGGTGATGGGGCTTTTATCTTCCTTGAAGTGCACTTTGAAGTCGGACTGATAAATGTGAAGCACTCTTTCACTGGCTTCGTCCGCGATTTTAATTAGGTCCGGCAGTAAGGAACTGTAGTGCATGGTGGCGTCCTGCGTGAGTGAATTTATGCTGCGTGACTACGTAGAAGCGGCCAGGCACCTTGCTTTGATGCTTCCAGGACGACGATTTCCACGATGGTGCCGTCATCGGCATAACTGATGTGGGTGTTCCAATCCTGGGAAGCTTCTTTGGCAATTGGTTTGTCTGAGAGGTGAAGCACCAGAATGTCGTCGTCTTCGTCGTATGTGGTTCTCATTGCTCTGCCTCCCATGAAAAATGGTGCATGACGGTTTTCACTACCAGCCTGTCTTCCAGAACTATTGCCAAGCATAGCAAGTTATCCATTCGGCCCGGAAAATATTTTGCAATCCAAAGCCTTATGTCGTCCTTGTACCTTGTCTCACCTGTTTCAAGTAAAACCGACAATTCAGCGTCTGCTATGCTCCGTTGAGTCATTCGCTCTCTGGCGTGGCGTGTAATATAGACTTCTAGCCCAAAGCGTTCGCAATGCATCGTGATCACTCCTTGATCGGCAACTAGCCCCTCAGCACAAATGATAGCGCATTCCCCATAGTATCGGCAGTTTCAGTGTTTCAAGAGAACAGTAAACGGCCTTTAGCAACCGCTGCCTCGCATTTGGGGAGCATGGTATGCTCTGGAATATTGATCAAATGGAGCATAACAATGACCGAGCAGGATGTTCGCTGGCTTCAGCGGTTCAATAATTTCAGGAAAGCGTTCAATCAGCTGGATTCGGCGGTGCAGTTGTCTGAGGAGCGTGAGCTTTCGGATTTGGAGAAGCAGGGGCTGATTCAGGCGTTCGAATATACTTACGAGCTTTCGTGGAACATGATTCGGGATTATTTTCGCTGGCAGGGTAATACTGGCATCACCGGCTCCCGGGATGCGATTCGAGAGGCTTTTGCCAACGGCCTGATCGAGGATGGTGATGGCTGGATGCGTATGTTGAAAGACCGAAACCGCACTTCCCATACCTACAACGAAGAGACAGCTCAAGAAATCCTGAAGAACATTCTCCAGCTATATCACCCTCTATTTGGAGCATTGCAAACCCGCATGGCTGACGAGGCCAAGAAACATGACCTCGCCTGATTCCGCCAACCCAAAGGATCAGTTCGGTTTGCCTCCGCATGCCATGGAAAGCCTGAAGCGCGTGTTCGCTCACCACCCAGCTATCGAGGGCGTAACCGTCTATGGCTCTCGCGCCAAGGGCAATTACCGCTATAACTCGGACATCGATGTGATGCTGACGGCGCCAGAGCTTTCCTGGAGTGAGTTCTGTCAGCTGGAACTGGAAATTGATGACTTGCTATTGCCCTGGAAGGTAGACCTTGCCCTTAAACACCAGGTGGAGAACGAGGATTTACTGGAGCATGTGGAGCGCGTTGGGGTGCGGGTGCTTTGAGAACCTGAAGAACCAGCGAGTGGGCATGGAAGCCTGCCGTCAGTCGCTCCCACAGTTGAAATCGCGAAATGGCTGGGGCATATTTCGGCCTTTACGAACCGTTTCGCAAGGACGATGTAATGCCTCGCCGAACAAGGATCTGTCCGGCCGGCGTTCCCCAACATGTGATTCAGCGGGGACATAACCGGCAAGCCTGCTTCCACGACGTGTCTGACCGTGCCACCTATTACATGTATCTGACACGCTACAGCGAGGCGTTCGGAGTGGATGTGCACGCCTGGGTTTTGATGAACAACCACATCCATTTGCTGGTGACGCCGAACGCCAGAAACGCAGTGATGCCATTCATAACGGCGTTATCACAGGGTTATGCGCAATATTTCAACGCCAAGCACGGCCGCACCGGCAAGTTGTGGGAGAAGCAGTTTCGATCTTGCCTTGTGGATACCGAGCGCTATTTCCTGCAATGCCAGCGTTATATCGAGTTAAATCCGGTGATGTCGAAGGCGGTCAGCCATCCGGACAGTTTCCAGTGGTCCAGCTATGGCAATCATGCGCGAGGCATGAAAACGAAGTTTCACACACCGCATGCGTGTTATCTGGAGATGCATCCCAAGCCGGGCCCACGGCAGCTGCGGTATCAGGAGTTCGTTGCCCAAAAAACACCACAGAACGTGGCTGAGCAGATTCGCCATACCGTGATGTCTGACTGGGCACTGGGCGATGCAGAATTCAGGGCGCGGATGAGGGAGTTAGGGGGCTAGCCCCTCTCCCCAACCCCTCTCCCGCGAAGGGAAGAGGGGCTTATTAAATTTCTACCTCTTCGAATAATTCTGGCACTTCCACATTCCAGCCGAATTTCTCCTCGATACGTTTGCGCATGGTGTCGCTCGCCACGAGTTCGCCGTGAGTCACGTATACTTTCTCGGGCTTTAAATGGCCCTGCTCCAGCCACTCAAGGATTTCGTTGTAATCGCCGTGGGCACTCATGGAATCGAGGTTATGAATCTCGGCTTTCACCGGCCAATACTCACCGTGAATTTTCACTTTGTCGGCGCCATTAACAAGCGCGTCCCCACGGGTTCCGGGTGCCTGGAAGCCGGCGAAGACCACACTGTTGCGCTGGTTGGGCAGGAGGGTTTTCAGGTGGTGCAGCACCCGGCCACCGGAGGCCATGCCACTGGCGGAAATGATGATGCAGGGGTAACGCACCATGCCCAGCTCGATGGACTCGTCCACGGTGCGCACAAACTTGGTTTTGTGGTCAATCAGCTCGCATTGGCTGTTGTTGAGCTTGTGCTCTTTGTGGTGCTTGCAGAAAATCTCCGTCGCACGAATTGCCATGGGGCTGTTCAGGTAAACCGGCAGCTTGGGTATGCGCCCTTCTCCCATCAGTTTGTGAACCACGTAAAGCAGCATTTGCGCCCGGCCAACGGCGAAGGCGGGCATCAGTACCAGGCCACCCCGGTTGGCCGTGCGGGTGATGATGTCTTCAAGCTCCCGTTCCGGGTCTGATTCACCGTGGGTCCGATCACCGTAGGTGGATTCACACACCAGCACATCCGCATGGTCGATGGGCTCTGGCGCACGCATGATCAGATCATCCTGCCGACCCACATCGCCGCTGAATACCACCGTACGGGCAGAGCTCTTGTGCGCCACATGCACGCAGGAGGAGCCCAGAATGTGGCCCGCCGGGGTAAAACGAACCTCAAAGCCGCGCACCGGCTCAAAGGTTTCGTGATAGTGCAGCGATTCAAAGTGCTTGAGGGCCTCCCGGGCGTCCTTCTCGGTGAACAATGGCTCGGGATGTTCATGCTTGGAGAATTTCTTGCGGGCGGCGTATTTCGCGTCTTCTTCCTGAAGGTAACCGGCGTCTGGCAGAAGAACCTTGCACAGTTCATGAGTGGCCTTGGTGCAGTAGATCTTGCCCTTGAAGCCATTTTTTACCAGGGCAGGCAGGTAGCCAGAGTGGTCTATATGAGCGTGGGTTAGCACCACGGCATCAACAGTGGCGGGATCAACCGGAAACTTCGCCCAGTTGCGCCGGCGCAGGGTCTTCACGCCCTGGTACATGCCGCAGTCCACCAGCAGCCGATGTTTTTCGTCAGAAAGCAGGTAACGGGAACCGGTAACGGTGCCGGTACCACCGAGAAAACGCAGTTTCATGGGCAATCCTTATCCGTTCTGTGACACCTGCAGCATAACCCATAAATACGACCATGGTCAGACACCGAACCCATGCGTTTTTTGATCTTTCGCAAGATTCACTTAGACTGAGCGGTTTAGTCTTTGGTTTTTCACAGTGGCAGAGAACTTATGCGTCGAACTTTCTGGACGAAGAATCTGATACTTGCGGTGGCTCTGGCGATTTCGCCGGCGGCTTTTGGTCAATCCGTTTACAATGCAATTCAACAGGTTGAAGCCATTATGGCTGACGAGGAATTGCGTGAAGATGCCTACGAAGCAGGCCATGACCGAATCCGCTTTTGTGCCTATTGCCATGGCGAAGATGGCAACAGCGTGCGGGAGTACATTCCCAACCTGGCCGAGCAGAACCCGATGTATTTGTTCAACCAGTTTGAAAAGTTTGGCGATGGCCGGCGTGAGCATTACGTGATGACCAAGCTGGCCAAGACCCTGACACTGCAGGAGCGTATTAACGTAGCGGTTTACTACAGCCAGCAGGAAGCCGACTCAAGAGAAGCGGAAAACCCGGCCCTGGCCAAGGCGGGTGAACAGATCTTCAAACGCCGGTGCATGGCCTGCCACGGTGAAAACGCCGAAGGCTTCCAGAATATGCCGAGACTGGCTGGCCAGCCAGCAACTTACGTCCAGGATCGCCTGAACCGCTTCAAGGACATGGAGCCAGGCCAGGACGATTCGCCCATGCTGGGTATTGTTGAGGCGCTTTCACGGGACGATATCAAGAAGCTTGCTGCCTACGTGCAAACGCTCTGAACAACTGAATAACAGTATCGAAGATCCGGGGCGGAGGCTTGTCCGCCCCTGGCAAGCACACTCTTTCAGCACCACCCTCGACTTAGAATGGCTTCCTCAATACGCTTCAGGGCATTAACCCAGGCCCCCAAGCGAATTGATTTAAGCCCATATCGCTCAGCACATTCAGAGGCTTCCTGGTAGCCCCGTACCAACCGCTTGCGGCGCTCTTCTTTAATCGTGTCCGTATTCCAGTACTGGTCAGAGAAGCCTTGCGTTCGCTCCATCTGGCACAGATGCACGCTGCCGGCATTTGCGAGCACATCCGGCACTACGGTGACACCGCGCTCCAAAAGTAGCTCATCGGCCTCCATGGTGGTGGGAGAGTTGGCTGCTTCCACCAGGATTCTCGCCTTCACGGTTTCCGCCACTTCCTTGGTGATCACTCCCTGAACAGCTGCAGGCACGAGTACATCGCAGTCGCAGGCAAACAGCTCTTCGTTGGTAATCGACTTGGCGTTCTTGAATCCTTCCAGGGAGCCCTTTTCTTCCCGGTATTTGAGCAGCTCCTGAACATCCATCCCGTCTTCGGCATAAACGCCACTGTCTACCTCACGAATCGCAACCACCTTGCAGCCGGCCTCCTGGAAACATTGAGCCGCCACGGAACCTACCTGCCCGAAGCCCTGGATCGCAACGCGTGCGCCTTCAACCTTGAAACCGATGTCCCGGGCCGCTGCCTCAAACACCTCAAATACGCCAGCCCCTGTGGCTTCATAGCCACCGGGTGTACCACCCAAAATGGTGGGCTTGTCATTCACGGCAGCCGGGGCGTGGTAACCGGTGATCTGCTCATATTCATCCAGCATCCAGGCCATGCACTGCATGTCTGTACCAATATCGGCTCCCGGCACGTCAGTATTTGGGCCAGAGGGGCGCAAGTGCCGCATATAGGCCCGGCACAACCGCTCCAGCTCGTGTTTGCTCAGCTTTCGTGGGTCCGCAGCGATACCGCCCTTACCGCCCCCGGCGGGAATGCGGCCGGCAGCGTGCTTGATGGACATCACCAGGGCGAGCGCCTTGCACTCTTCCACATCGAGATCCGGGGAAATACGGGTGCCGTCGCGCGTGGCACCCAGGGCATCGGTATGGCAGGCGCGGTGAGCCTGGAAGATGCGTGTGCTGCCATCGTCCATTTTTACGGGGAAACGGAAGCTGGTGACGCGGCCAGGGCCAGAGAGTAGTTCCAAGACGTCTGGATTTATCTCGCCGATCTTGGCGGCCTGGCGCATGAGTTCGGTGCTTTGCTTCAGGAAGTCGTACACGGTTATGTATCTCCTGTCGCTTGGTGAAGGGATGCTTTCAGGATGGTAGATGTTTGGATTGGGTTCAACTCGCGTAGAAGTTACTTAGCGGCCGGATTCATAAAGTCGAGCATGGGCTCATTGATGTCGGGTTCTTCCTGATCCGACGGCAACTCGAACACCCGTCCTGATTTAGACTTGGTCCGCATAAAGTCTCACTCAGGTTAGCGCCTTCCCATGATCAATCATTTGGCTCACACGCAGCGGCGCGCTTTAGTGCGTCCGCTGGCCTGATTTATTGGCAGAGATGTCCTTTAGGCCACCGGAGACATACTTGTGTAGGACACTGGAAACCAGGGACTGGTAAGGAAGTCCTTCTTCCAGTGCCCGACGTTGAAGTGCTTCCAGATCGCGACTGGAGATACGTATATTGATGCGCTTGTCTTTCTTGAACGTTTGTTCCGCTGCCTTCGCCAGGTACTCCCGACGATCGGCATCAAGATCTGACTCAAAATCTCCAGATTCGTATGCCTCCAGCAGCTCTTGCTCTTCGAGATCTAATTTGGTCTTGGCCATGCTACCCCCTTAGAAATTTCTTGGTGGCCTTCCGACTGGGAATGACGGTCTTGAGAAAGATTTCTCTATCATTCTCGACGTACGGTACCAGCCAGGCGTAATCGTCAATCCGAACCACAAACAGACGTTGATTAGGATACTTGTCCCTGTTGGGGTGAGGTCCATCATCAAGTAAACCACCAGACTGAAGAGCAAACAGGACATCTTCGAAGGAAACTTCGCGCTCACTCATCAACTGCTGGTTCTTTTCAGCATTCCAGTTAATTTGCTTCATGGGAGGAGTCTAGCAGACTGTGTGCCTATTGGCATCTTCCTTACGTTTTTGTTTAGCGGCGCACATGGAGTGTGCGTACACGGTTACGTATCTCCTGCCGCCTGGAGGGAGGGTTACTTTCAGGTTGGTTGATGTTTGGGTGGGGTTCAACCTGATTAATTATGCAGAGCCTCAGCCCGTTTAGCTTGAGACACACCCAGTGGGCAGGTAGCTGTCCTTCCACGCTGAGGCCGTCAAGGAATCAACCACGCATTGCCACTGCCCCTCCACGCTCCTCTCAAACCGAATAACCGCGCCTGCCAAGCCCCCTTGCACACTGCCGCCGAGGGTCACCTCAAGGTGACCAGATCCGTCAGCATTGGTCGTGGCGATTTCGGTGGCGGTATCGCCGGTGGTAAGTTGCGAGGGCACGTAGCCCAGGCTGACGTTGCTGATGGTTTCGTTGTTACTGAGACTGGCTTCATAGGCCGTCCGGTAGGCTCCAAGTTCGCTAACTGCCCGGCTTACCTGAGTTTTCGCCACAACCCCCTGATAAGAGGGAATAGCCAGCGCGGCCAAAATGCCGATGATGGTGACGACAATCATTAATTCGAGGAGGGTAAAACCTCTATGTTGAAGCTCCATAACGGGTTCTCGCACTGCGTTGATATTATTTATATGCGAGATACAGCAACTTCGGGGCCAGTAGTAAGGGTCTTACTGATATCTAATTACGGGGGAAGTTGCCATGAAACCAGAATCTGGGAAGAGTACCTTCACTTTCATGCTCCAGATAGTACGGCTCATCGGCCCGCATGTCCTGATAATAACGCCAAACCTCACCCATCCAAAGCGCCCAGAAGATCAAGAAAACCATCGATACCAGGCCGCCGATAAGAACACGGCGCCCAGGGTTCAGGAGCGGCCTCTCCACTTTCGAAAAATCCCCGCCGGGCAAAATTAACGCCCAAAACCCAATCAGCACGAACAACCCCACCAACATGGAGCCCGGAGCCATAAAAACCGCCGAGACACCCGCGTGAAACAAAGCGGCGGAAACCGATGCCGTGAAACCTGCCAGCAATAAGAGCTGATTTGAATCGTCAGAATCAAGCAGCTCAGCCCTACGCCGCCAAAAGTTACGAATGGCCTGAATAACCACCAACCCCATGGCCGCAATCAACAACCAACCGTATTCCGCCGCCCACATCAGATACATATTGTGGGGGTGGCCAAACTTTTTGCCGGTGGCATAAGCTTCTGTTATTGGCTCGTGGGTTAGCCAGGATTGCGGGCCCATGCCAAACGGGAAGTTTTGCAGGCTCATTTTCCAAGCCTCTATAAACAAAGGAATCCTGCCAGAGCTGTCAGCCTTAATAGTACGAACCTGAATGCCGCTTTCCATAAACGACGGAATAACCACAGACAGCAAAAGCCAGATAACAATACCGGCGAGGAGATACTGCAAAAAGACTTTCAGCCAGGGAAACACCCTTCGACCAAACAACAAGGTGACAAACACGACTCCAAAAGCAATACCCAGGATTGAGCCACGCCCCATGGTTAGAAATAGAATCCACCACCACATGCCAGCGCCAAGCATCACGATGATCCGCCAGATCCGGACTTTTTTTAAAGGACCGACCAAGACTGCAAGCGGGATTAATGGCAAACACCACGTAGCGATATGACTCCAGTAGCGGATATTGACGAAGCCCCAAGGTATGAAATCAACCAGTTTTGTAACGCCGTCAAATGTAGCGAACAGATAGACGTTTACCGAGGCCAAGCCATAAAGAGTACAGGTAGCGGCAACTAGCAAAATTAAAATCCGTGTGAACTCGGCACCACAACTAGAACAGGCCAGCCAGAAACCACTAGCAAAAGCTGCTAAGAAAAAGAAGGCGTACATTACCGGCTCTACCCAAACATAACGCTGGGATCGAAAAGAAAAGGCCAGCAGGAAAAAAGCAAGAGACAATATCAGCGTTGGAAATAACACTGTACCTGAGAATCTTTTTCCTATCTGGGAGTGTCGTGCGAAAGAGAGAATGGTTATGAAGGCCAATAGACCGGAAACGAAGGAGAGAACTAGCCGCTGATCGGCGTAGCCTCCGAGCGGTGTGGCTAAAACGTCAGAAAACAGAACCAGAATCAGAACCGCAAAAGTCATTATGACTAATTTCTGGACTGAACCAACTTGCCTAAACATTGCTTATGCACTCCGAGCTACTTTAGCTCTACTGGCCAGCCGCGCCTAAAAACGGCCTCACCTACCTAGAAGTTGGTAATTCGTGAAGTTTTAGTTGGGATTGAGACAGGGTTTTACCTTCACTTTAAACCAGGCAGTTTAAAACAATGAAAGCCCGGAGGCAGAAACCGCCGGGCCTTTCGATTAAATCAAACTCATTCTGACATTGGATCCTTTAAGACGCATCACAACCCTTCGGGTAGTAGTTCGCTGGCATACTGGTCTTACAGTTGTATGTACCTGCGGAATCGCGAAGCAGCTGAAGGGTCTCAGTATTCAAAGTAGACGCTGCATCAGTATCAAACGTGAAAGTGATTCCACCATTGTTGTTTTCGAGAGAAATTGTGCCCAAGTCAGAAGCATCAGCCGCAATACCGATAAATCCCGCATCCGTAGATGTTAAGCTCGGCGTTTCTCCCCTCAAAACAGTCTCTTCGTAAGCAGTTCGAGCCGAAGATATTGTCGCATAAGCCGAGGCCGCTTGGCTTCGAGCCACATAGTCTTGATACTGCGGGATAGCAATCGCCGCCAAAATACCAATGATCGCTACAACGATCATCAGTTCGATAAGGGTGAAACCTTTCTGACCGTGATTCATCTGAATCTCTTGCATAATATCCACCTCTGGATTTTTATTTACCAATTTCGGCTTATAGCTCCGGGCATGGAACTTTGCCACTACTCCCTGTGAGCCTGCACGGAGTTCTGCACTCGCCGTGCCAATTGTAAAGCCACGTTAAAAACCCTGCTCGCTTCATGGACTTGCAGACTTATGTGACGGCTATCACATTCATTTTTTAGGATTTTTCTGGTCGAACCTGGGCACTGAGTGACAGTTTTGGTCACATTGATGCAGCACTTTTCGACACGAATGCTCTGACGACACACCATTGAGAAAGATCAAGGCTGTGACCCAGGCGACTTTCCAAAGCCCTCCCAGAGATCTAAACTCTAGCTTCACCAAACCAGATTCAGCGACTTACAAAACTTTCCTCAGAGCATTTATGGCGAGCAGCAAACAGAACGTGACGCTGACGGGCCTTGCCCGTCGATTTGTGGATGACGGCCTTCTTGATGAAGACACGGCAAAGGATGCATTTCTACACGCCTCCCATAACCGCCTGCCACTGATTACCTACCTCGCCCAACATGAAATGGCGGACAGCGCCAAAATGGCGTTTTCGGCCGCCATGGAGTTTGGGGTTTCGGTGTTGGATCTGGACGCGTTTGCCCCGGAGATGCTGCCGGAAAAGCTGGTTGACGAGAAGCTGATCCGAAAGCACAACGTGCTTCCTTTATACAAGCGCGGCAATCGCTTGTTCATCGCGGTGTCTGACCCCACCAACATTCAGGCTCTGGATGAGATCAAGTTCAATACCGGCCTGAGCACCGACGGCATTCTTGTTGACGATGCAAAGTTAAGGGTGGGCATTGAGAAGTACCTGGAATCCCAGGACACCACCATGGGTGACCTGGATGACGCCGACCTGGAAGATGTTGAAACTGAGGGCGGCGAGCAGGAAGACGACAATGCTGTCACTGTTAGCGAAGTCGATGACGCGCCGATCGTTAAGTATGTAAACAAGATCCTCCTGGATGCTATTCGGGGCGGGGCGTCGGATATTCACTTCGAGCCGTATGAGAAACTTTACCGGGTTCGTTACCGCACAGATGGCATCCTGAAGGAAGTGTCCCGGCCCAGCATCAAGCTTGCCCCCAAGATCTCCGCTCGTGTAAAGATTATGTCGCAGCTCGACATCTCCGAGCGCCGGGTGCCTCAGGATGGACGGATCAAAATGAAACTGTCCAAGACCAAGGCCATCGATTTCCGGGTGAACACGCTGCCCACGCTCTGGGGTGAGAAAATCGTATTGCGGATTCTGGATCCCAGCCAGGCGCAAATGGGTATCGACGTACTCGGTTATGAGGAAGACCAGAAACAGATGTATATGGAAGCTCTGGAACAGCCCCAGGGCATGATTCTGGTTACCGGCCCAACCGGTTCAGGTAAAACCGTATCGCTGTACACTGGCCTGAACATCCTGAACACCACAGAGCGCAATATTTCCACGGCGGAAGACCCGGCAGAAATCAACCTGGAAGGCGTAAACCAAGTCAACGTGAACAACAAGGTGGGCCTGGGCTTTGCCGAAGCACTGCGAGCTTTCCTGCGTCAGGACCCGGACATCATCATGGTGGGTGAGATTCGGGACCTGGAAACCGCCAACATCGCGATCAAGGCCGCGCAGACCGGCCACTTGGTGCTATCCACGCTGCACACTAATAGCGCGGCCGAAACTCTGACACGGATGATGAACATGGGGGTTCCATCCTTCAACATCGCCACCTCCGTAAGCCTAATCATCGCCCAGCGGCTGGGGCGTCGCCTGTGCAAGGCCTGTAAAGAGCCGATCGATGTGCCCCATGACACCCTTTTGAAGGAAGGGTTCACAGAAGAACAAATTGATACTGGCTTTACATTGTACCGCCCCAAGGGCTGTGATAAATGCAATGGAGGCTACAAGGGCCGTGTAGGCATCTATGAAGTTGTGAAGATTACCGATGAACTGGCCAACATGATTATGGAAGAGGCCAGCTCGATTCAGATCGCGAAGCAGGCCCAGAAAGAAGGCTTCCGCAACTTGAGGCAATCCGCCCTGCGCAAGGTAATGGAGGGCGTGACCAGCCTTGAGGAAGCCAACCGCGTGACCAAGGATTAAACATGGCAGAAAAAGCACAAAAGCTCGAAGCGTTTGTTTGGGAAGGCCGGGACCGCAAGGGCAACAAGACCAAAGGTGAAATGGCTGGTGCCAATGTGGCTCTGATTAAGGCCCAGTTGCGCAAGCAGGGCATAATGCCGGACAAGGTCAAGAAAAAGCCCAAGCCCCTTTTTGGTGGTAAAAGGAAAATCACGCCGTTCGACATTGCCATGCTCACCCGCCAACTGGCCACCATGATGAAAGCCGGTGTGCCCCTGGTTCAGAGTTTCGACATTGTTGCGGATGGCCTGGAGAACAAGGGTCTGCAGGAACTGGTGATGAACCTGCGTAACGACATTGCTTCCGGCACCGGTTTTGCGGCCGCACTGCGCAAGCACCCGAGGCACTTCGACGACCTTTACTGCAATCTGGTTGACTCAGGCGAAAGCGCCGGTGCACTGGAACAGATGCTGGACCGAATTGCGACCTATCTGGAAAAAACCGAGCTGCTGAAGAAAAAAGTTAAGAAAGCAATGACGTATCCCATTGCGGTTATCGTTGTGGCAATCATTGTTACCGCCATCTTGCTTGTAAAAGTAGTGCCACAATTCGAGGCCTTGTTTCAAGGCTTTGGTGCCGACTTACCAGTCTTCACCCAGTTTGTTGTGCATCTATCGGAATGGATGCAGAAATGGTGGTTTGTAGTGTTACTCGGCATCGTTGGTGCGATTTTCCTGTTCAGAGAGGCACGCAGACGGTCTCAGAAGTTTTCTGATTTCGTCGACAAGTGGGTTCTGAAGCTACCTATAGTGGGTGAAATTCTTGATAAGTCTGCCGTCGCAAAATTTGGCCGCGTGCTTTCCACAACCTTCGCTGCCGGTGTTCCTCTGGTGGACGCACTGGAATCTGTATCCGGAGCCACGGGGAATGCCATTTATCGGGACGCAGTTCTGAATATCAAGAACGATGTATCCAGCGGCACGCAACTTCAGGCCTCTATGCGCAACCAGGGCGTATTCCCTGTAATGGCCGTGCAATTAACTGCCATCGGCGAAGAATCCGGTAACCTGGACGAAATGCTGGGTAAGGTGGCCGAGCACTACGAGGCCGTGGTGGATGACATGGTCGACAACCTCACCTCCCTGATGGAACCGATGATTATGTCCGTCCTGGGCGTACTGGTAGGCGGCCTGATCGTAGCCATGTACCTGCCAATCTTTCAGATGGGCCAGGTTGTCGGTTAAGCTTCCCGCTCGCACAGGGCTTTTTCACCCCCTCTCCCTAGCCCTCTCCCACCAGGGGAGAGGGAATCAAAATGCTCATAGATGGTTTTTTCATGCCAACCTTAGACACATTCCTCTCCACCCCTTGGCTCCTTTATACCACCGTCGCCCTTTTCTCCCTCTGCGTGGGAAGTTTCCTGAACGTGGTAATCCTTCGCCTGCCCAAAATGATGCAACAGGGATGGCGGTGCCAATGCGAAGAATTCCTTGAGTTGCCAGAAGACCAGCGCAAGTCCGAGGCTCCGGTTTCGCTGTCCCGACCTGCGTCTACCTGCCCGTCCTGCGACCACAAGATCCGTGCCTGGGAAAACATTCCGGTTATCAGCTGGTTGATGCTGGGCGGCAAGTGCTCTTCCTGCAAAACCCGCATATCGCCTCGCTATCCCATTATTGAAGCGCTTACTGCGATATTCGCGGTGGCTACCGTTGCGTTGCTGGGGCCGACCGAGTCCGCCCTTTGGGCGCTACTGTTCGTGTACGCGCTGATAGCGCTGACCGTGATCGATTTTGACACTCAGCTGCTGCCAGACAGCATCACCCTGCCCCTGATGTGGCTGGGGCTGATATTGAATTACTTTGGTGTACTGACGAGCTTTGAAAGCGCCTTCTGGGGCGCGGTGGCCGGCTACCTGTCGCTGTGGTCCGTGTATTGGCTGTTCAAGCTGGTAACCGGCAAGGAAGGCATGGGTTATGGAGATTTCAAACTGCTGGCCGCCCTGGGCGCATGGCTGGGCTGGCAACTGCTGCCTGCCGTGATTCTGCTGTCTTCCCTGGTTGGCGCCGTTGTAGGCATCAGTCTGATGGTCTTCCGCAAGCATGGCCGCGAGGTGCCGATTCCCTTTGGGCCCTACCTGGCGACGGCTGGCCTGCTCTGCCTGTGGTTCGGCAATGAAATCCAGCGTTTCTGGTTCGGGTTTCTTGGGGTATGAGTTCCCCCTATATCGTCGGACTGACCGGGGGCATTGGTTCCGGAAAATCAACGGTTGCGCGGCTCTTTGGTCAGTTGGGCGTGCACTGGGTGGATGCCGATGATGCTGCCCGGCAGGTGGTGGAACCGGGCATGCCGGCACTGACGACCATTGCCGAGCGTTTCGGACCGGACGTTTTGCAGGACGATGGATCGCTTGACCGGGCCTGGTTGCGGCGGCGGATCTTTGAAGTGCCGGAGGAGAAGCAGTGGCTTGAAGGGCTGCTGCATCCGATTATTCGGGAGGAATTGGTTCGGCAGCTTAGGGGAGATCCCAGCTACGAAGTACCCTACACCTTGCTGGTCTCCCCCCTCCTGCTGGAAACCAACCAACACGAGCTGGTGGACCGGGTGGTCGTTATCGACGTGCCCGAATCAATACAGCTTGAACGTACCATGGCGCGCGATGACAATACGCGGGAGCAAGTCGAAAAGATTATGGCGGCCCAGCTGAGTCGTGAACAGCGCTGTGCCCGCGCGGATGCCATCATCAATAACAATAAACCCTTAACTGATGTGGAGCGTCAGGTCCGTGCATTACATGATCGCTTCCTTGAAGAATTCCGCTAAACGGTGCCTGGCCACCACCTTCCTGCTTCTACCCATACTGACCAATGCCGCAGAACCAAGAGGTGGACTGCTACAGCCGTCGGCCAAGGAGCAATTAACGCCGGAAAAGCTCCCTTTATCTTTCTACACCTTCGCGCCAGAAGAGTTCTGGGAAGAACCGGAGGACTCTGTATGGCTGGATATCAGCAACTGGGTGATTCGCCAGGAGCGGGAATATGGTGAGTCGGTGGAATCCCTCGGGGCCTGGGCAGACCGCACCCTTTCGGGCTCTTCCCGGGCCTTGCCCAACAACCGAAGCTATTTGCGCCTGGGCCTGGCGGCCAAGTCTGAAACCGGGAATCTGGCTGACTTTGAACAAGAAGTTCGCTTCAGGCTGGAAGTGCCAACCGCTGAAGAGAAACTGAAACTGGTGCTCGACAGCGAGACCGATGACCTGGTGCCACTGGCCGAGCGCGACAGGGACCGCCAGTTGGTTGAATCCGAACGTACGGATTCCACAGCAACCGGCGCGCTTCGTTTCATTACCGACCTGGGCGACGCCGTTAATTTTTCAACGGATATTGGTGGCCGGTTAAGACTACCGCCGGAGATGTTCTGGCGCGCCAAGGTGGGCAAGGGCTGGAAGCCCGGGCAGGACTGGAGCTTTGGTACGGAGCAACGGGTTTACTATTACCACACCGAAGGCTGGGGCGCGCGCACGTGGTTTGGGGCGAGCCGTCCCCTGGGTAACGGCTGGAATTTTTATGCCTCGTCCGAGCTGGAGTGGATTCACGATGAACGCCGGTTCGAGGCTGCCCAGATTTTCAGTGTTCACAAGCGACTGAATAACCGTTCCGAGCTACGGCCTCGCCTGGGCGTTCTGGGCGAGAGCAAGCCGAACTGGCGAACCACCTCCTACTTCGCAGACTTAACCTGGCGTTATCGCGTGTATGAAGACTGGCTGTTTGCCGAGCTGATCCCGGCCGTGACCTTTCCCCGCGAGGATGACTTCAAGGAGCGGGGATCGGTGCTGTTTCGAATCGAAATGTATTTCGCCGGGACCATGGAGCGCGATTGAGCATGCCCGAATTACGCCGCAAAAAGTTACACCATAAAAGTAAGCCTGCTGCAGAGGCGCTTACTCTCACCCCGATTGCTTACACCCACTCCTGCTTCAAGGATAAGTTTGGGGTACCCCGGCAGCCGGGGTTGACCCGCCACGCTCATGCCGAGCTGGTGATTGAGCCACCGTTTGACCGGGAGGATGCTTTCCGGGGTTTGGAGTCCGCCTCCCATCTATGGCTCACGTTTCAATTTCACGAAGCGGTGCGGGCCGAGTGGCGGCCAGTGGTGCGACCACCGCGCCTGGGAGGAAACAGGAAGGTTGGGGTGTTTGCTTCACGCTCGCCGTTCCGGCCAAACAGCCTGGGGCTGTCGGTGGTTCGCAACGAAGGGTTGGTTCGCCGGGAGGATGGCCGGCTGGTGTTGCGGATTCGCGATCATGATTTGATTGAAGGAACCCCCATTCTGGATATCAAACCCTACCTGCCCTTTGCCGACTCGGTACCGGAAGCGTCTTTGGGCTGGGCTGAGTCAGCGCCAACGGAACGGCTGGACGTATGCTTTTCCAAGGAAGCCGACGCCCAACTCAATGCGTTGCCCGAGGCAGACTACCCGGATTTCCGGGCCTTGATTGAAGATGTAGTGGCGTTTGACCCCCGCCCGTCTTTTCGCCGGGGCCGCGACGAAGATCGTGTGTATGGAGCCCACCTGTACGACCTGAACGTACGTTTCCGGTTCATTACCAATGAGGCCAAGCGCTGGGTGGAAGTGGTGTCGGTCTGCTAGACTCCGCTGGTTATTTGTCAATTGACACAGGGATCTGGTGCCTTGCCTTCTTTGCTTAACCTGTTGCTTTTGCTTTGTCTTGTGCTGCTAGCGGGTGCTCTGTATACGGTTTGGCGCAAGAATCGCCGTCTGGACCATCATCTGCGCACCATTGCCAGACAAGCCAACCAGCTGGACCTCGACACCCTGGTGGAACCCATCACCGGCGACAAGAGCCCCAGGCCAGCGGCATTATCCGAACTGGAGCGTGCGTTAAACCACATGCGACTCCAGCTTCTGGAAGACACCCGGGCGCTACGGCAAGCCGCCCACGACGCCGAAGCCGAGCGCGATGCCAGCCACCAGGCCAATGAGGCCAAAACCCGGTTTCTTGCCAACATCAGCCATGAGCTGCGAATCCCCCTTCAGTCCGTATCCGGTTACGGCAGCCTGTTGGCCGACACCCCCCTTGATCCAGAACAGCGCGAATACACCAGGACGCTCCTGAATGCGGCAGACAATTTGTCGTCCATCACCAATGATCTGCTCGACATCTCCAGCATTGAGGCGGGAAGGCTGGAGCTGGAGGACGTGTCTTTCGATTTGCGGGAGACCCTGAATGATCTGGTGCACATGCTTGGCTCCAGAGCGCGCGAGAAGGGGCTGGAACTGGATGTGCGCGTTGATGAGAACCTGCCTTGGGAGCTTGCCGGTGATCCTGTTCGGGTGCGCCAGGTACTTCTGAACCTGGTGTCCAACGCCATTAAATTCACCGACTCCGGCCATGTCTTGATCAGCGCCGAGGCCCTGGAGCGCAAGCAGGGCCAGGTAAGGGTTCGGCTGTCCGTGGAGGACACAGGTATCGGCATTACGCAGGAAGGCATTGAGCGCATTTACCACCCCCACGAACACGGAGCCCCGGGCACACGCCAACCCCAGCCAGGTGCCGGGCTCGGGCTGACCATTTGCCGGCAGCTGGTCCAGTTGATGGACGGAACCCTGGACGTGGAAAGTGAGCCAGGCCAGGGTTCGACCTTCTGGATGGAATTGTCGTTGAATGATACCGGCGGCAGCGCCGAGGTGATGATCCGCCCGGACACCCGCCACCTGCGTAACCGACGCATTCTGGTTCTGGATGCCTATGAACTGTCCCGGAAGATCACCCTGGAAATGTTGTCGCGCCAGGAACTGGCGATTGAGGCCGTCAATTCCGGTACCGGGGCATTGGCGGCCCTGGAACAGGCCAGCGAATCGGATCAGCCTTACGATGCCTTGTTAATGGATGGCTTTGTGCCAGACACCGACAGCGAGCGACTGTGCCGGCAGATTCGCGAAGACGCCCGCTGGCAAAACCTGCGGATACTGATCCTGACCGCGAATCCCCAGCGGGGTGATGCCGAGCACTTCCGCTCAGCCGGCGCGGATGCCTTCCTGAGCAAGACCCTGCGGGAATCTTGGCTAATGCCCATGCTGAACCAATTGTTTGTAGACGGCGACAACAATAATCGGCGCTTTTTGACCCGTTTTTCGCTCCAGGCAGTAAACGACATCCACCGTCGCCAGCAACAGGCACCCTGTGATTGCATGCGCGTGCTGCTGGTGGAGGACAATCCGGTTAACCAGGCTTTGACTCGCCGGCTGCTGGAAAAGCTCCGGGGCACGGTGACCACCGCCAACAATGGGCTGGAGGCTTCCCGGCTTTGGCAGACGCAACCGTTTGACTTGATCCTGATGGATTGCGTGATGCCGGAAATGGACGGATTTGAGGCCACCCGGCAACTAAGGCAGTGGGAGCAGGAACAGCAGGCTCCACGGGTACCCGTGGTGGCGTTAACGGCTAGCGCAACGGAAGACGATGAAGAAGAGTGCCATGCCGCTGGCATGGATTCGTTCATTGCCAAACCGGTCAAGATGGAGATGTTGCGGGCGGTCCTTGAACAGTATTGCCCCAGGCGACCCACCCCTTGATGGTTATTTCTTTTGTTGCCAACGATTTAACCGTCTGTAAGTTGTGTCGCGACGGGGAGCTGGTTACCATCCATAGCATTGCTAACAGCACACACAAAAAGGTGTAATCATGAAACTGACACGTGTTTCTTTTCTGGCGCTTTCTCTGGCAGCCGCTCCGGCATTCGCTGCCGACCTGGAACTGAGCCTTACCGACGAATCGGTGAAAGGTCAGTACAACCTGATGACCGGCCGGGATGACCTGCAACTCGGCGCCGGCTACACCTACCACGAAGGTAGCCGCCATATTGCCAACGCCGATTTCCACGCGCAGGGCCAGACTGCCCTGGGCAACCTGCCAACCACCGCTGGCCTGGGCGCACGGGCTTACGGCTGGGATGACGATGACCACGGCGACGGTGGTGCGGTTGGACTGGGTGGCTTTGCCCGGGTGAACATTCCGACCGTACCTGGCCTGTCTTTCGGTGGCAGCCTGCACTATGCGCCTAGCATCCTGTCTTTCGGCGATTCCGACGACATGACCGAGGTGGAACTGCGCGGCAGCTACCGGGTGATCCGTAACGCCGAGGTGTTCGCCGGTTACCGCTACCTGAATACCGACCTCGATGGCCGCGGCAGTCGCGACATTGATCTGGACGACGGCTTGATGGCGGGCATCAAAGTCTTCTTCTGAGGCCGTCAGCGCCCGTTTAAGCTGTTATAATCCTTCCCTTAATTGTTGTTAATGAGGGATATTATGACTGCGACTTCACGGGCGCTGCTGTTAACGATTCCGCTGGTATTGTTTGCAATCGGTGGCGTGTCTTACGCGCCACCGACTGTACAGACATCTGAAGAAGCAGATGCACCCCTGGCGTCCCTGCCGCCGTTGCCCAAATGGGCGAGTGCTCCCCTTCCCGATTTCTCCCGCTATGACGATGTGACCGAACGCAAGAAGGCGTTTTTCTCGTTCCTGTACCCCCGTATTGTCCTGGCCAACTCCCGCATCCTGATCGAGCGTGAATACCTGGAGCAACTGGCAACCCAGGAGACCCTTTCCGCCGCCGACACAGCCTGGCTGAAGAAGCAGTCGGAACGTTTGAGAGTCAAAGCCAAAACCGGCAGCCCGGCGCAGTTTGAGGCGCTGAGAAAACGCCTGGACGTGGTTCCTCCCTCGCTCGTACTTGCCCAGGCCGCCAACGAATCCGCCTGGGGACAGTCCCGGTTTGCCACCCGAGGCAACAACCTGTTTGGCCAGTGGTGCTTTAGCCGGGGGTGCGGCCTGGTTCCGAAGAGCCGTTCCGAAGGTGCGGATCATGAGGTGGCCACCTTCTCATCCCCCTACTACTCCGTGCGCTCCTATATCCAGAACCTGAACCGCCACAGTGCCTACCGCGAGGTTCGGGAACTGCGCTCGAAACAACGCAACACCGGTGACGGACTTTCCGGCACGAGACTGGCCGGTGGGCTGCACAGTTACTCGGAGCGCGGGATTGATTACATTGAAGAAATCCGCGCGATGATCCGTTACAACAACCTGGATTTCTACGACCAGCAGTTCCGTACGCTTCTGGGCGAGCGCACTCATAACCGGTTCACCGAACTGGCTTCCGCCGGTACGGAAAAAAGCTTGTTACCCAAGGACGGACAGGGCGTTGCCACGCCCTTTGAGGGCTGAATGCTAAACCTGTTTCGAGACACTAATCCGAACTCGCGAGATTGTTTCCATGCTTGATTTTCTTCCCTCGCCGCTGAAAGGCGCCCTGGTGGTGGTTCTGATCTTTCTTAATACCCTGATCCTGTTCCCGGTGTTGTTACTGCTGGGCGTGATCAAGCTGGTTGTGCCCATTACCGGCGTACGCAAGCTCTGTTCGTTGATTCTCAACACGATTGCCTGGTACTGGATCGGGTTCAACAATGTGCTGGTGGACCTGTTCCATAAAGTGGAGTGGGACGTGCGGGGCGTTGAGGGTCTGAGCCGGAACCATTGGTACTTTGTGACCTGCAACCACCAGAGCTGGGCCGACATTCCCGCCATTCAGTATGTGTTGAACAGCAAAATCCCGCTGCTGAAGTTCTTCCTGAAAAAGCAGCTGCTGTATGTGCCGCTGCTGGGCGTTGCCTGGTGGGCCCTGGATTTCCCGTTCATGCATCGGCATACCAAGGAACAGATTGCGAAGAACCCGTCACTCAAAGGCAAGGACACCGAAGCAACTCGCGCGGCCTGTGAGAAGTTCCGGTACATGCCGGTGACCATTTTCAACTTCATGGAAGGCACCCGCTTCACACCAGCGAAACACAAGCGCCAGAACTCCCCCTACAAGCATTTGCTCAAGCCTCGCGCCGGGGGCACGGCGTTTGTGTTCAGCACCATGGGTGAAATGATTCATACCATGCTGGATGTCACCATTGTGTATCCGGACGGCCAGCCGGGTATCTGGGATTACCTGAGCGGCAAGGTTCGCAAGATAATCATTGATGTGAAAGTGCGGGACATACCCGAGCGCTTTCTGGGCATGGATTATGAGAATAACCGGGAGATGCGGGTGGAGTTTCAGCGCTGGGTGAGCCAGCTGTGGGCGGAAAAGGATAAGCGGATAGAGGAGCTGTTGTAAGCCCCCCTCCCCTGGCGGGAGAGGGGGCAAGGCAGGGAAGAGAGGGAAGCGCCCTTAAGGCTTGTGCGGCGCTTCCAGGTATTCCTGGGACTGCATCTCCAACAACCGCGATTCGGTCCGCTCGAACTCAAAGCTCAGGCGTCCACCGGAATACAGTTCCGTAATCGGCGCCTCGGCGGAGATGATGACCTTCACATTGCGATCGTAGAACTCGTCAATCATGTTGATAAAGCGCCGGGCCTGGTCATCGTTCTTGGTGCCCAGTACCGGCACATTGCTGACGATGATGGCGTGGAACTGGCGGGCCAGTTCGATGTAGTCGTTCTGGCTGCGCGGGCCATCACACACGGCTTTGAAATCGAACCACACAACATCATCCGCGTGCGCCAGGGCCGGGATGTTACGGCCGTTGATTTCAATGTTGGCGTCGTGGGCGGCACACTCCACGGCCAGGCCGTCAAAGCTCTTGCGCAGGCTGATGTCTGCGTCCTTATCCAGCGGGCTGTGGTACAGCTCGGCCTGTTCCAGGGTCCGCAGGCGGTAATCGACACCACCATCCACATTGACCACGTCGGTGTACTTCTTCACCAGCTCGATGGCCGGCAGGAAGCGCTGACGCTGCAGGCCATCTTTGTAGAGGCCATCGGGCACGATGTTGGAGGTGCACACGAGGGTAACGCCACGGCTGAACAGGCCATCCATCAGTGTGGCGAGGATCATGGCGTCGCCGATGTCGGAGACGAAGAATTCGTCGAAGCAGATAACCCGGGTTTCGTCGGCAAACTTCTTGGACACCAGGTCCAGCGGGTTCTTCTCGCCCTTGAGGCTCTTGAGTTCGTTATGGACGCGCTGCATGAAGCGGTGGAAGTGAACCCGCATTTTGCGCTCGAACGGCAGAGCCTCGTAGAAGGTGTCCATGAGGTAGGTTTTACCACGGCCAACACCGCCCCAGAAGTACAGACCTTTGACCGGCTCTTCCTTGCCGCCACTGAGTTTCAGCTTGAGTTTGTGCGCCAGGCTGTCACGCTGCTTTTCAGCTTCCACCAGCTTTTCGTACAGAGCTTGCAGGCGCTGCACGGCATCGACCTGAGCCGGGTCCTTTTGAAAGTCCGGGCGTTCTAGATCCTGTTGGTAACGCTCCCACGGGCTCAGGTTCGCTTCGGTTTCGGAGGACATGGCTTCTGTCATCTGGGTGTTCTCGGCTGTTGGTTTGTTTTTTGGGGGCCGTATTGTCACTCATTCCGGCCTTTTTCGCCACATTTTGGGCCATTTTGCCCCATACGACGATTGGCGGTGTTTTTGCCATGGGATGATGCGTCACAGGGCGTTATACTGGTCATAGAGGGCTACCTCAATTGCAGCAATGAAAGGACGATTTTCTATGACGAACCTGATTCTGGCGGCAGTAGCCGCGCTGGTGGTTGGCGTTATCATCGGTGTTCTGGTGGGCCGTTCAGGCCAGGGGGCGACGTTACGCCAGCGCCGCGCCGAGCAGCAGATTGATGAGTTGCGTAGTGAGTTTACGCGCTATCAGGCTCAGGTGAATGAGCATTTCATGGAGTCTGCGCATTTGTTGCGGCGTTTCAATGATGCTTATCACGATGTAAACCAGCAGATGGCGCGCGGTGCGAACCGGCTGTGCAATGATGACGAGTGGCTTGCAGAGCTGGAGCAGCAGTCTTCCGGCCGTCTGGGTCACCGTTCCGAGGAAGAGCCGTCCGAGCCGCCGCGGGATTATGCACCTAAGTCAGATACCGATGATTCCGGCATGCTGGCTGAGGACTATGGTTTGGATAAGGAAGGCAAGAAGCAATCTGCCTGACTCTCTTCCCTTACTCCCTGGCTCTCCCCAGCCTAATGCTAATGGGGAGGGTCAGTCCGGGAAGGCCTTTCCAAAAACCGCTACGAGCACATCCATGTGCGCTTCTCTCAGGCCATCCATGGCCTTCGAAATTTTTGGAAAGGCCTTCCCGGACCGACCAATAAAACTCTTCATAGCCTGCCTAAACTTCCTTTTAGGACTTTCTAGGCTAATCAGACTTCCTTGAACTCCCGAACTCGAGCAGCATTCCCGCTAAACTTCAGGATTAAACAGGGTTATCACAGTCAATGAATTGGTGATTAACACCAAATTCGTCCGCCAACGCTTTACCCAACGCCTGCACGCCGTAACGCTCAGTGGCGTGATGTCCTGCCGCAAAATAGTGGATACCGCATTCCCGCGCCGTGTGGGTCGTCGGTTCGGAGATTTCACCGCTGATGAAGGCGTCGATTCCCGCCTCAATGGCAGTGTTAATGAAGCCCTGAGCAGCACCAGTGCACCAAGCGACGGTTTCGATGGTGTCCCTGCCCTCACCGACATGCAATGGGTTTCGGTGTAACGCTCGGGCAATGTGCAAACCAAACTTTTCCGCGCTCATGGGCTCCTTGAGCTTGCCCTGCCAGACCAGACCGCCTAAAGGCTTTGGATTCTGGATACCGAGCACATCCGCCAATTGCCGGTTGTTGCCATAGTCCGGGTGGTCATCCAGCGGCAGGTGGTAGGCGATAAGGTTGATGTCGTTTTCCAGCAGCTGTTTGATGCGGTTCTTCTTCATGCCGCGGATGCACTGGTCTTCACCTTTCCAGAAGTAGCCATGGTGCACCAGAATCATATCGGCGTTTTGCTTAATGGCTTCGTCGATCAATGCCTGAGAGGCGGTGACGCCCGTGACGATGGTATTGATCTCTTCCCTACCCTCAACCTGCAGGCCATTCGGGGCGTAATCCTGGAAGTTCTCTGGCTCCAGCCATTCGTTGATTTTGGAGAGAATGTCGGTGCGGTTTGCCATGGTGGTTGCCTCGGCCGTATTCACAGAATTAATGGAGTATGTTGGCGCGCGAAGAGAGCTGATAGCAAGGGGCGGGGATGGGGTTTCGAAAATTTTGAGGGCCAGGGATGGCCCGAAATAAGCGCACATGGATGTGCTTGTAGCGGTTTTCGAAACCCCATCCCCGCCCCGCAGCTACTCCCAAGCCAAGGCGCCAGGACTTTACTCGAAGTTATGAAACTTTAGAGCTCAGCCAACGCCTTTAGCAAGGCATTGTTCTGATCAGAGGTTCCTACAGTGATCCGCAGGAAATCGCTGATCCGAGGTTTGTCGAAGTGCCGGACAATAATGCCTTCATCCCGCAGAAGCGCCGCGATGGCTGCACCGGATTTCTGTTTGTGGCGGGTAAAGACAAAGTTGGCCTTCGAAGGCAGAACCTCAAAGCCAAGCTCTTCCAACTCCTCCGTCAAACGCTCGCGCTCGTTGATCACGCCATTGCACGAATCCTCGAACCATTGGCGATCTTCGAACGCAGCTACTGCACCAGCGAGGGCCAGACGGTCCAGGGGGTAGGAGTTGAAGCTGTCTTTCACCCGCTGGAGGGCTTCAATCAGTTCTTCGTTGGCAACGGCGAAGCCGACCCGCAGGCCCGCCAGGGAGCGGGCCTTGGAGAGGGTCTGGCAGACCACCAGGTTCGGGTATTTTTTGACCAGGGAAATGGCGGTTTCGCCGCCGAAATCCACATAGGCTTCATCAACAACCACAACGCTGTCTTCGTTGGCCTGCAGGATTTCCTCGACATGCTGTAGCACGAGGTATCGGCCGGTCGGGGCGTTGGGGTTCGGGAAGATGATACCGCCATTGGTGCGCCGGTAATCGGCCGGATCTATCTCAAAACTGTCTGTCAGCGGAACCGCGTGATGTTCAACCTGGTAAAGACCGCAGTACACCGGGTAGAAGCTGTAGGTGACGTCCGGGAACAGGATCGGGTCGTCGTGCTTGAGCAGGCCCTGGAAGATGTGTGCCAGCACTTCGTCTGAACCGTTACCGACAAAGACCTGGCTGGCTTTGATGTCGTAATCGGCGTAGTAGCTGGCAATCGCGTCTTTCAGCGCCTGGCCTTCCGGGTCCGGGTACAGCCGCAGATTGTCGTTCAGCTCTTTCTGGATGGCCTCGATGACCTTCGGCGAGGGGCCGAAGGGATTTTCGTTGGTGTTCAGCTTCACCAGGTTGGCCATTTTGGGCTGTTCACCTGGCACATAAGGTTTGAGCTGTTCGACCAGGGAGCTCCAATACTTGCTCATTTAAGGCCTCAATCTTTAATACGGTATTCGGCAGAACGGGCGTGGGCCGTCAGGCCTTCGCCTCGGGCCAGCACTGACGCCACGCGCCCCATACGGTCAGCACCCTCGGCACTGAAGCCGATCAGAGAGGACCGTTTCTGGAAGTCGTACACACCCAGCGGTGAACTGAACCTTGCGGTACCACTGGTCGGCAACACGTGGTTCGGGCCGGCGCAGTAGTCACCAAGGGCCTCGGCGGTGTGACGGCCCATGAAGATGGCGCCGGCGTGGCGGATGTCTTCAAGCATGGCCTGCGGGTCTTCCACAGACAGTTCCAGGTGCTCGGGCGCCACCCGGTTGGACACCTCGGCAGCTTCCTTCAGATCCGCTACCTGGATCAAGGCACCACGGCTGGTCATGGACGTGCGGATAATCTCGTCGCGCTCCATAGTCGGAAGCAGTTTGTTGATGCTTGCCTCCACGGCATCCAGGAAATCCCCATCCGGGCTGACCAGAATGCTTTGCGCCTGCTCGTCGTGCTCCGCCTGGGAGAACAGGTCCATGGCGATCCAGTCCGGGTCGGTCTTGCCATCGCAGATCACCAGGATTTCCGACGGGCCGGCGATCATGTCGATGCCCACCACACCGAAGACTTCGCGCTTGGCGGTGGCCACAAAGATGTTGCCCGGGCCCACGATTTTATCCACGGCCGGCACAGTCTCGGTGCCGTACGCCAGTGCGCCAACAGCCTGTGCGCCGCCCAGGGCGAAAACACGATCCACACCGGCGATGGCGGCAGCCGCCAGCACCATGTCGTTCACCACGCCATCCGGCGTCGGTACAACCATGATCAACTGGCTCACGCCGGCCACCTTGGCCGGAATCGCGTTCATCAATACAGACGACGGATACGCGGCCTTGCCACCCGGCACATAAAGACCCGCGCGGTCCAGCGGCGTGACCTTCTGGCCCAGCACGGTGCCGTCTTCGTCTTCGTACTGCCAGGACTGCTGGTTCTGCCGTTCGTGGTAGTCCCGAATGCGCTCGGCGGCTTTCTCCAGGCCTTCACGCTGGTCCTGGGGAATTTTCTCGAGCGCGGCCTGCAGGCGGTCCTGGCTGATTTCCAGCTCGGCCATGGAGCTGACCTTCAGGCGATCAAACTTCTCGGTGAATTCCATCACCGCCGCGTCACCACGGGTTTTCACTTCATGCAGGATATGCCGCACCGACTCGTTCACCTGATGGTCAACGCTGTCATCCCACGCCAGCAGTTTGGCCAGCGCACTGTCGAAGTCGCTCTGGGAGGCATTCAGTCTGGTGATCTTGTCGGTCATAACGTTAATCCTGCTTTTGGATTTTTGCTTTGGGAGTATCAGCCGTTTACTGGTCTCGACGCTTTTCCACTGCGGCCGCCATCTTCTCGATAATCGGATTAATCTGCTCGTGTTTCATTTTCATCGAAGCACGATTCACCACCAGTCGACTACTGATGTAATCAATTA
>ERZ1673960.26-NODE-26-length-78647-cov-26.653705_pt1 | contig 78647 bp, 69 predicted proteins | sample MGYA00580190_ERZ1673960 | MGnify/ENA primary metagenome ERZ1673960 (study PRJEB41334, sample SAMN05608106) | rock metagenome | biome: terrestrial subsurface; feature: shale formation; material: shale | place: USA: Pennsylvania ...
ACTCTGCCGGATCGGTCAACCGATCATTGAAAATTTCTTAACTGATCGGCATTAGGCTGATGCCTCCTTTTCTGATGCTTGCAAAGCGTACGGCTTAACGGAAACCCGTGCGACGCAATGCGTTAGTAGTAAAGTCATTACGGTTAGGTTCAATGTCCCAATCCATGTAATCACTCTCTTCATTGCCTAAGCCCAATGAGATGTAGCGACCTGAGTTAAGGTCGTACAATGCTTCGGCTGCCATCCAAGGCACGTCCTGATTATAGAACTGAGTATTAAGCGCTTCACCGACGCGCCAGAGTTCACCACGACCATCATAGTGGTCAATGATAGACGCTGTCCACGTGTCTTCATCAAGATACATAGTACGTTTTGAGTAGATATGGCGTTCGCCATCTTTCAATGTACCTTCGACAACCCAAACGCGGTGCTTTTCATAACGAATCAAGTCTTGGTTCATGTGGCCCGCTTGGATGATTTCATCATAATCGAGCTCAGGATCCATGATCTTGAAGTTATTATAAGGAATATAGATTTCCTTTTTACCCTTCAAATCCCAGTTGTACTTATCTGGGGCGCCGTTATACATATCTAGGTTATCAGAAGTACGTAGACCGTCTGCTGCTGTACCCGGACCGTCATAGGCTACGTTAGGTGCACGACGCACGCGACGCTGACCTGCGTTATAAATCCAAGCGCGACGACCTTCTTTAACCTGGTTGATCGTTTCGTGAACCAACAACACGGTACCTGTTAAACGTGCAGGCGCTTCTACTTCTTGCAAGAAATAGAACAGAATGTTGTCGTCATCTGGACCACGACCTGATTCAAGGTACTCTGGGAATACCAACGTCTCTTTTAACTCAACAGGAACGAAGTCGCCACTTGCCAGTACAGGGAACTGCGCTACGTTACGCGATACCTTACCGCCGCGGAAACGCGTGATATGGTTCCATACTGCCTCAACACCCGTTTCTGGAATGGGGAACGGAATGGTTGTGACTTCGAAGTTTTGAATACCATTACCGCCCGCAACTAACTCAGCATTCTCTGCGTTCTTTTTAATTTTTGGCCAAAGTGAGTCAGGGTAGGTTGCAGAGCGACGCGTTGGATAAACGATCATTTTGTAATCGTCATACTTATTAAACATCGCAATCTGACCTGGCGTCAGGTTGTCTTTATATTGATCGAGGTTATCGTGAGTAATCGTGAACAGTGGTTCGTCACTTGCGAACGGGTCCGTGCCGCGCACAATCTCAACGCTTGCATCAGAATAACCACCATTCCAAGCTGGAATTGAACCGTCTGCATTACCGGCTTTTTCAGCACCAATCGGTGTTAAATCCTTGCCTAAACGATCGGCTTGGTCAGGCGTGACCTTAGCCATTACGCTGGCGGAGATAACTGATAGGGCGAATACACCCGCTTTTAGCATCAGTTTATTCATGGGTAATTTCCTTGTTGTTCTACTTTCGTACATCACTTTGCCAGAGGTTAGACCTGTAAGACAATAGTTTCACTAAAAAAAGCAGGAAAATATGCGAAAAAGGTTTTCAAATGAATATAACCTTATACAATTCTAAGACATTTTTTTTGTTTAGGAGGTTCCATGCGTCTGTCCCCAACCCATATTGGGTTGTTGCTCAGTGGGGTTTTGAGCACTTTTGCATTCGCACAAGAAACCGATGTGTCGTCGCAGCAAGAATTTGATGTGATTTACGCGCCGGCAATGCAAGCAAGCAGCAAACTAATTATAAAAAACCCGCTTATTGCAACCGCTAAGCTATCTAACCGCCTTGTTGCGGTCGGCTCACATGGCAATATCATTACTCGAGATCTCAATAGTAACACATGGAAACAGGCTAATGTTCCGACCAGTGTGTTACTGACCAGTGTCGACTTCGAATCTGACTCGATAGGCTATGCCGCAGGTCACCATGGCGTGATATTAAAAACGACCGATGGCGGCAATACTTGGCAGCGTATCTTTGATGGCTTTGATCTGCTCGATCTTGAAGTTGCGTTTTATCAGCAACGCATTGCAGAACTCGAACAAAAAATAGCCGCAGACGGTGATGAGTCGGGTGATTTGCAGTGGGCGCTCGATGATGCCAAGTTCTATTTAGAAAATGCACAACGTGCAAAACAAGAGACAGGCCCTTCAAAACCGATATTAGATATTAAAACGCTAGCCAATGGCGATGTGCTGGCGGTAGGCGCTTACAACACTTTGTTGGTCAGCCAAGATAAGGGGGCGAATTGGCAACTTATTAGTGGTCGTCTAGATAACCCAAATGGTTTTCACTTAAACGCCATCGCTACGCAGGGCGACAATGTATTTATCGCCGGTGAAGCGGGTACCGCGTATGCGAGCCAAGATGGCGGCGCATCATGGTCGTCGGTTGCACCGCCGTACGATGGTTCATTGTTTGGTGCTCACTTTGATAACCAAGGTCGGTTATGGACCTATGGACTACGTGGCAATATTTTTGTCTCGGACGACTTAGGTGAGCGTTATACCGCAATTGATAGCCCTGCGGATGCCAACTTGATGAGTGGCTACGCGGGTACTAAAGGTACTCAATGGATCGTGGGTAACTCAGGTGTCATTTTAGAAATTACGCCCTCTCTCGACGTGACTGAACACACACATCCAAGTAGTGCTGTATTCGGCGATATGGTTGAATTTAACGGCGAAAAAGTACTGACCAGTCGTTCTGGTATTTACTATTGGCCAGCAAAAACAACCCAAAGTGACACAGCGGAAAAGGGGCTAGAGTAGCGTGGATAATAATATCGAAAATAAAAAACCCTCTTTACTCGAGCGGGCATTATTTAAGTTTCGTTTAGGTTGGTTACTGTTATTTGCGGCGGTCACCCTTGTGCTGGGCTACAACGCCGTTCAAGTGCGCCCAGACGCTTCTTTCACCAAAATGATTCCGACTCAGCATCCGTTTATTCAAAATTATTTTGAATACCAAAAGGATCTATCGAGTCTTGGCAACGTGGTGCGTATTGCCGTTGAAAATAAGCAAGGCGATATTTTTGAGCCTGAGTTCCAAGAAACGGTCAAGCAAATTACCGACGAAGTGTTCTACATTCCTGGTGTCAATCGCTCAGGTTTACGAAGCTTATGGACACCCAATGTACGTTGGATGGAAGTCACTGAGGAAGGCTTTGTGGGCGGCCCGGTTATCCCAGACGGTTACGATGGTGGCAAAGAGTCCATCGCTCAACTGAGGGAAAATGTGCTTCGCTCCGGTGAGGTGGGTAACTTGGTTGCGAACAACTTCGAGTCAACCATCATTTATGTCCCTCTCGACGAAGTGAATCCTGAAACGGGCGAAAAGCTGGATTACGGGGAATTTTCGGAGCGCTTAGAAACCTTAGTACGTGACAAATATCAAAGTGATGAAATTGGTATTCACATTACCGGTTTTGCCAAGTTGATTGGTGATTTGATCGATGGTGCTGAGCAAGTGGGTTTGTTCTTCTTGCTAGCGATCCTTATCACTTTGGCTATGTTGTATGTGTACAGTCGCTGCTGGCGTAGTACCTTCACCGTACTGGGCTGCTCAATCATTGCCGTAATATGGCAACTGGGAATTATCGACCTGATTGGTAGCGGGATAAACCCATACTCGATGCTAGTACCGTTTTTGGTGTTTGCTATTGGCGTCTCTCACGGTGTGCAAATTATTAATGCCATTGGTTACAATCGCACGCATGGTTTCGACAAATTTGAAGCGTCTAAGCTTGCTTTTCGGAGCTTATACATTGCGGGTCTAACCGCATTGGCGAGTGATGCGATTGGCTTTACCACGCTGATGGTGATTGATATCGCTGTGATAAAAGAGCTTGCGATTGCGGCCAGTATCGGTGTAGCCGTTGTGGTACTGACTAACTTAGGTTTATTACCTATTTTGATGTCGTACTTCGGGGTATCTGATAAAGGTGTCGAGTATCACCGCAAAGCGGAAAGCGAAAAACACATCGTGGTGCGTACCTTTGAGAAGTTTGCTCAACCGAAGTGGGCATACAGTGCCTTGGGTATCGCGATAGTGTTATTGGCATGGGGCCTTTATTATGGTCAGCAGATGCAAATTGGTGACTTAGATAAAGGTTCGCCGGAACTACGTCCGGATAGTCGCTACAATCTTGATAATGCCTACATCGTTGATAACTACAGCTCAAGTACCGATATTTTTGTGGTGATGGCTGCGACCGAACCACAACAATGCATCGCATACAATAACCTCGAGTTTATGGATCGCTTTAGTTGGCACATGCAAAACACCAACGGAGTACAAGACGTAAAATCGATTGTGTATGTATCCAAAATGGGTATGTTTGCCATAAACGAAGGTAACCTAAAGTGGTTCACCTTAAATCGTAACCAGTTTGTTACCAATGCATCGTTGAGCCGTATCCCAGATGGCTTGATTAATAACGATTGTTCGATGGCGCCGATTATTATTTACCTTGATGATCATAAAGCGGAAACATTGAAGAATGTGGTCGCCTCTGTCGAGTCGTTTAAGCAGAACTACCAAAAAGAAGGTATTGATTTGCTGATGGCGGCGGGTAACTCAGGTATTGAAGCAGCGACAAACTCCGTCATTGAGAGCGCCCAGAACAAAATGCTGTTGTGGGTCTATGGCGTGGTGCTCTTCCTGTGTTTAGTGACTTTTAGAAGCCTCCGCACAGTCGCCTGCATCGTCTTACCGCTCGCGTTTACAACAGTCATGAGTCAAGGGTTAATGGCGGTGTTAGGGATAGGCATTAAAGTTGCGACCTTGCCGGTTATTGCACTCGGTGTCGGTATTGGTGTCGACTACGGCATCTATATTTATAGTAAGGTTAAGGAAGGTTTGCAGCGTGGTATGGATCTGCCAGCTACCTATCGTTATGCACTTGAGAACACGGGTAAAGCGGTTGGCTTTACTGGATTGACGTTAGCGATTGGTGTTGCGACCTGGATCTTCTCACCGATTAAGTTCCAAGCGGATATGGGGATTTTGCTCACCTTTATGTTCCTTTGGAATATGCTTGGTGCGCTGATCTTGATCCCTGCGTTAGCGCGTCTATTTAAGGTCGGAAAACTGCATCAAAAATAAACGCGTGTAATTAACGGAGAAAAATTAAAAGGCGTCGGCTTTAATCAAGTCGGCGCCTTTTTCAGCTATAGCGATGGTAGGGGCGTTGGTATTACCACTGATAGGCGTTGGCATTATTGACGCATCAATAACTCGTAATTTGTTGACTCCGCGCACACAGCATCGTGGATCAACGACGGAATGCTGGTCTTGACCCATCCGACATGTACCTACAGGGTGGTAGATCAGTCCGATTTCCTCGGTAATTTGCTGGGCGAGTTCGGTATCTCGTTTATAGGGTCGAGGGAACAACCGTTTACCTACGAATGGTTTCAGGGCATCGGTCTCGAGTAAGCTACACACCTTTTTAACCGCCGCTGTCAACGCGACTAAGTCATTGGGATTTTCGAAAAAACGGTAATTGATGAGTGGTTTTCCAAACGGATCCTCGGGGTTAATTTGAACGCTTCCGAGCGACTCAGGTCGGAGCAAACAGACATGAATACTGAAGCCATGCTTTAATGTGGGCCACCAGTTATAACCTGAGTCTTTAAACATGACGGGTAACACGTGGCACTGAAATCTAGGTTCGTTGCCATTCGCCCAATCGTTATCGCTCACATCAAAAAATGCGCCTACCTCAGCCAATGAATGGCTCAACTGTCCATTTTTATTGATTAGGTAGGAAAAAAACGCGGGTAAGAGTTTCAGCAAACCCCAAGGTGTAAGTGTCAGTCCGTTACGTTTTCTATTTTTTACATGGACACAAATATCTGCGTGTTCGGCAAGATTCTTACCCACTTCGGGCGCATGGTATACCACCGGAACATGCACCGATTTAAGTGATTCGCTGTCACCAATTCCCGAACGTTGCAAAATAACAGGTGATGCGAGTGCACCGGCGGCAAGAATGACTTCACGATTGGCATAAAAATGTTGCTTTTGGCCCTCACAAAACGCCTCGACACCTTGGGCATTGTGCCCATCAAATAGCACACGATGAACATCGTAACCCGACAGTATGGTTAAGTTATGTCGGTCTGCCACCGGTTTTAAGTAAGCTTTATAGGTGCTGCAACGTTCGCCATCCGCCATAGTAAATTGGAATGGACCAACCCCCGTTAAGGTGTCGCCATTAAAATCAGAATTGTACGGTAGCCCGAACTCTTGGCAGGCCTCCACAAATGCTCGACAGACCGGGTAATAGGGGACTTTATCGCTGACTCTCAACGGACCTTGATCGCCATGATAATAGCTAGCGCCACGCTGATTGGCTTCGGACTTTTTAAAGTAGGGGAGTAAAGCAGAATAACTCCACTCGTGGCCAGCCGCATCTGCCCAGCGTTGATAGTCTTGTTGACTACCTCGGCAGTAAATCATCGCATTGATGGCACTTGAGCCACCTAACCCCTTACCCCGAGGTGTGTAGGTTGTTTGTTGAGCGAAGCTTTGACCGCGGTAAAGCCAATTAAAGGTCGGGCTATGAATAAAGCGGGCAAAGCCAGAGGGCATCGTGGAGAAAAAACCGGGCGGCTTGCGCCCAGCTTCTAAGAGTAAAACGCGGAACAGTCCATTCTCAGTGAGTCGGTTTGCGAGTACACAGCCAGCCGATCCACCACCGACGATTATATAGTCAAAACTGTGTTCAAAGCCCTTGTGCGTAGTCATAAAGTGATTTCAGCAGCTGCATACGATGTTTATTATCCTGATACTGCTGAGCCAAACCTTCAAGTTTTTCTGCAAACTCGGTTATCGAAAGCTGCCCGTTGGACGGTTCGGTAAGGCGTTGACGACAGAATTGCTGCCAGCGCTGAAGCTCGCTTTGATCCAATGTCGCCGGATAATTTCGTGCGCGGTAGCGAAACAATAGCTCGGGTAGGCGGTTATCTTGCGTGTTAAGCTCAATACCGGCTAACTGTTCGGGTCTCATCGCACGAATCATCTGTAAATTCTGCTTATCTTGCGCGTCGAAGAAACCATCGTATAAGCGTTGATCAACGTCTAAAGGCGGCTGTTCGCCACGCTCGAGTGCGCTATCAAAAATCGCCATGATACGATCACGGAAGTCACTGTTCTCGGCTAACCAACGAGTCCGCTCCCTAAGCGTGGCCAAGTTGATTTGAGTACGTTGTTGTGCTTCCTCTGTTAGCGTTGCCAACGGCGCTAAGAACGGGCAACGATTGAGCGTAATCTGGGTTGCGCCAGGGCGTTGTGTTCCGTTGTTCTGATGCTGCTGACGGGAGGCAAATAGCAAATCTCGTAGTTGCTCAGTCGAATAATCCACAAAATCTGCTGGGTTAATACGTAGATCCCAAGCGATCAGTGCATTAGCACGTTGAGCATGAAAACCAATCGGCAGCACGGCGGATACGAAGAAGTTATCGGCGCCATACAAACCCGAGACATGTATTAAAGGCTTAATCTGCTGCCAATTAATGAGGTTCATCAGGTCATTCTTATGACGGTGCTGTAAGGCAAACTGCCACAGTTTCGGTTGCTTTTCTGCAATCAGTTGTGCGATCGCGATGGTCGCTCGGACATCGGACATAGCATCATGCGCTTGCCCATGCTCAATACCATTTGCTTGGGTCAACTTTTCAAGTCGCAAGGTCACACGACCATCTTCGTCCTCCGGCCAATGAATACCCTCGGGACGCAGCGCGTAACAGGCGCGTACCACATCAATCAAGTCCCAGCGCGAATTACCGTTTTGCCAAGTATGAGCATAGGGGTCATAAAAGTTGCGATAACACAGTGAGCGCGTTACTTCATCGTCAAACCGAATGTTGTTATAGCCAATAATAATGGTATTAGGTTGACTCATCTCTTGCACAATAGCTTGTGCAAAGTTGGCTTCGTTAACGCCCTGGTTAAGCGCATATTGCGGAGTGATCCCGGTGATGAGTACCGCTTCTGGATCGGGTAAAAAATCTGGTGTGGGCTGTGCGTAGATGGTTAACGGACGTCCAACGGGTTGAAAGTCCAATGTGGTGCGCATGCCGGCAAATTGTGCAGGCCGATCAATTAATGGCCGTGCACCCCACGTTTCGTAGTCGTGCCAGTAGAAGGTGGGTTGATTTTTATTGTTTTCTGGAACGGATTGCATGTCTCATACCGACTCAATTTAGTTGGCTTGGAGGCTACACCATTGTTGGTAGCCCTGCAATATTAGCACTTTGATATTGAAGTCGCTAAGAGCGGCAACTAAAGCCGCTCGATGTGAGTGATTTTCAAGTCATACGCTTTGTAGAGCTTTTCTTCGACGTTACGGTGGTCATCGTGATTAACCGCCAGTTCGGCATGAGGTAGAACACGCTCAGCGAGTCGACGAGCTACTTCGTCGCGGAAGTCGCGATCGCTATCTAAATGCTCAATCGTCGGTACATTGAGTTGGACTTGCTCGGGTGCACCAAGATGATCGTAGTTAACGCGATAAGTGGGCATAGAGTTACCTCCAAAAACATTGCATTGTGGTGTCGATTACCCTGTAATGTGTAGTTTGAATCCGTTATTAAGGATAGAACCATGAAAATAAAAACAACACTGACTATGCTTACGCTTGCATTGGCGGGAACGTTCACTACCGTGGCAACGAAAGCTGAAACACATGAGTCCGCGGATAACAAGTCACCCATTGCTCTGGTTATTCACGGCGGTGCAGGCACGATTACCCGGGCCAATTTAACCGCAGAACAAGAGGCAGCGTACCACGCGAAGCTCGAAGAGGCTCTGCAGGCGGGTTACGAAGTACTTGAGCAAGGCGGCAGTAGCACCGACGCGGTGATTCATGCGATTCAAGTGATGGAAAATTCACCGTTATTTAATGCGGGTCGGGGCGCGGTATACACGTGGGATGGTGAGCATGAGCTTGATGCCTCGATCATGAACGGGGCGACGGGGAATGCGGGTGCTGTCGCGGGCGTAAAAACGGTAAAAAGCCCGATTGAATTGGCGCGTACGATTATGGATAAGTCGGTTCATGTGATGTTGAGTGGCGACGGCGCGGCACAATTTGCTCAGCAGCAAGGCTTAGCGTTGGTTGATAACAGCTACTTTGATACCGAACATCGTTATCAGCAGTTAATTAAAGCCAAACAAACGATTCGTAAAAGTGAGCAACCGGAACAACAAGCTTGGCGTTACCTTGATCTCGATTATAAGTATGGCACTGTCGGCGCTGTCGCACTGGATCAGTCAGGTACCCTCAGTGCAGGCACATCAACGGGCGGGATGACTGCTAAGCGTTATGGTAGAATAGGGGACTCACCTATTATTGGCGCTGGCACTTGGGCGGACAATAGTAGTTGTGGTGTATCAGCAACTGGACATGGCGAGTATTTTATTCGTTATCATGTGGCTGCGGATATTTGTTCGCGCGTTAAGTATCAGAATCAAACCGTGCAAGAAGCGGGTGATGCGGTTATTCATGGTATTTTAGAACAAGCTGGTGGTACAGGTGGTGTCATTATTATGGATGCACAAGGTCACATTGCAACACCGTTTAACACCGAAGGTATGTACCGGGGTTATATTCGCAATGGCAAAGTGCATACAGCGATTTACAAAGATGAGGACTAAAGCGGGCGTTTATGAGTCGTAACCCCAAAAAAGCTAAGCCGTTAACTGCGGAACAAAAGCAAGCACAAAAACATTTGCTCGAAAAATTTGCCGATGCATTGGCTGAATGTACGTTAGCAGATGCCGCTCTGTTAAGAGGGCGGCTGCGTGGCAGTGTCAAGATAAACGATGCAAAACGGCGCACGGATGTGCAACAACGCATAGAGCAGGATATTGAGGCTGCGCAATTGCATTTGCTCGCGCGACAAGAGCAACAGTTCAAACTCGATTATCCTGAACAACTACCAGTTGCTCAAGAGCGTGACCGCATTTTAACAGCCATGCGCGAACATCCAGTAGTGATTATCGCAGGTGAAACGGGATCAGGTAAAACGACTCAATTACCTAAGATGTTGCTCGAGTTGGGGTATGGACGCAAAGGCACTATCGCACATACGCAACCGCGTCGGTTAGCCGCACGGAGTGTTGCTGCGCGTATTGGCGAAGAACTGGGTGATACGCAAAAGCAGCAAGTGGGTTACAAGATCCGTTTCCAAGATGAGACGGCACCGACCACTGCGGTCAAATTAATGACCGATGGAATGTTGTTGTCGGAGCTGCAAAATGACCCCTTATTGCTACAGTACGACGCAATTGTTATCGATGAGGCGCATGAACGCAGCTTAAATATCGATTTTTTGCTTGGCGTGTTACACCAACTACGTCGCAAGCGCCCGGATCTTAAAATTATTATCACCTCCGCCACTATCGAAACCGAACGCTTCTCTAAGCATTTTGATGATGCACCGGTGCTTACCGTCAGTGGGCGCACGTATCCCGTTGAGGTGCGTTATCGCGACCCATCTGAACAACCTGAGGCGCAGAACGATGTCCTCGCGAGTTTATTAGACGCGGTGCAAGAACTGCAAGCCGAAGGGCCGGGTGATATTTTGATTTTCGCCAGTGGCGAGCGGGAAATACGCGATTACGCCGAAGCGATCCTCGATTTGCAATTGCGTGATACCGAAGTGTTGCCGCTCTATGCGCGGTTATCATCGAGCGAGCAGAACCGAGTTTTTCAGTCCCACAGCCAACGCCGTGTCGTGATTGCTACCAACGTAGCGGAGACGTCATTAACGGTCCCCGGTATACGCTACGTGATCGATCCCGGTACCGTGCGGATGAGTCGCTACTCGTATCGAACCAAAGTACAGCGTCTTCCGATTGAGCCCATTTCGCAAGCCAGTGCTAATCAGCGTAAGGGTCGGTGTGGTCGCGTGGGACCGGGTGTTTGTATTCGCTTATATAGCGAGGAAGACTTTCTCAGTCGCCCAGAATATACCGATCCTGAAATTCTGCGGACTAATTTGGCGGCAGTTATATTGCAGATGTCCGCGATGCGACTGGGCGATATCCGGCGCTTTCCTTTTGTGCAAAAGCCAGATGAGCGGTTTATCAAGGATGGCCTGAACTTATTGGAAGAACTCAACGCGATTGCGCCCAACCGAAAACAACAACAACCACGGTTAACAGATACGGGTCGACAACTGGCACGTTTACCGCTCGATCCTAAACTCGCACGTATGGTGCTCGCCGGACATGAGCAGGGCTGCGTGCGCGAAATGCTGATTATTACCTCGGCGCTCAGTATTCAAGACCCACGCGAGCGCCCGAGTGATGCAAAGGAAAAGTCTGATCAAGCACATGCACGGTTTGCCGATGACAATTCAGACTTTATGAGTTTTCTCAACTTATGGAATTATTTAAGGGAGCAACAGAAAGCGCTCTCAGGTAACCAGTTTCGTAAGCAATTAAAGAAAGAGTTCCTGCATTTTCTACGTGTGCGTGAATGGCAGGATGTCTATACCCAAAGCCGACAAACGGCACGTGAGTTAGGATTACGCATCAATGAGGAAGCGGCGACTTTCGAACAGGTGCACCGAGCACTACTAGCAGGCTTACTGTCTCAAGTCGGTTTAAAGGATGCTAAGCACGAGTATCAGGGTACGCGTCAAACTCGCTTTCATATTTTCCCCGGCTCTCATTTATTTGGACGACCACCTAAATGGGTTGTCAGTGCTGAACTCGTTGAAACATCAAAGTTATATGCGCGCGTGAACGCCAAAGTTGAGCCTGAGTGGATTGAGCAGACTGCTGGGCATTTGGTTAAGAAACAGTATCTTGAACCGCACTTTGAGGCAAAACAAGGCAGCGTTGTTGCTGACGAGCAAGTGACGTTGCTCGGGCTGATACTGGTGGCGCGTCGGCGCGTACAGTTTGGTCCCATCGATCCCACGCTCGCGCGACATATTTTTATTCGTGAGGGGCTGGCGCAGGGCCAAATTAAACGTCAATTGCCCTTTATCAAGCACAATCTGGATTTGATCGCGAGTGTACAAGCGCTGGAGGAAAAATCGCGCCGCCGGGATATCCTCGTTGATGAACAGGAATTATTTGAGGCGTACGAGCGTCATATTCCAGAGGGAATTTATAACGAAAAGCTGCTCGCAGGCTGGTGGCATAAGGCTGCAAAGTCTGAGCCTAAGTTGCTGTTCTTCAAGCGTGACGATTTGATTGACGCAGATACCAGCCATATTACGGAACAAAGTTACCCCGAGTTTTGGCGACAGGGTAACCTTAAATTGCCGCTGAGCTATCATTTTGAACCCTCCGCCGAAGATGATGGGGTTTCTGTGAATATTCAATTGGCAATTCTCAATCAAGTCGAGAATGAAGGATTTGATTGGCATATTCCCGCGTTGCGTGAAGAACGTATCACCGCGTTGATTAAGTCATTGCCCAAGCCGATTCGCAGAAATTTTGTGCCGGCACCTAACTTTGCTCAAGCCGTATTTGCGGATATTGAACCGGGTGAGTTGAGTCTGCTTGAAGCCATGTGTAAGAAGCTACTGCGTATGACGGGCGTGCGAGTGGAGCCGAGTGACTTTAAGCCCGAACAAATTGATGCTCACTTGCAAATGAATTTTAAAATTCTTGATGGTAAGAAGCTGATACGTCAGGGTCGCGACCTCACGGCGCTTAAGAATGCGCTATCGGGTCGCGTACAGGCGCGTCTTGATAAGACAGCGGGGCAGGAAGTTGAACGTGAACCTCTGGAAACCTGGTCGATTAATGATTTGCCCAAGGTGGTGAGCGAAAAGCAACATGGTTTTGAAATGCGGGCATACCCTGCGGTAACGGTAACGCCTGATGAACAATTACAAGTTCAGATGTTCGATCATCAAAAAGAGGCTGAGCTGGCGCATGCACGAGGAATTCGTGCCTTAGTGCTTAAACAAGTGCCTTCACCTATTAAATACTTGCAGAAAAGTTTGTCTAATAAAGCCAAGCTGGCGATGTACTTTAATCCCTGGGGTAAAGTTGATGCGCTCATCCAAGACTGTATTGATGCAGCAGTGGATAATCTGTATCAAGATTTTGTCGCAGCGGAAGATGAGGTTCGCACGGAATCCGCGTTTAACGCGCTAGTAGAAAAAACGCGTGCTGAGCTGAATGAGCGCGTTGAGCGTATCGCGCAGCAGGTTGAGCAATGTTTAATCCGCTCCAACGATCTGAAGAAGCAACTGAAGGGAAAAATCCCATTGGATCAGATTCAATCGCGTGGTGATGTGCAGAAACAGGTCGAGTCGCTTGTTTATCGCGGTTTTGTATCTGAGGTTGGTGCCGAGCGATTGCCAGATATCGAACGTTACTTAAGCGCGTTGCAGCGTCGCCTAAAAAAGTTACCTGAAAATCCGAACAAGGACCGGCTGGCAACATTAATGCTTGATGAATTGACTGAGAGCTACAATGCCTTGGTTAAACGCTATCGTCGTATCGTGCCGACTGAGGTTCGAGAGATCTATTGGATGATTCAAGAGTTACGCGTATCGCTCTTTGCGCAGACGCTGGGGACTAAATACCCTGTGTCCGAGAAGCGAATTAAGCAAGCCATAAACGAAATAAAGGCACCTTGAGGTGCCTTTATTTCTTTGCTCACTTAATTAAAAGAATTAAGCGGCGTATAAACCTAAGTGCTCTTTAGCATAGGCTTCAAATTCGGTGAAGCCACCAACATGTGTTTCATCAACGAAAATCTGTGGCACTGTGTGTACAGGTTTACCAACGGTCTTCTCTAAATCAGCTTTGGTAATACCTTCTTCGTGAATATCGACATAGCGATAATCAAAATCGTCGCGATCTGATTTTAATTGCTCGGCCACTTCTTTAGCGCGAACACAAAAAGGGCAACCTGGGCGACCAAAAATAACTGTAAACATGAATAAACCTCGAGTCCTTGAATTTGACTCTATTATCCATATTTCACGGGTGCTCTACAATGTATCTGCACGATGAGGGTTATCGTTTTTTTCGAACGGTGAGATTAATGTTCAATATCAAGGTCGGATTCTGGAACACAACAACAGGGTAAAAAGTCACCTTTGCGAACATAGGCGAGAGGGTCGGTAAGATAGCGAACTGAGCCACTTTTGAGTTTAGAACGACAGGCACCGCAAAAGCCACTTTTACAGTGATAATGTACCTCTAACTGATGCTTTTCGAGGGCATCGAGTAAAGTGCCTTCTGAAGCGTCAACGGTCAGCTCATGCTGACCGTTGACTTTGACTTTAAACAGTTTCGCTGTCATCAGGCGCGCTAAAGGTCAAAGTCGCCTAAGTCCGAGGCATCCACACTGCTGTCAATCTGGCCGACCAAGTAAGAACTGATTTCAGCTTCTTGTGGTGCAACCTGTACGTTATCGGATACCAAGTATTTATTCATCCACGGCAATGGGTTTGAGCGCTGCTCTGGGAAAGGCGCATCATAGCCGATCGCTTGCATACGCAAGTTGGCAATATACTCGACGTACTGACACAGCATGCTTTCATTGAGCCCAATCATGGAGCCATCTCTAAATAGGTAATGGGCCCATTGTTTTTCTTGTTTAACGGCTGTCATGAAGATCTCATAAGCTTCGTCGGCGAGTTCTTCAGCGATCTCTGCCATTTCTGGGTCGTCTTCACCATCTTGCCAGAGGTTGATCATGTGCTGAGTTGAAGTCAGGTGCACGTTTTCATCGCGCGCAATCAGGCGAATGATTTTTGCGTTGCCTTCCATGAGTTCGCGCTCTGCAAATGCGAAGGTACAGGCAAAACTGACATAAAAACGAATCGCTTCTAACGCGTTAACTGAGTTGATGCACAAGAAGAGTTTTTTCTTCAGTTCGCGGCGAGTCACGTTATGCTCTTCACCATCTACGGTGATCTTGCCCTCGCCATGGGTTTGCCACAGCTGCGTGTAGAAAATCAAATCGTCGTAGTAACGAGAGATGTCGTTAGCGCGCAATTTGATTTGGTCATTAATGACGATATCCTCGAAGATTTCACTTGGATCGCTAAACAAGTTACGCAGAATATGCGTGTAGGAACGCGAGTGAATGGTCTCAAAGAAAGACCATGTTTCAATCCAAGTTTCGAGCTCAGGCAGCGAAACGATAGGCAGTAGCGCAATGTTAGGGCTTCGACCTTGGATCGAGTCGAGCAGTGTTTGATATTTCAAATTTGAAATAAACACATGCTTTTCACTGGCGGTTAACTTGTTAAAGTCAACACGATCACGACTCACGTCGACTTCTTCTGGACGCCAGAAGAAGCTTATCTGTTTTTCGATAAGCTTTTCAAAAATACTGTGCTTTTGTTGGTCGTAACGTGCAACGTTGACCGAGTTCCCAAAAAACATGGGTTCGGCCAACGGATTAGTTTGTTCTTGGTTAAACGTTGAATAAGACACGCAAATCGCTCCTTATTAAATCTTGCACGCACCGCCTGCGCAATCGTCGTCTTCTTCAATCACCACCTCGGCAGGGCGATCACTTTGCTTACGTTGACGCTTTTGTTCAGCGGAAATGTCGGATTGGTTATCGGCTGCACCGTCGCGCGTATTGTGATAGTAAAGTGTTTTCACACCCATCTTATACGCTGTTAATAGATCTTGAAGTAATTGTTTCATCGGTACCTTAGCACCATTGAACTTACCCGGGTCGTAATTGGTGTTGGCCGAGATAGTTTGATCGACAAACTTCTGCATAATGCCGACCAGTTGCAAATATCCCTTGTTATCCGGGATCTGCCACAATAGCTCGTAATTGTTTTTCAGGTTTTCGTAATCGGGCACCACTTGCTTTGTCACACCGTCTTTAGATGCTTTGACACTGACAAATCCACGCGGTGGTTCGATACCATTCGTCGCGTTAGAGATTTGCGACGACGTTTCTGAAGGCATCAAGGCAGACAACGTTGAGTTACGCATGCCGTGTTCTTGAATGTCCTTACGGAGCTGCTCCCAGTCGAGGTGGAGTGGCTCTGAACAAAACGCATCTAAATCTTTCTTATAGGTATCTGTCGGTAAAATACCTTGAGAGTAGGTGGTTTCATTGAATTTAGGACATTTGCCTTTCTCTTTAGCGAGTTCCATTGACGCTTTCATCAAATAGAACTGAATCGCCTCAAACGTACGGTGCACGAGACCGTTGGCTGAACCATCGGAATACTTCACACCGTGTTTAGCTAAATAGTACGCAAAGTTAATGACCCCTATACCGAGCGTTCTACGGTTCATTGTTGCGTTGTAAGCCGCAGGTACGGGATATTCTTGATAATCAAGCAAACTGTCGAGAGCGCGTACGGCAAGCTCCGCGAGCTCTTCGAAATCGCTGAGCGATTCGATTTTACCTAAGTTAAACGCTGATAAAGTACATAGCGCAATCTCACCTTCTTCGTCATTGACGTGACTGAGTGGCTTGGTCGGTAGCGCAATCTCTAAGCACAGGTTGCTCTGACGAACAGGCGCAACTTTTGAATCGAACGGACTGTGAGTATTACAGTGATCGACGTTTTGCACATAAATTCGGCCGGTGCTCGCACGCTCTTGCATAAACAAGCTAAACAGCTCGATGGCTTTAATACGCTTCTTACGAATATTTTCATCGTTTTCGTATTGGACGTAGAGACGCTCGAACTCTTCTTGATCTTCAAAGAATGCGTCATACAAGCCAGGCACATCCGATGGACTAAACAGTGTGATGAAGTCATCTTTGACTAGGCGTTGATACATCAAGCGATTGAACTGCACACCGTAGTCGAGATGGCGAACACGGTTTTCTTCTACACCACGGTTGTTTTTAAGTACCAACAGGTTTTCAATCTCAAGGTGCCACAGCGGATAAAACAGCGTTGCCGCGCCACCACGTACACCGCCTTGAGAACAGCTTTTCACAGCAGTTTGGAAATACTTATAGAATGGGATACAACCCGTATGGAACGCTTCACCATTGCGAATAGGGCTACCGAGTGCGCGAATACGTCCGGCATTGATACCAATACCCGCGCGTTGCGATACGTATTTAACAATAGCACTGGCTGTCGCGTTAATTGAGTCAAGGCTATCACCCGTTTCAATCAATACACATGAACTGAACTGGCGGGTCGGCGTACGCACGCCAGACATGATAGGCGTTGGCAACGATATTTTGAACGTTGATGTCGCGTCATAAAAGCGCTTGATGTAGTCCATGCGAGTGGACTTAGGGTAATTAGCGAATAAACAAGCAGCCACTAAAATATAAAGAAACTGAGCACTTTCGTAGATATCACCTGTGACTCGGTTCTGCACCAAGTACTTATTCTCTAGTTGCTTAACCGCAGCGTATGAAAAGTTCATGTCACGCCAGTGATCAATGATCTCGTCCATCTGGTCGAATTCTTGCTCACTGAAATCTTCTAGCAAGTGTGCGTCGTAACGCTTCTCATCAACCATTTTCTTGACATGGTCGTAGAGGCGAGGGGGCTCAAACTTGCCGTACGCACGCTTCCGTAAGTGAAAAATGGCCAGACGCGCAGCCATATACTGATAGTCAGGCGCTTCCTCTGAAATTAGGTCCGCTGCTGCTTTGATAATGGTCTCATGGATATCTTCTGTTTTGATCCCATCATAGAACTGAATATGCGACTTAATTTCGACTTGAGAAGCAGAGACATTATTAAGGCCTTCTGCAGCCCACATGATGACACGATGAATCTTATCTAAATTCAGTGGTTCGCGTTGACCACTGCGTTTGGTAACGAAAAGTTGCTCGTTCATTTTAGCGCCGACTCTTAGCTGTTTGTTATAGATTTGTGGCCACAAGATATTGTGTGATTTTCGGTCTGTACACCAAATGAACACAATATCTAGTAGTCGATGTGTTACAGGCATACTAGATACAACCCGCACATCGATCAAGTCTATTTAGTAGTAAATATTCGTTTAAAGCCGCTTGAAATTTTGCAAGCGCTTATCGTGCATAGGCTTGCGTGAAAGTGTAAATTTTATAATTTTTTAGTTGAAAAAATCATGACTTTAGAAACAAGCGTTCTATGCAAAAAAGGTGTCATAAAAACTATTAAAAAATGAACGATTTAGAACATCTACTTTGGTAAAGCGAGTAGCTCCATCAAGGCATTGGGGTGAGCGATGGTGTAGTCCGCTAACCATTGTTGTGGTTGGTCAGTACTAGAGATATAGCCATACTCTGCGAGTACCGTCACCATACCTGCATTACGCCCGGCCACAATATCGCGTTCTGCATCGCCTATATACACACAGTCCTTGGGATCCACAGTAAGTTGTTCTGCTGCGTAGTAAAGTGGTTTGGGAGACGGTTTGGCTTCTTGCAATGTATCACCACAGACGACTACCGAGATACTTTGTAGTGCTTCAAACTGCGCAATCAGAGGGTGAGTAAGAAACTCAGGTTTATTGGTGACGATGCCTATTTTAATCTGATTGCGGCGAAGCGAACTCAGTAACGTCTCAACGCCGTCAAATAACTTACTGTGAAGCGCTAAGTTGTTGCGATAAATATCGAGAAACCTTGGTTTTAGCGCAAGTAGCGCATCTTCATCCAATTGCGTTAAACCTAATAACCCACGAGAACCGTGCGAAGCAACAGGCGTAAATACCTCTGCGGGTATCTCCGGAAGTCCATTTTCACGACAGACTTGATTGAGCGCAAAGCCCAAATCCGGTGCTGAATCTAATAATGTACCATCGAGGTCAAACAAAACTGCAGCTACCGGATGTTTGTTCACGCGAGTTCCCTAATGAGTTAACGGCCTGGTTTATGAAGTGCAACGATGTAATTAACGTCAACATCATGCTCGTCTAGCATAAAGCCTTGCAATGGCTTATATACGATGCCATTCATCTTCATTGCTTGCAATCCATGTACATCTGTCATACGCAGTAATTCAGAAGGCTTGATAAATCGTTGATGCTGGTGAGTCCCTTTAGGCACCCACCGTAAAACATGCTCAGCCGCCACAATACCTAGCAGCCAAGATTTCACGTTACGATTCAACGTAGAGAAAATAGCGTAACCGCCCGGTTTCACCATCTCACATACAGCACCAACAATGGCGGCAGGGTCAGGAACGTGTTCGAGCATTTCCAAACATGTGACGACATCAAACTGTGCGGTATGTTCCGCAGCAAAGTTTTCAGCGCTTATTTGCTGGTAATTGACACTGAGTTGCGACTCTAAAGCGTGAAGTCGAGCGACTTCTAACGAGTCATGCGCAAGGTCGATACCCGTTACCTGAGCGCCACGACTCGCCATACCCTCGGTTAATAAACCACCACCGCAACCCACATCAACAACATGCTTGTTGAATAACCCGCCTACTTGCTGTTCAATAAAGGTTAATCGCAATGGATTAATTTGATGCAGCGGTTTGAATTCGCCTTCGGTGTCCCACCATCGCGAAGCAAGGGCGGAAAATTTTTCGATTTCTTTTTCGTCAACGTTATTGCTAAGGGCACTTAAAGAGGCTCGTTCTGACATGTGTTAGAGGTTCCAAATTGGCGTAACTTCTATAGAGTTTACATCAGCGGACGTTTTTGAAAAAGAGGGTGCGTGTTCACCCCGTGACGGGTACAATACCTGATTAATTATAACAACGATTAAGTATAGCTTGAGTTTAGGGATACATATATGAGCGATCTGGCTAGAGAAGTCTCACCCATCAATATCGAGGATGAATTAAAAAGTTCTTATCTTGATTACGCGATGAGCGTGATTGTGGGTCGAGCGCTTCCAGATGTTCGGGATGGTTTGAAACCCGTGCATCGTCGCGTACTTTTCGCGATGAATGAATTGCGGAACGACTTCAACAAACCCTATAAAAAGTCTGCCCGTGTGGTGGGTGACGTTATCGGTAAATATCACCCACATGGCGACAGTGCGGTTTATGATACCATCGTGCGTATGGCACAACCGTTCTCGCTGCGCTACACCTTGGTTGATGGTCAAGGTAACTTCGGTTCAGTTGACGGTGATTCAGCCGCAGCCATGCGTTATACCGAAATTCGGATGGAAAAAATTGCCCATCAGTTGTTAGCCGATCTCGACAAAGAAACCGTCGATTTTGTTGATAACTACGATGGTACCGAGCGTATTCCAGACGTTTTGCCAACTAAAGTGCCTAACTTAATGGTCAATGGTTCATCGGGCATAGCGGTGGGCATGGCGACCAACATTCCTCCACATAACTTAACCGAAGTTATCAATGGCACCTTAGCGCTGATTGATAATCCAGAAATCAGCATTGAAGAGCTGATGGAGTTTATTCCAGGACCTGACTTCCCAACGGCGGCGTCAATCTCGGGCCGGTCCGGTATTGTCGAGGCCTACAAAACAGGTCGCGGCCGCATTCATTTGCGTGCTAAAGCCGAGGTCGAAGTTGACGAAAAGTCAGGTCGTGAAAGCATTATCGTCAGTGAAATTCCATATCAGGTGAACAAAGCGCGTTTGATCGAGAAAATCGCTGAGCTGGTGAAAGAAAAACGCCTTGAGGGTATCAGTGGCTTGCGCGATGAGTCGGATAAAGACGGTATGCGTATCGTTATTGAGATTCGTCGTGGTGATGTGGGCGAAGTGGTACTCAACCACCTGTACGCCAATACGCAAATGCAAGTCGTGTTCGGTATTAACATGGTTGCGCTTGATAAAGGTCAACCTAAGCTGTTCAACCTTTATCAGGTATTGGATGCGTTCGTTCGTCATCGCCGTGAAGTGGTGACACGTCGCTCGGTATATGAATTACGCAAAGCGCGTGAACGCGCTCACATTTTAGAAGGCTTGGCGATTTCACTCGCGAATATCGATGAAGTGATTGAGCTTATTCGTCGCTCGCCAACCCCAGCAGAAGCTAAGCAGGGGTTGGTCGCGCGTGGCTGGCAGTTAGGCAATGTCGCGGCCATGCTAGAATCCGCGGGTGTGGATGCAGCGCGTCCTGAACACCTACCAGAAGAGTATGGTATTCGTGACGGTAGCTACTACCTGACCGAAGAGCAAGCACAGGCTATTTTGGATCTTCGCTTGCATAAGCTGACCGGCTTAGAGCACGAGAAGATCCTTGACGAATATAAAGGTCTGTTGAAACAGATCGAAGAACTCCTGCATATCTTGCGCTCAACTGAACGTTTGATGGAAGTGATTCGCGAAGAGTTGGTTGAAATTCGTGACAACTTCGGTGATGCACGTAAAACCGAAATCACCGCGGCTGCGCACGATATCAGCATGGAAGACTTGATCAACGAAGAAGACGTTGTGGTAACGCTGTCTCACGAAGGCTATGTGAAGTATCAGCCATTAACTGAGTACGAAGCGCAACGCCGAGGTGGTAAAGGTAAAGCAGCCACGAAGATGAAAGACGACGACTTCGTTGAACGCCTGTGGGTTGCCAATACTCACGACACCATCTTATGTTTCTCGACCCGGGGTCGTATTTATTGGATGAAGGTCTACCAGTTGCCGTTGGCGAGTCGCGCTTCGCGCGGTAAGCCTATTGTCAACCTATTACCGCTTGAATCGGATGAGCGTATTACGGCGATTCTACCAACCCGTGATTATCCAGAAGATAAGTTCGTCATCATGGCGACTAAGCACGGCACGGTTAAGAAAACACCATTACCTGAATATTCACGCCCACGTAACGGCGGTATTATTGCGCTCAACCTGAATGAAGGCGACGAATTAATCGGTGTTGATATCACCGATGGCGAGCAAGAGATTATGCTGTTCTCAGACGGCGGTAAAGTTGTTCGCTTTAGAGAAGACCAAGTACGTTCAATGGGTCGTACGGCTACCGGTGTGCGTGGTATCCGTCTCGAGGAAGGACAGAAAGTCGTTAGCCTTATCGTTCCGGGCACGTACGAAGATGAGCAACAAGCGGCGATTCTGACGGTCACAGAGAACGGCTTTGGTAAACGCACCTTGGTCGAGGAATATCCGACTAAGAGCCGTGCTACTAAAGGTGTTGTGTCGATAAAAGTCAGCGAACGTAATGGTGCTGTAGTCGGCGCGATGGAAGTTGTAGATGGCAATGAGATCATGCTGATCAGCAACAAAGGTACGTTGGTTCGTACGCGCGTCAATGAAGTCTCGATGGTCGGTCGTAACACGCAAGGCGTGCGTTTGATCCGTACCGGTGACGATGAACAAGTTGTTGGCTTACAGCGCATTGATGAAGTCGACGAGGACGATCTCGAAGATGTGGTTGTTGAAAGTGAAGCAAGTGAAGTGACATCTGAACAACAGTCGTCTGATAAATCTGAGGCAAACGATGAGTAAGATCTTTAACTTTTCGGCCGGGCCGGCGATGTTACCGGCCGAGGTCATGCTGCAAGCACAGGAAGAGTTCTTACAATGGAATGGTACAGGTGTCTCGGTGATGGAGTTTTCACACCGCGATCCTGCTTACGTAAAAATGGCGCAAGAAGCTGAGCAAGACTTGCGAGAGTTGTTGAGCGTACCGGATGATTATCATGTACTGTTTTTGCAAGGCGGTGGTCGCGGTCAGTTCTCTGCCGTACCACAAAACATTGCAGCAAAGACAGACACTGTCGATTATCTTGATTGCGGCACTTGGTCAGGATATGCCATTCGAGAGGCTGAGAAGTATGTGAGCCAAGTTAATGTTGTGGGCGCAGCTCAACAAACAGAGCAGGGCAAACGTATCCAACCCGCCAGTGAATGGCAATTAAGTAACAATGCGCGTTACTTCCACTATTGCCCGAATGAGACAGTGGATGGTATCGCGATTCACGATATTCCTGATGTGCAGGCACCTATCGTTGCCGATATGTCTTCAAATATCCTTTCTGCACCTCTCGATGTTAGCCGTTTTGGGGTTATTTACGCAGGCGCTCAAAAAAACATTGGTCCTTCAGGCTTTGCTATCGCGATTGTTAAAAAGTCACTTTTAGGTCAACCACAACCTGAGGTGAGCTCGATTATGGACTATCAGTTACAGGCCAAAGATAACTCGATGTACAACACGCCCAACACCTTTGCTTGGTACCTCTCTGGGCTCGTGTTTAAGTGGCTGAAAAGACAAGGCGGTCTTGCGGGTATTGGTGAGCTCAACCAGCGTAAAGCCAAGGCTTTGTATGACTATGTTGACGCGTCTGACTTCTATCGAAATGAAGTTCACCCTGACTATCGGTCTATTATGAATGTACCCTTTCAATTAGCTGACGATGAGCTCGACAAGCACTTTCTAGAGCAAGCTCATCAGGCAGGCCTAGTCGGTCTCAAAGGTCACCGATTTGTCGGTGGCATGCGTGCGAGCCTGTACAATGCCATGCCTTATGCGGGCGTTGAGGCGTTGATTGACTTTATGCGCGAATTTGAGCGTACAAACGGCTAAATCTGCTTATCAAAATAAAAGAACAAAAGAAGGAATGAGCATGGCAAAGTTTGATGCAACCCAGATGGCAAACCCCGGCGTTAGGGAGTTACAACCCTATCAAGCGGGCAAACCAATGGATGAACTGCAGCGTGAACTAGGCTTAGATAAAGTCGTTAAGTTGGCTTCAAATGAGAATCCGTTGGGTATTAGTGCTCGTGTCAAGCAAGCCCTCCAGGGTGAAATCGATGATTTGATTCGTTACCCGGACGCTAATGGCTTTTATCTTAAAAGCAAAATTGCTGACAAGTTCTCGGTAGCGACAAATCAAGTGACCTTAGGCAATGGCTCAAATGACGTACTCGAGCTATTAGCGCGTACCTTTGTCAGTGACCAGCACGAAGTCATTTTCTCTCAGCATGCGTTTGTTGTTTATCCACTGGTGACGAAAGCGATTGGGGCAACACCGGTCGCGGTTCCCGCCAAAGATTATGGGCATGATCTCGATGCGATGCTCGCGGCGATAACACCGAAAACGAAGATGATATTCGTCGCTAATCCAAATAATCCGACGGGCACCTTTTTGACGACAAATGCGTTGTATGACTTTGTCAAACAAGTACCTGATAACGTTTTGGTTGTGCTTGATGAAGCCTATTACGAATATATTCCGAATGACGAGCGCGCGCCTTCAATTGAGTGGTTAGCTGAATTCGATAATTTGGTTGTGACACGCACCTTTTCAAAAGCCTATGGCCTTGCAGGGTTACGTGCTGGCTTTTCGGTGAGCTCTGCGGCGATTGCCGACTTAATGAACCGTATTCGCCAACCGTTTAATGTTAATGCGCTGTCATTGAAAGCGGCGGAAGTGGCATTAGACGATGATGATTATCTCGCTGAAGCGGTGCGCGTTAATGCACAGGGGATGCAGCAGTTGATTCGCTTTTGCGAGCAACACAACTTCAATTATATTCCTTCGTACGGCAACTTCCTTACTATTGAAGTGGGATCGGACGCTGATGATATTTATCAAAAGTTATTGCATGAAGGCGTGATTGTACGTCCAGTCGCAGGCTACGAATTACCTCATCATCTGCGTGTAAGTATCGGTCTGCCAGAAGAGAACCAAGCGTTCATCGAAGCAATGGAGCGCATTGTTAAATAAAGGTATTACGTTGTTGAATTTACCTGATCCGCTACACCTTGCACCGCGTTCAGCGTGTAGCGGCACGGTTACACTGCCGGGTTCGAAGAGCATCTCAAACCGTGCACTGCTGATGGCGGCATTGTGTGGCCAACCTGTGACCTTAAAGAATGTGCTTGAAAGTGATGATACGGCGCGCATGATCGATGCCTTAACGACACTCGGCGTATCTGTTAAACGCAGTGATTTGGATCCCTCCGAATACCAAGTCGAAGGCTGTGGTGGCCGTTGGCAACCCGCTCATAACGAACTCTATCTTGGCAATGCAGGCACTGCCGTCCGTCCTCTTGTCGCTGTGCTTGCCGCCTCATTGAGCAACACGCAAGTGATGCGGCTTGATGGCAATGCGCGCATGCGCGAGCGCCCAATCGCGGCGCTAATTGACAGCTTAACCGCGGCCGGCGCAAACATTCAGTGTCATGCAGAACCCGGTTTCTTACCGTTGACTATCGAGAGTGGTTTTAAGGGCGGAGAGGTGACTATTGATGGTAGCGCGTCGAGTCAATACATCTCGGCGTTGTTGATGGCTTTACCTTTGCTTGCTGACGACAGCGAATTGTTATTAGTGAACGAGGTTATCTCGGTTCCTTATATCGAACTCACCTTATCGATGCTGCGTGATTTTGGCATTCAAATTGATAAACACAGTGACCGTCATTACAAAATTCCCGGTCGCCAGAGCTATCGTTCGCCAGGCAGTTACTTTGTTGAAGGTGATGCAAGCGGAGCGAGCTACTGGATCGGCGCGGCAGCAATTAGTGGTGGTCCAATCACGATTTATGGCGTGGGTAAAAATTCAATTCAGGGCGACGTACATTTTGCTGAACTAGCGCAGCAAATGGGAGCAAACGTCGAGATGTTGGATAACGCAATTCGTGTATCCCGGAGCACTGAATTGAAAGCCATCGATGTGGATTGCAATGATCTGCCTGATGCCGCAATGACGCTCGCTCCTATGGCATTATTTGCTCAAGGAACGACGGTGATTCGTAACGTCGCCAGTTGGCGCGTAAAAGAAACCGACCGATTGGCGGCGATGGCGGCTGAATTGCGTAAAGTCGGCGCTCAGGTGGAAGAGGGCGAAGATTATTTATCAGTGATGGCTCCAGCGCATTGGCAACATGCTTTGCTAGATACCTATGATGATCACCGCATGGCGATGTGTAGTGCCTTGATTGCGTTTTCTCCGGTAGGCGTCAGCATCAACGATCCTCAATGCTGCTCGAAGACCTATCCGCAATTTTTTGATGAGTTTTCACGGCTTTGTCACGATTAAAATATAGTCTTACATCAAACTTTGATGTAAACGGCGCGTGACAAAAGATGCAAAATTTTCACAAATCAGTATAATTGCGCGCTTAAATCTGCAAAGAGCAGGGCAAATAGAGGAATTTATGGCGACTCGCGTACCCGTAATTACAATCGATGGGCCAAGTGGCTCAGGCAAAGGCACAGTGAGCCGTTTGTTGGCCGAGAAATTAGGCTGGCACCTTCTTGATAGTGGCGCAATCTATCGTGTTTTGGCATTAGCCGCGATTCATCACGACTTTAGGCCCGAAGAAGAAGAAAAACTTGTCACGTTAGCTTCACACCTAGATGTGAAATTCGAAGCCGAGGAAGACAAAAGCCTAACGCATATCATCTTAGAAGGTGAGGATGTAACCCTGACAATTCGCACTGAAAGCGTGGGTAACATGGCATCTAAGATCGCTGCGTTACCAAGGGTTAGAGAAGCGTTGTTAAGGCGTCAACGTGGTTTCAAAGAGCTTCCAGGCCTGATTGCCGACGGACGAGACATGGGCACAGTGGTATTTACTGATGCTGAAGCCAAAGTATTCTTGACCGCCTCTGCTGAGGAGCGTGCACAACGTCGCTTCCTGCAATTGAAGGAAAAAGGTTTTGATGCTAACATTGACCAATTAATAACCGAAATTAAAGAGCGCGACGATCGCGACACAAATCGTGCTGTCGCACCGCTTAAACCGGCCGAAGATGCTTTGTACATCGACTCAAGTGACAAAAGCATAGAGGAAGTCGTCGATTCGGTTATGGAGTTTGCACATAGCAAACTGTCACAAACTAGCTAGCTGGTCATTAAGACGAGCTATTTAGGGACCTGCTGTAAGGATACGTGCAGGTGAATTTAATAACCCCGCTGAACAGGATGTCCAGTGGATGTCATCTAAAAAGTGAAGTTAATACATATGTCAGAAAATTTTGCACAGCTGTTTGAAGAGAGCCTGAAAGAAGTCGAAACTCGTCCGGGTTCTATCGTTAAAGGTACTGTCGTTGCGATCGAAAAAGATCTTGTTTTAGTCGACGCAGGCCTGAAATCTGAAAGTGCTATCCCTGCCGAACAATTCCGTAATGCTGACGGCGAACTTGAAATCACCGTAGGTGACGAGATCGACGTAGCGTTAGACGCGGTTGAAGACGGTTTCGGTGAAACAATTCTTTCACGCGAAAAAGCTAAGCGCTATGAAGCTTGGCTGCAGCTGGAAAAAGCATACGAAGATAACGCAACTGTTACTGGTATCATTTCTGGTAAAGTTAAAGGTGGTTTCACTGTGGATCTGGGTGGCGTTCGCGCGTTCTTGCCAGGTTCATTGGTTGACGTACGTCCAGTACGTGAAACTGCACACCTTGAAAACAAAGACCTTGAATTCAAAGTTATCAAGCTTGATCAGAAGCGTAACAACGTTGTTGTTTCTCGCCGCGCAGTTATCGAGAAAGAAAACAGTGCAGAGCGCGAAGAGCTTCTTGAGAACTTGCAAGAAGGTCAAGAAGTTCAAGGTATCGTTAAGAATCTTACCGATTACGGTGCGTTCGTTGACCTTGGCGGCGTAGATGGCCTATTACACATTACCGACATGGCTTGGAAACGTGTTAAGCACCCAAGCGAAATCGTTAATGTGGGCGACGAAATCACTGTTAAAGTACTTAAGTTTGATCGCGAGCGTACTCGTGTATCACTTGGTCTTAAGCAGCTTGGCGAAGATCCATGGGCGGATATCGCAAACCGCTACCCAGAGGGCACTCGCCTGACTGGCCGCGTGACTAACTTGACTGATTACGGCTGCTTCGTTGAAATCGAAGAAGGCGTTGAAGGTCTTGTACACGTGTCAGAAATGGATTGGACGAATAAAAACGTTCATCCTTCTAAAGTGGTTAACTTGGATGACACTGTTGAAGTTATGGTCCTTGAAATTGACGAAGAACGTCGTCGTATTTCTCTTGGCCTTAAACAGTGTAAACCTAACCCTTGGGAAGAGTTTGCTAAGAACCACAACAAAGGCGATAAAGTCTCTGGCAAGATCAAGTCAATCACTGACTTTGGTATCTTCATTGGCCTAGAAGGCGGTATCGACGGTTTGGTTCACCTTTCAGACATCAGCTGGAACGCGACTGGCGAAGAAGCGGTCCGCGATTATAAGAAAGGCGAAGAAGTCACTGCGGTTGTGATGCAAGTCGACGCAGAGCGTGAGCGTATTTCTTTAGGTATCAAACAGCTTGAAGAAGATCCGTTCAACAACTTCTTGGCAGCGAACAAGAAAGGTTCTATCGTAAACGGTACTATCACTGAAGTAGACGCTAAAGGTGCTAAAGTTGAATTAGCAGACAGCGTTGAAGGTTATATCCGTGCAGCGGACATCTCACGCGAGCGCGTTGAAGACGCAAGCACTGAGTTAAGCGTTGGCGATAGCGTTGAAGCGCGCTTCATGGGCGTCGATCGTAAGAACCGTACGTTAAGCTTGTCTATCCGTGCGAAAGACGAAGTTGAAGAGAAAGAAGCCGTTGAACAAGTGAACAAACAGCAAGAAAGCTCTGGTATCAACAGCGCTATGGCTGATGCGTTCAAAGCGGCTAAGACCGACGATTAATTAAACCTTTAGCGAGGAGGTAGGTAAGATGACAAAGTCGGAGTTGATTGAGAAATTAACACTGAAGTTCTCGGACCTGCCTCCGCGAACGGTAGAGTCTTCTGTGAAAGATATTCTTGAACAGATGATTCAAAGTTTAGCAAAGGGTCGGCGCATTGAAATTCGTGGGTTTGGAAGCTTTTCGCTTCATTATCGAGCACCTCGAATTGGACGTAATCCTAAAACGGGTGATCAAGTTGAGTTGGATGGTAAGTACGTTCCTCACTTTAAGTCGGGTAAAGAATTACGGGAGCGCGTCGACAATTTTAATTAGTTTGCGTTCGTTCGTTGAAAACGGCATGCTATACTAGCATGCCGTTTTTATTTATATGAGGTTCGGAACGTGCTTAGACGGATATTAATATTAGTTCCCATTATCCTCTTGTTTTTGCTAGCACTCGCGTTTGGTGCACAGAACCCAACGGTGGTGAGTGTAAACTTTCTTGTAGCAAAAACTGACTTTTCTGTCGCTGGTTTAGCGGCCATTTTTCTTGCCGTTGGATTTTCCATAGGTCTCATTTTGCTAGTGCTGTATGGTGTAAAGTGGCGAATGCGTAATGCTAAGCTTGAGAGACGCTTAAAAAGAGCCGAGCATAAGGCGACTGAATCACGTGAAAAGCAGTCGTAATCGTTTATGTTAGAGCTGCTGTTTTTACTTCTTCCTGTTGCAGCTGCCTATGGTTGGTTCATGGGACGCAATAGTGTGCGCTCAGAAGAGCGCAAAGAACAGCAACAGTTTTCTAAGAAGTATGCAGCGGGTCTTAACCTACTGCTATCTGATGAACCTGATAAGGCGGTTGATCTATTTGTCGAACTGCTTGACGTTGATAGCGACACGCTTGAAACTCATTGGACGTTAGGTACATTATTTCGTCGCCGTGGCGAAGTCGAACGTGCAATTAAAATCCATCAGAACCTTATCAATAGAAGTAATATTACCGAATACGATCGACTGAATGCGATGTTTGAACTGGGTAAGGATTACTTATCAGCGGGTATTTATGACCGCGCAGAACAAATGTTTTCGCGGTTGCAAAATCACAAGCTATTTAGAACTGCAAGCCGACACTATTTACTCGAACTCTTCCAAGCAACCCATGATTGGGATAAGGCGATAAAAGTCGCTCTAAGGTTAAATCGTGATGATCACATCGAAGCTGTGGTAGGGCAGCTATATTGTGAATTGTCTCTCACTGAGCAATCGGTTTCGAAGCAAATCAAATATTGTAAAAAGGCGCTGAAATACGATAAGCGGTGCGTGCGAGCGAGTATATTGCTCGGCCAAATTTACGCTGGGCGAGACCAACTCAGAGAGGCCATTCATAGCTATGAGTATGTGCTTGAACAAGATAAACAGTTTATACGTGATGTATTGCAGCCTCTGAAAGCATGTTACATGAGTTTACAGGATGAAGCCGGCTACATTGAGTTCCTTAATCGATGTGTGGCCGCTAACGCAGGTACGAGTGCGGTCATTGAATTGTCCGAATACCTGTTTGAGAATCAAGGCGGTGATGCGGCAGAACGCTTTATTCGCTCAGCGATGGAACAACATGCAACCATGCGAGGTTTCCATCAACTTATGGACTTTCACATTCGTGCAGCAGATGTAGGCAATGCTCGGGAGAGCTTGCGCATGTTGCAAAAAATGGTTGCTGAGCATATTAAACAACGCCCGAGTTATGCCTGTCGCCAGTGCGGCTTCTCTGGACAAACCCTCTATTGGCAATGCCCCTCGTGTAAAACATGGGGTTCCACTAAACCCATTAAAGGATTAGACGGTGAATAATAAAAGCTTACCTTTGATTTACGTTGCACTTGATTTTGAAACTGCAGAAGAGGCTAATCGTCTCACTGAACAACTGGATGCGAAATCAGTTGGACTCAAAGTCGGCAAAGAGTTATTCACCGCGGCAGGACCCGAGTTAGTTAAAAACTGGGTTGAACATGGTTTTTCAGTCTTTCTCGACCTTAAGTTTCATGATATACCGAACACAGTCGCAAAAGCGGTTGTGCAGGCGGCAAGACTCGGTGTGGACGTAGTTAACGTTCATGCCTCGGGCGGGCGAAAGATGATGGCTACCGCCAAACAAGCCTTGGAAAAAGAGTCTCACCAACCGCTACTCATTGCCGTGACTGTGCTTACCAGTATGACGGATGAGGACCTGACTGAAATAGGTGTGCACCGAAATGCTCAAGAGCAGGTGATGGCATTAGCCAAACTGACTCAAAGTGCGGGCTTAGATGGCGTTGTTTGCTCAGCACAAGAGGCTGAAATACTTAAGTCTACATTGGGTGAGTCTTTTAAACTTATGACACCAGGTATCCGTCCCAAAGGAAGCAAACAGGATGATCAAAAGCGAGTGATGACGCCCCAGCAAGCGCAACAAGCAGGCGTTGACTTCATGGTCATAGGACGCCCGATTACAAAAGCCAGCGATCCCGCTCAGGCAGTGTCAGACATTATTGCTTCTCTATCGAGGTAATGACGTAATTCCCTAAAAAGACCCGCAAAGTTTTCTCCTTTTCACTATGCTTGTTGCGCTGAATCGATCAGCGTAGCAAGAGGAGAAATCAATGTTACGTAAATTTCTAATACCCACAGCAGTAGTTGTGCTCTCAGGTCTCTCAATGGGTAAAGCGGCAGTAGCTGCACCTACACCAATGAGTTCGCCGTTAATGCCTTATGTGCAAGCTGCCGAAAGTCAGTACGAGAAGTTAAACATCAATACAGCGACGGCTGATCAAATAGCCGTGGCTATGATTGGCGTGGGGAAATCGAAAGCTGAAAATATTGTTAAATTTCGTGAGCAGTTAGGTGGATTCAAAAATATTGACCAATTACTTGAGGTGAAGGGGATTGGTCAGCGCACGCTCGATAAAAACCGAGATCGACTAACTATCGAGTAGGCTGTACACATTACGAAGCTAAAAAAAAGGCTGCATAGTTGCAGCCTTTCTCATATTTAACCTTCAACGACGGGTTAATTGCTCGTGCATTTTGTCATCACAGCGTGCGCGGAATGGGTCGCCGAAGCGAAAGATGCCACACGCTCTGATTTAGCAAACGGCATGCGAGTTTCAGCCGATGCAATCGATAAAGCACTAAACTCCGAGTTTCGAGGTTGAGCTGACGCCTTTGTCATCTGAGCAAACGCTTTGCCGCCGGTAATCGTAGATGGAATAACCGGTGTAGTCACTGATTTACTTTGCTGACTCATTTCGCGTTCCTGCTTACGACGTTGGCCCGCTGCTCGCATGTGACGAGGCGAGCGCCGTGAACGGTTGCGTTCTTTAGGTGCTTGTTCCGTTGTCGGTGATGCAGCCGGTGCAGAAGCGTGCTCAGTTGCGACCGTCGGTGACTTTTCTGACTCTGCTGTCGTATCCGCCTCAATATCACGAGCAGGTTCATCAACATCAGCCGCGACCGGTTCCTCAGGCAACTCTGATTCGCTGCCTGTAGCAACGTTCGTGCTTTCTTGTTGAGCTGCGTTAGTTGCTTCCTTAGGCGTTTCTTGCGGATCTTGCTGCGGCGCTTTGTCGTTGCTATCTGCTGCTTGCTTAACAATTTCTGCAGCCGCCTGCATACGCGGATCCATGACCTTTTGCTTAATTACGTCATCGGTCGGTGCTGACTCGACCTGAGGTTTTGCTTCGTTTGACGCTGTTACCTCTTTGGGTTGCTCTACAACCTCAGTTTGTTGCACTTTCTGCTTTTGCTTAGCAGGTTTTGCCTTGCTTTGCTCAGGTTCAGCTGATTTTGCCACATCTTTTTTTGCCGTTGGATTTTCAGTCTGATCACCTTTAACACGCACCGAACGCTCTAGTTTTCTTGGTTCACGGCGCTTTTTAGGCTGTGACTCACGTTTGTCTTGAGTCTCACCTTTAGACTTTTCAACAGCTTGCTCTTCAGCTTGATTAGTGACAGTTTCACTCGTTTTGTTAGCTGATGCGTTCTGGTGTTGATTACGGTTTCTATTGCGACCACGACGATTGCGACGATTCGAATTAGCACGACCCTCTGAGTTGGAGCGTTCATTTTCAGTTTTCGACTTATCCTGAGGTTTGCTGTCTGTGTTCGTGTTTGGTTTGTCACTATCGCGATTATTCGCTGAGCGATTATTATTCCGGCGACCGTTGTTACGATTGTTGCGACGCTGGTTATTATTGCGGCCACGGCGTTGATTATTGTTGTTACGCGGCTTAGGCTGCTGCTTTTCTTCAACTTCATCGGTACCAAATAATTGACTCAACCACTGACTAATACGTTTCAGTAGCGAGACAGAACCCGCTTTAGCTTTAGGTTGTGACTGTGGAGTAGGTGCCGGTGGCGCCGTCGGTGCTTGTAAGCCTTTAAGCGCTGGCTCTTCAAGCTGTTGACGCTCTTTAGTCAGCGTTATCGCAACGCTTTCTTCTTGTTGCTCCGGTTTTTGCACCTGATTAAAACTTGCCGCCTCTGGCACTTCGTCATCACGGATACGGACAACCTCAAAATGAGGTGTATCCATATGATGGTTTGGAATAATAACGGCTTTTACGTTATGGCGCTCTTCGATCTTGATAACTGAAGCACGCTTTTCGTTTAGTAAGAAGGTCGCAACCGACACCGGGACTTGCGCTTGAACCTGCACGGTATTGTCTTTGATTGCTTCTTCTTCGATGAGGCGTAAGATCGATAGTGCTAAAGATTCACTTGAGCGGATGGTGCCTTGACCACTGCAACGCGGGCAAATGGCGTTGGCAGACTCGCCTAACGAAGGGCGCAGGCGTTGGCGCGACATTTCGAGCAAGCCGAAGCGAGAAATTCTTGCGACTTGAATGCGTGCGCGATCATGTGCAAGGCTGTCGCGTAAACGGTTTTCAACTTCACGTTGATGACGTGTTGGTGTCATATCGATAAAGTCGATAACGACTAAGCCACCAACATCGCGCAGACGCAATTGGCGTGCAATTTCTTCAGCGGCTTCGAGGTTTGTTTGGAATGCCGTTTCCTCAATATCGCCACCTTTGGTTGCGCGCGCTGAGTTAATATCAATGGACGTCAGCGCCTCAGTCGGGTCAATCACGATAGAACCGCCGGATGGCAAGCGCACTTCGCGTTGGAACGCCGACTCTATTTGGCTTTCAATCTGGTAGTGACTGAACAGAGGTACATCGCCCTCGTACAATTTAACGCGATTGACGAAATCGGGACGAATTAACTGAATATGGTCGCGAACCTGTTCAAATACTTTTTTGCTATCAATGAGCACTTCACCAATATCACGGCGAAGGTAATCACGTAATGCTCTAAAAATAACGTTACTTTCCTGATGGATTAGAAACGGAGCGGGGCGCTTTTGTGCCGCTTCGCTAATAGCCGTCCAGTGATGAATGAGAACGTTCAAATCCCACTCGAGCTCTTCCTTTGACTTACCGACACCTGCGGTACGTACAATAAGCCCCATTTCTTTGGGAACATTAATTTCACTCAGCGCTTCTTTGAGAGCGGAGCGTTCTTCTCCCTCGATTCGACGTGAGATACCGCCAGCGCGTGGATTATTGGGCATGAGCACCAAGTAACTGCCAGCCAATGAAATAAAGGTGGTTAAAGCAGCACCTTTCTGACCACGTTCTTCTTTATCAATTTGGACAATAACTTCTTGACCCTCACGGACAACATCTTTGATGTTGGGGCGGCCATTAAAAGTGTAACCATCGGGGAAGTAGGTTTTGGCAATTTCTTTGAGAGGCAAAAAGCCGTGGCGCTCAGCACCGTAGTCAACGAAAGCGGCTTCTAAACTAGGCTCGATGCGGGTGATTTTACCCTTGTAAATATTCGCTTTCTTTTGTTCATGACCTGGGCTTTCGATGTCTAAATCGTATAAGCGCTGACCATCAACCAGCGCAACACGCAACTCCTCGAGCTGCGTGGCATTGATTAACATTCTCTTCATTTTAGTGACTCAATATTATTGTGCCACTGGTAAGCGTATAGCGGTAGCAGACGTGCTTTACTTCTTTGACTGATTGTACTTGGGGTTCGTGAGGAACCTTGCATGGCCACCCGTCGAGTTCTAACTTCGCTGAACTAAACGTGTGCCGCAAACTATTCTTTATCTGATTGACTGTCTGTCTTCAAATCCGCTCCCCAACACATGCAGTGGATGGGGGCTACGCTACCAAGTAGCGTTAATTACAAACGTGACTGGCGAACAAAAACATCTCCAAAACAGCCCTGTGCATTCGACATCTCGGCTAAAACCGTATCTCGACGTAGGGGTGGAGCATGGTCTGTCACCAACCACACGATTTGTGTCGTTTCAAACCCTTCACCGAGCGCGCGCCACACACGGCTGCAAAAGCATACTCAGCGAGGTATAAAATTTGACACTTCATTAAATCACAAACCATGCCTGCAAGACAAGCATGTTTTTTTATACACACGCACAAGCAGATTGGTGTTAAAATAGCGTCATGGATACAGAATTTAATCAAGTGCAGTGGCACGACGTCGCCCGCGATGAAGCAGGGCAGCGTATCGACAATTTTTTAATCGCGCGGCTGCGGGGCGTCCCGAAGTCGTTGGTATATCGTATTTTGAGAAAGGGCGAAGTGCGCGTAAATAAAAAGCGCACAAAGCCGGACTACAAAATCAAAGCAGGGGATGCTATCCGAATTCCGCCTGTTAAGGTGTCTCCTAAGCCTGAGTTACCGTCACCTAAATTGGCAAAGGTAGCTGAGCTCGAGCAGGCGATCGTATATGAAGATGATGCATTTATGATCGTGAATAAACCTTCGGGGCTTGCTGTGCACGGTGGCTCTGGTCTGAACTTTGGGCTGATCGAGGGGTTGCGCGCGCTGCGTCCGCAAGATAACGCGCTCGAGTTAGTGCATCGGCTTGATCGGGATACCAGCGGTTTAATAATGATTGCGAAAAAGCGCAGTGTGCTTAAGGTTCTGCACGCCCAATTGCGGGATAAAGAGATGAATAAGCAATATCTCGCGCTGGTTCGTGGTCAGTGGCAGAAGAATGTTCGCAATGTCGAAGCCCCCTTAAAAAAGAATACGCTGAAGTCGGGTGAGCGAATTGTTCGCGTAGATGCCGAAGGTAAACCTTCTCATACCCGCTTCAGAATTAACCAACGATACGCGGAGGCGACACTCGTTGAAGCTTCACCGGTGACAGGGCGTACCCATCAAATTCGCGTACATGCGTTGCACGCAGGTCATCCAATTGCCGGCGATCCTAAATATGGTGACGCATCGTTCAATGAACGGATGCAGCAAGGTGGACTGACGCGATTGTTTTTACACGCTTGGCAACTGTCATTTAAACATCCCGTTACCGAAAAAACAGTGTCATTCGAGGCGCCAATGGATAGCTCGTTAACGGCTATCCTCAATGAGCTGACGCGTATTTAATAAGTAAACGAGGTTAACGTGGTCAAACTGGTCGTATTCGATTGGGATGGAACACTCATGGACTCTGTCCCGCGTATCGTTTCTGCAATGCAAGAAACTGCACGTATGCTATCGCTTCCAATACCTTCTCGCAGTGACGTGCAAGAGATTATCGGCATCAGCTTAGAACCAGCGATTGAACGTCTATTTGGTCGGCTTGATGCCGATACTCATCAGTCCTTCTTAGCGGTGTATAGGGATGAGTATGTGGAGCGCAACCAAACGCCATCTCCTTTGTTTGCCGGTGCCTTGACACTGCTACAGCAACTGCAGCAAGACGCTCTTAAGTTGGCTGTTGCGACGGGTAAAGCGCGACGAGGGCTTGACCGCGTGTTGCTCGAAACTCAAACCGGCGGTTTTTTTGCGGCAACGCGATGCAGCGACGAGAGCGAGGGCAAGCCTTCGCCTAGAATGTTGCATGAGCTCATGACTGAACTCGAGGTTGACGCACACGAGACAGTGCTTATCGGTGACTCTATTCATGACATGCAAATGGCGAGCAACGCTGGCGTAAAAGCGGTGGGTGTAAGCTTTGGCACCCATGCCCGAGAGCGACTTATCGAACATGGCGCTGTGACGGTGATAGATGATCTGATGGGTTTGCCCACCGTGCTGAAACGAATAAAAACTGCTGTATAAAGGATGAATGATATGGCTCGAACACTTATTCTTGGCTCGTCTTCTCCATACCGACGCGAACTGATGAAGCGTCTGCATCTCGATTTCCAAACGTTTAAACCGGAAATCGATGAACAAGCTTTATCCGGCGAAGCACCGCAAGTGTTGGTACAGAGGCTCGCTGAAGAAAAAGCTAAAAAGGTAAGTCGTGTAATGCACGGTGCAGAAGATGCTCTGATTATTGGCTCAGACCAAGTTGCTGTTTGTAACGGCGAGATCCTCGGTAAGCCGCACACTCATAAGCGAGCAGTAGAGCAACTACTCAGTTTCGTAGGGCAGAAGGTCACTTTTTTTACCGGTTTAAGCTTGTACGATGCGAGAGAAGATATAGCACAAACCGTATGCGAACCCTTCTATGTCACTTTCCGTAACGATCTAACAGAGGCAGAAATCAGTCGTTACGTTGAGCTTGAGCAACCGCTGAATTGCGCGGGTAGCTTCAAAAGTGAAGGCTTAGGTACGGCATTATTCGCAGAATTATCAGGCAGTGATCCGAACAGCTTGATCGGGTTACCCACAATTAAGTTGCTTAAACTGTTACGTAATGTCGGCGTTAACCCGCTTACCTAAAAGGATTAAGCTTGTCAGAGTCAGTTATTAAAGGTATCATTAACCGCCTATGCAAAAGGTCAGAATTCCGGTCAGCGTTGACCCGGTAAAGAGCGCGAATAAAAAGCAAACGTTTGATGGGGTCGTCCCCGTCCAAACTTTAAAGCGTTTGCAGGAGTTGCTTGCAAAGCCTTGCGAGACCGATCCTAATGTGGTGGTTGAGTTTGGTGTAGATGAGCAGGGCATGAGCTATTTTTCCGGTACGGCGTCGGTCAGCGTTATTTTAACCTGCCAACGCTGTAATCAACCATTTGAGGTTGATATTACTGCACAATTTGCGTATGCTCCTGTTTCTTCCAAGCAGGGAGCTGATGAGTTACCTGAACGCTATGAAGCGATCGAGGCTAACGAATTCGGCGAAGTTAACCTTCACGGGTTAATTGAAGATGAACTTATTTTGGCAATGCCTCTTGTTGCAAGACATGCTCCAGAGGATTGCTCCGTAGACCGTGACGCAATGACATGGGGTGAAATCGAAGAAGACGATGAAAAGCCTTCTGACAACCCGTTTGCTGTGTTACAAGAATTAAAGCGTAAATAACTAGGAGATAGCGTAAATGGCTGTTCAACAGAATCGTAAAAGTCGTTCAAAACGCGACATGCGTCGTTCACACGATGCGCTAAGCGGCCCTACACTGTCGGTTGACTCTACCTCTGGTGAGACTCATCGTCGCCACCATGTAACAGCTGACGGTTATTATAAAGGTCGCAAGGTCGTCAACAAGTAATTGTTGATTCCAGGCGATGCCTGAATTAAAACTAGCGATCGATGCGATGGGGGGCGACAACGGCCCCTCTGTTGTGCTCGAAGCCTTAAAAAATAGTCTTAAACAGAACACAACGACACAATTCGTCGTGGTCGGTGACGAGACTATTTTATCTCCTCTTTTTGACCAGTTTGAACTCTCTCATCATCCTCAAGTCACATGTGTTCACGCCGAACAAGTCGTCGAAATGACCGACAAGCCAGGTGCGACGATGCGTCAAAAACCACAATCGTCCATGCGCATTGCGCTCGACATGCATGCTCACGGCGAAGTTGATGGCGTCGTCAGTGGTGGCAATACAGGCGCTTTGATGGCCCAAGCCTATTTTATTTTGAAGCCTATCCCGGGCGTGCTGCGACCAGCGCTAATGGCAGCAATACCCAATATGACCGGAGGACGGTCTTATTTGCTTGATTTGGGTGCGAATCCAAGTTGCGATTCAGAAACGTTATTTCAATTTGGTGTCATGGGCTCGGTAGCGGCGCATGTGCTGGAGTCTGACAAAAATGTATCTGTCGCGCTTCTGAATATGGGTGAGGAGGAACTGAAAGGCAACGATGAAGTGCGCAGTGCGGCACAGTTGTTAAGTCAGTCAGAGCATGTCAATTATATCGGCTTTATTGAAGGTAATCACCTCTTTAGCGGACGTGCGGATGTTATTGTATGTGATGGCTTTGTTGGAAATATTGCATTGAAGAGCTGTGAAGGTCTGGCAACGTTAATTATCGATGAATTGAAAGCATCGTTGACGTCTCATTGGCTATATAGTTGGTTCTTTAAGTTTCTACAAAAGCGGACTAAAAAGTCCTGGCAACGGTTGAAGCCCGACCACTATAACGGTGCAAGTTTGATAGGATTGCGTGGTGTGGTTGTGAAAAGCCACGGTAGTGCGAATGCGAAGGCATTTGAAAGCGCGATTTCTCACGCGATTAAGGAAGCGAACCATCGTCTTCCAGAAAAAATTCAAGATCGTGTTGAATCGGTCCTATTAGAACAACATTAAGTACCCATTTTATGACGTATTCAAAAATCGTCGGCACGGGACATTACCTCCCGAGTCTACGACGTACGAACGACGATCTCAGTCAACAAGTTGATACCTCTGATGAATGGATTACAGAGCGAACAGGAATAAAAGAGCGTCGCATCGCCGATACCCATGAAGGCGTTGCCTCCATGGGGGCCGCCGCCGCTAGAAAGGCGCTAGAAGCTGCTGGTCTTAATGCAAATGATATCGATATGATTGTCGTTGCAACAACGTCGGCTGACCATGCATTTCCGAGTGCCGCATGCGAAATTCAAGCCCTGTTAAAGATCACTGAGATACCCGCATTTGATATTGGCGCTGCGTGTTCTGGTTTTATTTTCGCGTTAAGTGTAGCAGACCAGTATATCAAAACGGGTCAGCATCAACGCGTCTTGGTTATTGGTAGCGACGTGTTAGCGCGAATGTGCCATCCAGAAGACCGTAATACGTTGGTTCTATTTGGTGATGGAGCAGGAGCCGTTGTACTCGAGTCTGATGACAATGCAGGTATTCTTTCGACGCATCTTGCCAGCGCTGGTGAGTTTGGGCATTTATTGGGCGCATCACAGCCGGTCAGAGGTACGCAAACGAGCTCGAGCGAAGGTTGGATGTATATGAAAGGCAACGAGGTATTTCGTGTCGCAGTTGATAAGCTGAGTCGATTAGTGACAGATACCTTGGCGGCGAATAATCTGCAACCCGAGCAATTAGATTGGTTAATTCCGCATCAAGCGAACTTAAGAATCATTAAAGCAACCGCTAAAAAATTGAAACTACCGATGTCACAGGTCATTATAACACTCGATAGAACGGGTAACACATCTGCTGCGTCGGTGCCTATAGCGTTGGATGTGGCAGTGCGGGATGGTCGCGTTAAGCGCGGTGACAATTTGCTACTAGAAGCATTTGGTGGCGGCTTTGCGTGGGGTTCCGCGTTGGTCAAATTTTAGAGGACACTATGACAAAAATAGCTTATGTATTTCCAGGTCAAGGCTCACAAGCGAAAGGCATGTTAGCTGAGTTAGCGCAAACAAATGATATTATTCAAACAACTTTTGCAGAAGCGTCCGAGGAACTGGGCTACGATCTATGGACTATCGCGCAAGAGGGGCCGGACGAAAAATTAAACGATACGCGGATCACGCAACCCTTATTATTAACGGCAAGTGTTGCACTTTTTCGTTTGGCGCAGGAAAAAGAGTTGAGCCAGCCTCAAGTGATGGCGGGTCATAGCTTGGGTGAGTACTCGGCGTTAACTTGCGCGGGTGTTTTAGAGTTTCGTGATGCGGTTCGTCTTGTTGCTTTGCGAGGTGAAGCGATGCAAAACGCGGTCGCTCCAGGTGAAGGCGCAATGGCTGCAGTCATTGGTCTGGACGACGAGGTGATTGCTGAGTTATGTCAGAAAGCGGCCGAAGATGAAGTGGTGACACCGGTAAACTATAATTCTCCAGGTCAAGTTGTGATTGCAGGACACCGCAATGCCGTTGCGCGGGCAGGTGAATTACTTAAAGAAGCCGGAGCGAAACGTGTATTGCCTCTACCGGTGAGTGTGCCGTCGCACTGTGAATTAATGAAGCCCGCAGCTGAACAACTCATGTCAGCGTTAAAAGCGGTCACTTTTAAGCCGGCATCATGTGATGTAATCAACAATGTGGATGTTTCTATTAACGATGATCCTGAGGCAATTAAAGACGCGCTAGTTCGGCAATTGTATTTTCCAGTTCGTTGGACAGAAACGGTAGAAAAGCTAGCTGAAATGGGTGTTGAGGCCGCTTATGAGGTAGGCCCGGGCAAAGTATTAACCGGTCTCTCAAAACGAATTACTAAAGCTTTTGGTTGCCAAGCACTTAATACACCTGAAGCGTTTGAAACAGAATAAGTAAAGAGGTTAATCATGTTTTCATTGAACGAACACGTTGCACTCGTGACCGGTGCAAGCCGCGGTATAGGTCGCAAAATTGCTGAGCAGTTAGCGGCTCAAGGAGCCTTTGTAATTGGTACAGCGACAAGTGACAAAGGCGCGGCGTCGATTGCGGAATACCTGGGTGATAAAGGGCAGGGCTTGGCGTTAAACGTCAATGAAACAGACGAGCTGGCGGATAAAATCAAAGATCTTGAAAAGACGCATGGTAAAATCGATATTCTGGTCAATAATGCCGGAATAACGCGAGATAACCTGATGATGCGTATGAAAGAGGATGAGTGGAATGCGGTTCTTGATACCAACCTCACTGCTGTATTCCGTATTTGTAAATTGGTTATCCGTGGCATGATGAAACGACGCCATGGTCGAATTATCAATATCAGCTCTGTCGTTGGGACGACTGGAAACCCAGGACAAGTTAATTACTGTGCTGCGAAAGCTGGATTAGTCGGCTTTTCCAAGTCGCTAGCCAAAGAAGTAGCAGCGCGCGGTATCACCGTAAACTGTGTCGCACCTGGTTTTATTGATACCGATATGACGAAATCATTAACGGACGATCAAAAACAAGCGATCTATGCTAATATTCCAGCAGAGCGTTTAGGTCAACCTGAGGAAGTTGCCTCTGCTGTGGTCTTTTTAGCGAGCAAAGGGGCAGCCTATATCACCGGTGAAACCATTCATGTGAATGGTGGTATGGCCATGGTGTAAAGTCTTAGGGGTACGACCTCTAGGATAATTTTAAATTTTTACTTTATATTTCGCGCTGGTTTCACTAAACTAGCCGAAAATTTTGACACTCGTGAAGACTATTTAAGGATTTTATAATCATGAGCACTATCGAAGAACGCGTTAAAAAAATCATCATTGAGCAACTAGGTGTTAAAGAAGAAGAAGTTAAACCAGAAGCTTCTTTCGAAAACGACTTAGGTGCTGATTCACTTGATACAGTTGAACTGGTAATGGCTCTTGAAGAAGAGTTCGAAACTGAAATTCCTGATGAAGAAGCAGAGAAAATCAAAACTGTTCAAGCGGCAATCGATTACGTGAAGTCTCACTCTGACGACTAATAAACGGCATTGCTTGCAAGATTTTGAGAGGCGACCACAGGTCGCCTTTTTTATATCAGATGGTGCTGGGATCCCTGATATAGCCGAGGTTGAGTTATGTTCGATACGCTTTACGATGCTAATGCAGGTCTCGATCGCGGAATTCAGTTTGGTGACGGTCATTTTACGACGTTAGTATTCAAACATGGACAACCGCAGCTGTGGTCTTACCATAAGCGACGATTGCTGGTTACAAGCGAACGCTTAGGTATGCGACTCGGCGATGCATGTTTTGACGACATCGCGCAAGCCGTTTTTAAGACGTGCGAGAAACAGCAAAACGGTGTTATGAAAGTGATTGTCACGCGCGGAAACAGTCAACAAGGCTACCGTTTACCGGAGCAAGCTTCACCCAATTGGTACCTGACGACTTCACCATTACCCTCACGATTTAATTCATCGTGTCATGTGGGCTTTGCCGACATGCAACTCGGCGAACAGCCGTTGCTGGCTGGGCTGAAAACGCTTAACCGTTTGGAACAAGTTATGTTGCACAAAGAGCGAGCGGAAAGGGGGTTTGACGATCTGATTGTATGTTCGAGTATGGGGTACGTTATTGAAGCAATACAAGGCAATTTATTTTGGCGGCGTCATGATCGCTGGTTTACCCCTAAACTCGAGCGATGCGGTATTGCCGGCATATTGAGACAGGCGATACTGGACCAAGGGTTGTTACCCTCCGTCTCGATAGTTGAAGAAGAGCTCACTGATCTGACTGATATTAATGCGATGTTGATTGTAAATTCAGTACGCGGTGTGATTCCCGTTTCGCAAATTCATGATAAGGTTATTGATAATACGATTCCAGCGGACCTAAAAGCCTTTACTGATGAAACGTGCGCTTAAGCTCTTAATTTTACTGTTGTCTCTCTTGATCATAGCGACTAGCGCGGTGTTTGTGTTAGTCGATTGGCGATTGGCCCAGCCATTGGCCAAAGTGGACTCAAAGGATGGCGTGTTCGAAATCGCACCGGGTGATACAGCGCGTACCATTGTTACGCGCATTAACACGCGTTTTAGTAGAGACTTTGCAACGCTTGATTATCGGTTAAGCCAAGTTTTAGTGGGTGTTGATAACCTGCCAGCTGGCGTTTATCGTGTATCGCATCAAGATACGTGGCGTTCGTTATGGGCACGTATTAAAAACAATGATGAAGCATTATTTAGTGTTACGCTGATCGAAGGAAAGACGCTAGAACAGTGGCTAAAACAGCTACATGGTGCCGACTACCTCCGTCAATCAATCAAAAATACTCAGGCTTTATCCAACTTACTGAATATTAAGCAAGACTCCGCAGAAGGGTGGTTCTACCCCGAGACCTATCATTATCGAGCGCACGAAACAGATTTATCAATTTTGCGTCGTGCACATGCTAAGATGGTGACGCTTATCGATAGGGCGTGGCAACAGCGTAATACATTGTGCGAAGTACAGTCGCCGTATGAACTACTGATTTTAGCCTCGATTATTGAGAAGGAAACCGGCGTGTCGGGTGAGAGGCGCATGGTGTCTAGTGTATTTCATAACCGACTCCGCAAAGGGATGCGTTTGCAGTCCGATCCAACGACGATTTATGGAATTAATAATTTTGATGGCAACCTGACGCGGGCACATTTAAGGGAAAAAACACCGTATAATACTTATCGAATAGATGGTCTGCCACCAACACCGATTGCAATCCCCAGCGAGGCATCAATATGGGCAGCAGCACAGCCTGAACCGTCGGAATACTTTTACTTCGTCGCCAATAAGAAAGGTGAACATGTGTTTTCTAAAACCTTAGAGCAGCACCAACGTGCGGTGAACCGTTATCAGTTAAATTAAGAGACCGAATAGGGAAAAACGTTTAAATGGAAGGGAAATTTGTCGTCATTGAGGGCTTAGAGGGCGCCGGTAAAAGTTCTGCCATGGCGAGCGTTGTAAGCCACCTTCAAGCCAAAGGTATTCGTACCGAGACCGTAAGAGAACCGGGTGGAACACCCATGGCCGAGGCTATTCGCAGTCTTGTAAAGCAACGTTGGGAAGAGCAAGTTCAACCGGCGACCGAATTACTTTTAATGTACGCAAGCCGTGTGCAGTTGGTAAAAACAGTTATTGAGCCTGCTCTTGAACAGGGAGCCTGGGTTATTGGTGATCGTCATGATCTTTCCTCGCAAGCGTATCAGGGGGGAGGCCGCGAGCTAGGTGCCGAATTACTGGAAAAGCTAAAGGACATTGCGCTCGGCTCTTTTGTGCCCGATCTCACGTTATATTTGGATGTTGACGAGGAGACAGGCTTACAGCGTGCTCGTGGTCGCGGAGAGCTCGATCGTATTGAGGAAGAGGATATTGAATTCTTCCGACGCACACGAACTCGCTATTTAGAACTGGCTAAACGCGATCCAAACATCGTCATAATCAATGCAAACCAAGAAATGTTAAACGTTCACCAAGCCATATTACGATCGCTAGAGGAGCATTTGTTTTAATGAGCTTTCCTTGGATGAGACAACCCTGGCAGCACTTATTGGCAGCCTTTAAGGCGCAACGATTATCTCATGCTTACTATTTTAAACAGGCTCCCGAACAGGGTACTGAGGCGCTTGCGCAGGAATTTATCTCCTTGTTGTTATGTCGTCAACCAGGGCAAAGAGCCTGTGGACGCTGCAAGGCGTGCTTATTACGTCAGGCGAATAATCATCCGGACGTAATTCAGTTTAATGTGGATGAAAAGCACAGTACCTTAGGTGTAGATGAGGTGCGGCGCCTAACGCGTTTTATTCATCAAACAGCCAACCAAGGCGGTCGACGTGTCATTTACCTTGAAGTTATGGATAGAATGACTGAACAAGCCGCCAATGCTATTTTAAAAATTTTAGAAGAGCCGCCAGAAAATGTCGTTTGGTTATTGTCTGTTGAGCAACCCGAGCGAATTTTAGCGACTTTACGCAGTCGAATGCAGTGGATCCACATTGCCTTACCTAAGCCTGAATACGAATCTGAGCAACGATTAGCTGAACAGTTGATCAGTGCCATCGATAAGCGCTCACCTTGGCCCGCTTTAGGAGCCAAACATAGCTTGCAGCAATGGCTTGACGTAAGTGAGCATGTTTTAACGGATTTATGGCGGGTGAGTGCTACAGCACCTATCGCCCAGCTGACATTTCCTGACTGTTACGAAGCCTATCGTTTGATAGTGGTTAATGGCTTAGGCGGATTAGCTCCGCTTGAGGAAAAAATACGCGATATTCGACAATTAAGACAGTTATCAACACAAGCCCGCGGGCTTAATATCGCTATAATCTTGCAGAACCATTGGTTAACTTGGACGCAAGAATATGCAACTGATCCCACAGCTGAGCTATACCTTTGATTCAGCCGAGCGACTCGCACGGCACATCACACAAATCGATAGCCAGCTTATTCTTTGGTGTCCCGTATCGGCTCAACCCCATCATGATGTGCGTATCAGTATTTTATTGCCCGACCACCTACCACCTTACGTCGGTAAATTAGTGCGCAGTGCGCACCTGATTGGTATCAATGGTATTCATTTCGCCGGGTTCATGATCAATGAGCAACACGCCTTATTACGAATGCGCTGTTTAGCCTTGATTCAGCCTCATCGGCAATTATGTGGTACCATTTTAGCTAGGTTGTTTTAGTATTTAGGAGCAAAAATGTTTGTCGACTCCCACTGCCACTTGGACAAAATCGATCCAGATAAAATTGGGCTGACTTTGCAACAAGTGGTCGACAACGCGCGCGCACAGAAAGTTGAGAAGATTTTGTGTGTGAACGTGACCTTAGAAGATTTTCCTCATATGCGAGATAGCGTGGTGGAATTCGATGATGTGAGTATATCCTGTGGTTTACATCCACTTTATGTGAATGATAACAAGACGCCACTTGCTGATATGCATGGACATCTTAAACAGCTATCAAGTGAACCTCGCGTGGTAGCTATCGGTGAAACCGGGTTAGATTATTTTTATGATCCTGATAGCAAAGCGATTCAGCAACAAAGTTTTGCAACACATATCGATATCGCCGTTGAACTTGATAAACCTCTGATCATTCATACACGCGATGCGCGAGAAGACACATTGGCTTTGCTTAAAAATGGTCATGCTGAGCGTTGCGGCGGTGTTTTGCACTGCTTTACTGAGACTTTGGAGATGGCCGAGCGCGCGATTGAAGAACTCGGGTTTTATATTTCGATTTCAGGTATCGCAAGTTTTCGTAATGCGCAAGCGCTTAGAGATGTGGTTAAAGCACTGCCGTTGGAACGTCTATTGATTGAAACAGACAGTCCTTGGCTTGCTCCTGTGCCGCATCGCGGCAAGCAGAACCAACCCGCTTATGTGACCGATGTCGCAAAATGTGTCGCGGATACTAAAGGTGTATCGTTAGAAGAGGTTGCTCGGGTTACGACGCAGAACTTCTACAACCTGTTTAAAGGTTGTGCATAAGTTGTTGGCATGCTGTGATTTAAATGCGACTACAAGCGCCAATCAATTGATTCATTAAATTTTTAAAATTTATTTAAATTAAGTAGATCTTTCAAAAATCTGTTCTAGACTAAAATGTAGTGTCTACTTTTTAGCCACTTAATAGTTTAATTAGCGCACGGCTCATCATTTGAGCCATTCCCCTATACCCGAGGCTATTCATTTGCTTCGGGTTTTTTTGTCCGATGTCAGCGATCGAATCTCGCTACAGCAACGTAGCCATGTAATAAATATAGCAGGGAGGTGATACGTGTCGGATCAATTTGATAGTAACGAGCGTCCAGATTTTGATATTGAAATCAAGAACATTGCTGAATACGTTGCTACGCCACTGAAAGCGAGTGATGAAGCAAAAGATACCGCTTATGCATGTTTATTAGATTCGCTAGGTTGCGGGCTACTCGCACTAAGATATCCAGAATGTGTCAAGCATTTAGGTCCGCGATTGGGGCTCAACGCAAGCTCAGGACAGGTCCGTGTGCCTGGAACACACTTTCAACTTGATCCTGAGAAAGCGGCTTGGGATATCGGCTGCATCATTCGTTGGCTAGATTACAATGATACGTGGCTTGCCGCAGAGTGGGGACACCCCTCCGATAATCTCGGCGCTATTCTCGCCGTTGCCGACTTCGTGAGTCAACGAAATCGCGCGGATGGGAAAGCGGCCATTGGTCTGGATACTGTTTTAGAAGCGATGATCAAGGCGCACGAGATACAAGGTAATTTAGCAATAAAAAACAGCTTTAATCGGGTTGGTTTGGATCATGTAGTGCTCGTTAAGGTCGCAAGCACAGCGGTTGCTACTTGGCTTATGGGCGGAAACCAACAACAAATTGAAGTCGCTTTGTCGCATGCATGGGTCGACGGTCAAGCGCTGCGCACATACCGTCATGCGCCTAATGCGGGCTCGCGCAAATCTTGGGCGGCTGGCGATGCATGTGGGCGCGCGGTTCGGCTTGCCGATATTGCACTAAGAGGTGAAATGGGGATCCCAGGCGCGTTGTCGGCGCCTCAATGGGGGTTCTATGATGTCCTCTTCAGCAAAACTAATCGAGACCAAAAGGTGAAGCCCGAAAGCGAGCGGCGGTTCTTTTTTGAGCGTGATTACGGGTGTTATGTTATGGAAAACATTTTGTTTAAACTGAGTTTTCCGGCCGAGTTTCATGCGCAAACCGCCTGTGAAGCAGCTATTAAATTGCACAATCAGGTAAAAGATAGATTAGACGAAATTGAGCGCATCGAAATAACTACACATGAGTCAGCTATACGCATTATCTCTAAGCGTGGCGCATTGAATAACCCCGCCGACCGTGATCATTGTCTACAATATATGACCGCAGTATGTCTCGCCTACGGTGAGCTCACAGCTGATCATTACGAGGATAGCTTCCATGAGCAGCACCCTAAAATTGACCAACTTCGTGAGTTAATGGAAGTCACTGAAAATGAATCCTTCAGTGCTGATTACTTAGATCCGAATAAACGTTCGATTGCGAATGCGGTGCAAGTATTCTTTAAAGATGGAGGAAAAACAGAACAAGTGACTGTTGAGTATCCGATCGGTCATAGGAAACGCCGAGACGAGGGTATGGAAGTGTTAAAATCCAAGTTTTTAGCCAACTTGAAGACTTGTTACCCAGCACAGCGTGCGAATCATATTATGTCTCAGTGTGATGATGCTTCATCGACTTTGAGGATGACCGCTGACGAATTTATGCAGCTATTTTCTTTAGCCTAACCATGGCGTTATCTGGCAAGGCTCTAGCCTTGCCAGATAACGAGTGCGATGAGTATTGGACAGATAAACTTCACGTACCATGGCCAAATTTTCCAGAAAAGTGACCGCTCAATATCTTCTGCACCTTGCTGCAACGCCTTAAGCAGTAAGTGTTGACGCAAAATCCAAGTCAACATCACACCAAATACCAAGGCCATAATGGGCTGCATATAAACCGTACTGAAGGTGATGACGGCACCAAATAACGATTCGAAATTAACGACAATCACGCCAGAAATTAAAGTAACTATTGTTGCAATAACCCAAGTCCCAGAGTGTCGCTCGAGATTAAGCTCTTCACGTAACGCATTGACAGGTGCTTCAAGCATTGAAATGGACGATGTAATTGCGGCTATCAGCATTAACAAAAAGAATGCAAACGCAACAAACAGACCAGCAACACCTAAGCTATCAAACATTGCGGGGAGCACAGTGAATACGAGTGTGTCTGCGGATTTTAACGTGCCATCTGCCGCATAGATTTCTACACCATTATTTTGTGCGACAAACATAGCCGGTAATATCAGAAGGCCCGCTAAAAACGCAACACTGGTATCAATTAGCGTCACCCAACCGGCAGTTTTAGGAATGTTTTCTTGATTGGAAAGGTACGCGCCGTAGGTCATCATCACGCAAACACCCAGCGAAAGGGAAAAGAATGCCTGTCCCATTGCGCTGATAATCAGTTCCGGTTTAAAAACCTCACTGAAGTCTGGACGCAAATACATAATCAAACCTTCAGAGGCACCCGGTTGAGCAAGAATATAAAAAGCCATACCAATTAGGAGCACAAATAGCATTGGCATGAGCCGGCGAGACCAACGTTCGATCCCTTGATTGACACCACCGCGAACGACGTAGACGGTCAACAACATGAACACAAGCATCGCAATTAAGTTGCGCTCAACACTGAATTCAGTAAGCCAAGTTGCTGTTGCGTTTAGTCCAATAAGTGTCATGAGTGGAGCCAACATATATGATAAAAGCCACCCCGAGACAATCGCATAAAAACTCAAAATAAGCGCCAGTACTAACAATCCGACAATACCAGCGATAGCGCCAAACATACGTCCAAGTTTATGTTCAGACATCGACCGTAAGGCATCAATAGGGTTGGTGCGCTTGAGCCGTCCAATGGTGATTTCAGCAACCAACATGGGATAGGCGAGCAGCAATATCATGACGAGATATACGAGCAGGAATGCCCCACCACCGTTACTAGCGGCCTGAGTAGGGAAGCCCCAAATATTGCCAACGCCTACCGCGGAACCCGCAGCGGCAAGTATGAAGCCTAAACGTGAGGCAAAAGCTGGTTTTTGAGTTGCCATATACTGTTCTTATTATTGTTGTAAATTATTGTGTTAGTTCGCCGCGCAAGTCCGTTGTAATGTGTTCAATAATGGCTTGGCGAGAGAGGTTTTGTGATAACAGATAATGCAACTTAGTGAGCGCTGCTTCAATTGTCATATCACTACCTGAGACAATACCCAGTTGCGCGAGCGCGTTGCCCGTAGCGTAACCATCCATGTTGACTCGACCTTTAAAACACTGCGTACAATTAACAATTATAATGCCTTGATCGATGCCACGCTTAAAGCTATCGAGTAGCTGTTTATCCTGTGGCGCATTACCAACACCATAACTTTGAATGATGAGCGCCTTTACCGGTTGCTGCATCATATTATCAATTAACTTTGCCGAAATGCCAGGATAGAGCATGACAACGCCAATTGGCTGAGGCGTCATTTCTGCTACGGACATGGGAACCGTAGGCGGTTTACCTAACTTACCGGCATTGAGCTTTATTTGAATTCCGGCTTCCAGCAAGGAGGGATAATTAGGTGACGAGAACGCATTAAAACCATTAGCATCAGCTTTAGTTGCGCGGTTACCTCTGAATAAGGTGTTGTTAAAAAACAGGCTGACCTCATTGATCGGGTAATTAGCGGCAATATATAACGCATTAAGCAAATTAATTTGCCCGTCTGATCGTAAAGCAGAGAGCGGTATTTGAGAGCCTGTCACAATCACTGGTTTGCTTAGGTCTTGCAACATGAAAGAGAGAGCGGATGCAGTATAGGCCATGGTATCAGTACCGTGCAGTATGACAAACCCGTCGTACTGATGATAGTTACGCTCTATATCTCGCGCGATACGAACCCAATCGCTAGGGGTCATATCTGACGAGTCCATGAGCGGTGTATACTCATGGATATCGAAGCGAGGCATTTCATCCCGGAAAAACTCAGGTAGATTTTCGACACATTGGCTCAGGTGTCCCGCTGCTGGGACATAACCCTGAGCCGACTTTTTCATACCTATGGTACCGCCTGTATAGGCGACGTAAATATTCTTACGCTCCAAACTCTACTCCAAAGGGTGACTGTGTGTTGAGACACAGTTTACCGCGGTTGGACGCACAGTGCACAGTAGGTATAAATATTTTTTGGATCATTAAAGTTTTGCAACGCCTGAGACTCGCTCACAACATGTCTTACGTTACGAATCAACCAGTTTTGTTCATTAGATACAAATGGCCATGATAGGCTTGTTTGACCCATCAAATTGGCGAAAAACTGTTGTTGCGGGCTTAAATCTTGAGTAATGGTGTTAACCGTATAATCATTTAAATCCGCACGTTTAGCTGCCGCCTGTATGGCATCATCAAAGTCACCTAAGTTATCAACCAGGCCACGCTCCAATGCTTGACGTCCTGTCCAAATACGACCTTGTGCCACGTCGTCGACGGCTTCAGGGGTCATATTGCGAGCTTCGGCGACCATGGTGATAAAGAACTGGTAAAAGTTCTCCGTTGAGCGTTGCAAGATACGTGCTTGACTGTCGCTGATACCTTCAAGGGTATTCAGTGACTCAATTTCTGTGGTACTAACGCTGTCACTATGTACACCAATTGCAGCAGCACTGTCTTCCAACGTCATGACCAAGCCAAATACACCGATTGAGCCAGTAATTGTGGTTGGCGCCGCCCAGATTTCGTCCGCTTCAGCGGCAATCCAGTAGCCACCAGAAGCGGCGACACTGCTCATTGACGCAATGACGGGGATTCCTTTTTCTTTTAGCTGCAGAATTTCTTGACGAATAATTTCTGAAGCGAAACCACTACCACCCGGTGAGTCTATGCGCAAAACTACTGCCTTAGTGCGTTCATCCTCACCTGCTTTACGCAATAGGGCAGCTGTGCTGTCACCGCCAATCATGCCTGCACGCTGTGTGCCATTGACAATTTGACCACGGGCTACCACAACCGCAATTTGATCTTTCTTGGATTCAGCAAGAGGGTTGAGATCCTCATCAGGTTCAGTAATGTAGGCTGAAAAACCAATGTTACGGAAGGTTTTTGCATCTTCATCGTAACCTGATAGGTTAATCAACTCATTGCGAATTTCGGTGCGTGTTTTAAGTGCGTCGACAAGGTTGGTATCGAGTGCCATTTGCGCCATATCGCCATTCGCTGATTCAAACGCCGCCATGTAGTCGTCAAGCTGACCGCTAGTGATAGTGTCTGAAAGTTGACGTTGTGCTGTGACATCTGCTTTGAAGTTTTCCCACATCGCATCATACAAATATTCGTTCGCTTCACGCGCTTCGTCGGACATTGAATTACGTATGAAGGGTTCAACCGCTGCCTTATAGGTACCGACCTTAAATACGTGTGGCTTGACTTTAAGCTTATCGAGTAGCTCTTTGAAGTAAACTTGTGAATAATCAAACCCATCAAAAGCAACTGAGCCGAGTGGATTCAAATAGACTTTATCAGCATATGAAGCCAAGTAATATTGATACTGCTCAAAGTAATCGCCAGCAGCGATGATAGGTTTTTTACTGGTTTTAAAATCACTCAGTGCTTCACCAACGGCCTGTAACTTATTCACCCCACTTGGGTACAGCGCCGAAAGATCGAGGTATAATGCACCGATGCGATCATCAGTTTTCGCTTTCTCGATGGCATCAATGACGTCTGATAATAGGACCTCAGGGATCTCATCGTCAGCACCAAATGCACGATTAAAAAACTGGTCGACCGGGTCACGGTATGTCTGTTCTTCGACCAAGATACCGTGAGGGTTCAATACGAGTACGCTATTGTCCGGTACTTCAACGGGATCTTCTTCACTGACAAGAACGGCGATAAAGCCGACTAATAATGCGAAGAAAATGATATTCAGGATTACAACGCGTAATCCATTGATGATTCGCCAAATATATTTAAATATAGAGCCAATAAAACGCATAGGGCCTTCCTAACTTAAGATATTATTCCGTAGCTTATACAATCCGTATGGGCATAACCAGAGTAAGAATGTAACGAAGCATGACAAAAGCAGAAAAAATAGAGGTAATATGGACGCGCTAGAACTGCTACAGACACGCTCATCAATGCCGCGCTTAATAGAACCAGCGCCAACGCCCGAACAGCTTGAAATCATTAAAAAAGCTGCTGTGAGAGTTCCCGATCACGTGAACCTAAGTCCCTATGCATTTTATCAATTTATGGGGAGTGATCGACAAATATTGGCGGACATTTATCAACAGGCTGCGAGGCTTAACGATTTTTCCGAAGAACGAGTTGAACAAGCTGGCCAAATCCCATTTCGGGCACCACTTATCATTACTGCCTGTTTGCGTTACCAAAAGCACGATAAAGTGCCTCGTGACGAACAGTTTGCTACCACAGCCTGTGCGCTGATGGCGATGCAACAGGCGGCTTTTGCGCAAGGGCTTGGGGCTATTTGGCGTACGGGTTGGCCGGCTCAAAGCGACTACGTGCGCGAGCAATTTAAATGCAGCGAAGATGATGAAATTGTAGGTTTTCTTTACATTGGAACGCCCGCAGTACCCACACCTATAAAACCTGAGAAGGACTATTTGCCTTACTTTTTAACCGCGAGCCAAGTGGGTGAGTAGCGCAATAGAGTGTTAATAATAAAAAAGCCAGCAGCTGCTGGCTTTTTTATATTCATATTGGATAAACGGGCGAGCTTAGAACTGTGCCGATTTAGGCGCACGCGGGAAGGGGATCACATCACGAATATTTTGCATACCCGTAACGTAAGACACTAATCGCTCAAAGCCTAAGCCAAAACCTGCATGAGGCACCGTACCGTAGCGACGTAAGTCGCGATAGAACTCGTACTCTTCAGCCGGCAGGTCCATCTCCGCAATACGCTGGTCGAGCACATCAAGGCGCTCTTCACGCGCACTACCGCCAATGATTTCGCCAATACCTGGTGCTAATACGTCCATCGCTGCAACGGTTTTGCCGTCTTCGTTCTGGCGCATGTAAAAAGCTTTGATATCACGAGGGTAGTTCTTCAAGATGACAGGCGCTCCGACATGCTCCTCGGCTAAATAGCGCTCATGCTCCGATTGTAGGTCGACTCCCCATTCAACTGGGTACTCAAATTTCTTACCACAGTTTTTCAAGATCTCGATGGCATCCGTGTAGTCCATGTGAACAAAGTCACTGTCGACCATACGTGTGAGGCGCTCGACCACGTCTTTATTAATGCGTTGCTCAAAGAACGCCATATCGTCAGGGCGTTCTTCAAGTACCGCTTTGAAGACATACTTCAACATGTCTTCGGCAAGGTGCGCAACATCATCAAGGTCGGCAAACGCAACTTCTGGCTCAACCATCCAAAATTCTGACAAGTGGCGGCTCGTGTTTGAGTTTTCCGCTCGGAATGTCGGACCAAAAGTATACACTTTGCTCAATGAGCATGCATAGGATTCAACGTTGAGCTGCCCCGAGACCGTTAAAAACGCCTCTTTACCGAAGAAGTCTTGTGAGAAGTCAACATTACCTTGCTCGGTTTTAGGGACATTCATCAGATCAAGCGTCGAAACACGGAACATTTCACCGGCGCCTTCACAGTCCGACGTAGTAATAATCGGTGTGCTGACCCACAGGTAACCGTGCTCGTGGAAAAAGCGGTGGATGGCTTGCGACAATGTATTGCGTACACGCATTACAGCACCGGTCACGTTGGTGCGCGGGCGTAAATGAGCATATTCGCGCAAATACTCCATGCTGTGGCGCTTAGGTGCCATCGGATAGGTATCGGGGTCTTCAACCCAGCCATATACCTTTACGCCAGTCGCTTGTAGCTCAAACGATTGACCTTTACCTTGTGACTCAACCACCACACCGGTTACAGCGACTGAACATCCAGTCGTTAATTTGAGCACTTCGGACTCATAATTAGGTAATTCAGCAGGCACAACAGCCTGGATGGCATCAAAGCATGAGCCATCATGTACGTTAATAAATGAAATACCCGCTTTTGAATCACGCCGCGTCCGTACCCATCCACGGACCGTAACTGTTTCATCAACGGCGACTTTTCCTGCTAACACATCCACGACAGAAGCATACGACATGGGTTAGAAATCTCCGAAATGCAAATTTAACTAAATAAAGGTTGCTATGTTACCTGTCTTTGGCACAGACTCAAGTAGGATCCTATTAAAACTGACGATATGCGTAGCAATGACAGTAAACGATTGCAGAAATTGGGTGCTTGGCGGCGAGTCATGGGGACGCTTTCTATCCTCGGCTGGCTTATTTTTATTGCTGCATTGATAGTCTATGACTACGCAAAACCGGAAACGGGTACATTACTCAGTGAATGGTTGGATGTAGACCTTCGTTCAGGTTGGATTGCGAGCCTAGCTCAGCTTTATCTTTTCCTAATGGCGCTTGGGCTTGTAGTGAGTTGTATCGCGTGTGTGCTGAATATATGGCTCCACCGAAGACGTCGAACGCATATATGGGTGAATACACTGATACTGGGGCTCGCCAGTATCAGTGGCTTATTATTATTCTTTTACGGTTTTAGCTAGTTAGTGGTTGTTTCAAGGTAGACCGCAATCGCATGCGTAAGCTTACTGAGTTGCTGTGCGCTGATGCAGTAGGGCGGCATAATGTACATGAGACGACCAAATGGACGTATCCACACACCGAGCTCGACAAAAAGTGCTTGCGTGCGCGCCACATCAACAGGTTTATTCAGTTCAACAACGCCGATTGCACCCAATACTCGGACATCCGCAACACTCGGGTGACGCTTTAATGGGCCAAGCTCCTCACGTAACTGGCATTCGATACGCGGTACTTGCGTTTTCCAGTCACCGCTTTGAATTATGGTTAAGGAGGCGTTTGCGACGGCACAGGCAAGTGGGTTACCCATAAAGGTAGGTCCGTGCATTAATGCGCCACCGCCTTGTCCCTGACCAATTGCTTCTGCAACCTTAGCATGTGTCACTGTTGCGGCTAACGTCATATAGCCTCCGGTCAGTGCCTTACCGACACACATAATATCCGGTACGATACCGGCATGATCGCAGCCAAATAGTTGACCCGTGCGACCGAACCCCGTGGCAATCTCATCTGCGATCAACAAGACGTCATAATGATTACAGAGCTCTCTCAACTGCGTTAAATACTCTGGGTGATAGAATCGCATTCCGCCAGCACCTTGCACTACGGGTTCGACAATCACTGCCGCTACAGCATCATGATATTGCTCCAATTCCTGTTGAATAGCATTCAGACTGCTCGGATCCCATTCCTCACCAAACTCTACTGCTGGGCGCTCAACAAAACGTTGATTACATAAGGCATGTCGAAACATATGATGCATGCCATTAACGGGATCGCACACTGACATAGCAGCAAACGTATCGCCATGATAGCCACCACGAATGGTTAATAATTGGTTTTTCTTAGGCTGCTCGATAGAGAACCAGTATTGGAGTGCCATCTTTATCGCGACCTCGACGCTGACTGACCCCGAATCCGCAATAAACACGCGATCAAGAGGTGCAGGTGTGAGGTCGATCAAACGCTCAACCATGTTGATTGCGGGTTGATGGGTGAGGCCACCAAACATCACATGACTCATCTTATCGGCTTGCGCGTGCAATGCCGCATTGAGTTGAGGGTGGTTATACCCGTGAATAGCGGCCCACCAAGAGGACATACCGTCCACCAAGATTTCGCCGGATGACAGCTCAATTTCGCATCCGCTTGCGGATTTGACATGATAACAAGGTAAGGGATCCGTCATAGAGGTGTAAGGGTGCCATATGTGTTGCTGGTCAAACTGGATAGCTTGCTGTAACGAGTTGCTCACTTTATGACCTCTTGTAAAGTTTTGCGTTCGTAAAAAATTGACAGTTTATCGATTAGCAGTAATCTAGTCGAGCATGAGAAGCCAATAAATAAAAGAGAACAGCGATATGAGCGCGCAAATAAAGACAGAAGTGAGAAATGACTGGACGCCGGAAGAGGTCAGCCAATTACTGACAATGCCTTTTAACGACTTGGTGTTTCAAGCCCAGACTGTTCACCGTCAGCACTTTGATCCTAATCAGGTGCAGGTCAGCACTTTACTATCAATTAAAACAGGTGCGTGCCCCGAAGATTGTAAATACTGCCCACAAAGTGCGCATTACCACACGGGGCTTGATCGTGAGCGGCTCATGGCCGTTGAAAAAGTATTGCAAGAGGCACAACTCGCAAAAGATAAAGGTGCGAGCCGCTTTTGTATGGGTGCTGCGTGGCGAAATCCAAAAGATCGCGACATGCCTTATGTTATTGAGATGGTGAAAGGTGTAAAAGAGTTAGGCTTAGAAACCTGCATGACGCTTGGTATGTTATCGCCCGAACAAGCCGCTGCGCTGCAACAGGCAGGGCTTGATTATTACAATCATAATTTGGATACCTCGCCCGAGTTTTATGGCGACATTATCACTACTCGTACTTATCAAGACCGACTCAATACTTTGCGTAATGTGCGTGATGCGGGTATGAAAGTCTGTGCAGGCGGTATCGTTGGGATGGGTGAATCCGTTGAGGATCGTGCATCATTGTTGGTCCAGTTAGCTAATTTGCCCAAGCACCCTGAAAGCGTTCCAATTAATATGTTGGTTAAAGTGAAAGGTACGCCGTTTGAAAACCTAGACGATTTAGATCCGATTGATTTTGTGCGCACCATTGCCGTTGCACGTATTTTGATGCCTGCTTCGCATGTGCGTCTGTCGGCAGGTCGCGAGTACATGAGTGATGAAATGCAAGCGATGTGCTTTCTAGCCGGCGCAAACTCGATTTTCTATGGTGAGAAGTTGCTCACCACGAGTAATCCCGAAGCCGATGCCGACCTGCAATTGTTTAACCGTTTAGGTATTACGCCAGAAACCCGTGATGGCTATGACGATGAAGTCCATCAAACCGTCATTAACGAGGCGATTAGTGAACAACAGCAACCGCCACTTTATTACGACGCGTCTTGAGCAGCGTCGCGATTCAAATCTCTATAGAACGCAGCAGGTGCGCACCGCCAGTGCGCGACCTGCGCAGTTGTCGTCGAATGATTATTTGGGTTTAGCGCAACATCCACGGGTAAAAGCCGCGGCACAACAAGCAATTGATAACTGGGGAGTGGGAAGTACAGGCTCCCCCTTGTTGAGTGGCTACACCCAGTTGCATCAACAGCTTGAAGAAACACTGTGCGACTGGTTGGGGTTCGAGGATGCTATCCTGTTTAATACAGGATTCGCGGCAAATCATGGCGCCATTACCTGTTTATTGCATGCCCATTGTCAAGCACAGGGCGGACGCATTTACGCTGATCGCTTGATACACGCGTCCATGGTGGAAGGCATGTTAAATAGCGGTATTCGATTTAAGCGCGTGCCTCACTTAACTTGGCCATCAACAGCTCAAACTCACGACTGGTTTATCAGTGAAAGTATCTACAGCATGGATGGGGACCGGCTTAGCATTGCTCAAAGCCGGGATTTCACTGAACAATCACCTGTTCAGTGGTTACTGGATGACGCACATGGTATTGGTGTCATCGGAGAGCACGGTGAAGGTTATCTAGGACAGCTCAACCAACAGGTTAAGCTGGGCACCATCACCTTTGGAAAAGCGCTGGGTGCCAGTGGGGCGGCACTTGTAGGCAGTCGAGATGACATCGACGAGATTCGCCAATTTTGTCGCGAATATATTTATTCGACTGCGATGCCACCGATGCAGGTGGCAGCGATACTCGCATCGATTGAGATTGTTAGAGGGCGCGAAGGGCAGTTAAGGCGTGACGCACTGAATGAACGGATCGCTCGGATGAAGGAACTGATTAAGAAATACCAGTATCACTCAGTGGCTTCGGACAGCGCTATCCAAACGATTATTCTGGGGGAAGAAGGTCGCGCCATGGCGACCGGGAAACGCTTGAAAGAGGCGGGTATCGATGTCAGCGTCGTGCGGCCACCGACGGTGCCAAAAGGCACAGCGCGTCTACGTATTAGCCTCAGTAGTACGGTTGATATGAAGATGATTGATGTGATGTTCGATCATCTTAATGCAGAAAGGACATAACCGGTGACAATGCAACCTGAACAATGGCTCACTCAAGTAGCTAAGCGCTTTGATAAAGCAGCCACGACATATACGCAATTTAATAAAACACAGCACGTCTTTGCGCAGCGTTTATACCAAAAAGCACAAAGTAGCAATCTGGGCGACTGCTTAGATCTGGGGTGTGGACCGGGTTCAGAAACACAGCTACTACTTGAGCACTGTCGTCATTACCTCGGTGTTGACCCCGCTGTGGGCATGCTGGCTCAGGCGAGCAAGTTGTTTCCCCAGGTTGCGTATAAGCAGGGTAGCGCAGAATGTATTCCGGCAGAAAATGCTCAGTTTGACACCGTATTTGCTAATTTTTCATTGCAATGGTGCCCTGATATAAACACCGTGGCGAATGAGCTTTTTCGTGTCACTCGGTCCGGCGGTCAGGTGCTGATGAACACTTTACTCACGGGGACGTTCGCTGAACTTGTGGACGCCTATTCAGCGCTAGATGATAAACAGCACACGATAGCTTACCGCACACAAGCTGAAGTTGAAGCTAAGTTCCGTCAAGCAGGATTTGAAGTTGCCAGTGAGGTTGTCGTTTATACGGATTATTTTGAGCAGTTTGAGAGTTTACTGCGCCATATAAAAGGTGTGGGTGCGAGCCAAACACCACAGCAAGATCGCGGTCTGATGACGCCGACACGATGGCAAAAATTGAAAGCCAATTATGAGCAAAAACGCACATCAAAAGGACTCCCATTGACCTGGAAAGTGCTAGAAGTAACATTAATTAAAGACAAGATGTATTAATTAAAGGTTAATATGAAAGTTTATTTTATTACAGGTACTGACACAGACTCTGGTAAAACTGTTGTAACTCAAGCTGTGTTACAACACCTTGCAGACAAAGGCCTCAAAACGCTGGCTATGAAGCCCGTCGCGAGCGGTTGTGACTGGGACGGCACACGTTGGATTAATGCTGATGCCACTAATGCACGACGCCATATGACGTTGGATTGTGATTATGCTTTAACTAATCCCTATGCATTTGAGCCGGCAATCGCGCCTCATATCGCGGCACAAGAAGCCGGTGTCTCATTATCACTTGAGGATATGCTGCAGCAGTTTGAGCGACTTGTTGCGTTGAACCCCGATGCCATTGTTGTTGAAGGAGCCGGTGGTTGGCTTTTACCGCTCTCCGAGCGATTAATGATGCCCGAGTTTGTAAAAGCAATTAATGCTGAGGTCATTCTAACCGTGGGCATGAAGCTTGGCTGTCTGAATCATGCGATGCTTACTGAACAAGCGATATTTTCATCGTCAGTGCCTATTTCTGGCTGGATAACTAATCAACCCACTGTTGAACCCATGGCACGATTTGAACAGAACCTCGACACCTTAAAGCAGCGTATGGCGAGTTCGCACCTTGGCTCGATAAGCTTTGATGCGAACTGGCAAAACTTGGCACTCGGGCACTTAATTAATTTACCCGATTAATGTGCGAATGCGTTCTAAGTTGTGTTGAATCTGTTTGCCCGCGCTATCAATGAGCACGGGCTCTGCATCTCCGCGCCAGTAACACTCTCCGGTCCGTATTTGGAGCCCTGTACCCTCGGGCAAACCCAAGACTGTTTCGGCGCTATTGAGTGCGATAAATTCGTTGAGGCGATCATCGCGCGTTTCGCCATTAAAGCCAGGTGGATGATAGTCGGTGTAATGTGGATTCATTTGTAGCTCAACTAAACGTAAAGCATTGAAACTCGGTGGCTCAACAATCGGCATATCATTGGTGGTTTTGATCGTTTTACCCGCAATATTTGAACCTGCACTCCAGCCAACATAGGGAGTCCCCGCATTTACGGTATCGCGAAGCGGCTCAATCAGCTGTTGTTGATAAATTAAATTCAATAACTGAAAGGTGTTGCCGCCACCCACAGCAATTGCTTGGGCCTCACGCACGGCAGCTATCGGATCGGCATATTCCTCTATACCAGTGACGGCCACGTTGACAGGCGCAAGCGCGTTGCGAACTTTATCGGTATATTGGCTATGCGTCATACCCACGCCGGCATAGGGAATAAAAAGCAATGTTGCATCGCCTACGGCGTTCTTAATCCATTCTCTATTGTGGGCAAGATAGTCGGTATCTCCGACGCGAGAACTGCTTAAAAGTAATAGATTCTTGTGTTGTGTCATGGGTTAGCTCTAGTTCTAACGTGAATAATTAAAATATTTTACGTATTCGTCACTAGAAATGTAAGCCAATCACCCATATTTAGCATATCATCTAGACCGATTTGTCCTAGCTTACTGAGGGTATGTGTATGCAACGCATCTTGCTGTTTTTGATGACCAATATAGCCATTTTGGTGGTCGTTAGTTTCGTGTTTAATATCATAAGCGCTAACACGGGTCTCACCGTGCAAAACCCGCTAGGGCTTCTAATACTGTGTGGTCTGTTTGGCTTTGGTGGCGCCTTTGTATCACTGTTTATTTCGCGCTGGATGGCGGTTAGGGCAACAGGCGCGCAAGTTATCGAGCAACCGCGGACACCGGCTGAACGCTGGTTGGTTGAAACGGTTAAGCAACAAACACAAAAAGCCGGTATACCGATGCCACAAGTCGCTATCTTCCCGTCTCACGCGCCTAATGCATTCGCCACCGGTCGCAGTAAGTCTGCTTCTCTGGTGGCTGTCAGTACCGGGTTGCTTGAACAGATGAATCAAGATGAGATCGAAGCGGTATTAGCGCATGAGGTGAGCCACATTGCTAACGGTGACATGGTGACATTGACGCTGATTCAGGGCGTAGTGAATACGTTCGTGATGTTCTTTGCTCGCATTATTGCGAGTGCGATTGATAACGCGACCCGTGGCAATAATCAGCAAGGTGGCGGTCTTGGAACCCTGGCATACTTCGGGATCGTTATGGTGCTAGAGATCGTATTTGGTATTTTGGCGAGCATCATCGTGATGTGGTTTTCACGCAAACGTGAGTTTCGTGCTGATGCGGGGTCGGCTCAACTGGTTGGTAAGCAAAAAATGATAGCCGCACTCGAGCGTTTACAGCGGGGGCAGGAACCTGAATTAAAGGGTTCAATGTTGGCTTTTGGTATCAACGGTAAACGCAGTGGCTTGAGTCGTTTGTTTATGTCACACCCGCCCTTGAGCGAGCGAATTGATGCATTACGCAGAATTTAAATAAAAACTTAGCATTCACGCGGGGTTGGGCATTGCTTTTCACGCCTGACCTCGCTAGATTGGTGGTTTCGATAACCACAACTGGATAGGATGTTATGAGCCAGTGGAGTGCACGTAGTTGGCGTGATAAACCCATCAAGCAACAGCCGCAATACCCAAACAAAGAACACTTACAACACGTTGAGTCACAACTGAGTCAATTTCCGCCATTAGTGTTCGCAGAAGAGATACGTGCGTTACGTAGTCAGTTGACGGATGTCTGTCATGGCGAGGGCTTTTTACTGCAAGGCGGTGACTGCGCTGAATCGTTTGCAGACTTTAATGCACCAAAGATCCGCGATACATTCAAAGTGATTTTGCAGATGGCCATCGTGATGACCTTTGCAGGTTCGTGTCCAGTGACTAAAGTCGCACGAATGGCCGGGCAGTATGCAAAACCACGCTCAAGTGATCTTGAGACGATCGATGGTGTGAGCTTACCGAGCTATCGCGGTGATATCATTAATGATATGGCATTTACTGACGCGGCTCGCACGCCTGATCCAGAACGCATGTTGAAGGCTTACCATCACTCTGCAGCAACGCTAAATCTTTTGCGCGCATTCGCTCAAGGCGGCCTCGCTAATTTGCATAAAGTTCATAAGTGGAACTTGGGCTTTTTGGCCGCGAACCCACTGAAAGAACGCTATCAAGAGATTGCCGAGCAAATTCAGTCCGCGCTTAAATTTATGGAAGTGTTGGGAATTAATGCTGAAAATAATGCAACCTTACATGAAACTCAGCTATTCACCTCACATGAAGCCTTATTATTGCCGTATGAGCAAGCTTTGACACGTACCGACACATTGACCGGTCTACCCTACGACTGCTCGGCGCACATGATCTGGATTGGCGAGCGCACTCGTCAACTTGACCACGCGCATGTTGAATTCATGCGCGGAATCCATAACCCAATTGGCGTCAAAGTGGGACCGACCATGGATCCTGACGAGCTAATTCGGTTAGTCGATGCGGTCAATCCGGATAATGAGGCAGGCCGTCTAACGCTCATTTCACGTATGGGTGCCGACAATTTAGCCGACAACCTTCCGCGTCTGGTTCGACGTGTACAGCAAGAAGGTCGGAATGTGGTGTGGTCGAGTGATCCAATGCATGGCAATACGACAAAAGCAGATGGTGGGTTGAAAACACGTAACTTTGACGCCATACATAAAGAATTACGTCACTTCTTTGCGGTACATCAAGCAGAGGGGAGCTATGCAGGTGGTATCCATCTGGAGATGACCGGCGAGGATGTGACAGAATGTACAGGTGGTGCGTACCAAATTAGCGAAGCTGATTTATCCAGCCGCTACCGCACCCAATGCGACCCCCGGCTGAACGCCGACCAAGTGCTAGAGCTTGCCTTTTTAGTGGCTGAGTCACTCGGGGCCGCACGAAATGGGCACGGTTAATTTGCCACTATTTTTGAGTAACTTTTACGTTAAAAGGATTAAATTTCATGTCTCAACATGTCGAGCAGCTGTTTGAACGTCTTTGGCAAGATTACATTTCTCGTACACCATCGGCACCTAAGGTGCACGAGGTACTCGGGAAAGGGCATCCGATTGTAAACGATCACGTTGCTTTCCGAACGTTTGATATTGCCCCGGTACGTCTTGAAGCGCTCGCGCAACACTTTTTAGATCTAGGCTACAAAGAGGGTGGAGACTATCACTTTGAAGCCAAGAAACTCCGTGCGAAGCACTTTGAGCACGACGATCCAACGTTGCCTAAGGTCTTCATCAGCGAGCTGATGACTGAGGAGTTTAGTGATAGCTTGCAGGCTAAGGTCAAAGAAATGGTGAGCCACATTAATCCAGAAGATGTCAAAAAGGACGACTTCTTGTACTCGGGAACGCATTGGCAAGTCAGTCATGAAGATTATCAAGCGTTATTAGAAGAAAGCGAATACGCGGCGTGGATGGCTGCATTCGGTTTCTGTGCTAACCACTTCACCGTAAGTGTTAACCAATTACCGGGTTACACCGATCTAGAAGAGGTCAACCAAACGCTTAAAGATAATGGTTTTAAACTGAACACTTCGGGTGGCGAAATCAAAGGCTCTCCGGAAGTCTATCTTGAACAGTCTTCGACCATGGCTAATCACCATCCAGTCGAGTTCAGCGATAAGACAGTAGAAATTCCTTCATGCTTTTATGAGTTCGCTAAACGCTACGAAATTGAGCCGGGTAAATTGTATTCGGGCTTCGTTGCGGCATCTGCGGATAAGATTTTCGAAAGCACCAACGCAAGTTAAACTCAGCGTTAGCAGTATTGAACGGCGACCAAAAGGTCGCCGTTTTTGTTGGAACTGACCAATAACGAACTAGTAACGGCGGCGTTGAAGATTCGTTTGTGCGAGGATTTTGGCAGCGATCTCTTCGACTGAAAAACGTGTCGAGTTAATAAAGGGAATGGCCTCTTTGCGATATAACTTTTCGACTTCCGACAATTCGAATCGACATTGCTGCATCGACGCGTACTGGCTACCCTCACGTCGCTGACTGCGAATTTCATGCAAACGCTGTGAATCGAGCGTGAGTCCGAATAACTTGTGACGCTGCATTTTTAATTCATAGGGCAGACTGAGTCGCTCAAAATCGTCATCTTCAGTTATCGGGTAGTTCGCTACTTTGATGCCGTATTGCATAGCTAAATAAAGACTGGTTGGTGTTTTACCCGTACGTGACACGCCAACAAGAATCAAATCAGCCTGATCCAACTGGTTCAGCTTTTTGCCATCGTCATTATCGAGTGCGTAATTAATCGCTTCAACGCGAAAGTTGTAGTCTTTATGCACGCCATGAGTACGGTGAGTTTTTGGTTTTGCTTTAATCCCCAGCTCGTGCTCGACTTGGCCGACAAAGTTATCGAGAAAATCATAACTAATTCCACCGCACTGGGTAATACGTTGCTTGAGTTTTACATTGACAAAGGTGTGAAAAATGAGCGGCGGTTCGCCGTCGTCCTCAGCGGCACGCTGAATCTGTTTGCACGCCATTTCCGCTTTAGCCTGGGTATCGATAAATGGCAGTGTTTTATGTCGAAACTCGGTGGGAAACATCGAAAGCAAAGCATGACCAAACGCCTCTGCAGTGAGAGCGGTCCCATCAGAGACGTAAAACGCGGTTCTCATGACCGTTTATTCCTTATTCTATAGATAAAAATCGAAAGCTTTGTAAATCGGATATTAACTTGTTGGCTAAGTATGTGTAAAATGTTTGCCACATCATACCTCCCATCGGATTAAATCGAGGAAAAAGACGTGCAAGAAAACGTACTGTGGTATCAGCAACTAGGAATGCAAGATGTCAACAGAGTGGGGGGTAAAAACGCCTCACTCGGTGAAATGATTAGTAACCTCGCAGGTGCAGGGGTTGAAGTCCCCGGCGGTTTTGCGACGACAGCAGATGCATATAACGAGTTTCTTGAGCAAAGTGGTCTGAATGACAAAATATATGAATTGCTCGACGGCCTCGATGTTAATGACGTCAATAAATTAACCGAAGCGGGCCGCACCATTCGTCAGTGGATCATCGACACGCCTTTCCAACCTGCCTTCGAAGCCGATATCAAGCAAGCCTTTAGCCAACTCAGTGAAGACAACGATGAATTCAGCTTTGCTGTACGTAGCTCGGCAACGGCAGAGGATATGCCGGATGCTTCGTTTGCGGGCCAACAGGAAACTTTCTTAAACGTCCGCGGTCTTGATGCCGTGATGGAAGCCATCAAACACGTTTTCGCTTCGTTATTTAATGACCGTGCGATTTCTTATCGCGTGCACCAAGGTTATGACCATAGAGGCGTAGCTCTCTCGGCGGGTGTACAGCGCATGGTTCGAAGTGACATTGCTTCATCAGGCGTGATGTTCACAATTGATACTGAATCAGGTTTTGACCAAGTCGTTTTCGTCACCTCATCGTATGGCTTGGGTGAGATGGTCGTTCAGGGCGCGGTAAACCCAGACGAGTTTTATGTGCACAAACCAACGCTTAACGCGGGACGTCCAGCGGTGTTGCGCCGTAATTTGGGTAGTAAGAAAATCCAAATGGTGTTTTCTGAAGATCGTGCACATGGTAAGCAAACATTGATCGAGGACATCGATTCAGCTAAAAGCCAAACCTTTTCGATTACCGATGCAGAAGCAGAAGAACTGGCTCGCCAAGCATTAATCATCGAGAAACACTACGGTCGTCCGATGGACATCGAGTGGGCTAAAGACGGTATCGATGGCAAGTTATATATCGTACAAGCACGTCCGGAGACGGTGCAGTCCAACCAAAAAGGGCAAGCGATCGAACGCTTTGCACTACAAGACACCAGTGCGGTGGTCTGTGAAGGTCGTGCGATTGGTCAGCGCATCGGTAAAGGTGTGGCACGCGTATTGGATAGCATCGAAGAAATGGACAAAATCCAACCTGGTGATGTGCTGGTTACTGATATGACCGACCCGGATTGGGAGCCTATTATGAAGCGCGCGGCGGCTATCGTGACCAACCGCGGTGGTCGTACATGCCACGCGGCTATCATCGCTCGCGAGTTAGGCATTCCAGCGGTTGTAGGCTGTGGTAATGCAACTCAGCTGATTAGCAATGGCCAAGCGGTTACCGTGTCTTGTGCAGAGGGTGATACCGGGTACATCTACGAAGGCGAGCTTGACTTTGAAGTCACTGAGTCGCGCGTTGATGCAATGCCGGATTTACCATTAAAGATTATGATGAATGTCGGTAACCCGGACCGTGCTTTTGACTTTGCTGGTTTACCGCATGCGGGTGTAGGTCTTGCACGCCTTGAGTTTATTATTAATCGCATGATTGGGGTGCACCCTAAAGCGTTGCTTAACTTCGACGATCAACCAGATGCGTTGAAAGCAACGATCAGCACCATGATCGCCGGTTATGAATCACCTCGTGAATATTATGTAGCGCGTCTTGCTGAAGGGATCTCAACCTTAGCCGCAGCGTTTGCGCCGGAGCGCGTTATTGTGCGTATGTCAGACTTCAAGTCGAATGAATACGCAAACTTAGTCGGTGGTAGTCAATACGAGCCTGACGAAGAGAACCCGATGCTCGGTTTCCGTGGCGCATCGCGCTATATCTCAGAGGAATTCCGTGATTGTTTTGCACTCGAGTGCGAAGCGATTAAGCGTGTACGTAATGAAATGGGTCTGAGCAACATCGAAATCATGATTCCTTTCGTACGTACTCTAGAGGAAGGTCGCCAAGTTATCGATTTACTTGAAGAGCAGGGACTGAAACAAGGTGAGAACGGCTTACGTGTGATCATGATGTGTGAACTACCATCAAACGCACTATTGGCCGATAAATTCCTTGATATGTTCGATGGCTTCTCAATTGGTTCGAATGATTTAACCCAGCTAACGTTGGGACTCGACCGGGACTCAGGTTTAATTGCACACTTATTTGATGAGCGCAACGACGCTGTTAAAGCATTGCTTGAAATGGCCATTAAAGCGGCTAAAGCACGTGGTAAGTACGTCGGTATATGTGGTCAAGGTCCGTCAGATCATCCTGACTTTGCTCAATGGTTAGTCGAGCAGGGAATTGATTCGGTTTCGCTTAACCCTGACACTGTTATTGAAACTTGGATGTACTTATCAGAACAACTGTAAGAGGACTATAAAACGTTATGACACAACTCCCTAAGTTAGACGCCAAGCGCGCACTGCCGTCGTTGTATCAGGCATATATTAGTGAGCTTGAACAGTCAGATTTTAGTGGGGAGATTGATGTCACGTTTTCAGGACGGCTTATCGCGGCGACGGATAACAGTGTTTATCAACAGTTGCCGCAGGCCGTCCTTTATCCTGTCAACGAAGCCGACATTCAAACGATACTGAAACTCGCAGCTCAAGATGAGTTTCATTCAGTGACATTTTCCCCTCGAGGCGGTGGTACGGGCACTAACGGACAGTCGTTAACGCCGGGTATTGTGGTGGACTTGAGTCGCCATATGAATCGCGTGTTGGAAGTCAATGCGGATGAGGGTTGGGTGCGTGTACAAACCGGCGTGGTAAAGGATCAGCTGAACGACGCGTTGCGTCCACATGGCTATTTCTTTGCACCGGACTTATCAACCAGCAATCGTGCCACGCTCGGCGGGATGATTAATACGGATGCATCGGGTCAAGGCTCGTTAGTATACGGTAAAACCAGTGATCATATTTTATCGTTACGCACGGTCTTACAAGGTGGTGAGCTGTTAGCCAGTGAACCGGTGGACTTACAGCAGGCACAAACTTACAGCGAAGTCGATTCGCGGGTAGGGCGGTTATATAAACAAGCACTAAATACCTGTGTGGGTATGCGCGAGGCGATAGACGCCAAATTTCCGCCGTTAAACCGTTTTTTAACCGGGTATGACTTAAAACACACCTTCGATGCAGAGCATCATACGCTCGATTTATCGCGCCTGATTGCGGGTTCCGAAGGTACGTTAGGCTTTGTCACAGAAGCAAAACTCAACATCACACCGATCCCCAAATACCGTACCTTAATCAACGTAAAGTATTCCGATTTCCAAGCGGCACTGAATAACTCACCGTTCTTAGTTGAAGCTGAAGCAACATCAGTAGAGACCATTGATTCCAATGTGCTGAACTTGGCGCGTGAAGACATCATCTGGCATAGCGTTTCGCCGCTGCTAGAAGAGGTCGAGGGACAGGTCATGAATGGCATCAACATGGTCGAGTTTGCCGCGACGGACCAAGCGGAAAATCAGCGGAAAATTGATGCGCTTTGTAAACGCTTGGATAAGCTTATTAAAGCGAAAGATAATAAAGGGGTGATCGGGTATCAAATATGCGATGACCTAGAAAGCATCCAAACCATTTATGCCATGCGAAAAAAAGCGGTCGGGCTGTTAGGTGCCACTAAAGGTGCGCGTAAACCCGTTGCTTTCGCAGAAGACACCGCGGTTCCTCCCGAGCAGTTGGCGGCTTTTATAATGGAGTTTCGCGACATCTTAGACGATGCCAACCTCCATTACGGCATGTTTGGTCACGCGGATGCAGGGGTGTTGCACGTGCGCCCCGCGCTGGATTTAACCAATCCAGATGATGAAGTTCTATTGCGCGAAATCAGTGATAAAGTAGCTGCATTGACAGCCAAATACGGTGGCTTGATGTGGGGAGAGCATGGTAAAGGCTATCGCTCAGAATATGCGCCGAAATTCTTTGGCGAGGCGCTTTATCAAGAACTACAAAAAGTAAAAGCAGCCGCTGACCCGTTTAACCAGTTTAATCCAGGTAAAATCGCTACGCCGTTAAACAGCGAAGCGCAGTTAGTTTCTGTTGATGCGCAAAAGCGCGGTTATTTTGACCGTCAAATTCCGATTGAGACACGTGACTACTACGCCAATGCCATGAGTTGTAATGGCAACGGACTGTGTTTCAACTACGATACCAGAGCAGCAATGTGTCCTTCGTATAAAGTGACACGTGACCGTCGTATGTCGCCCAAAGGACGCGCGTCATTGATGCGTGAATGGTTGCGCTTAACTGCGGAACAGAATTACCGCGCGGATAAGCAGCCTGATGACGAAGTATCTTGGTTTGAAAAGTGGCGTAACCGCAATGATTCGAAAGATGACTACAGCCATGAAGTGAAGGCGTCAATGGACAAGTGCTTGGCGTGCAAAGCCTGTACTAATCAATGTCCAGTGAGTGTCGACGTGCCGACGTTTAAGGCTGAGTTTTTACAGCATTACTACTCTCGGTATCCGCGCCCCATTAAAGATCATCTTGTGCGAAGTGTTGAAAGCACGGCTAAGGTGGGTGCAAAGTTTCCTAAGTTTAGTAATGCCATTATCAAAAACCCACTGAGCAACTTTTTCTTGAAACAAGTTGTGGGTTATGTCGATACGCCCGCGTTTTCAGTGCCTAACTTGGTTAAACGGTGGCAACAGTCAGAGTTTAGAGTCGCGGAGCCGAGTGAGCTCGCCCAGTTACCAGTAGAACAGCAACAACAGCTAGTGGCTATCGTACAAGATCCTTTCACCAGCTTTTACGAAGCTGAGATCGTGCATGCTTTCGCGCAACTCGCCGCTCGTTTAGGTTATCAACCTGTATTGATACCGTTTGTTGGACAAGGTAAAGCTCAACATGTGAAAGGCTTCTTATCGGAGTTTAAGCAAACGGCTGAACGTGTTTATGAGTACCTAGCGCCCTTGTTCGATACCGAAATTGAACGCGTGGGTGTTGATTCGTCCACCGCATTGGTATTCCGCGACGAGTATCACCACGTATTAGGTGATAAAGCTGCAGCATTGAACGTGCAAACAGTCATCGAGTGGTTACAGGGCAAGGCAGAGAAACTCGATCTCGAGAGCAGTCATCGCCGTTACGGTTTGCTGTTACACTGCACCGAGCAGAGCTTCATTCCCGAGTCAGCAAAGCACTGGCAGGCGCTATTTACCAGTGTCGGCTTGCAGCTCGATATTGTCCAAGCGGGCTGTTGTGGTATGGCCGGAACGTTTGGGCATGAACGTAGCAATTTGAAAGAGAGTATTGCTTTGTATCAAATGGATTGGGCTGAAGCGGTTAAACAGTACGGAACCAGTGGTATTACTGCGACTGGATTCTCTTGCCGCTCGCAGGTAAAACGTTTGGAAGGTAAGCGGGTGAGACACCCGCTTGAAGTTATTTTGAGCTACCTTAATCACTAAGGTAGCTCGTTACGCTGTTATTTTTTCGCGTTAGCGATGATTTCGCGCGCCATCTCGTCGGCCAATTCGCCGGTTGGACGGTTTTCTTCATTGGCACGAGCAAAGAGCTTATCGAGTGTGTTGTAGATATCACGCACACGTTTGTCAGTCTCTTCAAGCGAGAAGTTAGCTGCTTCAGAACAGACGTGGATAACACCACCTGCGTTAATGACATAATCAGGTGCGTATAGAATACCCATGTCTTTAACTTTCTGGTCGTGTGCTGGAGTCGCTAACTGATTGTTTGCACTACCTGCAATGATCTTAACTTTTAACTGCTTAAGCGTTTCATCGTTAATTGTTGCACCGAGTGCGCATGGCGCGTATACGTCAGCCTCGACGCCATAGATTTCGTCAAGACCCACAACCTGTGCACCGAGCTCATCTTTAGCACGTTGCATGGCGTCTTCGTTGATATCCGTTACGATCAACTTCGCGCCTTCCTTAGCACAGTATTCGGCAAAGTCATAACCAACAGCACCTAAACCTTGCACTGCAATCGTTACGCCATTAAGGTCATCAGAACCTAAACGGTGTTTTGCCGCCGCTTTAAGGCCTAAATAAGTACCGAGCGCAGTGTGAGGCGATGGATCGCCTGCTTTATCTGCAGTACCGGCTACATGGCTTGTTTCTTTAGCAACGATATCGATATCCGCCGTGCGAATGTTGACGTCTTCAGCGGTGATGTATTTGCCACCTAAGGTTTCAATGAAACGGCCGTAAGCACGGAATAGGGCTTCACTTTTAATGGTTTTAGCATCGCCGATGATCACGGCTTTACCGCCACCTAGAGGAAGGCCAGCCATGGCGCTTTTATAGGTCATGCCACGTGAAAGACGTAACACGTCGGTTAATGCTTCAGCCGATGAAGCGTAGTTCCATAAACGCGTACCGCCCAAGCTCGGGCCGAGCGTTGTATCGTGAACGGCAATAATAGCCTTAAGACCAGATTCTTCATCATGGCAGAAGGTCACTTGTTCGTGATTATCGAATTCAATATGCTCAAATAGAGACATGAATTTCCATCCTCATTGGTTTTCAAAATTGCGCGCACATTACCACTTGGAATGTTAACGCGCTACTAAAAAACAAAACTAAAATCGTTATTCAAACGGGTGTTTAGCAACTGTTGTTTACAGTTGACGTAAACGGCAACTTGTTAACAAAAATTAGTCAATTAATAGCTCGATAACACCCTGATTGACTAACCATGCGATCAGCGCTTGCCCACACGCGTCACTGCACACGGGGGCCAATTCGGTAATCGCTGTTTCATCGGTGAGCTCTGCAAGCTGCTTAGCCAGTGCCTCAGCTTCAGCGGTCACCACAAACAACTCACCGTTGGCAAAGTAATGTGGTTTGTCGAAGTGCTTTAGTAAACGCGAACCCGGTGTACGAACGACGGTTGCATTATCCATCGTTAGTAAAGCAGGCACTTGTTCGGGCACCATCGGCAACTCGGGCTCAGGAAGAGGGCGCTTACTCATTGACTGAGCACGTAAAATGAGCTCATCAAAATCACTCGATTCAACCGCTGATTTAAGGAGTTGTTTGACTTGGCCTAGCTGAGCTTCAGTTACGATATGACTTGGGTTGTCACACGAGAGGTTCGGATCGGTGTAACGTTGTTTGAGTTGCTCAGTCTGTAATGCCATGTCAGCGAGCTGAGCAAGCCATTCGGCTTGATTCGGCGCACGAAAACCGACGGAATAATTGAGACAAGGTTCAAGTGCGATGCCATCATGTGGGCAGCCAGCCGGAATATACAGAACATCACCGGGTTCTAGTACTTCATCGATGACCGCATCAAAGGACTCTTTGATCTGCTTGAGATCCTCGCACGGATAAGTTGGCGTAGTCGATTGACGTGCACCCACGCGCCAATGACGACGACCCGCACCTTGCACAATAAACACATCGTATTCGTCAACGTGTGGCCCAACGCCACCGCCTTCAACGGAGAAGCTCACCATCACATCATCAATGCGCCACTCGGGTAAAAAACGAAACGCCTGCAACAGCGAGTGGACATCGGGCATCCATTCATTGACTGCTTGCACGAGTAACGTCCAATTCGCTTCACCGAGCGATTCGTACTCCTCGAAAGGGCCGTGAGTGACTGACCAGGCTTGATCTCGATGTTCGATAATACGAGCATCAACGCCATCTTCCATGGCTAAACCGGCTAAAATTTCGGGTTCGATCAAGTCAACGTTGGCGAGCCCACGCTTAAACAAGCGCGGGCGTTTTTGCCAGTCAGAATCGAGAAAGACTTGCTTATCGACATTCTGTAAATGCATTACTTAAGCTCGTCTACAAATGCTTCAGCACGACCAATATAGTTCATCGGTGACATGGCTTTCATTTCATCTTTCGCGGCTTCAGGAACATCGAGCGCATCAATGAATGTTACCAAATCGGCCGGCTTGATACGCTTACCACGCGTGAGCTCTTTGAGTTTTTCGTATGGCTTTTCGACGCCGTAGCGACGCATCACCGTTTGTACGGGCTCGGCCATCAACTCCCAGTTTGCGTCTAACTCAGCCGTGAGTACAGATTCATTCACTTCAAGTTTGCTCAGGCCCTTCAAGGAAGCGTGATACGCGATAACCGCATGGGCGATACCAACACCGAGATTACGTAACACGGTTGAATCGGTCAGATCGCGCTGCCAGCGGGAAATCGGAAGCTTTTGCGCGAGGTGACTCATAACCGAATTGGCGATGCCTAAGTTACCTTCGGAGTTTTCAAAATCGATGGGGTTTACTTTATGCGGCATGGTTGATGAGCCTACTTCGCCAGCAATCGTTTTCTGCTTAAAGTGGTTAAGCGCAATATAACCCCATAAGTCACGATCAAAGTCGATTAACACGGTATTAAAGCGTGCGACCGCGTCGAACAATTCGGCGATATAATCATGCGGTTCGATTTGGGTGGTGTAAGCGTTCCAAGTCAGGCCTAAAGAAGTCACGAACTGTTCTGAAGCCTGATGCCAATCAACGTTCGGGTAAGCCGCTAAGTGCGCGTTGTAGTTACCCACTGCACCGTTTATTTTACCCATCAGTGCCACTGCGCGCACTTGCTCAAGCTGACGTTGCAAACGCACCGCGACGTTAGCAAACTCTTTACCCATGGTGGTTGGCGTGGCGGGTTGGCCGTGAGTACGTGCCATCATTGCTACCGAGCGGTATTCACGTGCCTTTGCTTTTACAGTATCGACAATATCTTGCATAACAGGCACCAAGACATCGTCTCGCGCAGCTGTAAGCATTAAACCATGTGATAGGTTGTTGATATCCTCTGACGTGCAAGCAAAGTGAATAAACTCACTGACTTTGGCTAATTCTGGCAAGTCAGCGACTTTCTCTTTCAATAAGTATTCGACCGCTTTCACGTCATGGTTTGTTGTGCGCTCGATTTCTTTCACACGTTCAGCATCTTCGACGCTGAATGTTTCAACGATCGCATTAAGGCGTTGATTCGCTTCATCGCTAAGTGGAGCAACTTCTTTAATGCCCTCATGCTGAGCCAACATTTGTAACCAACGCACTTCGACAGTCACGCGGTATTTAATTAGACCATACTCACTAAATATGGCACGTAATGGCTCAACTTTACTGGCATAACGCCCGTCAACAGGCGATATAGCCGTAAGGGTTGAAAAAGGTAACATATCCAAAGTTCTCCAAGTTAAACAGTTTAAGTTATGCACTCACGCTGAGTAGTTCATTGACGGCCGCCAGCATACGCTTGCGTCCTAATAAAAACTGACGTCGTTTACCACCGACTTGTTGCCATAATACTGCGCTACGTACACCTGATAGAAGCAAGGCTCTAATCAAGTGTTGGTTGGCCTCATGCTTTAATAGTTTAGGATTGCCATTGACTCTTATCGGTTGCCCTAATGGGCTAATCACTTCACGGTAAATCGAAGCGAGACTCGCCGTTATCTGATATTTATCGAAGCCAAACTCATAGTACTGGCGGCCAACCTGATGTAGCCGCTCTGCTAATAAGTTGAGCGACTTTGGCTGATTCAGCAAGCGTCTAGATAGGTGCACCATGCCTACCATGTACCGAGTAATTTCGAGGTCACGCTGGGCATTATTGCGAAACTGTTGGGCGAGTAAAATCAACCCCGGACGAACACCTTCTAAACCGCCATAGACCGCTTCTGTCGACTCTGGTTCCAGGTTAAGTACGCTATTGATAAGGGTGTCCACTACAGCTTCATGATGGACTCGGCCTGTACGTGCGACCTGCTGAACGGCGATTGCGGCTTGTGCCATTCCCGCTAAAGCAACAACCCGCTGTTGCCAATCGTTCATAAACGCACCTCAAAATCGGTAATACGTTGTTCAATAATTCCGCCACCCAGACAGACATCATCGATATAGAACACCGCCGATTGACCAGGCGTTACGGCAGCCACAGGCTCATCGAAAGAAACCGTGATACGTCCATCTGCGGCAGGTGTTATTTGGCAAGCTATATCGGCTTGGCGATAGCGTGTTTTTACCACACACCGCAACGGCTCTGTTATTTCCTCACGATTGACCCAATGTAGTTGGTTCGCTATTAAGCCTTTTGAGAATAGGCGAGGATGATTCTTGCCTTGAGCAACGACGAGTACGTTGCGCTCGACATCTTTATCAACGACGTACCACGGATCATCGCCGGCGTCAGCTAAACCGCCAATATGAAGTCCTTTGCGTTGGCCTATGGTGTGGTACATTAGTCCTTCATGATCACCGAGCTCTTCACCATCAACGCTCTCGATCTTACCCGGCTGAGCAGGAAGGTATTGTTGCAAAAAGTCCTTAAACTTGCGCTCTCCAATAAAACAGATACCTGTGGAATCCTTTTTGTCGGCAGTAACTAAACCTTGCTCTTCGGCAATACGGCGCACTTCTGGCTTTTCGAGCTCACCAACAGGGAACAACGTTTGAGCAACGTGCTCGTGACTCAACGTATAAAGAAAGTAGCTTTGGTCTTTGTTATTATCTAAACCGCGTAATAACTGCCACTTGCCATCGTTAAAAGCGCGTCTCACGTAATGACCCGTAGCAATATAGTCGGCGCCCAAGGCTTCCGCTGCAAATTCCAGAAATGCTTTAAATTTGATTTCTTTGTTGCACATGATGTCAGGGTTAGGAGTGCGGCCGGCTTTATATTCATCTAAGAAATGCTCAAACACGTTATCCCAGTATTCCGCGGCAAAATTAACGGTGTGTAGCTCAATGCCCAGTTTTTCACACACGGCCTCTGCATCGGCGAGATCATCAGCGGCGGCACAATATTCATCGTCGTCATCCTCTTCCCAGTTCTTCATAAAGAGGCCTTCAACTTGATAGCCTTGTTGAAGAAGTAGGTAGGCGGATACGGAAGAGTCTACGCCGCCAGACATACCGACGATGACTTTGGTTTCACTGGGGTTTTTCTTGGACTCAGTCATGATTTACTGTCTCTGTTACTACACGGAACGCTAGTCGCACAGTTTACCATACTGGGGGCTCTTCGCGCCATTCTCCTGGCTGTAACCCAGCCAACTTAAACGGACCGATTTGCGCACGGATTAATCGCAAGGTAGGCAGTCCTACGTGAGCCGTCATACGACGAACTTGACGGTTTTTCCCTTCAGTGATCGATAAGCTTAACCAAGAGTCGGGAACTGTTTTACGCTCACGCACCGGCGGGTTGCGCGGCCACAAACCTATAGGCGCGTCAATAGCAAAAGCTTGTGCCGGCTTGGTAAGTCCGTCGTTTAATTCACAACCATTACGCAATGCCGTTAATTGCGCTTCATCGGGAATGCCCTCAACTTGTACCCAGTAAGTCTTAGCTACTTTATATTTCGGATTCGCAAGACGCGCCTGATAGACGCCGTCATTTGTCAGTAACATTAAACCTTCACTATCCTTATCAAGCCGCCCGGCGGGATAAACGTTTGAATGAGGAACGAAATCTTTAAGGGTGACATCATCTGGCTCCCCAGAAAACTGACTGAGTACACCATAAGGCTTATTGAGTAGAACAAGTTTCGGGTTTACTGGACGTGGACGCTTCGGACTGCGCTTACGTCGATGTTGAGTGGGCATAAATTTCCTCAGCTACAGAATCGATGGTAAAATCGATGGTTGACGCTAATTATATCAAATGTATAGAGCTTTATGGGGTCGAAATTGCAGCAAAACGAATCAAAAGAACAAATGATTGTGGGCGGAGATTTAGCCGAAGCATTGAAGGGAAACTACCGTGTTCATCCGATGCAATGGCTAAAGGAAGCGTTTGCTATTACTGGGCGGCATTTTTGGCCTCTGGTAACGGCCATGATCAGCTTTCTCGCAGTACTACTCGTTATCGTCACTGTCATTCAAATTGTGTTGCCGATGTCAGTACTTTCATCTCCCGAAGCGATTAATCAAATGACACCCATTCAAGGCTTAGGCTTAGCCTTGTTTAGTACTGCGATAGCGGCTCCGTTGTTTGGCGGCATTATTCTGATGGGGATACGTCACAGCATCGATATTCCGACCAAGGGCTTGCACATTTTTAAGGGATTTGAAGTGGTGACCTCGCTCATTGCTGCGGGCGTGATCACTACGTTAATTTCACAACTGTTTGTATGGTTGGCTGCAAGCATCTCGCCTTTACTAGGCTATATAGTGACCTTGTATACATCAGCGATTTTTTGTTTAGCGATCCCCTTAGTTGTCGAACGCCGCATATCGCCATTGAACGCAATCTATTATTCAATCCGTATTACTCATTATCATTTGCCGTTTTTTATTGCGCTAACATTTGCTTTTTACATGGTTTTTATCATGGGTCTCATTACATATGGGCTATTGCTTTTTGTTTTGATTCCTTATTTAGTAAATCTGTTGGGTTTGATTTATCGCCAAGTCATCGGTGTCAATGTGCGCTTGCAGCCACCCTCTCAATCAAATCAATCCGATGACTGGACTGCTTAAAGGAGTTCAAATGCGAAAAAAATTATTTATTATTTTCTTTATCTTGGTATGTATAGCCGCTTTGTTGTTACCGTTTTTTAGTAAATATGAGAAGCCGACAAGCGACAAAGATATAGTGAGCCACGGTTTGCCTCCAGTGCCAACCCTAAAACCTCGTACAGAGATCCCTAATTTTGACGAGTTTAATGATGTACGAGAGAAAAAGAGGGAGTTTTTTCGCTATCTACTGCCCATCATTGAAGCGGAGAATTTACGTATTCTGCACGAAAGACAACAGCTATTTGCCATCGAGAATGCGTACAGCAGAGGTTTTGAAAACGAACAAGATAAAAGTCAACTCGCTCGTTTAGTCGATTACTACGAAGTTGATCCAACCCTAGATAACGAACAGCAATTTGAAATCCTCAAGCGCCGGGTGGATATTATTCCTACCATGATGGTCCTCGTTCAAGCGGCGAACGAGTCCGCCTGGGGTACATCACGGTTTGCACAAGAAGGGCTCAATTTATTTGGCCAGTGGTGTTATCGCGAGGGTTGTGGACTAGTACCAAGCCAACGACCTGAGGGGATGAATCACGAAGTGGCAAAGTTTGACCACGTGGCGCAATCGGTTCGAAGTTACATGCGCAACATTAATACACATGAACCGTATCTTGAGTTACGTCAGATCCGTGAAGTGATGCGTGATCGAGAGGAGCAAGTACGTGCGATTCCTCTATTAAGCGGTTTGCACAGCTATTCTGAGCGAGGACAAGATTACATTGATGAGCTGAAAGCGATGATTCGGGTTAATCGTCCGATCGTTGAAGCTATTATGGAACAAGAAAACTCGGCGACTCCAGAAGCCGCCGTTTCTTCAAATTAAGCGATATGTGTAATTTTGATAGAGGACATCAACTGTTCATCATCGTCTTCAGGAGCGAATGATTGGTTAAAAGAGGGCGCATCGAGAGTGTAAAAATATCTGTGTAAATGGCATTCTTAGCAATATCGAAGAAGG